>Ga0209012_1000299_pt1 | contig 74071 bp, 79 predicted proteins | sample RS3BMetagenome_FD_184735 | JGI IMG/M metagenome (GOLD analysis project Ga0209012, IMG submission 184735) | Ferric oxide microbial mat and aquatic microbial communities from Rainbow Spring, Yellowstone National Park, USA - RS3B (SPAdes) (version 3) ... | reverse complement strand
CCTAGCGCAGGTTCGGGCGCCCCCCTGCTTTCGAAGCGGAGCGGCTCGCCGAACATCACAGTCACTTTCTTTCCTGGTCGCGGGAGCATCGCCCCGATTGGCTGGGCCTGCGCAGTTCCGAACTGTGCGACGGGAACCACCACAGCGGAGCAGTCGACCGCTAGGCGAGCCACTCCCGTATGACCCCGGTAGAGGCGCCCATCGCGTGATCTCGTGCCCTCCGGGTATATGCCGAGCACGCCGCCCTTGTCGAGAACCTGACGTGCTGCTGCTAGGGCACGCTCCGAAGCGGACCCGCCCTCTCGCGCGAGGGGGATCATACCCACCGCCCGGAAGAACCAGGCTGTCTTCGCCGACTCGAAGTACTCGGCTTTGGCAACGAAAGTGACGCGCCTCCGAACACACATCGGCAGGAAAATGCTGTCTATGAAAGACCTGTGGTTGCTCGCCAAGATGACTGGACCTGACCTGGGCACGTTGGACCTCCCGACGCAGCGCACCCGGAACGCCACGCGCAGCAGTGGCGTCAGGAGGATCTTGAGAGCCCAGTAGGCCATTTGTCTACCCCAGTTTCGTTAAGGACCTGCGAAGGTTGCGAACGGCTTGTCCTATACGCTGCTCGTTCTCGATCAGGGCGAAACGCACGAAGCCCTCCCCGCCCTTTCCGAAGCCAACACCCGGTGAGGTTGCCACCTCGGCGTCGGTCACCAGGAATTTAGCGAACTCGAGCGAGCCCATCTCGACGTACGGTTCGGGGATGGGGGCCCACACGAACATCGTTCCCTTGGGTGGGGTGACCGGCCACCCGATACGGTTCAGCCCGTCGCAGAGAGCGTTGCGGCGAGACTGGTAGATCTCGTTCACCTCTTTGGGGTACTCCGAGGCTTCGTTGAGCGCGACTATAGAGGCTATCTGTATGGGCTGGAAAGTTCCGTAATCGAGGTAGCTCTTGAGCTTTGTCAGGGCTGCGACGATCTGGGGGTTGCCGACCATGAAAGCCATCCTCCACCCTGCCATGGAGAAGCTCTTGGTCAGCGTGTAGAACTCGACGGACACGTCTTTCGCTCCGGGAACCTCCAGGATCGACGGCGGCTGGTAACCGTCGAAGGAGGTGTCGGAGTACGCGAAGTCGTGCACGAGTATCACGTCGTGCTGCCGGGCGAACTCGACGAGGCGGGCCATCCACGCGATGTCGACGCACTCGGTGGTGGGATTGTGCGGGAAGGAGAATACGATGACGCGCGGGCGCGGCCACGTGGACTCCCAGCTGTTCATGAGGTTCGCGAAGAAGTCCTGGTCAGGTCCCAGCCGGACCTGTTGGACATCGGCTCCTGCGAACAGCGGCGCGTAAATGTGGATCGGATAGCTGGGCGTCGGAACCAGAGCCGTGTCACCTGGCCCAACGAGCGTCCACATCAGATGCGACAAACCTTCCTTGGCTCCGATCGTCGCGACCACCTCGGTGTCGGGGTCTAGTTCAACCCCAAAGCGGCGCAGGTATAGGTTGGAGATAGCCAGACGAAGCTTTGGGATGCCCCTCGAGGCCGAGTACCTGTGGTTGCGGGGATTGCGCGCAGCCTCCGCGAGTTTCTCCACTGCTACCTCGGGGCTAGGGATGTCAGGGTTCCCGAACCCCATGTCGACGACGTCGCGCCCTGCGTGGCGGGCCTCGTCGCGAAGCTGGTTGATGATGGCAAAGACGTAGGGCGGCAGCCCGTTGATCCGACGGAATTCCACGACCCGAGGTTACTCGAGCCACCGGTTCAGGTAGCCACATCACCTTGTGGGGATACCGACATAGCCATCAGACCGGCACCGACAGCTCCCGAGCGCTCTCCGAGCATCGCCGGGAGGACCGGCACTTGGGGACGAACCCGAGCGCCCATAGCCAGCCCGTCGAGGCTGGCTCTTACAGGTGCCATCAGCACTTCACCGGCTTTGATCAGGCCTCCGCCGAGGACCACGACGCGTGGATCGAAAATGTTCACAAGGTTGGCGATCCCTATCGCAACGAACCTTCCTAGGCGGGCCATGAGCTCGAGGGCCTCCGGGTCCCCTCCAGCGGCGGCCATCGTGACATGCTCGCCGGTAACGTCGTCAGGGTTTCCGCCTGCCAGCTCGACCACTCTTCGAGCCAGGCCAGCGCGTGCTGCTTCTCGTGCCATATCTCCCAAGGCCCCGCCCGAAGCGAAACGTTCCCAGCAGCCTCGGTTGCCGCAGGGGCACAGCGGACCGTCGACCTGCACCACCATGTGGCCGAACTCGCCGGCCGCGCGGTTGACCCCTTCGAAAAGCTTGCCGTCTATCACCACTCCCCCGCCGATCCCGGTTCCGAACGACACCATTACCATTTCGCCACTGCCTTTCCCGGCGCCGGCGGCGTACTCCCCCCACGCGGCGCAGGTAGCGTCGTTGCCTATCCAAAGTCGGGTTCCCTCAAGACGCTGGGAGACCAACTCCCCGAGGCGGGTACCGATCGACGACTGGAGGTTGGGGGCGAACAGGATGGTTCCGTCGGAGCTGACCAAAGCCGGCACCCCAATCCCTACCGAGCCGGGAACTCCACCGGCGACAGCGATCGCAGCCCTGCTGACCTGGTCGACCAGGTCCGCTCCTCTGATCGGCTCTTTCACCGTATCGACTACGGTGCCGTCGGCGTCCAAGCGGACCGCCAGCAGCTTCGTGCCTCCCACGTCTATACCTACGGCTGGTCCGGGGACTGGCGCATTTTCGGCTCCCCCGGAAAGACTGGACTGTACCCGACCTTCGAAGGAGTCTAAAGGTTCACTGGAAGTCAAGAGTCTGCCGTCAGCTTCCGGTTACACGCGCCAAAAGCTTACGCATCCCCGCCAGCCAGCGGTCACGGTCGGCGACTTTGGCTTGCTCGTACTCGTGGACCTGGGGGTGGGGAAGCACCAAGAAACGTCCTTCGCGCAAGGCTGCGACTACCTCGTCGGCCACAACCGACGGCTCTATGATCTCTCCGCTCGCCTCGAGCTCGGCCCGCCCGGCTCCGTCGCCTCCAGTGACCATCGGAGTGCGAACTCCTTGCGGGCACAGACAGTGCAGCGTGACCCCGCTGGACCCGTAATTGACCGCAAGCCATTCGGCTATAGCCACCGAAGCGTGCTTGGTGACAGTGTAGGGAGCCGACTGCATCATCATCAGCAGACCGGCGGCCGAAGCGGTGATCACCATTGCGCCCCTGGAGCGCTCGACCATTCCAGGCATGACGCAACGCGCCGCGTACACATGCGCCATCGCGTGCACACGCCAGGCGCTATCCCACGCGTCGTCGTCTCCGAGGCCCGGTCCAGTGGCAATGCCGGCGTTGGAGCAGTAGAGGTCTATCGGGCCCAAGGCGGCCTCGACGGCGGCCGTCATCGCGGCGACAGAATCGGGGTCCCCCACGTCTGCTGCGAGAGCGATCGCACCTGGGATAGCGTCGGCGACCTCCTGCGCCCCGTCGAGGTCTCTGTCCACGACAGCGACTCGAGCCCCAAGTGCCCCTAGGCGTGAGGCCAGCGCCTTGCCTATCCCCCCCGCCCCTCCGGTAACGACTGCTACGGCACCGCTGATCTCAAAAGCTGTCATCTCATACACTCTACGACAGTGCTTCCAGCGCGGCGGAGATGCTCCGGGGTCATCTCGACTATCAGGAAGGCTTCGTCGTAGCGTCTAGTCAGTCTGCGGCTCCCCGTCAGCGCAGGGAAGGTCCGGGAGACCTTCCCACAGGTCGGGCAGTTGATGGGCGAGGCGGCGCAACTCCTCGACATGGAGTGCCGACAACGCTGCGAGACGACGTTCGCCGAGTGGGGTGAGTTTCAAGCGGACCGCCCGGTGGTCTTCGCTGTCGCGCTTGCGTCTGAGCAGTCCCGCCGCTTCGGCACGGTCCACCAGACCGACGACGCTGTGGTGGCGCAGCAACAGCGAGTCGGCAAGATCACTGATCGTAGGCCCTGCGGGATCGTCGTTGCCGCGCACCGCCAAGAGCAACTGGTGCTGAGCGGGGGTCAGGCCTGCCGCCTTGGCTTGAGCCTCGCTCCAGTGTTGGAAACGCCGTAGGCCGCTTCGAAGCGCTAGGAGCCGGCAGTAGAGGTCATCAGACAACTCGGGCTGCGAGGCCGCCGCCTGGGTGATCCAGTCCGGCCCCGGAGCGTCGAGGTTTGCTGAGTCTGTCCAGGAGCTCTCTGCGGTCACCGAGGAGCCCTGGCGACGTTGCGCAGCACTGCGGCTCTTCCTCGCGTTGTTCACGGTCTTGCGCATCGCATTTCACCACCGATCGTATCCCGATACGCTAATATCGTGTCACGATGTATATGAGAAACCCGAACCGCGAAGTCAGCCTGGCCACGACCCGAAAGCGACTGGCCGTGCTGGCCGGGGCCGGCCTGGTGCTCGGAGGTGTCGGCGGGATCGCAGCTGACACAGTGGTCCACCTGGTGGGGTTCATCAGCAACCTGGCCTTGCTGCACCGCTTCGGCTGGCAGCTGCCGGACCTGCGCCACTACCACCCCACTCCGGTGCTGCTAGCGGTAGCGGTCGCCGGAGCGCTCGTGGTCGTCGCCGTGGCACGGTGGAGCCCGATCATCAAGGGACACGGCATACCCGAATCCCTCGAGGCGATCCTGTTTCGCGACAGCCGCGTCAATCCTCGCGCCGCGCTGGCGAAGCCTGTGTCCGCCGCCGTCGCCATGGGCACCGGCGGACCATTCGGAGCGGAAGGACCGATCATCGTCACCGGCGCAGCGGTAGGCTCACTCCTCGCACAGCTGGTGCCCGCTAGCCCGGCCGAGCGGCGAATCCTGCTCGCCACCGGGGCCGCGGCAGGCATGGCTGGGGTGTTCGCTACCCCGGTCGCCGCAATCGTGTTAGCTTTCGAGCTTTTGCTGTTCGAGCGCTCACTTCGCGCGCTGGTACCCCTCGTGCTCGCCACCTCGGTCGCCAGCAGTCTCCACTACGTCCTCCTGGAGCCGCGACCCCTCTTCGCCGTCGTCCACCCACTCGTGTTGCAGGTCGACCTTTTACCGCTGTTCGCTGTTGTCGGGGTCGCCGCAGGCGTGGCGGCGGTCGTGCTCAACCGTGGGCTGTTTGCAGTCGAAGCCGGCTTCCGCCACCTCCCGATTCCCGAATGGACTCACCCCATCGTCGGTGCTGTCGGCTTCGCAGCCATAGGCCTCGCAGTGCCCGGCTCGCTGTCGGTTGGCTACTGGGCGATAACCGACGCCGTCAACGACCGTTTCGTGCTGGGCGCGGCCGCTGTGCTGTGCGTCGCAAAAATGGTCTCGTGGTGGATCGGGCTGGGATCCAACACCTCCGGGGGGACCCTGGCCCCGATGTTCCTCGTCGGGGCGACCATGGGCGACATGATCGGAATCGGCTTCGCTCACGCTTTCCCGGCCGCCCACATCCAACCCGGCGCCTTCGCCTTGGTCGGCATGGGAGCTACTTTCGGGGTCGGGGCTCGGGCGCTGCTCACCGGGGTGGTGTTCGCTGCGGAGGTCACCGGTGGCTACTCCATGCTCGTCCCGTTGCTTCTAGCAACCGGGGTGGCCGAGCTAGTCGCAGAGTTCGTACTCGACGATCGGATCATGACCGACAAGCTTCGCCGCCGTGGCTACCGCGTCGACTTCGACACCCAGACCGGCCCGCTGCGCATGCGCGTAGCGGGCCAGGTCATGATCCCCTTCGACGAGCCCACCGCTGACGACTACGCCCTGGCGACAGTCGACCGCTGGGCCTACCTCTCCGACGCCCTACCCCTCCTGCTCGATCCGCACACACCGAGCGTCGTCGTCACGGACCAGGGCCGTGCCGTGGGTACCATCACCCGGGACCAACTCGATGCCGAACTGCGCCGCCAGCTCGCCGACGATCGCATCCAGGCCCCGACGCTCGGCCCTTGGGCCGCTCGCCTGCACAAGCGATACACCAAGACGACAGAACTGGATGCCGGGCCGCCATGCGGGCCAGCAACAACGGGACCTGCGGACACCACCCGGACACCAAGCAGCCCCTCTCTCAGACGCCACTGGCGGATCGTGACATCCACTATCCGCCACCTTCCGACCCCCACGCACCGTCATAGCCCGCCCGAGTAGCCTTTGGGCATGGACGACACCGTCAAATACCTCCTAAGTGAAGACAAACTTCCTACGCACTGGTACAACGTGGTTGCGGACCTGCCGTCCCCTCCCCCGCCGCCGCTTCATCCGGGGACGCACGAGCCGGTAGGGCCGGAAGCCCTGGCACCCCTGTTCCCTATGGCGCTTATCGCCCAGGAGGTCACCTCGGAGCGCTACGTCGAGATCCCCGAGGCGGTCCGCGACGTGTACCGGCTGTGGAGGCCGAGCCCGCTCTATCGCGCCCGACGGCTGGAGAAGGCTCTCGACACACCGGCGCACATCTACTACAAGTACGAAGGAGTGAGCCCGGCGGGGTCTCACAAGCCCAACACAGCCGTACCCCAGGCTTACTACAACGCCCAGGAGGGTGTCACCAAGCTCACGACAGAAACGGGTGCCGGGCAGTGGGGTTCCGCTTTGTCGTTCGCGTGCTCGCTGTTCGGCATCGAATGCGAAATCTGGCAGGTGAGAGCCTCCTACGACCAGAAGCCCTACAGGCGGATGATGATGGAGACCTTCGGGGCCCTGGTGCACCCGAGCCCGTCGGACTTGACGGCGTCAGGCAGGGCGATCCTCGCCGAGCATCCCGACTCGCCGGGAAGTCTCGGGATTGCGATCAGCGAGGCGGTGGAGCGGGCCGCCGCCGACCCTGAGGTGCGCTACGCGCTCGGCAGCGTCTTGAACCACGTCCTTTTGCACCAGACGGTCATCGGACAGGAGGCCCTCGCGCAGATGGAGATGGCCGGAGAGTCCCCAGATATGATCATCGGCTGCACGGGCGGCGGCTCCAACTTCGGAGGATTAGCTTTCCCGTTCCTTCGTGAGAAGCTGGCGGGTCGGATGGATCCTGTCATACGCGCCGTGGAACCAGCGTCGTGCCCGTCTTTGACCAAGGGGCGCTACGCCTACGACTTCGGCGACACCGCCGGGCTCACCCCGCTACTCAAGATGCACACGCTCGGCCATGACTTCATCCCCGACCCTATCCACGCTGGTGGCCTTCGCTACCACGGCATGTCCCCTCTCGTCTCTCACATTTACGAACTCGGACTCATAGAAGCGGTCGCGAAACCCCAATCGGAGTGTTTCGCGGCGGGAGTTCGCTTCGCACGCGCCGAGGGGATCATCCCAGCCCCAGAACCGACCCACGCTCTGGCAGCCGCTATCGAGGAGGCGCTGTTGTGCAAGCAGAGCGGTGAGTCCAAGGTGATCCTCACAGCGCTGTGCGGGCACGGCCAACTCGACCTCCCCTCCTACGGGCGTTACCTGGCCGGGGATCTCGTCGACCACCAGCTAAGCGACGAAGCGGTCGCGGCGGCTATGGCAAACCTTCCTGTCAGCAGCTGAAAGGCCGGGCCGGCCCTGCGGCCGTCGCAGCTCATAGGTCCAAAGCTAGGGCTATCTCGTCGAGTATCGCCGGGTCGTCGATGGTCGAAGGGACGTTGGGCTCTTGACCATCCGCTATCTGGCGCATGGTCGCACGGAGGATCTTGCCTGAGCGCGTCTTGGGCAGGCGAGCGACTACCAGCGCTCGTTTGAAAGCTGCCACTGGGCCAATCCGGTCACGAACCATGGACACCAGTTCGGCTTCCACCTCGTCTGACGTGCGATCCACTCCGGCTTTTAGGACGACGAAGCCGACTGGCACCTGGCCTTTGAGCTGGTCAGCGACGCCTATCACTGCGCACTCGGCTACGTCAGGGTGCGTGGAGAGCACCTCCTCCATAGACCCGGTGGACAGGCGGTGGCCGGCGACGTTGATCACGTCGTCGATACGCCCCATGATGAACAGGTAGCCGTCGTCGTCTAGATGCCCTCCGTCCCCGGTCAGGTAGAACCCCGGATAGCGCGAAAGGTAGGAGCGCACATAGCGGTCATCGTCGAGGTACAACGTCGGCAGCGTACCCGGCGGCATCGGCAGCCGGATGGCCACGGCCCCCTCCTTCCCGGGAGGGCAGTCGTGTCCTTCCTCGTCGAGGATTCGGACGTCGTAGCCGGGAACCGCCTTGGTCGGCGAACCGGCTTTGATCTCCAGGGGTTCGATCCCCATGCAGTTGGAGACGATCGGCCAGCCGCTCTCTGTCTGCCACCAGTGGTCCACGACCGGCACCCCGAGAAGGTCCGACGCCCACTGGTAGGTGTCAGGGTCGAGACGCTCGCCTGCGAGGAACAAATATCGCAGCCCGCTCAGGTCGTAACGTGAAAGGTGCTCTCCTGATGGGTCCTCCTTCTTGATAGCCCTGATAGCGGTCGGAGCTGTGAAGAGTACGCTGACTTTGTGTTCGGAGGCGACTCGCCAGAAAGCACCCGGGTCTGGGGTGCCGACAGGCTTCCCCTCGTAAAGGACCGTCGTCGCCCCCGCCAGGAGGGGCGCGTAGACGATATAGGAATGCCCGACGACCCATCCGACGTCGCTAGCCGCCCAGAACACCTCCCCAGGTTTAACGCCGTAGACGTTAGGAATGCTCCATGTGAGCGCCACAGCGTGCCCTCCGTTGTCACGGACGACGCCTTTGGGGAGACCGGTCGTACCGGAGGTGTAGAGGATGTAGAGCGGGTCGGTCGCAGCGACGGTGCTGCACGCTGCGGGCGATGCAGCAGCCATCGCTTCTGCCCAGTCGACGTCCCGGCCTTCGGTCATCGCGGCGGCCGCTTGGGGACGTTGCAATATCAGGCACGACGAGGGCGGGTGCTCGGCCTCGGCGAGTGCTAGGTCGAGAAGCGGCTTGTAGGCGACGACTCTGGAGCCTTCGATCCCGCACGAGGCCGAGATCACGACCTTCGGCCGGGCGTGGTCGACGCGCAACGCCAGCTCGTGGGGCGCGAAACCGCCGAACACGACCGAGTGGACCGCTCCCAGGCGAGCGCACGCGAGCATGGACATGACAGCCTCGGGGACCATCGGCATGTAGATCACGACCCGTTCCCCAGCCGTCACCCCGAGGCTTGCGAGGACTCCTGCTAGGCGGGCCACCTCGTCGCGCAGCTCCCGGTAGGTGTAGGTGCGCTTCGTGGCGGTCACGGGGCTGTCGTAGATCAGCGCCGGCTGGTCCGCCCTGCCGCCTTCCACGTGGCGGTCCAGAGCGTTGAAGCAGGTGTTGAGGGTAGCGTCGGGGAACCAACGGTAGAAGGGTGGGCGGCTCGAATCCAAGATCCGCTCACCGGGAGGCTGTTCCCACGCAACCGCCGAGGCGGCTTCGCGCCAGAAGCCCTCCGGGTCGGCGATACTTCTGCGGTGCACCTCCTCGTAGATCGACCCGACTCCTACAGGTGACGTCCCTTCCGACACTGCCACAACTGCACCTCCGGCCTTCTAGTGAGATCTCGACGTTTCAGAACCCGGCCTCCAAGCCGAGCGCTGGGGCCGGGACACGTCGCAGCGGCGCTCTCGGCGCCAGTTAATCGTAATCAGATCCCCTCGGCGCGCTAGCGCCGAAAGCCACGTTGCGCCGAGCGGTTAGCACGCTGCGCCCAGCGGCTCTGCCATCCGGGCCTTTTAGGGTCAAGCGCCGTCCGTCGCAGGCTTGGGGAACGGCCCGGCGCGGCTGAGCATCGCCGGCAGCGGATGGCCGAGTTCCTCGGCAAGCCACCGAGCATTGCCGATCGTCTCAGTCAGCGACACGGAAGTGTCCACGCCGCTGCGTTCGAAGAGGTAGACGAGGTCCTCGGTGGCGACGTTGCCTGTCGCTCCCGGTGCGAACGGGCAGCCGCCCGCCCCGCCGAGGCTCGCGTCGAGCGTTTCGACCCCGGCTTCGTAGGCGGCGAAGGCATTAGCCACCCCGGTGTTGCGGGTGTCGTGGAAATGGGCGCGTAGCGCAATGTCACCCGTAACTTTTTTGAGGGCGCTGATCCGCTCCCTCACATCCGCGGGCACCGCTGCGCCGATAGTGTCGGCGAGGGCTATCTCGTCGGGGCCGATCGCAGCTACCGCCCCGGCGACATCCAGGACCCGGCCGAGGGCAACTTCGCCCTCGAAGGGGCAACCGAACGCCGCCGACAATGTCACGCTTATAGGCAGGCCTGCGTCGTGTGCGGCGCCGATCAGATCCGCTAGCGCGGTGACGGTCTCGGCGGTGGTGGACGACTGGTTCGCCTTGCTGAAAGTGTCGGTGACCACCACAACCGCGTTCAGCTCGTCGACGCCGGCGCGAAGCGCTCGTCTCACACCCCGCTCGTTGACCACCAACCCGATCAGGGAGGCTCCGAGCGGGTCGCCGCTGCGCAGAGCGTCGAGGACCTCCTCGGCGTCGGCCATCTTGGGAACGGCTTTGGGACTCACGAAGCTAGCCACTTCGAGCCTACGCGCCCCAGCAGAGACGCACCTGCGCACCAGTTCTGCCTTCACATACGCCGGAACCTCCGCCGGGTCGTTCTGCAGACCGTCTCTCGGTGAAACCTCTACGATGTTGACAGCCACGACCCGGAGCCTCCCTTGCCCGAACGTTGTTGAATTGGTGTGCTCATCGTCGGGCTCCCAGGTGCTCGACCGCTTCAGCCAAGCTGACCACGTCCGCGTACTTGGCGTCGAGGTCGAAGAGGTTCGCCTCGTGAGGCCCGGGATCCCGATCGGCGACGGCCTGCTCTACGACCATGGGGCGAAAGCCATGCTGGAGAGCGTCAAGCGCAGTGGCTCTCACGCATCCGCTGGTGGAGAAGCCGGCTACCACCACCGTGTCGACACCTGAGGCCGTCAGCCCCGACGCAAGGTCAGTCCCGAAGAAGGCGCTGGCGAAGTGCTTTACGACCACCCGATCCGACGTCTCGGGGCTTAGCCGGGCAGGCCAGCCTGACAGCGGGTTGGCAGGCTCGAAGACCCTGAGCGCCGGGACCTTCGCGACGAAGTACCTGGCTTCCCATCCTCGGGCCTCCAAGCGCACTGTCGTGAAGACAACCGGGCGACCGCCGGCTCTCGCAGCCACAACGAGGTCGGCCATAGCGTCCAGGGCTGCCTCCGCTCCAGCCAGGTACAGCGGAGAGGCCGGCTCGCTGTACGCGAGGGCCGCGTCGACGACGACCAGAGCCGGGGAGGCGCCCCACCCGATCCGCGAAGCGAACCCAGCGGCGGTGTAGTCCCCGGCCAGCCGGGCGTTGCCGTGCGAAGTCACCGTGCGGCTGCAGCCGGGGTGGGAGGCGGTTGGGGCGCGGGCAGTCCGGTCTCTGCCAGGCAGCGCTCCCGAAGCTCTTGTATGGTCTCGAAGCCTCTGTCGAACAGCTTGACCGGCCCTCGCTGCTCACGCAGTCGCTCGCGCTCAGCGGCGGTCGCTTCGGCGTCGACGCCGCCGTGCTGGTCGAGCACGACCCCGTAGCGTAGGGCGCCTTGGCGCGTGACCAGGCCTTGCTCGACCTCTTTGGCAACTAGGAGCGGGTCCCTTTCGTAGGGGTCGCCCCAGCCGCCACCTCCCCAGGTCACGTAGTGCAGCAGGTCGCCTCGGCCGACCTGCACGCGGTCGCACTTGGACGCAAGCATCTCCTTGGTGCCGTCAGCTCGCTCGATCCATTTACGGCTCCGCCCTCCCGGCAAGCCGCCGTTGACTCCCCACGGGTACGTGAACCACCGGTCGTCGTGAATTGACACCTGCCCGGCCTCCAAGAAGCGGTAGGCGACGTCGATGCCGTTGCCTCCCCTGAAGAAACCCGGCCCACCGGAATCAGCGACGGTCTCGTAGCGTTCGATCACAAGCGGGAAATACGATTCGAGGAACTCGTTAGGGACGTTGGTGAAACTGGGCCAAAGCGAATACCCGTCGGGCCCGTCACCGAAAGGACGCCCCGGGATCCCGCCGAAGCCGATCTGGTACAGCTGGAACCACTCTCCCGCCCGCTCTCCCTGACTGTAGTAGCCCGAGTACATCAGATGCGGTGACGACGAGAACCCGGCTGCGCAGAGGAACTCCGGTTGGCGCTGGCCGAGCAGACCCGTGAGCATGTCGAAGATGCGTCCCAGGCCGTGCGTCCGGCACGACAAGGCTGCCGGGTAGCGGGGCTTGAGTAGGCATCCTTCGGGTATGCGCACGTCGACTAGTGGGTAGAAGCCGTCGTTCCAGAGGATCTGCGGGTCGAACACCGAGATCATGTAGGTCCCGAAGAACATCTTGTACAGGCTCTCGTTCAGGTAGTAGTTGATGGAACCCGCCGACTGGGGGTCGGTCCCCGCGAAATCCAATATCAGCTTGCCGTCCTCGCGCCACATGGAGCAGTGAATCTTGTACGGTCCGTATCCCATACCGTCGTCGCAGACGTAGTCGGTGAAGCTGAGGACCTCGCCGGCGGGGATTGTCGTCTCGATCAGCGTCTTCATAGCATCGTAATTGCGTTGAAGGAGCATGTCGAGGGTCGCCAGGTACGTGTCGGTGCCGAACCGGGCGCACAGCTCCTGTATCCGCCGGCCAGCGTTGCGGCACGCAGCGACAAGTGCGTTCAGATCGGATCGGTTCCAGTCCTTCATCCGAACCTGGTTGAGGATCAGGTTCAAGACTTCCCCGTTGAGCTCCTCTTTGCGGTAGAGCTTGACAGGCGGCACGAGGACACCCTCCTCGAAGATGCTCGTCGCGTCGGTTGGCAACGAGCCCGGTACCTTCCCGCCTACGTCGGTCATGTGCCCGAACTGGGCCGCCCACCCCACGACGGCACCCTCTACGTAGATGGGTAGCAGTATGAGCCAGTCGTTGGCGTGGCTTATCGCGCCTCCGCAGGCGTAGGGGTCGGAGGTAAAAAGGATGTCACCTTCTTCGACGGTTCCGTCGAAACCGTCGAGGAAGGCCGGTATCGAAAGGCCGAACTGGCCTACCACCATCAACCCCTCAGGGTTTGCGATGAGCGGGAACTCGTCGTGCTGTTCCCGAATTCCAGGTGACATGGCTGTGCGGAACAGCACGGCGTCCATCTCGGCCCTAGCATTGCGCAGCGCGTTCTCGATTATGTCCACGGTGACCGGATCCACCGACTCGGCTTTGGCCGGTGGCTTCGAGGTGAGGATCGTTGCCATGTTCAGCGGTCTCCTTGCGCAAGGTCGGTTTGGGTCGATAGATGCCCGTCGGCTTCGGGCCGTTCGGACTCAGCCGGTTCAGATTGGATAGGTCGGATCAGCAGGTTGCCTATTGCGTCCACCGTCGCTGCGTGACCAGGCAGCACGAGGGTGGTCGAGTCCATCTCGACGATCACCGCTGGCCCGGCTACTACGTTGCCGGCCTTCAAGAGTGACCTGTCGTAGAGTCCCGCCTCTTGGTCGTGGCCCTGCACCCACACCGTGGTGGTGGCAGTGCGCGCTCCGGCGGGGTCAGGTCCCCCGACGGCAAGCGCCGGGGCTTTGACGTGAGCGGCCCGGGCTTGCGCCACCGCCCGCAGGTTGACGACCTCGTGCTCGGTCTCCAAAGCGAACATGAACAGCCTCTCGTGCTCCGAGTCAAACCGTCCCCCCACCGAATCGAGAAGCCCGTCTCCGAGCTGGGAGGCGTCGACGTCGACTGGCACCTCGAAACCCTGTCCCATGTAGCGAACGTCGACCTGCCATGACACACCTTGAGCGGAGCGCTCGACGCCTTCGGCGTCCAGGGCCGACTGCGCCTCGGAGGCTAGCGCTTCGAGAAGGGCCGTTACTTCGGCGTCACTGGTCTCGTTGAACCGGCGTATGAACGTCCGGGCCGACTCGTTGCGCAGGCTTGTCGTGGCATCCCCGTAGGCGCACAGGACACCCGGCGATGGCGGGACGATCACGGGCCAGGACCCCATGAGCTTGCCAAGCGCGTTGGCGTGCAGCGGGCCGGCACCGCCGAAAGCTACCAGTGCGAAGTCCCTCGGGTCGTACCCTTGCTGCACCGAAACGAGGCGCAGCGCTCCGAACATGTTCTCGTTGACGATGTCGACGATGCCAGCCGCAGCGGTCTTCGCGTCGGGAAGTCCCATAGCCGCCGCTATCGCCGTCACGGCAGCGTCCGCTGCTGCCACGTCGAGGATCATCTCTCCTCCTATGAGCGCTGGAGGAAGGTAGCCGAGAACCACGTTTGCGTCCGTGACCGTGGGTTCGACACCTCCTTTCCCGTAGCAGGCCGGGCCGGGCTCGGCCCCAGCGGACTGAGGGCCGACACGAAGGGCTTTGGTGAGCTGAGGAACGTGCGCTATGGAACCTCCTCCGGCTCCCACTGTTCGAACGTCGACCGAACTGGCGCGCACAGTGAGGTCTCCTACCGTCGTCTCGCGACCGATACGTGGCTTACCTGCCTGCACCAAGGCGACGTCGGTGGACGTGCCTCCCATGTCGAAGGTGAGCAGGTTGGCGTAGCCCGCCTGAGCCGCCGCCCAGACGGCACCGGCTACGCCGCCGGCGGGACCCGACATCAGCAGGCTCACGGGCGCTTCGCGAGCCGTCGCAACACCGGCGAGTCCGCCGTCGCTTCTGAGCACCCTCAGTTTCGCGCCGAGACCGCCGGCGAGGAGTTGGCGTTCGAGGGACTGCAGATAGCGGCCTACCACCGGGCTTACATAGCTGTTGGCGACGGTGGTTATAGTCCTTTCGTACTCCCTGATCTCGGGGAGGATGTCGCAGCTCAAAGACACCGGGACGTCGGGCATGACCTCGCGGATCAAAGCGCCGACACGCCGCTCGTGGTCGGAGTTGGCGAACGAGTTGACCAAAGCCACGGTTATCGCCTCTACTTTACGATCGGCGAGGTGCAGCAGAGCGCGTCTGGTCGCTTCCTCGTCGAGGGGTCGCAGCACGTTACCGCGAGTGTCGACTCGCTCTGGGATCTCGACGGTGTCTTCGAGGTGGGCGAGCGGGGTCGGCTTGGGCCAGGTTATCCAGCCTGCCAGCCCTCCAGGCACGAAGGAGCGGGCGACTTGAAGGACTTGACGAAAGCCGTCGGTGGTGACCAGACCGACCTTCGCTCCTTTTCCTTCCAATATCGCGTTGGTGGCGACGGTCGTCCCGTGGAGGAGGTGGTCGATCTCCGACGGTGAGATGCCACCCAGCACGCAGACCTTTCGTATGCCGTCGATAACCCCCTCTGACTGATCCTGTGGGGTCGACGGGGTCTTCACCCTGAACGTCTCACCCGTGGTCTCCTCTATCAGCAGCACGTCTGTGAAGGTCCCACCGACGTCCACCCCCAGCCTGTAGGTCATTTGGCCATCTCCTTTGGTCTCGCTTCGCACGTAACTGCCGGTGTGTACTGCGGTCCCCACGAGCTTTCCTGCTCGTGCGATCCTTGTGTCAGATGACTCCATCTGCTCTTAGGGAGGCGACCTCCTCGTCGGTCATTCCGAGCCATTCCCTATATACAGAGTCGTTGTCGGCTCCGAGTTCGGGGCCGAGCGAGCGCACCGACCCGGGCGTTGCCGACAGTTTCGGCGCAACATTCTGCACGGGGAAATCACCGAGTATCGGATGCGCGAGCCGGACGATCGCCTCACGCGCTGCGAAGTGAGGGTCCGCGAACATGTCCTTGGCCTGGTATACCCGGCCCGCCGGAACGCCGGCGGCATGAAGCAGTTGCAAGACTTCGTCTGCGGGCATTGTCCCGGACCACGCTGCCACGATCGAGTCGAGCAATTCTTGGTTGGCGCTGCGGGCGTCGTTGGTCGCAAAACGCTCGTCGGTGGCTAGACGCGGGGCTGCCATGACCTCTGTGAGACGGACGAACACCGTGTCGCGGTTGGCGGCTATCAGCACCTCGTCACCGTCCGCTGTCGGATAGACGTTCGAGGGGGCAGCACCGGGAAGCACCGAGCCGGTCCGCTGACGCTGGTAGGAGGCCAGCTCCCATTCGGGGAGGACGGCCTCCATCAAGGAGAGGACGGCTTCGTAGATAGCGGAGTCCACCACCTGTCCGGTGCCGCTCCTGTCCCTCGCTCTGAGCGCTAACACGGTGCCCAACGCAGCGAAAGTCGCAGCGAGTGAATCCCCTAGGGAGATACCCACGCGCGAGGGCGGCCTGTCCGGCTCGCCGGAGAGGTAACGAAGGCCGCCCATCGCCTCGCCTATGGAGCCGAAACCTGCGCGAGGAGAGTACGGACCACTCTGGCCGTACCCGCTGACCCTGGTGATGACGAGTCGCGGGTTGAGCGACCGGAGCCTGTCGGGCCCCAACCCCCACTTCTCGAGTGTGCCAGGCCGGAAGTTCTCGACTAGCACGTCTGCCTTCTCCACGAGCCGTCCCAAGATGACCTGTCCTTCGCTTCGGCGCAGGTTGGCGGTGACAGACTTCTTGTTCCTCGCGATGACTGGCCAGTGCAGAGACAGACCGTGCGACTTGACCTGACCCCACTGGCGCATAGGGTCTCCGACACCGGGGTCTTCGACCTTGACGACCTCGGCACCGAAATCCCCGAGCAGCTGACCGCAGAACGGCCCGGCTATCAAAGTGCCGCACTCGATTACTCGGACGCCGTCGAGAGGAGGTTTGGGCGCTTCTATCGCCGTGGAGTCGTCCGCTATCGGGAATGCCTCGCCAGCTCTCATCGCAGGCCTTTACGCGCCGCGTCACGGCCGGCGTAGATGTGGACTCTCATAGCGGCCTCCGCCCAATCGGGGTCCCGGGCTGCTATGGCGTCTATGAGCTCACGGTGGTGACGGACGCTGCGATACAACTCGGCGTTGTCGTAGAGGTGAAAGGTCTTCTCCACCAGAGTCCGCTCGGTCACAGAGCCGACCATGGAAGCGAGCCTCGCATTCGCGCTCGCTTCGAGAACGCCGCGGTGAAAACCGGCGTTCGCCTGATTGACGCGGTCCAGCCAGTCCTCCGGACGATCGTCTAGGGCCCGCTCCATGTCGTCACAGAGCCGTCCCAGGCGGTCGCAATCCACCTCGGTCGCGCGCTTGGCCGCGAGGCGGGCGGCGCTACCCTCCAGTTCGGCACGCAACGCAAAAATTTCTTCCACATCTTCTAGGGTCCACTCGGCGACGCGCGCACCCCTACGGGAAGCAATATCGACAAGTCCCTCGGCGGCAAGCCTGCGTAGGGCTTCGCGGACCGGGGTACGGCTGACGCCGGCGGCCTCGGCGAGCTCCTCCTCCCGCAGAGGCATCCCACTCGGATAGCGGCCCGATACGATCGCCGCCCTCGCCGAGTCATAGGCCCGCTGAGAGGCACTCTTGTTGGCGCTACCCCTGTCTTCGAGCGGAACGACCCCCACCACCATCGTGTATACACATTAGAGGTATCAGCCCTGCTTGACAAGGGGCATTGAGCTTTTTGTATACGATCTCGCTCAGGAGATCGACCTGATGACCTTTGCCAGCCTGGCCGTCGCGTCAGCAGCCAGTTCTGCTAGGCCGGGCCCGCCCAGTAGCTCGGCCGGGTCGACCACCGAGACTTTCGTCCCAGTCGGAGTCGCCTCCAAGACCACGTTGCACGGCAGGAGCAGGCTCACCGAGGGATCCACCTTAAGAGCCTCATTTACGAGGGTAGGGTTGCAGGCGCCCAGGATCCGAAGAGGCGGCCTTTCGACGCCTAGCTTCGCCTTAAGGGTCGCAGCGACGTCAATCTCGGTGAGCACACCGAAGCCCTCTGCCGCCAGTGCTGCTCTGACATCGGGTTCCACCTGCTCCAAAGGGCGCTCAACGATAGTCTCAAACGTGTTCATGGGGCTCCTGTCTGTGTATAAGTTTCGGAGCTCATCAAGCTCCACATGAAGCTCAACACAAATACCCCCTGGGGTATTTCCGCCCCGCCCGTCTCCCCGTTCGGGCAAGCTCGTTTCATAGCCGGACTGGCTCTGCCCGCCTAGGTGTGAACCTGCTCGGCGAAACGCGCGATCACGTCGGTGTACTCTTCGACCATCTCCAACACGACCTGGCGGGCCGGCTTGACCGTGTTCATAGACCCGACCACCTGGCCGACAAAGTAGGTAGCGAGCTTGTGAGCCCCGCTTCCCTCGAGCGTGGCGTTGCGGTTGATCCGCTGCTGGGAAGGGGTGACGAGAAGCGTCTGCAAAGGCATGGGCAACGCCGAGGGGGCTTGAGGGCTTTCCCACTCGTCCGTCCAGGCGCTTTTGAGCATCCGAGCCGGCTTGCCCGTGATCGAGCGCGACCGGACAGTGTCGCTCGACGACGCCGCCAAGAACTTCTTCTTCACGGACGGGTCCGTCTCGGCCTCGGTGGTAGTCAACCACACCGAGCCACACCACACGCCTTGCGCTCCAAGCGCCATCGCCGCTGCCATCTGCCGTCCGCTCGCTATACCGCCGGCCGCGAGGACCGGCGTCGGAGAGACTGCGTCGACTACTTCGGGCACCAGAACCATGGTCGAGATCGTCCCGGTGTGGCCACCGGCTTCGGTGCCCTGCGCCACGATCAGGTCGACGCCCTGAGCGTTGTGGCGCAGGGCGTGCTCGGCTTTGCCCGCCAAGGCGGCTACAACCGCTCCGTGGGAATGGGCGCGCTCGATGATCTCCTGGCCGGGGGCGCCGAGGGCGCTCGCGAACAGCCGGATCGGATGAGAGAAGGCCACGTCGAGGAGGCTGGTCACACCTTCGGGGGTCACGCTCATCCGCCCTACTGCTTCGTCTGCCCCTCCAGCCAGCGGCGGAACCTCGTAGCGCGCGAGGATGTCGTCGACGAAGCTCTGCGCTTCGGCCGGTAGTAGCGCACGGACGGTCTCTCTGTCGAGGGCCTGGCCAGGAGCGCTCGGGTCGTACTTCGACGGCAAGAGGAGATCGACGCCGTACGGCTTGCCTTTGACCTGTTCGTCGATCCAGGCGAGATCAGTTTCGAGGCTCCTCGGGGTGTGCGCCACGGCGCCGAGGACCCCGAATCCTCCGGCGTTGGTCACCGCAGCGACGACGTCACGGCAGTGGCTAAAGGCCAGGATCGGAAACTCCACTCCGAGCATTTCACTGACGCGAGTTCGCATCTGCCTCGTATCCTCCCACCCGGCCGGCCTGCGAAGGCGCGGCTCTCGTCGACTTCCAAACTCGATGCTAGCTCGTGATGCCGATCCCCGGCCACCGACGCGATATCAGCCTTGCCTACACCGCAAAGTTAGGGTAACCTAACTTTGTGCTCGCCACGTTCGTCATATTCCTCAGAGAGGGCATCGAGGGCGGCATGATCGTAGCCATCCTCTTGTCCTACCTAGCCCAGATAGGACAGCGTCGCCACTTCCGCGATGTGCTCGCCGGGGTTGCAGCTGCGATGGTCCTGGTCCTCGGCGGCGGGATAGCCGCGTACGCGACCCTGAAGACCTACGCCGGTTCACGGACACAAACCATCTTCGAGACTTTCACCTTCCTGCTAGCAGCCGTAGTGCTCACCTACATGACGTTCTGGATGAGAAGTCATTCACGGAGCCTGGCCAAGACCCTACGAGCGAAGACTGAAGCGGCCCTGGACGGCAGGGCCAGATGGGGCTTAGGACTGCTCAGCTTCCAGGCTGTCGGCAGGGAGGGCCTGGAGACCATGGTATTCACCTTGGCGATCGTCTTCGCCTCGTCGGGACGAGGGGTCATCGCTGGCGGGATAGCCGGCCTGGCAGCCTCAATGGCGGTATCTTGGAGCGTCTACCGCATGGGACGCAAGCTCAATCTGGGGCTTTTCTTCACAGTTATCGGCGCCCTGCTCATGGTTTTCGCGGCGGGTATCCTCGCGGACGCCGTCGAGAACTTACAGCAGCTCGGCTGGCTGCCGGTTCTGACACACCCGTTGTGGAACACCTCTGGCGCTCTCGCCGAGAGCAGCACGCTGGGCGACATTTTTCATACGTTCTTCGGTTACGCCGACCGCCCGACGACGCTGCAACTCCTCGTCTACCTCGTCTATTTGTCGGCAGCTATAACCTTTTACCTACGCCGGAAGCCTTCCCCGCCACGCCCAACAGGGTCGGCGGTTGCTCCTAGCACAGACAAGGTTGCCGCTTCGTCGAACAGTCAACTTCCAAACAGCTACCGCTCGACCAGCCTCGGGCGTCCACCCGCCTGCTGAGACTTCGCGGGCTCGGTGTCCGACCGTGAACGTCACTCTCGTGGGTTTAGCGCCAGGTTGCTAGCGTGGCGGTCGTGAACCAGCCGGCGCTGCACCCCACTTTGACCTCCCTGGCGGGCTTCGTGGGCGAGTGGACCGGGCGCGGGCACGGGTCGTACCCGACTATCGAGGACTTCGACTATATCGAGACGGTCACTTTCACCTCCAGCGGTAAGGCTTTTCTCGCCTACAGCCAACGCACCAGTAACGCTGTTGACGGTTCTGCATTGCACACCGAGACCGGATACCTGCGCTCGTCGGGAGTGTCCGGAGTCGAACTGGTCGTAGCTTCACCTACAGGTGTGGCCGAAATCGACGAGGGCGTCTTCCGGATCGTAGACGACGCAACCCTGCACGTCAGGCTGGTCTCGCGCCAGGTGATCGTGTCGTCCACTGCAAAATCAGTGACAGATATCGAGCGCACCTTCACCTTGAAAGGCGACCTCCTCAGCGTAACGTTGGCGATGGCTGCCGTGGGACAGCCGATCACCCATCATCTGTCATCTCAACTTCGCCGCTCAGTCTGATCTCGTGTTGCGCAGGGTCTAGAAGCGTTCCCTCCTCACGGTGGCACGCTGGCCGCGGATTTTGGTACCCCGTAGAGCTTCGATCACCTCGTCGGCGGCCGAGTCAGGAACCTCCACGAGCGAAAACCGCGCTGATATCTCGATCGCGCCCACGTCGCGGCCGCTCAAAGCCGTCTCGCCGGCTATCGCCCCCACCAGGTCCTGCGGCCTTATGCCGGCGTCGCGGCCAACCCCGACGTAGAGGCGGGTCGTTCCCCCCGACGGAGCGCTTCGCGGACGCTCGGGCCTGCTCTTCGCGAACTCTCGCTTGCCTCCAGCAGCCTGCTGGCCTCCGGAAGGAAGGCGGACCTCCGGTATGTCTTGGTCGTCCTCGCCGGAACCAGCGGTCGCCGAGTGTGCCAGCTTGACAGCACCGAGCGCCACCTCCACCAAATCAAACTCGTCCGACAGGGACTCCACGACCACCCGGAAGTGGTCCAGGTCCTCTCCGAGGATCGCTTCTCTGATAGCCGCCATGGTCATGTCCAAACGGCGGGCGCGCAGGTCGGCCACTGTAGGAACCTTCTCGATGCTGATCCGGCGTTTGGTCGCCTTCTCGATCAGCTTGAGCATGCGGTGCTCGCGCGGCTCGGCGAGGGTTATCGCCACGCCGTCACGTCCGGCACGGCCAACACGGCCCATGCGATGGACGTAGGACTCCACCGAGGAGGGAACATCGAAATTCACGACGTGGGTCAACTGCTCGATGTCCAGCCCTCGCGCCGCGACGTCGGTAGCTACGATCAGGTCCGCCGTCGAGGAACGCAGACGTCCCATGACCCGATCGCGTTGCTCCTGGCTCATCCCTCCGTGCAGCGCCTCAGCGCGGTATCCCCTGCCGGCCAACGTCTCGGTAAGATTGTCGACGATCTCCCTGGTCCTACAGAACACCAAAGCTGCCGTGGGGGACTCGGCGTCGAGAATCCTGCCGAGAGCCGCCGCTTTGTGCGCCCGCTGCACCAGGTAAGCGCTGTGACGGACCCGCTCGCCTTCGGCTCCCTGCGAGGTGTCGTCGGCTATGCGGATCCTCGCCGGGTCCCTCAGATGCCGGCGGGCTATCGCATCTATCCTGTTGGGCATCGTGGCAGAGAAGAGCACGGTCTGACGGCTTTCGGCGGGTGTCTGGGAGAAAACCGCGTCGAGGTCGTCTGCGAACCCCATGTCGAGCATCTCGTCGGCCTCGTCCAACACGACCACTTCTACCGAAGCGAGCCGCAGAGTGCCGCGGTTGATGTGGTCCACTGCACGGCCGGGCGTAGCTACAACTACGTCCACCCCAGCGTCGAGGTCGCGGAGCTGACGGCCGATCGGCTGGCCGCCGTAGATAGGCAGGACCTTTACCCCGAGCCTTCTGCCGTAGCGGTGGATGGCCTGCGACACCTGTATGGCCAACTCCCGCGTCGGAACCAACACGAGCGCCATGGGGTCCCGGCGACGCTTGGCCGCGCCAAGCCGCTCGAGTATCGGAAGGGCGAAAGCGGCCGTCTTGCCGGTGCCTGTCGCAGCCTGCCCGAGCAGGTCTCTGCCGTCTAGAAGGACCGGGATAGCCGCCAACTGTATCGGCGTCGGCTCCTCGTAGCCCAACTCGGCGAGGGCGGCTGTCAGCTCCGGACGCAGCTCGAGGCCGGCAAACCCGACCGGCGGCCGATCCTCGCTCCCCCCCGGAGCGTCGGGCATAGCAACCGATGCCACATCCACCTCGCGCATGGTGACGTCGGCTGCTCCGCCGAGGTCACCCTGCGGCGCGGAAGGTCTGTCCAGCTGATCCGACATATCAGCGCGCACCGACGAGGTCGACTACGAATACGAGAGTCTCTCCCCCCTTGATGACGCCTCCGGCCCCGTGCCGGCCGTAGCCCAGATGAGCAGGGATGGTCAGCCTTCTCCTCCCGCCGACCCTCATACCTACGACACCCTGATCCCACCCTTGGATCACCTGGCCTGCTCCGAGACGGAACTCGAAGGTCTCGTCCCGGTCCCACGACGCGTCGAACTGGGCTCCCGTCGACCAGGCAACACCCACGTAGTGGACCGACACGTCGCTTCCTGCGGCCACTTCGGCTCCCTCCCCGACCGTGAGGTCCTCTATCTGCAAGTCGGCGGGCGGATCGGATTGGGGGATGGCAACCTGCGGTTTTCTCACCCTGACAAGCTACTCCTTCGCCACTGGCGATCTCGTCGCCGGCGAAGCTAGAGTCCAAGGCCGGTGAGTCTGAAACGCCTGCCGTTCAAGCCGGCCGGGGCCCTTCTAGCTCCCGGCGCTGGCTCGGGACGGGATCACTCGACCCTCTCTGCCATCGACTCCGCCTTCGAAGCGAGGGGTGTGCCAGTGCTACGGATCGACTTTCCCTACCGCTTGGCAGGCCGAAGGGCGCCGGACCGACCGGCAGTTCTGATCGAGAGCATCCGCGAGGCAGCGAACGGCCTCGCCGATAAACTGAATGTCGGGACCGAGCGCCTGATCCTCGGCGGAAGGTCTATGGGAGGGCGAATCTGTTCCCTCAGCGCTACGTTGGGCGTTCCTTGCGCCGGGCTGCTCCTCGTAAGCTACCCGCTGCACCCACCCGGCCGGCCAGACCGACCGCGAACCGACCACTTCAGCCAGATCGACGTGCCGTGCCTCTTCATCAGCGGCGACCGCGACGCTTTCGGATCTCCGTCCGAGATGGAGGCGGCCACAGCCTCCATTACGGGGCCGGTCGACCACGTGTGGATAGCCGGAGGGGACCATTCTCTTCGAAACCGCGACGCCGAGGTAGCAGATACCGCTGCCTCATGGCTACCCGACCTCCCGCCGGTAGGCTGAAGCAGCTCAGTTAGAGCGATCACTCCCTCCTACGGGAGCAGACAGGGGTTTTCGTGCAAATCCGCAACGGCCTTGCGATCTCGTCATCGGAGCAGCCCGGAGGCTCGTCCCCCGAACCGGCTGCGGTGCCTTTCGAAGCGCAATGGGACCCTTCCCGATGGGCGTCGCTGCTCGACCGCATCGACGTCCGCCTTTGCGACGTCGGGTTGAAGTTCTGGGGTCCACCCCTTTGGCTCGAAGTGACCATGACCGGCCCGGACTCTGATCAATGGCCAGCCGTCAGCTCGCAGCAGCACTCCTGGAATTGGCAGAGCAGCGAGGCCTGCACGACGGTCACCGAGATGATCAACGGCGGGGCAGGTGACGTCGCGCTCTTGGAGGTCGCTGGCCGCTACACGCTCGAGAATCTTGTACTCAACGCAGTTCACGAGATCGGAGAATGGCTTCGCTTCGACGGGGAACGCCTCTTTCATTCCCACGCTCCCGTAGACCCAGCCTTAAAACCAAGCTCAGATCAAGGTAACGGAACCGTCGAGATCGGGTTCTCTTACGCTAGGAGCGAAGCGGGCGAACGCCAAGCTGACGACCTGGCGGATTCCTCTACACCACAGGAGCCAATCGCAGGCCTGCGAGCCTCCTCCGCCGACCGGTTCACCTACCTGCCCGAGGTGATCATCACCTTCACAGCCTACGGGCCGCTCATCGAGAGCGCTACGAGGACAGCTACACCTGGGGCTCCGTCACTTGCCGTGGAAGCCGTCCCTGCGCCGCTGGGAGTTGCCTGGTCGCAGCGGACGTTGCAAGCCGTGGAGCTCGACGAGGAGGCGGGATTGCGAGCGGCGGCCAGGGACGTCCACCGGGCCCTGGTCGCCTACGAAGCGCAGCGCATCTGCAGCGCTCTGTATGTCGACTCTGTCACCCAATGGCACCTCGACGGCGTGTCCGAGGCCGACACTGCTGCTACGAGCCCGAAGGCGGCCAGCGTCTTAATCGAACCTGGACTCCGGCGATCGTCGAATGCATCGGCGTCCACCACGGGACTGCGGATCTCGGTCGCCTACAACGGGGATGCCTGAGCGGACACTAATCTCCGAATCTACGATAGTGGCACCCTGATCTTCCTCGTTCCTCGCCGTGGCGAGCGGCACGCCGTGCGACCGCCAGGCGCGAATCACACCTGGCGCATGTCCAAAACGACTGACGCAGCAGCAGTGCCGTAGAATAGAGATGGCCCGTTCGGGTCGAGAGTCCTCGCTTGTAGGGGTCAGAAATGGGGGTTCCCATGGGAGCTCAGTCGGAATCAACGGAGGCATCGCCCCAGGACCCAGCTGTGGGAGATGCCCCTGCGGGTGTCGGCGCTTCTAGGACGGGATCCCTAGACCAGGGTCACGTGCTCGAGGAGGTTCGTTCAATCCTCGCCGAGCTCAACCGAGAGAACGACGAATCACAGGCCGAGGCTGATCTGCTCTCCCAGGCTAGGACCAGCTTTTTGAATACGTTCAAGGCCATGTGCCGTGACGTGGCGCGTCCGGCGATGCAGGCGGTTGCCGATCAGCTCAAAGCGGCTGGTGGCGATGGCCTCGTCGAAGAGTTCCCTGGTGGGCAGCCAAGAGTCTCCACCCCTAGACTTACACTTTGGATGTCGTTCAAAGGGGCTATCGTCGGGGATCCGCGTCCGGATCGCCACCCGTATGTGCAGCTAGACGCAGACGTCGAGCATCACACGGTCCGCCTTAGCGAAGGAGACATGTGGCAGGGCGCTGGAGGTGGCCGCAGCGGCTCCGCCGGGACCTGGAACGTCGAGGAGATCACTTCTGGCGTCGTGCTCGACGAGGTGCTCGAAGTCATCCGACGCGCTGCTTCGCTTTCCCCCCGGCCCTGAATTTCGGGGCATCACGAATACAAAGCCCGGAGCCCAAGCTAGAATGAAAGACGTGAGAGGGCCTGGCTCGCCGAAGCCCTTTGTTGGTGTTGGGCCGTGACGACATTTTTCAGTTCCGATTTCCATTTCGGGCACCTGAACATCATCACCTACTGTCGTAGGCCTTTCCGCAGCCTCGGGGAGATGAACGAGGCCCTCGTCGCCAACTGGAATGCGATTGTCGGTCCGCACGACGTGGTCCACGTCCTCGGCGACGTGGCGATGGGGCGCCGGGAGGAGACCTTGCGCTTCGTCGGACAGCTCGCCGGGCGGAAGATCCTCTATCCGGGCAACCATGACAGGTGCTGGTACGGACACGGACCATCGGCGGACAATTTCCTCCAGGAATACCTCGCCGCGGGTTTCGACGATATCCGCCAAGGCCCCCAGAAGCTGACAATCGCAGGGCGGCGCGTCACGCTGTGTCATCTCCCCTACCGGGGCGATAGCGGTGACACCGACCGCTTCAGCAAGTTCAGACCGGTCGACGAAGGTCTTTGGCTGCTGCACGGCCACGTACACGACAAGTGGCACCGCAACGGCCGAATGATCAATGTCGGTGTCGACGTGTGGGACTTCTCGCCTGTCTCGGAGCACACCATCGCAGAGCTGATGGACGCTGCGGACAATCTGCCGGAGACGGCCAGCACTACAGTGCCTGCCTAACACCCCTTCTCGGAGAAACGCCGTCGACGTGAACGACGACGGATCTCAGATTGCAACGCGACGCCGCCGTACGCGGCTGAACGCTTTCAGCTGGCGGACCAACGCCGTCAGATCCAAACCGGGCTAGACGAACCATGCGAGCAGCACTTAGCGGCTGAGCTACTTCCCCGTCTCCACCGGTACCGGTCCCTTCTTCGCGTCGTCGCTGAGGGCGAAGACGTCGCCCGGGGTGCGGCACCAGGGTGGCGTCGTAGACGACGGCGAGCTCGCCCATACGCTTGGAGTTGCGCTCCTCGCCCTTGGAGATCCTCGACTTCAGCTTGTGGACGTCTAAGTGGGCGGCCTTCGTCATGGCAGGACGCAGCGCGTCGAGGCACTTCACGATCCCCTTGCCGTCAGCAGAGATGACGGCCACGTCGCCGCCAGGGCTCTCAACCCGTCGCTGTGACGCTCGGCCGGCGGGTTCAACGAAGCGTCTTGGAGGCGCAGATTCTCCGCTCGGTTGGCCCGATACGCGAGCCGGGTGACAGTGACGGCCCCGGCGAAGGTCGCGAGGCCCCGACGGTGAGCTGCCTCGAACGCCTGGGTGGCCGACCCGCGCACCGCCGATCTCGTCGACGTGCTCGGCGAGCTACCCAACATCTGCCCGCTGCCCTGCGTCGTGGAGTACATCTGCGATGGCGGCGGGCGGGGCATCCATCTCGTCTGGTACGCGCGATCGTCTGGTACGCGCAGTCCCGCTACCAGCTGGTGCGCCGCTTCGGCCCCGACGGGGCGAAGGTGCTCTTGGATGCGACCTCCGCTATGTTGTACTCCGGCGGCTTCCAAGACGCCGAGCTGCTCCGCGATCTCTCCGGCATGCTCGGCCAGCTCGACGTGCGTCACCGCAGCTGGGGGGCGGACCGCTCCCGGCGGGCGAGCTGGACCGAGCAGGTCCGTGAGGTGGCGGTCATGGACTCAACCGAACGGCGCCGTCAGGCCCGCCAGGCTAACCGTGCAAGAGCCGCCGGATAGCTCCGACCCCACCGTGGGTGGTAGTACCGACTAGCGCCACGGCGTCCCGCTGGACGAAACGATCACCGGGCTGAGAAGACCCTCCGGGCCGACGTCAAAGTGCCAAAACTCGGCCCTAACCGACTGCAGCTATCCGATCCAGGACTCGACTCCGAAGCGGGTGCCGTCGTTGTCGTCGTTTGACTCGTGGGGGGCTGCTTGCTTAACAAGTCGGGTCGGCGGGTGTACGTATCTCGTTTGGACGTAGGAGTCCTGCCAGAGGGGAACCTGCTTGACCGAGCCTCCCATGGCGCTGGAAGACGAGGGAGGATTCGTCAATGCGTGAGTTCAATTCTTGGCAGGCCCTGTGGCGGCGGACGGTAGTGTCTGGCGCCTGTGGTAGGAGGGTCTGGGGTTGCTTAGGGCTGGCCTGGTGCACTCGCGATCTGGACGGCTGCGAGCGTGCCAAGAAAAGCGCACCCAGAGCCTTGGTGTGAGCCGACCTGGACGAACAAGAAGTCCCCGTCTTGTCTCCACGCAGGTAAGGGACCCAATCCCGAGGTCACTCCGACCCGGAATTATCCCGTCGCGCCTTGCGCGCCGACCGGGAAGTCCCGGGCCTCACTCATCATGGCCCGCACGCTTAGCTCCCCGCTGCGGACCACGGAGGCAGGACGCTCCCCGGTAGACGAAGAGAAACTCATCCACACCATGCGCCGCCGCAGTGAGCAGATCCCGGCGGAACCCGACTGCAACGTGAACGCGATGAGGCGCCCACAACACGACGTGATGCTCTCCCAAGCCAACGCACAGACATACCTGGCGAGTACCCCAGAACGTGAGCGCCGAAAATCCGACCACCCTGCCCCGGAACGCCGGCTCATAAGCGCTGGTGTGGCTTTGACCCATCGCCATGTCGGTGTCTCAGCTGAGAAGCAAGAGTTCGACGTCGTACTGCGGGAAGCGCTCGTCGACACTGACCAACGTCAGGTTCTCCGCGCGCGCCTGCGCACTCATCATTCGGTCGAAAGGATCGGAATGATGAGGTGCCAAGCCACCTGCCAGCAGAGCGTGTGAGGCTGTGATCTCTAGAGTTTCAAAATCGCTAGTGGTGAGCACCTCCCCAAGTCGTCAGGCGCTTCCAATCTTCCGACAGCCTTCTTTATCGCGATCTCCCAGACCGCCGCGGCCGAAACCATGACCTCGTTGTCAGGTGACGAAATCGCTCCTCGAGCTGCTGCCGGCAGGAGCGGGTCATCCGAGAGGCACCACAACAGGATGTGCGTATCCAGTAGCAGCCTCACGGACGCTCACCGCGAAACGCGGCCGCTAGGTCTTCCGACAGTTGATCGAACTCATCGTGCACGTGAACCCGTCCTGCCCATTGTCCTAGACGCCGTGGGGATCGTGCGCGAGGCGCAACGATGCGGCCACCACGTGGCCGGCACGGGTGATCTCGACCCCGTCGGTCTCGCCGGACTCGACGGCAGCCGCGAGCTTTGAAAGATTGGTCTTGGCGTCATGCGTGTTGACCCGCATATCGCCGTGCTAGCTACGTTAGCTAGGCGCGCTCAAGCTGTCCCTAAAGGTAATCGGAAGGATCCCCAGAATCGCAGCGTTAGAGACATGTCCAAGAACACCGGCTATTGTGCAGGGGGCTCCTGCTGGATTTGGTTACCCGGGCCTGGTCACCGGTTAGCAGTCGACTGCGGCGCGTAGAGCGCGGCACGCCTCCAGCATTCGGATGGGATCAAGGGCGCAAACGCGGTCGACAAGATAAGCCTTCGGTACGACTCTCAAGTTGTCGAAGCTGGCCGCGCAGTCCGATGGCATCCCGTCGCCAGATCCGAGGGGCACCTCAGTCGGGATGTTTCGGATCGTACGGGTGATCGGAGCCGCCAGCAGGTTGTGCAGTACGGGTATCGCAGCCGAACGAGTCATGACCAAGAAAGGTCGCCGACCCACGTCCTCTATTTCACCCCACCAGACTTCACCGCGTCGCGGTTCGCTTACCATGGTTCCTCGAGGATGGCGCCGCGGAGAGACGCGACCGCTGCTTCGCGTTCCACAATGCCGGCGGGACGGCGTTGGTATCCCTCGATCACAGCCTGATCCACCTGGCGTCGACGCTCCGACTCCGCCACCGCCTCGACTCCGGCACGAACAGCGGCCGCCCGGCTTTCATAGACGCCGCGCGCTACGAGGTCATCAACCTGTTCGAGCAACTCTTTTGGAAGCCTCACCGCAATTTGTTCGGTTGCCATCAACGTAACCATACCAACCTGGGATGCACAATGGTATGTGACCACCAAACCTCGCTAGTCCGGTTGATGTATCCCCTAACGGGCGTCCCAGTATCGTCACCCATGTGTCGCCCACAGCGCCGGTTACACGGGTGATATGGCTGTGACTGCGCCATACGCCTCCTACACGATGTGGAATACGACGTGGTCTTGCTCGGCGGCGGCCGTGAGGTTGGGTCCGACGTCGTGACGGGACACGGCGATCGCTGCACCGAGTGCGTGTGCGGCGGCGAGCGTTTCGGCCATGGCTGCGGACAACGGCGCCCTTCGATTCGGTGGCGGTGCTGGAGCAGAGCCATGGACCAAGCGAGCTGACGCAACGGTAGGAGTTCGATCTCATCGGGCAGCGCAACCAGGCGAGCCCGGAACAGTTCTTCCTGATCGGCGGGCAGCGCGACAACGGGAGCCCTCAACTTCCCCAGGAATTGGGGAGTGGCCCAGGCGCTGGAGAGCCGGAACAACCACAGTCCAGTCGTGGCTAAGGAGGTGGCCAGGTCGGGATCATCGAGGCTGCGCACGAACGCGAGATGGTCCCCGCTCGACCCTCCCCGTTCGGCCCTCCCGTGTAGCCCGGCCGGGCGGAGCCGCCACCTTCCGCAGTGGTCGCCTAGGGTGCATACTTGATGGCGGTCGCCGCCCAGCTGTTGGGGGCACCGGACCTGATCGGCACTAGGGGGGACAATGTCGCAACGGCTATCGTACGCCAGCGGGGAATCCTCGGTCGGGCTGCTTGGCCAGACCATCGGCGCCAACCTGGAGGAGGCCGCCACTGCCCACCCCGACCACGAGGCGCTGGTGGACTGCCCAACCGGCCGCCGCTACAGCTACGCCGACCTCCTCGGCTGGTCGCAGCAGGTGGCCCGAGCCCTACTGGCGGCAGGGGTGCGACCCGGCGACCGGGTAGGGATCTGGTCGCCCAACTGTGCCGAGTGGGTGGCCGTCCAGTTCGGAACGGCGCTGATGGGCGCTGTGCTGGTGAATGTCAACCCGGCCTACCGCACCTCGGAGCTGGCCTACGTGGCCGGCCAGTCGCAGATGAAGCTCCTCTTCTCGGCCACCGCCCACCGCACCAGCGACTACCGGGCCATGGTGGAGGAGGTGGGGCCCACGGTCGGGACGTTGGAACAGGTCGTCTACCTGGGTGACGAGGAATGGGAGCGGTTCTTATCGCTGGCCGCAAAGGTCGTCCCCGACGAACTGGCCGGGGTGTCGGCCGGGCTGTCGTTCGACGACCCTATTAACATCCAGTACACATCGGGCACCACCGGGTTCCCCAAGGGGGCCACCCTTTCGCACCACAACATCCTTAACAACGGGTTCTTCGTCGGTGAGCTCCTCGGCTACGGGCCGACCGACCGGGTGTGCCTCCCCGTGCCCTTCTACCACTGCTTCGGGATGGTAATGGGCAACCTCGGCGCAGTGTCCCACGGTTCCACCATCGTCATCCCCGCACCCGTGTTCGACCCGGCGAACACCCTGCGCGCAGTCGAGGCCGAGAGGTGCACGTCCCTCTACGGCGTGCCCACCATGTTCATCGCCGAGTTGGCCGTCGACGGCTTCGCCGAGTTCGATCTGAGCTCGCTGCGTACCGGGCTCATGGCCGGGTCACCCTGCCCCGTCGAGGTGATGAAGAGAGTCCAGGCTGAGATGCACATGGGGGAGGTGGGCATCGCCTACGGGATGACCGAGACGTCCCCGGTGTCGACCCAGACCCGCGCCGACGACGACGTCGAGCGGCGCACGGCCACCGTGGGCCGGGTGATGCCGCATGTGGAGATCAAGATCGTCGACCCGGCCACCGGTCGGACCGTGCGGGTGGGGGAACCGGGGGAGATCTGCACCCGCGGCTACTCGGTGATGCTGGGCTACTGGGACGAGCCGGATAAGACGGCCGAGGTCATCGACCGGGCCGGCTGGATGCACACCGGCGACCTGGCGGTGATGCGCGACGACCGGTACGTCAACATCGTCGGCCGCATCAAGGACCTGATCATCCGCGGCGGCGAGAACATCTACCCCCGGGAGATCGAGGAGTACCTCTACACCCATCCCGACATCGCTGACGTGTCGGTGATCGGCGTCCCCGATCCACGCTACGGCGAGGAGATCGCAGCCTGGATCAAGCTGCGCCCGGGCGCCGAGCCGCTTGACGTGGGAGCCGTGCGGCGGTTCTGCACCGGCCGCATCGCCCACCAGAAGATTCCCCGCTACGTGCGCCTGGTCGACGAGTTCCCGATGACGGTCACCGGCAAGATCCGCAAAGTGGAAATGCGCGAGGTGACCAGCCGAGAACTCGGCCTCGACGGGGCGTTCGGCCCCACGGCCTGAGTGGGCCGGATCGGGTCACCCGAAGGCGTCCAGGCCCCGTGATGGCCAGCACCACGCCGGCGGCGCCGACGCGCTAACTACTGGGTTACGAACGTGCGCACACGACGAGCAAAGTTCAGGTTCGGCACCGACGCGTTCTCGGTACCGACCCACCATGGAGCTCAGGCGTGATGGAATAGACCCATGCGCTCCCCCATCACGATCTCGCACACGGCACTTGACGGCTATCCGGACGTCTACACTCCGGAAGCTTTGGCAACCCTGGAAGCTCTCGCTCCCCTCGACAGTCGACGCTTGGAGCTCATGGAGTCGCGAATCGATCGTCGCCGCCGACGATCCGCCGAGGGTGAACACCTCAGCTTCCTGCCCGAGACCGCTGTGATCGACGGGACCGCCATCACAGTTGCCGACGCTCGGGCCGGGCGCTTCGAGGGGGCGGTGATCCCCCACGACCTGCAGCGCCAGTGGATCCAGGGCACCGGGCCGGCAACCAAGCCCCGCTCATCTACGCCATCGGGGTTGCGCAATGTTGCCTACGCGTTGCTGTCTGGGGCCGACGGGTGGATGTTCGACGGCGAGGACGCCTTGGGCCAAATCGATACCATGTCCCTGGACAACTTCCGGAATATCAAGCTGGCCTTCGCTGGCGACGCGCAGTTCCATGACGTCGCCCAGGTCGTTGCCGGGGAGATCAACAACTGGGCTGTCGGCTTTCACGGCCGGGAAATCATCTCCGACTGGCAGGAGCAGCTGCAGGTGACCACGCGCATCTTCCGAGCCCGTGGCCTCCATCTCGACGATCGCCATGTCTCCCATGAGGACGGCTGCGGTTACTCTGCGAGTATGGCGGACACTGCGTTGTATCTCGCTAACAACGCGGAGACGCTGCGCAGCCAGGGACGCTCACTCGTACTCTACCTGCCGAAGATCCAGACGGCCTCCGAAGCCGGGCACTGGGCCACCATCCTCGACGCTATAGAAGACCACCTTCGCCTTGACCGAGGCACCATCCTCGTCTACGTCCTCGTCGAACAGCTCGAAGCGTGCTTTCAACTCATGGAGATTCGTGCCGCCCTCGGGTGCCACTTCGTCGGTTTCAATACCGGTCGATGGGACTACATCAACTCTGTGTCGGACGCACTCGCCTGGGACTCCGACTTCTTGAACCCCGACATCGATGCGATCACCATGACCTACGGGTACATGCGGGTCTACGAGGACCGCGTCCGCCGCGCGGTCAACACCGCCGATCTCAACGGAAACTACGCGCTCTGGCAAGGCGGCATGGAAGCGAACATACCGGTCGGCACCGACACGGCCGTCCAAGCCGCTATGCAGCGAGCAGTGGCGGGAGGGCGGCGCGAGCAAATCGAGGGCGCCTCAGGCAAGTGGGTTGCCCACTGGAAGATGGTTCATGTCATGCGGCCGGTGTGGCAGGAGGTGGGAGACGACAACCAGCTCGGCAGGTCGTTCCCGCCGCTTACTTACACGGCGCAGGACGCCGGCGCACTGCGGACGCTTGACGACGCCCCCCGTACCGTACGCGGTGCTCGCAACCTGATCAGCGTCGGCCTCCAGTACGGCAATGCGTTCGGTCGTGGTTTCCAGGCCGCAGCCCTCAAGCCAGCCGACTTTTTCGGCGACAACAGCGTACTGTACCTGATGGAGGACGCGGCCACCGGTGAGATCCGCCTGTCCGTGCTTTGGGAATGGCTCCACAAGCGAGCCGCTTTCACCGACGACGACGCCGACAGCGGGGTCAGGGCGGGCGAAACCCTGACGCGTGAGCTGTTCGCGCAACTATTGGAGGAAGAGTACGCCAAGCTTCTGCGAGCGGACAGCAAAGACGTGCACGACGACTCAAAAACCACGACGCTGCCCATCGCCCGGGCAATCGTCGAGGCTTACGTGCTCGAGCCGGTCAAAGCGCCCTGGTACATCGACCTCCTCAACCTCAACCTCAATGTCACGGACCTTTCCGTGGCCGAAGAGCGGATCAGGAGGTTCCTCGACGAGTTCAGCGAAGATGGCACCCGTATCACCCGCAACCTGGATTTCGACAGCGAGAACTGAGAGAGTTCATCATGACATTCGACGACAACGTCGCTGCTGCACGCAGCTACATGTACACTGACCGCTTCAGCGGCATCACCCGCCTCTACTCGGCCCGCCAAGTGGCCGAGCAGCAAGGGACCATCGAGAGCGGTTACCCAGTCGCCCGGGCCAACGCTACGGCGTTCTACGACCGTTTACGGGAGCTCTTCTCGAAGCGCCAGTCGATCACCACTTTTGGTCCCTACTCACCGAGCCAGGCTGTGACGATGAAGCGAATGGGCATCGAGGGCATCTACCTCGGTGGCTGGGCGACGTCGGCCAAGGGCTCGGTTCAGGAGGATCCGGGTGCCGATCTGGCCAGCTATCCGCTCTCCGAGGTGCCCGATGAGGCTTCGGCCATCGTGCGTGCCCTCTTGACTGCAGACAGGAATCAGACATACCAGCGCTCGCGCCTGTCGGGCGCCGACCTCGCGAGTGCGCCCGAACCGGTCGACTACCGACCGTTCATCATCGCCGACGCCGACACGGGTCACGGCGGCGATGCCGCCGTGCGTAACCTCATCCGCCGGTTCGTCGAGGTCGGGGTAACCGGGTATCACATAGAGGACCAGCGCCCAGGCACCAAGAAGTGCGGCCACCAAGGCGGCAAGGTTCTCGTCGGCGTTGACGAACAGATCAAGCGCCTCAACTCCGCTCGCTTCCAACTCGACGTCATGCGGGTGCCAGGCATCATCGTGGCCCGCACCGACGCCGAGGCCGCCAACCTCCTGGACAACAGCGGTGACGAGCGGGACCACCCCTTCATCCTCGGAGCGACCCGTGTCGATATCCCGTCCTACAAGCTAACGACGCTCGCCCTGATGCGCATCTTCTACAACGCAGGAGCGCAAATCTTCAATGGTTTCACACTATACGATATCACTGATAAGGAATACGCAGCGGCCGACGCGTGGCTCGAGCGCACAGGCATCGCTGCCCTGGCCCGCGCTGCAGCCAAAGAGACCGCCGACGCCGACGAGCCAGTCGTCGAGGCGGCCTACGACAAGATCGCCAATGAGATGGTCGGACGCTGGGAGGCAGACTCCGGTCTCATGACGATCGGGGAGGCGGTGTTGGCTGCTCTTAAGAACCGACTCGAAGACGGCGATGAGACACCGATGAGCGAGCACGAGTGGAGCGCCTTCGCCGCAACTGCCTCGTTTTGGGCCGTGCGCAGCGAGGCGCGGGAACTCGGCATTGACTTCTACTGGGACGCCGAGGTGGCCCGCACTCCTGAGGGCTTCTACCAGGTCCGCGGCGGGCTAGACTATGCGATCCGCAAATCCCTATCGGTCGCTCCGTACGCCGATCTAGTCTGGATGGAAACTGCTTCCGCCGATATCCACGAGGCGCGCGAGTTCGCCGCGGCGATCCACGCGCAGTTCCCCGACCAGATGCTTGCCTACAACCTCTCACCGTCGTTCAACTGGGACTCGACCGGTATGACCGACGACGAGATGCGCGACTTCCCGAGGAAGCTGGGCGAAGCCGGATTCGTGTTCAACTTCATAACCTACGGTGGCCACCAGATAGACGGTGTCGCGGCCGAAGAGTTTGCGACAGCCCTCCTCGAGGACGGCATGCTGGCGCTGGCTCAGATCCAGAGGAAGATCCGCCTGCTCGAGTCCCCCTACCGAACGCCGCAGACCCTCGTCGGCGGTCCTCGCCTCGACGCCGCCCTGGCGGCATCGTCGGCGCGCACCGCGACGACAAAGGCCATGGGCAAAGGCTCGACGCAGGTGCAGCACCTCGCTCAAACCGAGCTTCCCAAGAAGGTGCTCGAGGACTGGCTCGCTGAGTGGAGGCAGGTCTACGGCTTCAAGGAGCCCCTCACCGTACGTCTGCGCCCGAGCCGCGAGGGTGCCGACGTCCTCGAGCTATCGGTGCTGGGCGCCGGCGGCGACGACGACCGAAAAGCCAATCTGATCTTCGCTCTGATCACCGACCGCCATGGACAAGTCATCCTTTCGGTCCGGGACCAGAACACGTTCGGCTCCGAACTGCGTCAAAAGCGCCTGATGACCCTACTTCACCTCTACGTCCTCAAGCGCTACCGGGTCTCCACTGTCCACTACGTCACACCAACCGACGACAACGACAATCAAACCAAGCGCATGGCCGAGCAAGGCATCTACTCCAACGTGAACACCGAGGTGGGCCAGATCATCGTCGCCAAGGTCAACACCGCGACAGTCGATACGCTCGCTGACGACGAGGGCGGAGCCCTCGCCAAGCTCATCCGCAAGGAGCTCTGAGGGGATAGTTCGTTCTTGACGTCCCTCCCACGACTGTGGTCGTGGGATTCCCGGCCGCTCATGCTGCGACCGGTTGGGTTCGCGCTTCGTCGGGTCCCTGTTGTTGGGATGTCCCTCCACGCGCTGTGACCGCCAGCCCGGCGGCGAGGATGTTGACGGCTGCGTTCACGTCCGGGTTGGCCTCATGCCCGCAGGCCCGGCAACCGAACACCGCTTGGTTCTTGCGGTTCTCGGCGCAGATGTGCCCGCAGGCGGCGCAACGCTGTGACGTGCGAGCCGGGTTGACGGACAGCACCGTGACTTTACAGGCGGCAGCCTTTTCGGCCAGGCGGCGGCGTAGCCTCGACCAGCCCTGGGCGGAGCGGACCATAGTCTTCACGGCCAGGACCGCAGCGGCGATCAGGTCGAAGTCTCGGAGCAAAGCGGTGGCGGTCTTCTCGATGAAGTCCCGTCGCCGGGCGGCCTGTGTGGCCTGTGTGGCCTGTGTGGCCTGTGTGGCCTGTGTGGCCTGTGTGGCCTGTGTGGCCTGTGTGGCCTGTGTGGCCTGTGTGGCCTGTGTGGCCTTCAGCTTGGCGGTAGCGGTCTTCGTCTCCCCCCGACGCTTCGAGCCTTTCTGCTGGCGGGCAAGTTTGCGTTGAAGGCGACGCAACCGCTGGGTCTCCCCCGCTCTTAGACCGGGGGCGTGGAACATCTGGCCGTCCGAGGTGGCGAGACTGGCGACCACCCAGGCGTCGAGGGCGACAGCGGCCCCTATCAGGGTACGCTCGAACACAGGTGCGGAACCCCGAGAAGGGGTGCAGCGCGAGTGCTCACTATCGCTCACTCGGCTGCAACGGGACTTGCCCGCCTGCGACACGCCAGACGTTTCGCGACCTGAAGGTCTGAGGCCTATCTGACGATCCGGCGCAGACCCTCCGATATCTCCTCCACCGAGAGCTGACCGGCCGCCACGGACATCACGAAGTCGTAGACGTCGTCGTTCGTGGCATGCGTGGCGTCGACGCCGTTCAGCTCCAGGAACACCGCCGTCGAGAGCCAGCCGAGCCGCTTGTTGCCGTCGACCAGCGCGTGATTCTTCACCAGCGACTGCAGGAGGGCTGCTGCTTTCAGCCAGATCCCGGGATATGCATCCTCGCCAAAAGCGCCGGCAGCAGGACGCGCTGCTGCCGATCCGAGGAGGCCAAGATCTCGAATCGGAGGCGGGTCACCGAGGAGGCGAGTCGCCAGCGCAACGAGATCCTCGACGTCGAGGTACTCGAAGTCCCCGGCTTCAGCGGCCAAGGCGCTCCAGCGCCTCTTCGTAGGCGGTCAGCACCCGCTCGGCTGATCGAGCAACACGGTCTCGGTGTTCAGCTCTCGCGACGTACTCCCGGATCGCCCGGCGGGCGGCTTCCTGCATGGATATGCCATCCGCGACGGCGCGTCTCTGCAGCGCCTCCTGCTCCACCTCGGACAGCCGCAGCGTCATAGCCACAGGGGCATGGTATCAGAGTGATACTGAGGTGGGATGAGACTTCGGAGCCGGTCAGCAAGCCGGTCCCGCCCGGCACGCCCGATCCAACCGGCGAAAGCTTCGATCTTGCCGCTCAACTCAGCGATGAGCTCCCCTCGGCACTCTGGCGGGGAGCATCCCTGCGAGAGCGCCGACACTCTTCCCAGCGCCTCGACGTGCCAGCCGAGGATTCGCCAGCATACTGGCCAGTGGACTTCTACTTGCGCGTGGCACCCTCCGAGGTAGTCCCGACACTGCGCCTAGGTGGATGAAGGACATTCTAGGTAGTTTCAAGCGCCAGGTGCCCGAGCAGATGGCGCAGCCGGCGATCCCGGTGGGCCAGCTGGTCCAGCCGGAGGACCCGACCGACCGACCGGGTTGAGGCGCGCTCGCCGCCGCCCCGCGACGACCAGGCCCGCGTAGGCGACGACCAGGCCAGCCAACGCCCAAGCGGCAATGACGAAGAAGTCGCCCGCCACCGCAGCGCCGCCGAAGTAGGTGATGGCTCGGGCGGCAGACACACCCGCTCCGTTCGGTATCCAGGGGCCAATCGACCGCCAGAATGTGGGCAGGAGCGAGTAGGCGTACGGCCCTCCGGAACTGGGGTTGCCCAGGACCACGAAGATGAGCACGGTGATGCCGATGCCGATAGTGCCGGCTACCACCTGAAGCGCAGTGGTGACGGCGCCGGCCGTGAACACGAGGAGTGCCCCGAGCGCCCACAAGCCGAGGAGGTTGGCGGGCAGGGCATGCAACCACGGTCCGGCGATGGCGGCTCCGGCTATGCCGGAGACGACGGCGTAGCCGGCGATAGCACCGAGGCGGATGGTGCCCCGACGGACGTTAGCTGGCCGGGCGCCAACGCTCACCCCCAGCAGCGAGGCCACCAGGTAGCCACCCACCAGCCAGCCGACCACCAGGTAGAACGCGGACAGCCCGAGATGGTCGCCTCTCGATGGCGGGTATAGGTCCTTCACCGAGAGGCTGCGGTGCTGACTGACCACGACAGTACGCAACACCTGGGTCACTGCGCTGGCGGTGGACGGGCCGCTGGCGCTGGCCAGGTACAGGCGGTCGACAGAGCTGGTGGGACTGGCCTTGAGCACGCCAAACGCCTCCTGGCGGCGGAGCTTCTCGGTGCCGGCGCTCAGCGAGCCCACCGCAGAGGCGCGAAGCGGCGCGCCGTGCAGGCTGTTCAAGCCGTCTACGAGGGTCGCCGGGGCACCGGCGGGCTGCACCACGACGATCGGGATCCGGTGGGGGGCGGGATGGTGGAACGCGCCGAGGTAAGAGGCGATAAACCCGAGCTGCAAGAGGGCGACCCCGACTACGAGCAACAAGGTTCGAGCCGAGACGGCGTCCCTCAGCTCCTGAGCCATGTCGTTCCTCGACTCACTGGCGGGTGTCTTTGCCATCAAACTCCTCCGGGGGCACTGGCGCCGGCGTCAGACATGTGGCTTGAGTCGGTCGACGACCGCGCCATGAGTGACGAAAGAGGGTCGGGCAACCAGTGGATAGGTGGTGACGCAACCCGCCGCCAGCAGCCCTGTGGCCCGGCCATAGAGCTCGTGGACTTGCTGGTTGAGCCGGATAGCCTCCCGGAGGGACAGAATGCCCACGGCCGGGTACCGCTTCTCCAGGACATGGCGGAGCGTGCTGAGGTGGGGGTTGTAAAGCAAGCCAGCGTCGCGAATGGCATGGGCAGGCGGCCGGACATTGGTCTGGGTTCTGTCAATGGCCTCGCCCTGAATGAGGTCGAAACTGTAGAAGCCTCTCCTGCCGCTCTGACGCGGCTCGCCCGACAGCTAAATCCACTCGGAATCCTCCACGCCCTGCCCGCGTCGGTCACGAGGCGCACGTAGCGGCCTCGACGAGGAAGCGGGCCTGGACGCGCGCGCAGGACTCGCGCTGGCACTCCATTGGCTCGTGCCGCCCGACCAGCAGACGTTCGGAACGGTCGAGCTCGATGCGGTACATGGGGTCAACGTTAGTGGCATCTCTCTCGGGCTATGAAGAACGCCGTTTTGGTGATGCTCCTTGGGGATGCAGCTATTGGAGCCGCTGACACGCCGAGTTCCTAGCAGTGGCCCGCGCAAAGTCTGCTCCCCGGCGGCTTTCGCCTTGGCGACCGCCGCTTCATAGCCGCCAGGAGCGGCAACGAGAGCGCAACGCTGCTCGCCATAGTCCGTCAGACCCCTGTGGCGATCTTCCGTGGTCGAGCCCGACCCTCGATGCCACGCAGGCAGCCAACGTCACAAACATCGCGAAGACCATCGCACGAACTCGCGCCTACCTCGATGCTGGCAGCAGCCGCGTGTCCGTGCCCGGCAGGCTCGACGCCCCACGATTACCGAGCTTGACAACGCCTTCGGCCCCGGCTCGCTCGGCGCCCTCAGCAGAACCCGCACTCCTGCCCGGTCGCGGCTTGCCTGACCCCCAGGCCTGACCCCCAGGCGTAACCGCTGCCGGCCAAGACAATCCTACTTCCACAAGCAGCAGCGGGATACCTCGGACGAATGCCCATTCGTAGCGATAGGGTATGCGCTACTGGGATGCACTTGGGGATCGAAGCAGGAGGTGACCAGGTCGCCGATGCTGCTCGGCGTGCGCGTTAAAATGATGCATCTTCTGCGCGAACCCGTGCGCTTCGTCACTCGGTGAGGACGAGCCGCCGTTTGTTGTCCGTCAACTCGGACGCTGTTAAGCCGCCAGGAGCCGAAGCTGCTCTCTGGCCACTAGGCAAGTTCAGTATCTAGCGAAGCGGCGGTGGTGATCGCATCGCCACACTCGATATTGCGCCACTACCCTTCGAGCACTGCCTGTGGGGAGACGTCGATGCCTACCTGCCAAGCGTTGCCCGAAGATCCAGGCACATCGTCAATGACAGCCTGTTGCTAGCGACCCGCCCTGGAACCAGAAGCGCTGCAGGCACCCAGACAATTGGTCCCCACAAACGCAGGTACGTCTAGCTCAAGGGAAGCACCTTCCGACGAAGGTCGTCGATCTTGAGGCCCTGAAGGGCCTCGAAGATGTGTTCGCGTTGGCTCTTTAAGGTGCGCAACAGCGCTTGGTGCTCGCTTGCTGTCGGACACGGCATGTCTCATTCTCCCGCAGACTCTGACGCCGTACTCTCTAAGCGGTCCAACCCGCCCGTCACCTATCGGAGTTCCGGCGAAAGTGCCCGAGGACCATGAGGGCCAGCGCGCCGGTCACCTCTGGCTGTTCTGGCATCAGCTGGTGGATGACCCGGATCAGGCGGATCGTCTCGGCGCACAGACCAGCGCGGACCAGATCAGCACCCGAGGAGGCCGAGTTGCCCTCGTTGAACATCAGGTAGAGCACCGCCAGCACTCCGGCAGTGCGCTCAGCGAACAGATAAGCGGGTGGTACCAGGTGAACATCAGCCGCACGCGGTCGTCGGGGATCTCGCCGGTGTTGGTAGGGTCGAACTGCTCGTGCATCGTTTCCTCGTCGATGAGGGCCTGCGGCGTCCCGCTACCAGCCTGTAACAGCAATTCCGAGCCTCGGGCTGCCCGTCGCCCCCGGACCGGCCGCACCTGCACCGGCCGGGCTTCCACCGGTCGCTCACACGCGGCGCCGTCCAGCCGCCCAGCTGAAGCGCTGCATCCATGCCGGGAGCCTGGACAACCCAGAACCCTCCCATCTGCTCCTTAGTCTCCGCATAAGTCCCGTCGGCCATCGACGCCTCCACTCCCGTCGAGTTGACCACCGACGCCGAAGACGCCGGCCGGAGACCGCTAGCGAAAAGCCACGCGCCAAAGCGTTACAGCTGCTCATTGAAAGCGCCCACCTGGGCCACAAGGCGCTGAGCGTCTGGAGTAGAGAAACCGGGCTCATAGTCCTCGTCCTGCCAACCCGACAGCATGTCCTGGGGCATCGTCAAGTACGGTCCTTCCGGGCGAAGAGCGGAGCCGACTCGCGCCGATCACCCTATCCACGAACAACACCACAGCAATCGACACCCCCTCCGGCGGTAGAGGCCGCTAGGTGTCCGCAATATGGGGAAGGCGGTAACGACGTTCTAGGAGGCTTCGACCTCTCAGTCGTACACGCGCCATACACCCGAGGTGTGCATAATACGTGTATGAGTCGACTCCGTACGAACATCGGGATTGACCACACCTACGTGCAGGCCATCATCGAGCGTTATGGCCTGCGGACCAAGACGGAGGCAGTCGATCTGGCACTTCGTCACCTCGCCGGACAGACATGACCGGCGACGAAGCACTCGCTATGCGAGGAGCGGGTGTCGCAACTCACCGCCAATGAGGGACCGCTGGCTGTCACCGAGCCGGTGATGATGGAAGTACTCGCTGGCGCTCGAACTGACGAGCAGGAAGAGGACCTACGCCGCCTGCTGTTGCGCTTCGACCTCCTGCAGCTCGACTCCTCGGCAGATGTCGATGGTCCATGTGGGCACGCTTACGTCCGCAACGACTGAGAGTGACGGCTGCGCCGCGCTAACTGTCGCAACCGGCAGCCGGCGGGAGGCGCCTCGATAGGCAGGCTTTTCGGGAACCATTGTGTCGTGGTGGTGTCCTCCTTGGACTGGATGATCCAGGCGATGACGGGGAGTTTCGGTGCGTCGGGTGGCTTGCGAACGAAGCGTTCGGGGTGCAGGTCGTAGGCGCCGTTCAAGACGACGGCCCGTTCGTTGCGTAAATGCTCGGCCGGGCCGTAGTGGACACCCGATGCCCGACCATCACCTTGAGCGGCCACCGGGGCCGAGACCGCCCCTGCGCGCTCTCCAGGAGGGCCATCTGTGCCCTCCGCGAACAGAAGACCTCGCCGCAAAATGCGTCTGGCCCCAACTCGGGTACCGTCGTCGAAACCGGGCGGACTCTGCGCTCCCGTCGACAGACCCCCACCCGCCGATGTTTTGGGAGACCCAGAAGGCGCTGAGAGCCGCCTCCTTCAAGTCGCTCTCCGAGGCGTTGCCCTCGACAACTATGCCTTAGGCATCGCACAGATCTCCTTTGCCAGCACCGTGCAGCCGAGCCCTCGATCCGCTTCGATCCCACCGTCCGCCAGGCGGTCTTCAAGGACGACCTCACCTGCGGGGTTAGCGTACGTGACGGACGGAGGACTTGCCCACCTTCGGCACGCAAAGCCATCCTCGAAACCAATCCCACGAAAAACTGAGAGCCTCCGCTGTTATACTACGCACGAGCTTTGACCAAATACCTTCGAGACATCGGCCCGGACCGCGTTACGGATCGACTCAACGAACTGGCCGCCGAACAGGCCAAGGAACGCACGGCCCCCGAATCATCTGCAGCGGCTCGTTCGATGATCGAGTCCGGCGGCTGGGAGTGGTAGCGCTCGGAAAAATATGGTGGATCGACTTCAGCGATCCTGTGGGTTCGTCGCCCGGGTACCGCAGGCCAGCCGTCATAATCTCCTCCGACCGCTTCAACCGGTCTCGCCTCAACACAGTGATCGTGGCGACGATCACGTCGAACACTCGGCTCAGCCGTGAGCCAGGAAACGTGACGCTGCCAGACAAACTCGTGCCCAAGCCTTCCGCCGTCAACGTGACAGCCCTATTTGCAGTCGATCGCGACCAACTGGTCGACCACGTCACGGACCTCCCCGTCCTCGAATCCAGGGCACTAGACGACGGACTTCGGCTGATCCTCAGCCTCTAACAAACCATCGAGAATGGCGAAGGCCGCACCTAAAACCGGCCGGTCCCGGAAGCTCATACGGCTTCAAGTCGGTGTGGGACGCGGACTTCACCATTACTGCCACTAATAGCTGTCGAACACACAAGGGTGATGACTGCCGCCTGATATTTGGGTGTGCTAAGACCTCACTCGACAGCAAGCTCCAAAGAGGCTCGGCGTTGCCGACGACTCAGTTTGGGTCTTCCGGCATGAAGGTGGGGAATTTCACGGGAATGACCGGCAAGTTCTCGTTGGTGGAGACCGATTGTCGGGGAGTCCGGTGAGGCCCGCCATTTATACTCGTTTGCCGGTCGGTCGCAGGACACCGACCGTGGAGTCGGCCGAGGGTGTCCCCTTCGCTCGGGGTGGCGCGCACCTCACCGGTGACTTCGAGGACCTGGTCGGGTGGCTGGCGACGGGCATGACCAAGACGGCCCTCTGCCGGCTGGTGCGCATCACGTGATCCTCGACATCATTAGCCACTACATGCCCGGCTGCATGCCCGCATGTGCGGAGAGCGCAACGCTCGCCAAGACACTCGTTGAAGAAACGCTCAGACAACAACGCATCGGCGCGAACCAGCTAACCTTGTACTCTGAGCGCTTCGTTCGCAAACCTCCAGCGCCTACGCGACTGCAGACAGTCGCGTTAATCAACGAGCCCAAGGAGATGACCACCACAACTCACTGACCTCATCAGACATCCGTCTCTCAGGGGTTGACACGCGCCGAGACGACCGTCACTGAATATGATGGCAACGTCAGGTCACTCGACACATGTGATGACTCTAAGTTGACTGACTGCGCTGAGAGCGGACCGCTCAACTGCTTCACAGATGCACCTGTTGGAATCACTCCACCTGAGGCCACCGTTACAGAACTAGAACCGAGGTTGACGAGAACAAGCTCGTCACCTCCAGAAGCTGTAATCACTTTGACACCACTCACCGACTGCACGGATCCGTCCAACACCGGGTCATCAGCAATGGACAGCACCGTGATACCCTTAGCGCCTTTCATCGCTTGATTGATCAGTTTGCTCGCACTGCCTGCGGGTGTTATCACTGGCGGTATGGTGTTCGAGAACTGTGCGTCTTGAGTCGATCCAAAGAGATCCCAGTAGTCCGTTAGCTCGACTCGTGGTGATGCCAACTCCTGCATGTCGAGCCCGGCAATGTACAAGCCGTGCTCCCATGTGGTTCCCAGTGCAGGTGAACCCAGAGCGAGATCGCCGCTACTCAGGTTGTACTCGGTCAACCACACCGACAGGTGTGACGGCAACGAATTGATTATGTTTTCGACGGGTTGCCAGTCGATGCTTGCTCCCGCCAGTAGAGCTTTCGGCGAGGGAGGTGTGTTCGCTGAGCTGTGAGTCCCAGGATAGTCATGCAACGTCACAGCGTTGATGTCATTCCCAGCGATGCTGAGCAGTGTCGAGTTCCAACTCTGTTCACGGGGCGTCGCAGTTGACACGCTTGCCACCGCCGCTATCTGCGCGTTCGGGAACGCATCGCGTATGGCCGGCGCCCATGACGCGACCATATCCGCATACGAAGCTGCCGTTGGAAAGGCGTGGACATAGTTGGAATTGGACAAGTAGAACTCGTTTCCAAGCTCGACATATCTAACAGGAAGCCCCAGCTGTGCTGCGGTCCGCAGCATCTGGAGTTGATCTTCCAACGTGGACGTCATGACGTTGAGGTCAAATATCGGGACGGCGCCGGTCGCGTCGGTGAGTTGTTTGAGCGTTGACAGCGTGAATCCGTACGTGCGCTGCCGGCCCTGTTCGACCTTGGTCTTACCGGTCACGGTTGTGGTCGTCGCTCGTGGTTGATTGAGAGTTCCGGTCTGCCAATCCCAGTAGTTCGAAATGGCCCCGCCGGGGTAGCGGATCGTTCCAGGTAGCAACGAGGCCACCGCGCTGCTTACTGACGTCTTGTCGAACGGTTCTGCCACCCCGGAATAGTCAAGGTTGGTCCCTTCGAACGGCGCCACCACCAAATGCGATGTCCCCTCGCTCACTTCCAACGCAGCTCCGTGCGCCGCCGGCGTCGACGATGTGGATGCACCGCTGCAGGCGGTCAGGAGCGCCGCGGTGACAAGCACCGTGCACACGGCAACGCATAGATGACGGCAGGATGTTGGCACAGGCCCACAGTAGTCCTCAATTGTGAAGCAGGATGTTTGAAGCTGTGAGGGTTCTGTTAAGAGATCTGCCTAGCCCCAGCTATTCACGCCGCCCATTGAGCTGACCGGTCAGTGTCCGCAGAAACGCCCTTCCAGTCGGGGAAACGGATGGTGTCGAGCCACAGCAATCCCCGACAGCCGGATTCTTGACCTCGAGCACCTCCGCATCGGGGAGGACCTGTTTGGTTCCGTTCCGTCCGATACGACCGTCGCCCGCATGTTCCACGAGATCGACGCGAAGACCCGGTCGCTGATCGCCATCGCGCTGGCCGACGTTCGGCGAAGGCGTGGAGGAGGTCCTAGGCGGCGACGGGGACTGCTCGTGTGGTCCTCGACATCTTGGCCGCAGTCCTCCGCCTCGGGAACGCCGGGGCTAATACGGTGCCCGACCACGTGACCGTCCTCGATGCGGCCGGCTGTCGGCTAACTCCCCGCTGAGATCGCCGCCGGGCATCGGGTCGGGGACCATGGTGCAAAGGTCCAGAGCGAGGTGACCGTCCGTGCAGCGCCTAGCCCGAATATTTCACATCCCTCGCTGAGGGCGGGGCGCTCGATATAGAATGTTCGGCAGGGGCTCGTGCCCGATCGCAATGGTCACCCGGCGCCTTGCGCCTACCGTTGTAGCTGTGGGAGACCTATTGACTGTGACCGGCCCCGTTGAATGCGCGCAACAGGTGCTCGGTTCCGTCGAGCAGCTAGCCGTCCGAGTTGGCACGGCCGTTTGGGTTCCCGATGCTTGGGCCCCCATCGGTTAGCGGTCCGGAGATCGTCTACATGCGCTCTCCTGGTGCCGATCGCAAGAGGGACGGCGACCACCTGCGCGGCTTGGACGGGTCCGAACGGCTACTGGTGATCTCAGGCTACCGACGCCGACCCGGAGCGAGAGGGGGATGCCCTCTCGCGTGCGAGCGTATTCGATCTCGCCCGTGGCCTCATCTTGGTGCATGCGAAGAGATGAACGGACGCCCCGGCAAACGGCTCCGAGCCTCGCAACCGACGGCGATCGGCTCCCGGGACCTGAGTCAAACCACGCTCTGTGGCTACCGCAGATGCCTGGGGCGCCCGGATCGCCGATTACGTGTCCCTCATCGGATCGTGACTGCGAGCGCAAGTCGCTCGGGACCGATCGTTCTGTCGCGGCAGTATGCGATGAGAGCGTTACTGCTGACGTCCGGGAGGCTACCGATACACGGCGACCGGACCCGCTGGCCGGACAATCTGACCCTGATATTGCAGCCTGGTCGGGTTGGGTCCCTGCGATAGCCGCGAATGGCTTTGAATGGTGGTAGACGGCGGGGAGGGGGTGGCGCAGGCGTGTTGGGGGGCGGGCGGGAGGCGGTCAGGGGCGTCTGGTGGTGTGGCGGGCCGGTTGTGGGGCGTGGCGGAAGAAGGCTTCGGCGGGCCGGGTCGATTCTGCGAGGCGTGAGGGGGCTGTTCAGGCGAAGTGGGGCAGTGCTCGCAGCTTGTCCAAAGCGGCGGTGAACGCGTCGGCGTGGGGGTAGGCGCGCGGTAGGCGCAGGACTATTCGCCGGGCGTGACGGACGATCTTGGCGGCGACGTTCAAGAAGGCGAGGCGGAGTCGTTTGCCTCGGCAGCGGGCGAAGGTTTCGGGCAGGGCCAGGACCCGCAGCCATCGGGCGGTGTTGTACGCGAGCGCGGCGGCGTGCCACCAAAGCCAGTTGCCGTAGAAGTTGGCGACCGGGCCGTGGCAGAGACCGAAATCTCCTTTGAGTTGGCGGATGGCTTCTTCGGGGCCTCCGCCTCGCAGCCGGTGGTGGTGCTCGACCTCGGCCGCAGAGCGCAACGGAGTCTGGATGTTGGTGATGATGGCATGGAAACGCCAGCCGTCTATGTCATCGAGGCTGAGCTGGTCACCGGTGGTAGTGGGCTGGCGGCGCACGATCATGCGCAGATCCCGCCCGGCGAAACTGAAGTCGCAGTCGGCCACCTCGGAGCCCTTCTCCTCTTCTGCTCCGATAGCAGGAACCCATTTGGTGCCCGGATCGCACGCCAGAGCCTCGATCGCGGCTTGGACCCGGGCGGTCTTCTTAGCCGTGATGGTGAAGACCATGCTATTGCGCTCGGCGGAAGCTACGACCTTGCTGTCGTAGCCGGCCGAGTCGACCCGCAGCCACAGCTGCCAGCGGCCCCGAAGCTCGGCCGGGACCGCCCGTACGCACTCATCGACGAAACTGTCCATCGCCCGGCCCGGGTTCGCGTTACCGCCACGAGCACGCATGGCGAGCACGTCTCCGTTCTCCCCGCACACCCCGACCATCGCCGACAGCCCCACCTCATGCTTATAGGACAACGCCGCCCCCCGCTTGTTTCGCCCCGAGGTCTCGATCCACGTCGCGTCAGGATCGACGGTCAAGACCCCCGCGGGTGGCGCAGCCCCCATCAGCCACGCCCGGCGCAGCATCGCCCTATTGACCGCGGCGGCCTTCTGGGCTCTAGCCAGATCGGACTCGTCCAAGAAACGGAACAAGGTGGAATGCGACGGCAGGACGTGGGTTCCCCGAAGCGTCTGGGTGGCCTCATCAGCGAGCAGAGCCCTATCGGAGAGGAACTCCCCGCCAGCTAGCTGCGTCTCGACCACCGCCCGATAGCACTCCCCGCCGCTATAGCCACCCGGGCCGATCGGGCGCAGAACACGGCGGTCAGCCTCTTCCACCAAACCCAGCCGGTCCAACAACTCACCCCACAGGCACACCCCCGCCACCCCGCTCACCGAATCCTCCGACGCCTCTACCACCGGGCGAGCCACCCGCCGAGACCCCGCCCCAGGCGCAACGTCCTCCACATCGAACAAGACAGGTGTAGCCTTCACCATCTGGGTGCTCCTCGCCTCGGGAACTGATGACATTTACCAATCACAGTTTCCCAGGCAGGAGCCCCGCCTTCGCGGATCCTCAGCGCCACAGACCCCTTTGAACACCACCCGGCTGCAATATCAGGGTCTGATAACACTATGGACACCAACCCGGTCCCGAAGGTTGCCGCCCAACTCGGTATCACACTGCGCGGCTGCACCGGTTCCTGGCCTCCCAGCCGGGTGCGTCCTGCAACGGCACCCGGATCCTTGTCCACGAGGAGACCCGGCAGGCCGCCATCAACCGCTTCGGGATCATCCCCCGGGTCGAGGGGCTCACGCGGACTGAGACACAGGTGCCCATCGCACTGTCCCGACGACCGCGAGGCCTCGTCTCCGCCCGGCAGGTCGCCTCGGCAGCGAGAGTCTCCCCGACCAGCGCATCCCACGCCCCCGCCCGACTGCAGCCGGCCGGATATGTGACTGTCGACGACACCTCCATCTTCGACGGTCACGTTCGACTGCAGCCCGTCTACAAGATCTCGTGGGGCTCGCCAGTGTGGAGGAAGGTGGCGCCGCAGCTCCCCGACGCGGTCCTGCCGGCCGCCCCGGCTTAGGGGACTCCGAGACGGGTACCCGCCCGGCTCGCGAACGTGTTCTGGACCGGCGAAACGACCAGTCTCGACGTCGCCCGACACCCCGTCTACACGGCCCGGCGGATCATCAACGAGGGACTGCATCGGCCTGAAGGCTTGGCGTTTCTGGGCAACCTGCCCGCCGACGCCGTCCGCCAAGCGCTGGCCAACGCCGACCCGCCGGTCCGGGCCCGTGACGGCGGCAGATACGCGACTTCGAGGACATCCGGGCGATCGAGTCGAAGGGCGCCGGCGGATCGAGGAAGGCCTCGCCTTGGCCGTCTTGCGGTACCGGCCGCGCTCCGAGGACGCCCTTCTGCCGATCGTGGCGGCGGTCGGCGGCGTCTCCGAATGCCCGCCCGATCCGCTGGTGGTCACCGACCGGCAGGTGCTCACCGACTATTTCGAGCGGCGGCTGCTCGAGGTGCTGGTATCGCTCGGCCGGTGGGATGCGGCCGCCCCTCCGGCCGACATCGCAGCCGCGATCGCCGAGCTGCTCCGCAAGGCCGTGGAGCCGGAGACCGAGACGGGATAGCCGGTCGGCAGCCAGTCGCGATCGCCTGCACGGTGTCGACCTCATCGAGATTGACGCGTCGGCCGACCGGATCGCCACGTTCACGGCGGTGATGGCTCGACCCATCCCCGCGCTGATGGCGCTTGGCGCCCTCATGACCGGCGCAAGTCCCCAGCAGGTCCCCGAACTCCTCAAAGAGGCGTGGCGGCGCAAGACTCCGGCGGTACTCGCTCGGCAGCTTCAATCCGGCGCATGAGGTGTCGCAGTAGCCGAACGCTCTGCGGGAACACTGCAGGTCAGGTTGGGAGGGCAACGAGAGCTGTCCCGTATACCCTGCCCGGGGAAAAGCCCGGTGACCCCCCGCCATACGAGGCAGACCCCGAAGGCTCGTCGACCCGATCCAGGGGTGTTGCCCGTAGCCTACGGCACCTTTGCTCACGGACGCGCCGCTTTCTGGAGTAAGCACCGCCGGATCGGTCAGCTGGCGCGCTCGTCGACCCAGCGACGACAGATTGCCCTGATCTGGTCCACCGCATAGTCGATGCCACCCGGCCCCGAACCAGTGCAAAGCGACGGCTCTGGCGCCCTCCCGACCGTGGCGCTCCACCTCTTCATCTTCATCACCCGCACCCATGTGAGCCCATCACCGGCGTTCACTCGGGACACTGCCGGAAAGCCAAGCGGAGGCGGTCGCCGTTCACACCTCGCCAGCACCGACTCGAAACCCCACGCAGCGCGCGCCCCCGCTGGGCAGGGATGTTCCTATCAGCATGGGGGTTCAACTCGTGTCGGAGGGCCGAGCCGTACTCGACGCCCACGCTGGTACTGCGCACGGAGCTGGCGCTGGCGGGTTGAGAATCCCGGCGAGAGACCCTATGCCCGGCGCACGAGGCTGTCGTCGACGTCGATCCAGCGAACCGGCACCCCGCCAGGCCGGTTCTCCGCCCGGAGGTTCGCCCAAACCTCGTCGGCGGCTGCGGCGCCGGGGGTGCGTTCGAGGATGTAGGCGACCTCTCCGAGGTTGACGGCCGTCATCCATGGCTCACCGATTCGCAGGATCTCCTCGACGTCGGCCCCGCCAGGCTCGTCGCTGAGGAAGGCGAGCACTGCGTGGGCATCGAGGACGACCGATTAGACATCCTCGTGCTTACGATCCCGGGCGCGCTCCTCCAGCAGCAATGCCGTCAGCTCGCCACCTTTGAAGCGCCCACGCAGCTGCTCGACCGACAGGAGGGGCTTCGGGATGAGGTCGCCGTCGCGCTCCAGCCGTACGACCTTCGTGCCCGGGGGGAATCCGTAGCGGTCGCGCAGCGGCTCGGAGATCGTGACCTGTCCCTTCGGATTCACCGTGGTGATCATCGGTATTACCTGCGTGATCAGCGTACTACTGAGGGCATAACGTGGTAGTCGACACCGCGCTCCCCCTCTGGGCGAAACAGCATCACCGATGGCACGCTCGTGTCGATGCGGGAGCCGAGACCCTCCCCGTCGGGTACCGTGGCACAGTCGGCGACCGGCTCATGCCCTGCACTCCGGCGATGCCCGACGGTCAGCGTCTCACGGCTCGTCACGGCATCCCCGACCGCCGGGTGTCAGCCGTGTCCCCGGGCTGCGGTCGGTCAGGAGTGACTAGTCAGATCGGTTGTAGCGAGCCCGAGTGCCCGAGCGGCAACGAGGAGACTCTGGTCGCCTGTCGCCAGGACCATCTCGGCGTCGTCTACCAGCCTTGCCGAAGCGAGGTGAACGGCGTCATAGCCACGGAGACTCAGCTGCTCGGCCAAACCTCCAGCTTCTCGAAGAAGCCCCTCGGTGACCTCGATCACATCAAGCTGGTCGTGAAGGCTTTCGAAGGTGTCGACCGCCTCTCTCAACTCTGCCTCGTCGATGCGGTCGAGTCGGTGAGCCATTGCCAGGGCCGCTCTCCCTTCGACGTAGACGAGACGCGAAGACACGACCCGGTCAGCCTCGTCCCAGAGTCGGGAAGCGACCATGCTGGAGGGCTCGTCGATGACGACGGGCACGATGGCCGACGTGTCGAAGTACACGATCAACGGCGCTGCTCACTGACCAAGTCGCTGACATTGCCCCGGCTCTTCACTCGTTGCGCCGGTCGGGTCCGACCTGGCTCGCGTGCCGGGCTGACGATCCCCTCGGCGATTACCCGGTCCAAGGCCCGGCCTCCTTTGATGGGGACGATCCGAGCGAAGGCCGCACCTCGGTCGGTGACGATGACTTCGTCGCCCTCTCGGACCCGGGCCAGATAGTCGCTCAATCTTCCTCGCAGTTCTCGGACGCCTACCTCCATGGACCATAGTGTACGCGCTTTACTTACTAATGTGGACACATATGGTCGTAGGGTCGGACCACCCTCGATCCATGCAGCACCTCGGCCTCCCCATTCTTCCCGGGGCACAGTTGGCCACCCGGGGTCACCCTGAACGCCGGATGAGCGGAGACCCCGTCTGCACTCGACGGGTCTGAGCATCATGCCCGGCGTGACGTGAGAAGCACCCAACGGGATGAGAACGCCGATCACCTACAACGCCGACTCGGTGCTCGCCACCGCCGGCTCCTCGTGTCCGGCCGGAGAGCGCCGATCACCCAGTTCTGCGGTGCTCTGCGGCCGCCGCTGAGGTGTCCGAACATCGGATGACGCTGGCTGGAGCAAGACCTTCGACCGCCCGCAAGGAGATCCTCTTGCGGTACAAACAGCCGTTCGGCACGGAAGCGCCATACGCGGCCCGTAAACCGTTACTCTTGCGGGGCCAACTCCGACGGGTTGCCGTTCGTACATCGGCCAACCGATAGGCAAAGGCCGTTTCAGCGCGGTTGGTCGTCTCGTTGTCCGCGGTGACCGTAGGCCGTCTTGTCCTCGGCTGCGATGATCTTGTCGTGGGTCGGAGGCCGTGACGGTGTCGCGTGCCCACAGCGGTTTTAGCCCGGCTCGTTGCTTACCGAGTATCGGTTTACCAGCCGCTGGCCCAACGCTGCGAGCTGTTCGCGTACCTCGGGTGGGGAGCGGACTTCGGTGCTGTCCGCGAAACCGACGAGTTCGCCAGCGGCGTGGGCGGCGCTTGCCACGCTGAGCTGGGCCCGGCGCCGGCCGGCGGCGCCCGGTGGTACGCGAGACGCGGCCCACCTCCCAGCCCTTCGCGCTGCACGGCCTCGTCGTCTGCGCCCTCTGCCATCGCAAGATGCAGGGAAGCGCCAACCACGGGCGCGCCCACTACCGCTGCCGCTACCCGAACGAGTACGCCATCGCCAACAAGCTCGACCACCCGAGGAACGTCTACGTGCGCGAGGACCAGATCCTCGGACCCCTCGACGGCTGGCTCGCCCAGGTGTTCGACCCCGGCCAACTCGACACCACCCTCGACGCGCTGGAGGCCGCCGCCTCATCGACCGACGATGCTGGCCAGGCCAAGGCCCAGGCGGCGCATCGGCGGTTGACCGAGTGCGACACCCGCCTCGCCCGCTGACATAGCGAGATGGCGGTCGAGTCACCGCTGTCAACTGCCACATACAAGATCTTGTATGATGGGTGGGAGTGTTGAAGAAGCTCACCTTTCTGGGGTCATCGCTGGATGACATCCGGCGGTTCCCTGAGAACGCCCGGCGCCGCGCCGGGTACCAACTGGATCGGGTACAGCACGGTCTCGATCCCGACGACTGGAAGCCGATGTCCTCGATCGGATCGGGCTGCCGGGAGATTCGTGTCAGAGACAAGGACGGAACCTTCCGGGTGTTCTACGTCGCCACTATCGACGAGACGGTGTATGTCCTGCACGCCTTCCAGAAGAAGACCCAGAAGACCTCGAACGCGGATCTGGACCTGGCCAAACAACGATACGGAGAGATCAGGAACGAACGATGACAGACAGCAACGAGACCTACGACAGCGTCTGGGACGCCATCGAGAACACCCCCGCCGAGGCAGAGAACCTGCGCATCCGAGCGGCCCTGATCAGAGAGATCACGGAGTACATCCGCCGTGAGAACCTCACGCAGTCGGCGGCAGCCAAGCTCTTCGGCGTCACCCAACCACGGATCTCCGACCTGGTGCGAGGCAAGATTGACCTGTTCAGCATCGACAGCCTCGTGAACATGCTCGCCGCCGCCCATCTCCGAGTCGAGATGAAGGTCGCCTGAGGACCCGAGCAGATACTCAGAGTTGTTGCTGAAACAGGCCTGCATCTCGCCGCCCTCAACGAGCATGATCGCGGTTTCGAGGCTGTCGTCATAGGCGAGCCGCAGCGGGCATTCCACAGCAACCAGTTCAGCCTTACCTTCCCCGTCTTCGTCCACTACCCGGACAGCGGAGCCGCCGCATGCCTCGCGACCGACTCGCCGCGCTGGTGAACGGCCTCGGCAACCTCCTCGACGTGCTCGCCAGCGCCGCGCCGCAGGACAAGGCCGAGGTCTACCGCAAGCTGGGACTCCAGCTCACCTACGACCCGGCCCGCCGGGTGGTGACCGTCGAGTCGCACCTTGGGCCAGGCGGCAGCGGCGCACTCCCACGCGGTGCACGACCGAGCGGCGGCCCGACCTCGGGCGCGGCAAGCGCCGATCCCGTGGGCGAAAGTCAGTGTCGGAGGACCGAGTTGCGGCTTTACCCCAACAATCCGGATGAGCACGTCCTGGTCGGCTGCGGCTTGAACCGGCTCAGCGAGGGCGGGCTCTACGATCGCAGTGTCGGGGGGAGGAAGCCCAGCTGACCTGCATGGACGGTCGTTGTTGCCGACGCTTGGAAGACGCGCCACCCAAGCGACAGCGCAAATACCCTATCCGCAGCCACATCGCGCTTCGGGCTGAGTGAAAGTGACAGACGGGCTCGCTTTGCGTCCTCACAACAGTATAATTAACGATATGGACACCATGTCGCTGGCTGACGCCGCCCGGCAACTCGGAACGTCCATACCCCGCCTGCAGCGAGCCACAGACCGCCTCGGGATAGATACAGGCACCGGCTACGGCCGAAAAGTCACCCAAGGGCAGTTCGACATCCTACGCAAACACCTCGGCTACGCCCCCACCGTTGAAGGACTCAGCCGACAAGGAGTCCTTGTCCTCGCGGCCCTCAACCGCCGGCCCCTGGGAGCTCGATCAGCCCGAGCACTCTCCCGAAGCGCCGGGGTGAGCCCGACCGTCGCCTCGCGGCTCATCATCCAGCTAAGCGAAGAGGGCTTGGTCAACCAGCAACAGAGGCGGGTTGCGGAACGCTCAGCACGAGACATCACGGTTCTACACATCAACCGGAAAAGCCCTCGTTGGGCCGCCATCCGCGAAGCGGTACGCAAAACGCAACTGCCAGCCCCCCACTCGCCGCCTACACCCAAACAAGTACCGCAACGGCTATGGCACCATTTCTGGAACGCCTCACCTAACGAACTCAAGCTACCGAAGAACAGCGACTTCGTGGCTGCCCGCCTGCTACGCAGCAAAGACCCCGAAGCGCTCTCCTGGGCGGTCACCCACCTAGACCCCAGCTCGATCCGAAAAGTCGCCAAGCTACGAGGCCTCGACAACCGAGAACGCGGTTGGATCCGACACCTGACCGATCCGCCATGAGCCCACGCAGCCAAGCAAGCAACGATCTGCCAGCCGACCTTAGGGAGTACCTTCCCGAACAGACAGCCGACGCCTGGATCAAGCTCGCAGCGCTGGTCCCCTCAAGCGGGTATCTCGCCGGCGGGACCGGGCTCACGGTCCACCTACACCATCGCATCAGCCGCGACCTCGACTTCATGCTGCAACAACCCGAAGACCTGCCAAGCCTACGACGCGACATCGACCGGGCAGGGACCTTCGCCGTCACCCACCAAGATAAGTCAACCCTCAACGGAGTGTTCGAAGACACCCGAGTGCAGTTCATGGAAACGACCGGCCAGAAGATCGTCGGAACCCTCGAACTCGTCGCCGGGATCCGCGTCGCAAGCGTCGAAGACATCATGGCCATGAAACTCAAGGTGATCGTCGACCGCGGCGAGCTACGCGACTACTTCGATCTCATGGAGATCGACCAGCGGGGCATAATCCCACTCGAAGAAGGACTCCAACTCTTCCTAGAACGCTACGACCCGCCTAACCCCGACGAATACCTGACCACGATCGTAAAATCTCTCGGCTACCTCGATGACGTCGCCGACGACCCCGCGCTCCCCGTCGAGAAGAGTGCAATCGAAAAGTTCTGGTCGGCAAGGCAGCGAAGCATCCTCCGCAATCTCAGCCGCTACTAGCCTCCCTCTTTCACGTAGGTTGAGGTGGTGACAGCATGGCTGTCGATTGTGTGTGTCGGGGGCTGGTGTGGATGGTTGGGCTGGATGCTGGGTGGGGTTGACTGCCGTGAGGGCGCGAAGAAGCCACGTTGGTGTGCAGGATGGCTGGCCTGATGGTGCCGGGGGTGGCCCGGCACGGGGGTGTGGCGTTTCAGGCGAACGCCGCTCGTAGCCGTCCGAAGCCCAGAGCGAGTTGTTTGGCCCATGCCCAGGTGCGGTCCAGTCTCATGTAGACGGCCCGGCCGCTGCGGGTGAGCCTCGCCGCGGTGCGGGTGATCCGGTATCTGAGGTTGGCGATCTCGCAGTGGGCGAGGTCCGGGTCGTGGTAGAAGCAGATCAGTTTGGACCAGGCGACCAGGTCGGTGGCGGCCAGTACGCATTCCAGCCAGGCGTGGTTCTCGGCCACCGCCTTGCAGGGCAGGTTACGCAGTCCCATGGCCTTGGCTTGGCGGATGCGGTCTTCGACTCGGGCGTGGCGGCGGTGACGTAGCTCCAGTTCGGCGACGCTGCGCCTGTCGGGGCCGTCTGCGGGTCGGGGGGCGAAGATGAACGCGGTGTGACGCAAACCGGATTCGCTGTCGAAGACCGACAGCTGGGCGCCGGGGTGGGGCCGCTCAGCTCTGACGATCACCCGTGAACCGGCCGGCCTGGCGGACAGGTCCGAGCGACAGGCTGGCCTCGGCCAGAGCGGGGGAAGGGGCGGCGGTGCCCTGGGCGGTCTCGGCCCGCCGGGCCCGCAGGCGTTCCCGCCACGCCCGGGCGCGCTCGGCGGCGTCTGCGTACTGCTTTACCCGGCCGCCGGTGGCCGGGCGCTCCCCGACCGGGGTGGTGCTGTCGATGTCTGACATATCGACGCCCTAGCACCATCCGTACGAACGATCAACACGTACGTTCGTACGCACGTTAGAGGCAGGTCGAGCGGTAGAGCCCAGAACTTCGTAGCGGGACTCGCCCAGTAGTCACCGGTGCGTGCCCAACACCCAGCCCCCGTGCCACCCGTCGCCGGCGCTCCCCGGCCGACGCGCGCGCCGAGCTGGATGCCTGGGAGACGCCGCCGGCGTGGTGATCTGCGTCCGGGTCCACTCGACCTTGCCCCCGTCCGGCGACGGGCCGGCGTCAAGCCAGTGACTGGAGAGATCTGCCCCCTCCACCTGGGTACACGTTGAGGGCTGCCGACGGTAACGGCCGGGACGCCGCCGCCCAGCGGCAGCGTTCGATGCTTGGACCGTCCCGGTCGAGAATGGCCCGCCGAAGGTGCGCGTGGCCGCCTGGCGGGCTTGTTGTCGGTAGCGGGCGAGGAGCGCGTCGCGGGTGTCATCCAAGGCGGCGCCTTGGACGGGGGCACGGTCTTCGCCCGGGCGGCGTCGCTCTCGGTCACGAGCCGCTGGCGCTCCGCCCTTCTATACCGGTTGGTGGCGACAGCCAACGCTAGCTGTCTCATCTGGGTGTATCTGGGTGCTATCCCAGGCGCCGTAGCCGGGCCGGTTCCTCCCGGCCGTCCTCAGTTTGGTGGCCTGTCGGAAATGAGCTGGCATGGCGCGGCGGCCACCGTGGGTCAATGGAATCCTGTCTCCGTGCCGCCTTGAACGGGTTGCGACTCTAAGGACCATTCCACCCCAGCGGGGTCTGCCTGCCCGGCCCACCGAGTGCTTGCGGTAGTTGTCTGCCCCCTACCGGCACATTGAGGGCGGGACCAGCCAAGCTTGAACCGGGATATCGGGCGATTCGAAGGATGTGGCCGGACCCAGCCGACGGGTGTGACTAAGTCTCGGCAGCAAAACGATCACCCAAGCACACTCGTCGGGGAAACTGGGGGAAGCTCATACCCGCTTGGGTCCGGGCGACTCCTGGCAACTAGATTCTGTCTGTACCCGAGGAGCTAGCAGAAAGGCAGGCGGCCCAGCGGGGAGAGTTCGAATCTTGGGTTCTCGACGCCTTCCGGATGGCCAAGGCTGCGAACAAGCCCGACTGGTATCTCATGCTTGCAGGAGTGATGAAGAATCGGATGCTCTCCAAGCGAGCAACAAAGCCTTCAACGAAGAGGCGTTCGGCGAGGCATTCTTCCTAGCACTGTTGTCGCAGTTCCAAGACCTAGTCTCGGTCGACAGGAGTCATCGACCCCCGGTCGTCAAGCTTCTGCCGGGGTTTCGTCGAGCGGTGGAGGGCGATACGCCTTCTCGGTCAACGGCCCACCCAGTTGGGCGCATCAGGAGGGGCCTTTGGGAGGCGGTCCTTGATTACCGCCGACCTGAGACTTGGATATGGGACCCCGATCTTCATGTCGCCTTGCCAGGTGACGGCGATGGGGCGGTCGCGTTTGGCGGGGGAGGGGAGTCCGAGGCTGGTTGCGACAGAGCCGGTGAGACCGGCGACGTAGGTGGCCGACAGGGTGGCGATGACGTAGGCGAGGCCGATGCTCTCGGCGTCGAGTGGTACCACCGAGGCCCAGTTCTCCCGAAGCTGTCCCCAGCCGCAAGGTAGGTGGGCTGCGGCGGGAGAGGGTCGAGTGGAGCGCCTGGGGTCGGCTACACGGGGAAGCGGTCGATGACCTGGTCGTATCCCAAGTACGCACCGGGACCCTCCCAGGAATGCTCGCAACCCTACGCAATCTCGCGATCGGCATCCTCCGCCACGCCACCTACCGCACCGTCAACATCGCAGCCGCAACCCGCCAACTCGCCCGCCAACCCGACACTACAATCGACCTACTCTGCATCCGCCGGATACTTTGCAAATGACCGTGGTCCGTTGCATCGCGTACAACAATCCTGGCGAAATCATCGTTTGGGATGATTTCGCCGCCGACTTCGACTGCTAGAACATCGATATAAACCTATTTGAGTTTCGCTTTCACCCCGGTCGTCGCCGTCGAAACGCCCCCAAGGGTAAGTTCGTGCGTCATCTCCTGCTGGGAACAACGGCAGGGCTTCTCGCTGGGTCGGTCTTAGCGGCGACGACATCGTATGCCTCGACGGTGTCCCCAGTCAGAGTGTCGACTGCTACCCCGACCTCCTCCTCGCTACCAATCGCAATGAAGATCCCGATGACTATCACGGGAGCTGGACGCATAACGACGAACCGGTCCGCTTTGGGCAGGGTGTCGCCCGAGAACTATGTCAACGGCGACTGTGGTGACGCCTACCTCTTCATTAACCCTGATGGTGGTGGATACGCGAACGTCACGGATGGCTTCGACGTCAGCTTTGTCGCCGACTGGTATACGGCGTGGACTGATGCCGTCGGACAAGTAACCAATACTACTAACAACTCTGGCTGGCTCGGATTTGCGGGTAGCGGCTCCCAGTCGTACAGCAACGATATTAACGTCTTTCTGGGGGCGGGATCCGCAGTAGTGGACGGTGAGTTGACAGCCGAGAACTTGATTACAGGCGAAGTATGCAGTTCCGACCCTCTTTTCTCTTCCACCGTGCTCTACTAGTCTGTCGGTGCCTCAGACTTATAGCTGGAGACTCTCGACCTGAACCCCGCATCGAAAAGGTGAAAACTACTTTGACAAGCTACGGATCCTTCTCATGACAAAGTGTTTGGCGTCTTTTATGGGGCTTCGCGAATCGTGCAGCTCATCTGTCTCTCGGCATGGTCGACGATGACGGAGCAACCGGCTCCCGCGCCCTTTAACGCTGAACCCGGCGGTATGGGAGGAGTCGCGTCGAGCGACTCCGGTTCCGAGCTGCGCGACAGCTACATGACAAGCGGTCCCGGCTCGACTTTGCGGCGTCGACGAGGACACAGAACGACGTGGCTCGCCGGTCTCGGGGTGATCTTGGCAGTTGGTGGGGGCAGTCCTTGGTGGTTTGGGTGGTTTGGGTGGTTTGGGTCGTCCAGTTCCTCTAGTCTTTACGGCGCTAAGGTTCCGATACCGACGGGCATCTACGCTCCCACAGCCGTCGACGAAACACGAGCGTCGCGCGTTGCGGCGATCGCTGGTCCCGCCTACCACATAATTTCAGTTTCAAGGGTATTTGTCTTCAATAGGCCGCCAGCATACCCGGGGGCACCGGTCCCGTCAGTGCCGAACTCCTCGATCGCACGCGGCGCTTCGGGAACTGATGTAGAACTCCGATCAACATCGAACTTACTAGACGTTTCGCTCGAGCCAAGGTCGCCTAGTCACAACGGCTTAGACGTGACGATAGCCGACATCGGGATAGGCGGCAGTCACCATGTCCTTCATGTAGAGGGTGCTTTCTCGGTTGGGATTACTGACTACCCTGCGCGATCGAACACGGCATTATCGAAAGTGCAGCTGTTATCGCTCGAGAGCGCAATTTGGAGTTTTTACACGTCGGCATCGCAATCACCGACGAGTCCGCCGACGAAACAGTAGCGGCTATTTCAATCACCCCGAGATGACCAAGCCGACCGTTTGCCAAGCGACGAGCATCAGGTCGACGACCGTCGAATTAGCGGTATAGGTCACCAACCAGCAGAGTGACCCCCAAAGTCACATGGCTGTAAGCAACGGCTTAGACTGCTGAGCCAGCGTAGAACGCTCCGCAAGCCGGGGGTTGGTGCGTTCACTGGTGTCATGAGCCGGGATGAGGTTGTCCCGTCGGGCGTTGATTTTGGGGGGATGATCCTTGGGGTCTGATTACAGAGAGGGGCTGTGACGACGTCCCGGGCCGGCACCCGGTGTTGTCGCCGTAGGTCGATGATGCAGCCTTGCCCAGGTATGCCTCGACGGTCTCCATCGCCCGGCTCGTATGGCCTTCGAGGTCGCGGACCGTCGAGCCTGTAACGTATTCTGTGTAAGAGGCTTTTAGGTTTGTTATGTTGTGGCCTCTTGTTTGTATTATATCACAGGTCGAGTCTTCCCGGGAAGTACATTTCGAATGCGTTTAAAGCTTGTTTCCATCCTGGGGTTGCTGTTCCGGCTTCTCCTCCTCTCGTTGTTGTAATGTTCATAGCTATCAGACGTAACAGTTTTAGTGCTGATTCGTCGTTAGGGAAATGGCCTCTGGTTTTGGATGCTTTACGCATCTGATAGTTCACTGATTCGATCATGTTCGACGTGTACACGATCTTTCTTATGATCGGCGACCAGGCGAGGAACGGGATGAACCGTTCCCACGCGTCGCGCCACACTCTTACGATGCCGGGGTAACGGTCCCCGTATTCGAGTTCGAAGTTGTCCAAGGCGTCGGCTGCGGCTTCGACGCTGGGAGCGGTGTAGATCTCCCGTAGCGCGGCTGCGACGGTCTTGCGGTCCTTCCACGGCGCTTCCGGCTTTTGAGTGGGTGAATTGCCCGAACTGATGTTCGCTAGACCGACGTGGAGGTCCTCCGCGACGATGGGGCGATGCGTGACACCGAGCTCTACCGCCACCTGTTGGGACTCGTCGCTCCATGGGAGGTGAGCAGGGTCGAGCTGTCCGTCGACGGGGGCCGTGTCGACGTGTGGGTGGAGCATCCGAAGCGCACTCGGTTTGCCTGCCCCGAATGCGGGACGGAGCTTCCTGTCTACGACCACGCCGAGGAACGGGCCTGGCGCCATCTGGACAGCTGCGCGTTCTTGACCTACTTGCATGCCCGACCGCCACGCGTGGAGTGCCCCACCCACGGGGTCCGACAGGCATCCCTCCCGTGGGCCGAGCCGATGAGCCGGTTCACCATGCTGTTCGAGCGTCTGGCGATCGACGTGTTGAAGGAGTGTGACGTAGAAGGCGCAAGTCGGCTGTTGCGGCTCAGCTGGGACGAGGCGTGGCACCTGATGGACCGGGCGGTGGCCCGAGGCCTCGCAGCCAAGCCCCACGTCGTCCCGGCCAAGATCGGCGTAGACGAAAAGGCGGCGGGTCGGGGCCAGGACTACATCACCGTGGTATCCAACTTGGAGACCGGCTGCGTGGAGTACCTCGCCGATGAGCGGCGTCAGGCCAGCCTGGACGGCTTTTTCGAGAAGTTCAGCGCCGAGGAGCGCAAGGGGATCGAGGCGGTGGCGATGGACATGTGGGATCCCTACATCAACTCGACCCGAGACCACCTCGACAAGGCAGACGACAAGATCGTCTTCGATCGCTACCACCTCATGAAGTACATGACCGGCGCCGTCGACACCGTGAGGAAGCAGGAGAACCGGGCGCTGGCCGCCGGCGGTGACAAGAGCCTCACGGGGACCAAGTACCTCTGGCTCTACTCGGAGGAGAACCTCCCCGAGCGCCACAGAGACCGCTTCGCCTCCCTTCGGGGAGGGGATCTCAAGACCGCACGGGCATGGGCGATCAAGGAGAGCCTTCGCCACTTGTGGTCCTACAAGCGGCGGGGCTGGGGGGAGAAGCACTGGAAGCGCTGGTACTTCTGGGCAACCCACTCACGCCTCCAGCCGGTGATCGACGCCGCACGCACCTTGAAGCGCCATGAGGCCGGGCTGATGTCGTACTTCGCCCACCGGGTGAGCAACGCCGGCGCGGAGGGCCTCAACTCACGCATCCAGGCGATCCGCGTCTCCGCGCGCGGGTATCGCAACCGAGAGCACTTCAAGACCGCGATCTGGTTCCATCTCGGCGGTCTCCAGCTCTACCCCGCCACGCCGTGACCAGGGTTACCCACAGAGAACCCGGAAGCGCCCCTTCCACGAGCAGTAACGCAGGCTCGCGCGAACCAGGTGAACCACGCAGGTTTGGGTTATAGCTGTCGGCCAGGTCGCTTCTATAGCGTCGGGCAGGCCCTTAAGCCCGTCGCAGCACACGAAGATCACGTCGGCAACACCCCTGTTTTTGATGTCGGAGAGGACTGTCATCGAAGAATTTGGCTCCTTCGCCGCCGTCGCCTAGCCACACCCCGAGAATGTGCTTACGTCCCTCCACGTCGACGCCTATGGCCAGGTAGGCGGGCCTGACGGTCACGGTCGCTGTTCGTGCGTACCTTTACCACCAGGGCGTCGATGTACACGATCGGATACACCCGGTCCAGGGGGCGTGACTGCCAGTCCTTGAGCTCGTCGATGACTCCGTCGGTGACCCTCGAGACGAGCTCGGCTGAAATGTCAGCGCCGTACATGCGCTTGATCTGCCGTCGGATGTCGCGGGTGGACATGCCTGTCGCGTACCAAGCGACGATCGTGTCGGAGAACCCTGCCAGGCGGGTAACACCGGTAGGGACGATCCTCGGCTCGAACGTGCCGGCCCGGTCTCGGGGAACATCCAAGTCGACCGGGCCTGCATCGGTGAGAACCCGCTTGGGGGTAGTCCCGTTACGACTGTTACCACTCCCACGCCCGGCGGGATCCCCACGCTCATATCCGAGATGCTCGGTTCTTTCCTCCTCCAACGCCCGTTCAAGGATCTTCTTCGACAAGAAACTCAGCACGCCGCCCTCGCCGACCAGACGCAAGTTCTGATCGCGGACACGCCCCATAATCCGGTCCAACTCCTGCGGCGACAACAACTCACCGTTAGACAAACAGACATCACCCAAATCCGGGCTTGAACTCTCCCCAGATATCTCATCATCGGACATGACAGCAACCCCAGTATCAACAGTTAAAGACATTAGATCTCCTTTCATCCCGAGAAATACTCCTAGATCTCCCGGATCAAGTGGTGGACCCTCTTACACAGACCTCCCCACAGGCCCCGACCGTCCACTCGCCCAGTGCCAACTCGTCCCAGCGTCCCCTCCCCGCAGCGGTGCTGCACGTGAACTACCCGGCTGCTTGGTCGAACGCATCCCGAGCGCGGATCCAGTCACCGTTCGCCACGATGCCAGGTGCGTATCTTCGAGGAATACGCGGCGGGTCGCGGGTTCGCGGCCATCGCCCGAGGACTCAACGAGACTAGCATCCCCTCCCCCGCCGCCCACGACCCGATCCGCAATCCCCATCGCGACCACACAGCCTGGCGCGACAGCGCCATACGGGCCATCCTCACAAACCCCCGCTACAACGGCCACCAAGTATGGGGTCGCGCACCACGAGCCGAGATCCTCCTCGACCCCACCGACGTCGCTGCCGGCGTAACCACCGTGCAGCGTTGGGCTCCCGAAGACCGGTGGTATCGCTCGAGCGAACCCAGCCACGAAGCCCTCGTCGCACCCGACGTGACAGAAGCAGTCCAAGCCCGGTTCCGGGCCCGGCGGCCCAGCGGCGAAGTCAGAGCCCGTCGAGACTCCCACGGCAACTATCCCCTGCGCGGCCGGGCCCGTTGCGCCATATGCGGACGGCGACTCCAAGGTGAACTTCGCAGCGGTCGCCGCTACTACCGCTGCCCCACCACCGGCACCGCCCGCACCCAAAGCGGGCACCCCGTCTCGGTCTACCTGCGCGAAGATGTCGTCGTGCCCCCTCGACAAGTGGCTCGCCGAAGCCCTCGCCGAGGAAGCCACCGAACGCTCCGCCCAAGAGCTCGCCACGAACCGCCATTCCACCCAGCTCGCCGCCCGGGAAAAAGCCGCCAAACGCTCCCTCGCCGACGCCGACCGCAAGATCGCCCGGCTCGAGCAAGCCCTCGAAGACGGGCTTCCCCTCAACACCTTCGTCCGCCTCGCCCGCAAACACGAGATCGCCCGCGACGCCGCCAAAGCCGACCTGGCCCGGATCAACAACCAGCAACCCGAAGGACTGTCACCCGCAGACTTCAAGGCCGCTCTCGAACACGCCCGCAGTCTCGCCGCCGCCCTAGCCAGCGCCACCGACACACAACGCCAACAGCTCTACGAGGCGCTCGGCCTACAGATCGAATACGACTCGAGCGAGAAGCTCGTCCACGGCTCGATCACCGCCCTCGCAAATGTTGGAGTAAAGCCTCGTGTCGGAGGGGGGACTTCCTCCGCTCTCCAGCGGGAACGTACCCGGTCGGGCACGTTCCACAGTTTGTCTCCTCGCTGGCGGGGCACTCCCCCACCATCCTCACAGCGTACCTCGATCGAGTGACCGTAAGCATCGGGATAGCGCTACGGGCGAGGTCGGGCTCAGTCCAAGTCTTCCAGCGTCAGTCTGCCGCTTGGCCGATGGCTCCCGGGGGCCCGGTGAACGCCAATGGGATTAAGCTCCAACTCCGCCGTGGGAGGACTTCTCCGACGATCCTCTCCAGGGGTAATCCCCGTCGGACCACCTTGGCGGGCAAGTTAGCAACGACGCTGAAGACCACCGAGAATGGATCGCAGAGCCGTCCTCAGTAGGCTTCGACGACGTGACCTATGTCGACTGGGATCGCTACTGGTATCGGCGGGACGCCACCCCCCTATTGGACCGCGGGGTGTTCCTCTGGGCCCAGACTGTGGGCGGAGAACGCGTGAACCCGCAGGTTCTCCCGCTGGAGGGCTGCGGCGACATCCCCGTGTTAGTCCTCCTTGGCGAACCCGGCATAGGAAAGACAGACGCCGTCGCCCAACGCGTCCGGCTCCATCGGGAGGTTCATGTCATCAACCTGCCTGACGAGGTCAGCCTCGACCTGGTAGAAGCCCGCCTGAAACCGGCTCTCGACGACCTCGACAAGGCGTCCCCATGAGAGAAGTGTTCTTTGACGGCCTCGACGAGGCGATGGTGCGCTACACCAACCCCGATAAGTGGCTCGGCGCTGTCCTCCGGCAGATCTCACCGGCCCGCCGCCGCAGGCTACGCATTCGAGTGACCTGCCGTCCGGCGAAATGGCCAGAGAGCCTCGGCGCGACTCTCTGATCCCTGTGGCCACCCGAGCGCGTCATGGTGCTCAACATGGCGCCTCTCACTGTCGCCGACGTGACCCTCGCCGCCTCGGCAATCGGCGTCGACGGGGAGACCTTCCTCGGTCAGGTCACAAAGCAGCGCCTCCTGCCATTCGCCGCACGGCCCGTCACCTTGATGCCCCTTTTGGAGAGCTTCGCCAAAGAATCGCTGCCCGACAGCTCCGAGGGCATGTACCGGTATTTGACCCAGCGCTTGGCCGAGCATGAAAGCCGCAGCCACTTCGACGCCCAACTGGCGGCCCAGCCCGCTGGTCCATCCAAACACGCCGTAGCGGGGCGTATAGCGGCATTGAGCCTCATATGCGGGCGTCCCCGGATCATCATCTGTGGGCCGGGAACGGAGACAGGCCCCGAGACAATCTCCGATCGCGATGCCGTCCGCTTTGGTTCTGCTCAAGAAGCTATCGACGTTGCCTCGGTCCGGCGATGCCTCGATAGCGGTCTGTTCCACACCTCGGGCACCTACTCGTTCCGCTTCGCTCACCGCAGTTACGCCGAGTTCCTCGCAGCCGATACCCTCCACGCCAGTCGTCTGAACACCGGAACACTCTTGGCGTTGATGTCCAGCCCTGACGGACGGGTCTACCCGCAGATGGCCGAGGTGGCCGCCTGGCTGGCCGTACTGCGACAGGACATCTTCGACGCGGTCCTTACGGGTCAGCCGGAGCTTCTGCTGAGCGGCAACGTGACGTCGACCGACATCTCACAGCAGGACCGTATAGCCGAGGCCCTGTTGCGCCGCCAGGACCTGACGCCGCCGCCCGAAGTGGGCTTCCAGGCACTGCAAAGCTTGCGTAGCCCAGCTGTCGACCGAGTCCTTGAAGGCTACCTCGATCCGACCTGGCACGGCAGGAACGCCGTTCGAGCCGCCCTCATCATGGCTGGCTCATCAAAGGCTCCGAGGGTACGGGCGAAGATGGTCGACCTCGCCGCAAACACCGGAGCCGACCTCATGCTGCGAGAACACGCAGCTTCCTTCCTGCCCGAACCTCTTCCCGGTGACGACATCGAGCGTCTGCGGCGAACATTGGAGACCGACGTCACACTCTCGGACGAGCTTCGGGGAATCCTCTCGCGGCGGCTGTGGCCGGACCACCTGTCGGCCAGCGAAGTGATCCCGCTACTCAAGCCCCCTCAGCAGCCTGAACTCCTCGGCGCCTACAGCATGTTCTTGAGCGGGGACCTTCCTGCCAAGCTCGCCCGAGCCGACCTTGCGCTCCTCCTCGACTGGGCGGCAGAGGCGGCTGCGTCCGGGGCGATGTCCTCGAGGAAGCCGCAGACAGCGCCCTCGCCACAGCGTGCCCGTACCTCGCCGACCCATCCATTGCCCGCGCCGCAGTGCCGCTCATCAACCGACGTCGCCGGGCCGGAACGCCGACAGCTGCCATGAGATGTCCCGCCGGCCGGCCTTGTCTGCTCCGAGAAGGAGGATCACTGTGCGAAGAAAGTACAAGGCACACAGGATTCGTATCTCGCTGCGGCCCGTCGATGTTGGACGCACTTCCTTCATCTCTCAGCTGTCAGGCTGTAGCGAAATGGGTGTTGGGGGGTCGGGAGGCTGATGGCAGTAGCACTGCTAGTAGTAGCTGTCGGCTAAATGGTGGTCCGATTGTAGGCAGTTATTAGTTCTATAGGCTCGTGTCCGGACCGTTCGTATAGTAATGTCTGGTGTGTGGCTCATAGCTATAAGGCGCCCCAGCGTGACCAGTTGTTCCTTCTGCCGCCGAGCATCAGGGACTGGGTGCCCGAGGAGCACCTGGTGTGGTTCGTGCTCGACGTGGTGTCTGTGGTGGACCTGTCGCGCTTCGATGAGCGCCACCCGAATGACACGGTGGGCAGGCGCGCTTATGACCCGGAGATGATGCTGGCGTTGCTGTTCTACGCCTACTGCTGCGGGCTGCGCTCGTCGCGTCGCATCGAGGCGGCGGTCAGAGTGGATCTGGCGTTCAAGGCGATCTGCGCCGACCTGGTGCCCGATCACATCGCTATCGCTCGTTTCCGCGCTGATCACGAGCAGGCGATCAAGGACACGTTCATCGACGTGTTGCGCCTGTGCGCCAAGGCTGGCCTGGCCAGTCTGGGGGTGATCGCCATCGACGGGACCAAGATGGCCGCGGACGCGGCGTTGGACCAGAACCGTAGCGAGTCGACGATCAGGGCCGAGGTGGAGGCCATCATGGCCCAGGTGGCCGCCGCGGAGAAGGAGGAGGCGGTCCAGCCCAGCCTGGCCGGGGAGCTGCCAGAGATGCTGGCGCATCGCTCCAGCCGCCTGGGCCGCCTTAAAGCCGCGCTGGGCGAGATCGAAGCACAACGCCAGGCCGCCGTGGCCGCCGAGGCGGCGGCGACGGAGCGGATGGCACAAGACGCCGAGCAGGGACGCCGCCCCAAGGGGAAGGCTCCCGCCGACCCGGCCCGGGCGGCGGAGAGGGCCCGGGCCGAGGTGACCTCGGCCCGGGTGCGCCACGCCGCCGCCCGCAGCGTGTTGGAGAGACTGCAGACGACAGCCGACTTGGAGCGGGCCGAGCGTTTACTGGTCGAGGCGGAAGCTGCGGCGGAGAGCGCGCCCGCACCGGCGGAGCGCCAAGCCAATGTCGTCGACCCGGAGTCTCGGATCATGAAGACCCACGATGGGTGGCTGCAGGGCTATAACGCCCAAGCCGCGGTCAACGCCAGCCAGATCGTCGTGGCGGCCGAGTTGACCAACGACGCCAACGACGTGGCCTTGCTGCTGGCGCTCATAGCGGCCAGCGAAGCCAACGCCAACAAAGCCGGTGTGGCCGGGGGGATCGGTGTGGTGCTGGCCGACGCCGGCTACTGGTCGGAGATCAACGCCACCGCAGAAGGACCCAACCGTCTGATCGCCACGCTCAAGGACTGGAAGCAGCGTCGAGCAGCCAAACAGATGGGCACCACCACAGGAGAGCCGCCAGAAGATGCCAGCCCGCTCGAAGCCATGGAGCATGCGCTTCGCACCCCCGAAGGCGCCGAGCTTTACGCCCAGCGGTCCTACACCGTGGAGCCGGTCTTCGGCCAAGCCAAGGAGAACCGGTCTATCCGACGGTTCATGCGCCGCGGTCTCGACGCGGCCGAAAGCGAATGGGCGCTCATCTGCACCACAGGCAACCTCTTGAAGCTGTACAGCCACGCCGGGGGTCGCAGCCTGGCCGAAGTGATCGCCGCGGCCAGCTAGAACCCCGGCGAACGGCCACGTCCGCTCCTCGCGACAACAGCGTTGCCTGACCATCACCATCCCACCATGTCGGCTCAGCCCACAGGCCGTACGTCACCAACCAGGGCCCACTAACGGCGCATACACCTAAATCGGCATCAGTCAATATCCATCGGTAAGCGCACTAGCAAACACGGCAATACGACAGCGATCACGAAACGACCGCCACCCGATCAAACCCCCCAGTCACAAGCGCTGCCAGCACTCAGTCAAATCGCTACAGCCTGCTTGCAGCCGATATCCACGAACCCAACGTCGATTCGCCCACACCCAACTCGCCAGCCGCGGCCGCGACCGACTCGTTCCCCTCGACAACATAAGCCACCGCCTTCTCCCGGAACTCCGCCGAGAACACCCTCTTTGTACCAGCCACAAGACCCCTCTACTCCTTATTGTGAAGAGTGACAACTCAACCGGGGGAAGTTCAATCCGCGGACCCCAAAGCGTTCCACGACCGCGAACGAGCCGAACCCAAACGCCACAACGCCGCCCTGATCTGCCTCGCCCGACGACGCTGCAACGTCATCCTCGCCATGCTCCGCACCGGCGAGTCCTACCGGGCGGGAACCAGCATGACCGGCCAGACCGCCCTCCCAGCCGCCGCCAGAACACCAGCGAAAAAGTCGGCCCTCAAGACTTGACAAGAACATGGGGACACCCCCCGCTGATTGCGGTGTGATAAAGCCGCTGGGCTGTGGCCCTCTGATCTGCGGCGATCCCCGTTCCTCGGCGTGAGTTCTTCACACCAAGATCACAGGGGGGAGGCTGCAAGCGCTTGGACGTTCCGGTTCGGCCATGAGGGATCGACGCAACGACCCGGGCACGGGGCTGGCCTGTTCCCGTTTGGGGATCAGATATGGGACGGTCGGGGGTCCTGGTCGACGGCGGGGATGGCGAACTCTGAACTCGGGACCTTCGCCTCTATCGGTGACGTCGGGTTGGCTGCGATCATGGTGTCGCTGACATCCAACGCAGAAAGAGCAGGCAGTTCATGGCCGAGAAAGCAGTGTAAGATCGTACCGAAGCGCTAGCGCCGTCGGTACCCGACGACCGTCTGGCCCGGCTGCTTCCCGGGCCGCTTCCCGGGCCGCTCCGGCGGGAACGCGAGCGCTGGTACATACCGGACCGGAGCGTCCGCAACATCCACTGGGTGCGCTTCGCTCTCGTACTCGTGGCCCTGGTGGACGCCGCGGCGCACATCTTTGCGTCCCCGGCCAAGTCCCCCGAGGTGACGCTTTGGCTCGACGGGGAGGTGGTCCTCTACGTGCTGATCGCGATGGTGTACCTGCTCGGTCTGCGCATGTGGTACCTCCCGGCACTCGCCTACAGCGTCCTCAACCTGGTGCTGTTCTTCGTATCGGGATTCGTGGCGATCCCGGGCATCAGCAAGGCGGCCCTCACAGGCCACCTTGCGTTCTCGCACTACTACTTCGGGCGTGGCTTCTCGGTCGGAGCGTGGATCTTCTTGCTGGTGGTCGGTGCGTTGATGCTGAAGCTGGACAAAGGCTCCAAGCTGAACGAGCTGCTCCGGGACTCCTGAGGAGGCCACCCGCAGTCGCTCTCGTCAGTCGGAGAGGTAATCCAGCAGGAGCCGGTTCGGTGGTCTCGGGCGACTCGAACGGTGGGCCGACGACGGCGAGTGGACAGAAACCATGCAGCACCTCAGGCAGCCGTGGCCCGTAGAGGTCGCTTACGGCCGACTAGTCGACAACCAGGTCGGGCGGCGAGCGGGAGCCTCTCCGGCATCCCGCCTCGTCGTCCCGCAAGCCAAACCCCTTGCGGGAACGCCCCTGGTAGCCAGGGGTGCCCACGGGGAGGCGTCCCGGCTACCCAGCCCAAGAAAAGGGCCCGCTATTCGGGGCAGTCCCCGAAGGCTCCTCGACCGGTCCAGGGCTGTTGCCCGCAGCCTGCGGCACCTTTGCTCACGGGCGAGCCGCTTGCTGGAGTGAGCACCGCCGGCCCGGCCGGGCGGTGCGCTTGTCGAGCCAGCGGCAACAGATCGCCCTGATCTGGACTAGTGGGCAGCCGACGCCCCTGAGCCGCGCACCCGCTCCGAACGACGGCTCGGGCGTCGCCTCCAAGGTGGGCACTCCTGCGGACGGGGCGTACCAAACGATCGTACCGAAGGTCAGCTCAGTGAGCGACGCGGCACGGCACTCATAACGACACCTGCCGGCGGCTCAACGTGACCTCGCCGCTAGCGCCGAACCGGCGATCTGCTTGGCTAGAGTCGTTTCAGGCCGTCCCAGAATGTCCTACCCGCTTCCTAGAGTCCCTAGCCCCGAGGTGTCGTTACCCGGGTGGTGCGTAAATGTGCAGACGGAGGGCATGAGCGCTGTTCTGGGGTTAGGTCTCTCTGGCGCTTGACGGATTAGAGGCTGACGGTCCTTTAGGGGGTCGCCCGGAGTTGCTGGTCAAGCGTGTGTAGGTCGCCGAGCACCCACAGGTCACTAATGAGGTCATCGTGGAAGGTGAAGAAGCCAGCACCAGCCCAAGACACTCGCCGCCCAGTTGCTGGGAGGCCCCGGAACGTCGCCCGATGGGTACCTGAAAACATCATCCGAGCGGCGACCCGGCTCTCCTGTGCCACCAACGCCTCGATGGAGCAGACGTACTCAGCCAGGGCACCGGTCCCGCCGTTGACATAGTCGCCAAACTCGCCGTGCCCAACCCTCACCTCTCCGAGTGATCCCCGAAAGGTGAAGCCGGGGGCAAGAAGCTCAGGGATGGCCGGGAAATCGAGGCGATTCCAGATGTCTTCGTAGAAGCGGAGTACCGCCTTTTCGTGGTGACTGGGCCAGCCGCTGATCATAGCGATACGAGCAGTGTAGGGCGCGTGCCTCCCCGGAACGGTCCACAGAACGTTCCCAGCATTGAAGCGGGCCACCACAAGGCAAACGAGCGAGCATAGGACCCTGCCCTACAACAACCGGCCTGGTGACCGAAACGCACCCCCACCAAAAGCCGCCGTAGACATCACCAAAATGGGTAGCCGCCGACGCCCCCTCCCGAGATGCTCCCGCCACTCGCGTCTGAAGATTTGACCCGCATTCCCGACCAGGTCGTCACCACCCACCGAAGTCAGCCCCACACCATCCAGCTGCTCATAGCCAACGAACCCGACAGCCAATTCAGCCTCTACCTCACCACCCTCGCGAACCTCGATCCCGAACCCGAAACCGAACCCGCCGCCAGCAACCTTGGGATCGCCTCGTAGGCGCAAGCAACCCCACGGCGATTCCAGCCATCCGTCATCGACAAGCCCAAACGCCAGCCTGCCCAGCCGAGGATCCCGAGCTGTCCTCGGCCATCGCTGAGCAACACTTCGACACGCAGCTCCCCCCCAGGAGGGGACCTCGACAGAGACGAAGCAGCAGCAGCACCCGAAACCACAATCAGGACGACAAAAAGGGCATTTCTTCAGGAACCGCTTCAGGGTGTGGCGGGGACGGCGTAAGTTGTAGCAGTGTCACTCTCTCCTAAAGTGGTAAGACGGTATGGAGACACGTTCGATGCGACTCGTGCATTTCGCCGACCTGCACCTGGACACGGCGTTCAGGTGGGCTCCGCCGGACGTGTCGCGCGAGTGGCGCAACTCCTTGCGCAAGACTCTGCTTTGTCTCAGCGCGTATGCCACCGAGGTCGGAGCGGACGCACTAACCTGCGGCGGGGACCTCTACGAGCAGGATCGGTTCACGCCTGACACAGCAGAGTTTCTCCGTTCGACGTTCGCCGAAGTTCATCCGTTGCCGGTCTTCCTCGCTCCCGGGAACCACGACTGGTTCGGGCCAACCAGCCTGTACCAACAGGTCTCGTGGTCTCCGAATGTGCACATCTTCCGATCCGATCGGCTCGAAGCCGTGGCCCTTGAGGACGGCTTCACCCTCTGGGGGGCAGCCCATCGGGCACCCGCAAACACCGATGGCTTCCTCGAGGCCTTCAGCGTCGATCGGGGCGGAGTGAACGTCGGACTCTTCCATGGTTCGGCCCTGGCAGGCTTAGCGTCTCAGGGGGAAGGGAAGATACCGCACGCCCCGTTCCGGGAGGAGCAGATCAATCGGGCCGGGCTCTGCCATGTCCTGGCCGGGCACTTCCATACCCCCTACGGGTCCGCTGCGCTGACTTACCCGGGGAATCCTGATCCGTTGTCGTTCGGGGAGACCGGTCCACGAGGAGCTGTCGTAGCGGACATCTCAGGCACCGGCGTGGTGAGCATCGAGCGAAAGAGGGTGGAGACCTTCGCGGTGCACGACATCAGCGTGGACGTCACCGGAGCGACGCACGCAGGGATGGTCACGGACATGGTAGTCGCCCAGTTAGCAGGGCTCTCGGGGGTCGTCCGGGTGACTGTGTTCGGCGAGGTCGGACCAGACATCGACCTCCGCCTGCAGGACATCGCCGCCCTCAAGCCCGCCCACTGTGACGCCCTCGTGCCGCGGCTCGGAGCCGTCCATGTCGCCTACGACTTCGACCGGCTACGAGCGGAGCCAACGGTCCGAGGACAGTTTGTCAACGACGTGTTCGCCGACACTGCGCTCAGCGACAAGGAACGGGAGCGGATCTTGACCACGGGCCTGCGTGCGTTGGACGGTCGAGGCGACGAACTCGAGGTGCACTGATGAGGATCCGCAAGGTCACAGCTCACGCGTTCGGCCCGTTCGCCGGTGAGACCCTGGAGTTCGCCGAGGGGATGACCGTCCTCGTCGGTGATAACGAGTCCGGAAAATCCACGTGGCATGCAGCGATCTACGCCGCAATCTGCGGAAGGAGACGAGGTAAGGGCCAGCCGAAGGTCGGTGACCGGCTGTTCGCGGAGAAACACAAGCCGTGGACCGGCGACCACTGGGTCGTGAGCGCCCAGATCGACCTCGACGACGGACGTTGCATTGAGTTGCGCCACGACCTCGCCGGGGGTGTCGATTGCTCCGCCAAGGACCTCACCGTGGGTAGTGACGTGTCCAACGAGATCATGTTCGACGGGGCCCCTGACGGCGCAGTGTGGTTGGGACTGGACCGGTCCTCGTTCGTTGCCACCGCGTGCGTCCAGCAAGCGGAGATGCTACGAGTCTGCCGAGACGCCGACGGCCTCCAGGAGTGCCTTCAACAAGCAGCAGCCAGCGCCTCCACAGACACCACCGCAGCGGCAGCGATCGAACTGATCGAGAACTTCCAGCGGGAGTGGGTCGGACTCGATCGCGCGAACTCGACGAAGCCACTTCGCCAAGCCCTCGATCGCCTCAGCGACGCACGAGCAGCCCTCGAGCAAGCCCGCAAGGCGCACGACGAGTATCTGAGCCGCCTGGAGCGGGTCGACGCACTACGCGAGAAGGCCCGGGCGAGCGCGGCCCGTGCGCAAGCCGCCGAGGCGGCGGCGTCGGTCCAACTAGCCGCCCGTCTCAATGCTCGAGCTGAACGGGTCCGGGAGCTAACTGCCCGATACGGCGACAACCCGCCAACGACGGCGACGAGCGACGACGCGCTGGCCCAGCAGGTGCGTAACGCTCTGACCACCTATGAGCAACGCCCTGCGGCGCCGACCGATCCTCAGCC
>Ga0209012_1000294_pt1 | contig 74874 bp, 68 predicted proteins | sample RS3BMetagenome_FD_184735 | JGI IMG/M metagenome (GOLD analysis project Ga0209012, IMG submission 184735) | Ferric oxide microbial mat and aquatic microbial communities from Rainbow Spring, Yellowstone National Park, USA - RS3B (SPAdes) (version 3) ... | reverse complement strand
CTCCTTTGACGTGCTGCCGCGCGTCGGTTGACGGGGGGCTGCGGACACCTCACACCGGGACCGGGTTTCTCGGGCGACCAACGGTTACTGGCACGCTGAGTAGGGCAACCGCCCAGGCGGCTGAGTAAGGCAAGCGCCGTGACCAGCAGTAATGTCGGGTTTGTAGTCCAAAGGTGCACGATGATCGTGAACCCCCGCCACCAAAGAGGTCTTCACGTTTGGGGCTGTAGTTATCTTGACATGGCGGTGTGACGTGCTTTGAAGCCCGTAGGTCGTCGTGACGTTCGAGGTGGTCGACGACGGGCGTGGCGAGTCGAGCTCAGCACGGCGTGTGCGCGGTTCGTGGGGGCGACTGTTGGGATGCGCCGACAAGATCGCTGAGCGTGGTCCGGCCTCGGCGTCGGCAGGTCCGTGGGGGAAGGCCGGCTGCCGTCAGGCGTTCGATGTCAGCCTCTGTCAGCCTGGCGCTGTTGTAACGCGTCGGCGACCGCCAGGTTGCTCCCGGCGAGCGCGCACGCCGAAAACAGCGGCATCGAGGTGAGCCCCATCGTCGGGCACCAGTCCGTCGCCACGTCGATACTCATCGCTGGCACGTTGGTCGTCTGCGATGCGTGGTTCGACGTCGTGACCTCGTTCGGGAGCCGTGAGGAGTGGGTCACGCTCCTGGCAGCGTTGGACGGTGAGTTCCTAGTCGCCGCCATCTTCTGCATCGCCCGCCTTGGAATGCGGCGCACAGTGCTGTCATTCCACGAGATCTCGGGGAGGTCCGGTTCTCGGGTTGGAGTGGACCTGTTTGGGGGTAAGCGCTGTCGCTCGAGCAAAATTTAGGTGCGTTCGGCCCTAGCCGGCTTCCCGTGGGCCGCGCCATCATGAGTTATGGGTCTTATGGCGGATGCCGACGCATCGCGTGCCGGGTCGTCGGCGGACACGGTGAGTCCCATCCCTCTTCCCGAGGCCGTTCCTTCGCTGGACCCTGGCGCTGCCCTCGCCGCCTTGGGCAGTTCACGCGGTGGTCTGGCGGGGGACGAGGTCGAGTTGGGAGCGGAGGAGCTGGTTCCCGGTGATCTGATTGCGCTCGAAGCTGGTGACGCGGTTCCCGCCGACGCACGGGTCGTTGAGGGTCACGAGCTGTCGGTCGAGATGGCCGCCCTGACCGGGGAGAGCCAGCCGGTCGGCCGAACGGACCAGCCGGTGGACTCGGGCACCGCGCCCCTCGATGCGCGCAACTGCGTGTTCATGGGCACGTCGGTTGTGAGGGGCACGGCCAGGGCGGTGGTCTTTGCCACCGGCATCGCGACCGAGCTCGGCCGGGTCTACCGGCTCACCGCCGATCACGCGCCCGAGCCGAGCCCTCTCCAACATCAGGTCATCGACATGGCTCGCCGGGTGGCGGCTGTCGCCGTCAGCCGCATGGCGGCACATCCCGCTCTCGTCAAGCGGCTGGCGGCGGTGGAGCCTCTCGGGTCGACCACGGTCATCTGCGTCGACAAGACCGGCACGTTGACCAAGGCGGAGATGACGGTGCAGCAGGTATTCGCCTCCGACCGGGTGCACCTTGTCAGCGGGGTCGGCGGGGTAGAAAACCTCGACGACCAGCTCGTCTCGGATGACGCTAGGCCTCGAAGAAGCCCCGGCCGCAAGGGATGCTGTAGATGGCGCCGTGGAAGGTGCAGCCCCTCGAGTTGGGCGGCAAGGTCGAGGGGGTAGCACTGCCACTTGAGGTAGGGGAGTAAAGGGCGAGGCTGCGGTACTTGAACACGGCGTTTGTCATGAACTCATAGGTGCAGGTCGATCCAGTCGAGGTCGGCGAGCACGAAGCTGAGCGTGTTGCCCACGACGCCCGGAGACCGGACGTCGTGGGCAGTGCTGCAATGGAGCGCCGGCATTGTCGCCCGCACAGGATTTGGCATCGGAACAGGTGGCCGGTATGCGTCAGACGATCTGGACCACCCGACCTCCGGTGTGGATGTGGCTCAGGCCACGCCCTCACTGGCCGGTACCGGTGCCGTCAGTCGGAGGCTCCGTAGCGAGGTGACCTCGTCCGAGGCCTCTTCTAGGGTTAGGCCCATCGGTTCGGGAAGGGCGACGAAGGTAAGGAGGATTCCTACTACGGAGACTGCAGCCATGATGCCCATGACGCCGCTGATCCCCACCGACTTGAGGAGATGAGGCACGAACAACGCCCCGAGAAAGGCCCCGAACTTCCCGCCCGCCGCCGATATGCCGTCACCCATGCCCCGGATGGAGGTAGGGAAGATCTCCGAAGGAAAGACGAAGGTGGTCTCATTGGGACCGAACTCGATGAAGAAGTAGCTGATGGCAAACAGGCCGAGGAACAGAGCCGTGTTCTTCACGGCGCCGGGGATCAGCCAGATGCCTCCGAACGCCAGGGCCATGACCACAAACCCCTGCCACTGGATCCGCTTGCGCCCCAGACGGTCCATCAACCAGACTGCAACCCAGTAGCCAGGCACTGCCGCCACGGTGAAGATGGCGAGCGAGATGAGGGTATGGGAGAGCAGGCTCCCGTGGGGCTGGAGCTGCTTCAAGATCAACGGGCTGGAGACCGAGTTGCCATAGAAGGCGATGTCCATCAAGAACCAGCTCCCCGCCGTACCGATAAGACGCAGCAGGTACGGTCTGGAGGTCAGACGCTTCCGGAGGTCGGAGGTCGCCGCGATCGGTGCGACGGGGCGATGCCCCTGGCCATTGCTCGCCTGGCCATTGCTCGCCTGGCCATTGACCGCCTGGCCATTGACCGTCGAGACCTGGCCGGTCACCCACTCGACCGTCTTGGCCGTCTCTGCCACGTCGCCGCGGACACTCAGGGTGTAGCGAGGGGTCTCTCGGATCTTGCGGCGGAGGTAGACCACCGACAGGGCGGGAACAGCTCCGAGGCCTAGCATCAGCCGCCAGGCGATCCCATTGGGCACCCCTGCTCCGAGGAAGATGGCAGCGATGGCCGGCCCGGCCATCAGGCCGAAGCCCTGCATGGCGAACACGGTGCCCACCAGGCGCCCCCGGGACTTCTTGTTGGCGTACTCGGAGGTGATCACGGCCGAGGTGGCGTAGTCGCCGCCCACCCCGATGCCGACCAGGATCCGGAAGATGAACAGTGAGTCAAAGTTCCACGCGAAGGCGGTGAGGATGGCTCCCACCGCCAGAGCGGCCACTTCGAGGCCGTAGACCTTCTTGCGTCCGAGCCGGTCCATCAGCTTCCCGAAGGTGAGCGCCCCGAAAACCGACGCCAGGAGAGAGATGGAGTTGAGCAGCGAGATCTGGTTCGTGTTCAAGTGGAAGATCGGGGTCAGGATGACCGTGACCGTGCCGATGATGAACAGGTCGTAGGCGTCGGTGAAGAAGCCCATGCCGGCGGTGTACACCGTGAGCCAGTGTTTGCGGCCGACCTCGGCCTCGTCGAGCGGTCGATACAACTCGGTTACGGATGCAACCCCTTCTGCCACGCTGGGTCCTTTCTTAGATTTGGCGAACAAGTTGAAATCTATTTCGGCGAGATGAATGGGAGGTTGCCGACAGACGACGTGACGGTAACTTTTAGGTGAATTCTGGCGTGCATGAGACCGCTCAGTGCAGGAGGGCGATCCAGCCCGCTAGGGCGAGGAGGGTGATGGTGAGGACGGGGATGGTGAGCATTATGCCTTGGCGCAGGTACTGTCCCCAGGTGATCTTGATGCCTTTGGTGTCGAGGACGTGGAGCCATAGCAGGGTGGCGAGTGAGCCGATGGGGGTGAACTTCGGGCCGAGGTCGGCGCCGACGACGTTTGCGTAGATGAGAGCCCGATGCGTGGCTCCGCTCACGTGTGCGCCGTGGACTGACAGGGCGGCGATGAGGGTGGTGGGCATGTTGTTCATCACGGCGGAGAGCACGGCGGTGGCGAACCCGCTGACGAGCGTGGCTGGCAGCACGCCGCCGCGTGCGGCTGTTCGCATGAGGTCGGAGAGGTAGGCGGTGAGCCCGGCGTTGTAGAGGCCGTAGACGACGAGGTACATGCCGACGGAGAAGACGACGATCCGCCACGGCGCTTCGCGGATCACCGCGGCGCTCGATAGGGCTGGAGATCGGCTGGCGAGCGCGAGGAACACGACCGCGGCGATCGACGCGGGGATCGCGACGGGGAAGTGGAGTGGTTCGGAGAGCAGGTAGCCGGCGAGCAGCACGCCGAGGACCGCCCAGCCGGCCTGGAACAGCCGGCGGTCCTTGATGGTGGCGGCGGGGGAGGGAAGCGCTTGGTTGTCGAAGCGGGCGGGGATCGATCGGCGGTAGAAGGCGAAGAGCACGGCGACGCTGGCGGCGAAAGAGACCAGGTCGACGGGGGTCATGGTGGCGGCGTAGGTGACGAAACCGACGTGGAAGAAGTTCGCGCTCACGATGTTCACGAGGTTCGACACCACGAGCGGCAGGCTGGTCGTGTCGGCGATGAACCCGGCGGCCATGACGAAAGGTAGCGCCTGGCGTCGCTCGAAGCCGAGGGCGCGCATCTGCTGGTAGACGATCGGGGTGAGGATGAGCGCTGCACCGTCGTTGGCGAAGAAGGCAGCTACCACAGCGCCGAGGCCGAGCAGGTAGAGCAGGGCCCGCTTGGCGTCGCCTTTGGCCCGGGCGAGCATGTGCAGCGCTGCCCACTCGAAGAAGCCGATGCGGTCGAGCACGAGGGAGATGATGATCACGGCCACGAAGGTGATCATGGCGTTCCACACGATGTCCCAAACCCGGGCCACGTTCGCGAGGTCCACGACGCCGAGGAGCAGGGCGACAACCGCGCCTCCCGCTGCCGACCAGCCGATGGAGAGGCCCCTGGGCTGGGCGATCACCAAGGTCAAAGTGACGGCGAAGATCGCCACGGCTACCGCCGTGAGGCTGGCGCCGGTGAGGGTCACCACAGGCGAGTGCCCGTTGGCGCGGTCGAATGCTGCCCGGTCATTGCGCTGTCAGGGGCGTGGAGATGCCGGCCCGGATGGCGCAATCGGCGCGGGGCCTTGTTGGTAGCGCTGGGCCCAGAGCTGGGGGAGCGGGTCGATCGGGGTGTCTGCTTCGAGGTCGGGTTCGTAGCGGCTGGTGACTTCGTGCGGGGCGCGGACCGCCCGGTTGATTGTGTCGGTGCGGCGGGCTTCGAGCAGGGCGGGTGGGAGCTCGAGCTCGTCGAGGCGGCCGACGTGGTAGTGCTCGGCTGGGGCGCTCGACAGAAGAGCACTGCGCACCCAGTCCCACTGGGCGGACTCGTGGACGGCGAGCAGCTCTGCTTTGTCCGCCGGGTCGAGGTTGTCGTCGAGGAGGGCGGCTTCCCAGGCGGCGATGAGCGGTGGGAAGAACCCGGGCTCCTCGCGCACTTCCCAGGCTTCGCCGGTGGAGAGACGCTGCACCTGAAAGCCGACGCCGAGGGTGTCGTCGAGGCGGTGGGTGGCGAACCGAGCCCGACCACCGGTGAGATACGCGGCGAGATCACCCAGGCACGGCGAGTTCTTCGAGACGACCACCAGGTCGCTGCGATCGAACGGTTGGTCGGGGAACGCGACGTCCGCGAGGGCGCGCATCGCCCAGATCCCGCGCAGCAGCCCGTCACAGGCATGGCCGTGGAACAAGACCAGGTCGGCGACGGTCACGGTCTTCGGTCGGGGGTCGAGTCGTCCCTGGGCCGAGCGGGTGTCGATCACCTCGAAGCGCGGCAGTCCCGAGTTCTCGAGCCATGCCGGCACGTACCAGGGTCTCTCCGACACGCTTTCGCGCTGACCCGACGGGTCGTCGGAGGTGGCTGATGGCATCGGCTCAGAACCCGATGACGGTCGCGCCCTCGAGCGCGAAGCGCACGAAGGCATCACGGGCGTACTGCAAGGTGATGCCCCGGTCGGCCAACGCCTGCTCGGTACCGGCGGCCTGGGCGGCGTTCAGGCACGCGCCGACGGGCACGCCGGCAGCGACGAGAGCGTCGATCTGGGCGTTGTATTCGGTGCGGGTCGGGTCTGTTGAGCCGTCGCTGAGCGCGCCTTGGGCGGGTCCGAAGCAGTAGACCTCGAGCTCGACGTGCTGGTCGCCGGCGACTTGGCGTACCCGTTCGGCGACGTGGGATCCCGCGGCGAGCGAATCGCTGTCGCCGTGGAACAGGTGGATGACGACTTTTGCCATGGTGGGCCTCCTTGGGCTCAGGTGCCGGCGGTTGCCGGCGAGTACAGCAGATGCGACAAGCCGTCGAGACCGGTGGGCGCCTCGGCGAGCATCGCCACGAGCGCCACACGCGTCGCGTGGCGGGCGGCGACCTCGTCGATGACGTGAGTCTCGGCCGCGGCGCGCGCCACGAGGACCGGGTCGGAGACCTCGGCGGCTGCGAGGCTCTGGTTGACCACCCAGGCGGCCGGCTCGATGCCCGCCCGGCGAAGGTCGGCTTGGAGGGCGGCTGCCTCGTGGACGGGGGTGGCCTCGGCGAGGGTGACGACGAGCACCGAGGTGTAGGCCGGATCGCTGAGCCGGTCCAACAGCTTCTCCACCTCTGGGGGAACGGTGCCGCCTTGGCGGCCGACTTCGCGGTGGTAGGCGCGCGCTGCGTCGAGGAGCAGCACGGTGTGACCCGTCGGGGCAGTGTCGAGTACCACGAACCGGTCGGTGGCATCCGCGACGGTGCGGGCGAACGCGCCGAACACGGCGATCTCCGCCGTGCACGGTGAGGCCAGGTCCTCCTCGAGCACGGCCCGAGCCTTCTCGCCGAGGCTGGCGCCGGCGGCCGCCAGCACGTCGTCGGTGTAGGCGGCGGTCACCTCGTCGGGGTCGATGCGGCTCACCTGGAGCGTGCCGGGTATCGACCGTGCGTCGGCGGCGAGGACCGCGTCGAGATGGGCGGCGGGATCGGTGGTGGTGAGCTCCACGTCGCATCCCCGCCGGGCGAGCTCGACGGCGACGGCCGCGGCGATCGTCGTTTTGCCGACCCCGCCCTTGCCCATGGTGAGCACCAGCCCTCGACCGCGACTCGCCAGTTCGTCGACGATGTCACCGAGCGGTGTCGTCGCAGGCAGGAGAACCGGTGGCTCTGGGGTCTCGCCGGGCGGGGTGGCGGTCACGAGGGCCCGTAGCCCGGGGATTCCGACCAGGCTCCAGGGAACGAGCCCGACCTCGTCACGGGCCATGCCGGCTAAGACGGGGGGTAGTGAGCGGAGCGCGTCAGCCGCTCGGGCGCCGAGCGCGGCGGCGAGCGGGTCGTCTGGGTCGGTTGGGCGCAGCACGCCGTTTACGACAAGTCTCTGGTTGGCGATCCCGAGAGATCCGAGCTCGGTTGCCGCATGGGCCGCTTCGGCAAGCGAGAGCGGGTCGGGGCGCGACACAACCACAAGCAGCGTCTTGGCCGGCTCGGCCAAGGTCGCGACGGCTTTTCGGTAGCGCTGCTGTTGGTTGGCGAGACCTGACAGCGGGCCGATGCACGAGGTGCCGAGCGTGTTGGTGTCGACGAAGGCGCTCCACGCCTCGGGCAGGGACAACAGCCGGAGCGTGTGGCCCGTCGGGGCTGTGTCGAACAGCACGCGGTCGTAGGCGTTGGTGGCAGCGGGGTCGGCCAGAAGCGATGTGAACTCGTCGAACGCGGCGATCTCCACCGTGCACGCCCCTGACAGCTGCTCTTCGATGCTGGCGACCGCCGAGGCGGGAAGAACGCTCCGGTAGGGGCCGACGACCCGCTCCCGGTACGCGGCCGCAGCTGCGACCGGGTCGATGTTCATCGCATCGAGCCCGGGCATGGCGGCGATCGGCGTCGGGGTCGCGCCGAGCGCGGCGCCCAGAACCTCGTCGAGATTCGACGCCGGGTCGGTCGAGACCAACAGCACCCGTTCGCCCCGGTCCGCGAGCGCGACAGCGCACGCAGCAGCGGTCGAGGTCTTGCCCACCCCGCCCTTGCCCGTGAAGAACACGAACCGGGATCGAGCGCTAAGCAGCCCTTCGAGGACGCTCACCGCCTCAACCACAGCAACCCGAGCCACTCGACCGGCCAGCCCCAGCGCCAACGCCGACCGACGTCATTTCCACGGCCTCTGCTCCGCTGCCGCAGCACGCTGCGGGCGTAGTCGCGCTCCCCACTGTGGCGACGCTCTCAGGCTCGTCTGATGAGACGGGGCTACCCGAGCGCAGCAGTTCGGGTTCGGTGCCGAGCAATTTCGCAGCCAGCTCCACCATGGATCGGGCCGGAGCGTCCTTGACTGCCTGGGCTACGCGCACAGCCTCGATCATGGCTGCAGGTGCCAGGCCGAGACGACGGGCCTGGTCATAGTGATACTTGAAGCACGGCTCGCAGTTGGCGCCGACGGCCGCAGCGATCGCTACCAGTTCGACCGTAGCTGCGTCGAGGCCGACCGAGCCACCGGAGCCTTGTGCCCATGTAGCGAGCTCGGCCCGCGACGGATAGCGACCCCACGAACGCAACGTGCCGTCTACCACGATCGCGGGCAACGCCTCGTCCCCACGCTCGGCGAGCAGCCCACGTACGAGATCGCTCTCAGCGAACGCCTTGGGCTCCTGGGACAAGTTATGACGCTCAACAGGTACCCCTTGCTCCGCAATCCAGCCAAGGTCCGCCGCGAACGTTGCCAGCGCCGGGTCGACGCTCGGACCGCACACGCCCGTCGAGCAGCACATCGGTGGATCGAAAACCTCGATCGTCGTCATAACAAACCTCCCTAGTCATAGGCTATCGTCGAACGTCGATCATCGTATCAGAGATTTATGGCAGGTCGGCCTCGCGTTGTCTCACCTAGCCGAAGCTGGCGCGTTGCTGCGTTGGTTCAAAGGGAGGACACGCCTCGTTGCAAGGCGGCGAGGCCCTCCCGGTTCACGCAGTACGAGGTGCGCGGCCCTTCGATCTCTCCTTGGACCAGTCCCGCCTCACGCAGGATCCGCAGATGCTCAGAGACCGTCGACTGGGCGAGCGGCAGCTCGGCGACGAGGTCCCCCGTCACGCAGGCATTGCGGGCGACGAGGAGGCGGAGGATCTTCACGCGCGTCGGGTGTCCGAGTGCCTTTGCCATGGTCGCCAGCTGCTCGTCGTCGACGGCGAACTCGTTTGGTGTCGCGTCCCGAGGGTTCGTGGGGGACACCTCTGCTCTTGCCCGCGAGGCGTTGCGAGTGGTGGGCATCCTCACACCATAGGCCAACAGACCAGCGACCGCCTCTGATACGTGGCCCATCGTCGAGGTGGCGCCTTGGACGTCGATTGGCCGTGCTTGTGGCGACCGTCACTCTTGCAGCTTTATCGAGTCTGGTTAGATGACATCGTCGCTGAATGACGATAAGTTGGTACTGGGAGGCGGAGTCGGGTGGCTTTTGGTTGTCATAGCCTTGCATGGCCGCTACGTGCACCGTGGCGGAATCGCTTACGGGATCGGCTGGTGGGTGCTCACTTTCCCGCTCGGCGCGCTCAGTTTGGCGACGTCGTTGCGGGCGAATGCGTGGAAGCTGCCGGTCGAGAGTGATATCGCTTTCGGTTCGTTTGTCGGTCTCGTCGTGGCTGATCTGCGACGAAAGTGCATAGCCGACCAGGTCGCAGGGGCGGGATCAACCGCGGGCCTGCCTCGAGCGCACCGTCGGTATTGTTTGTGCAGAAGATGAAGAAGAACCGGACTAGCTGAAGGGCGATCGAGATGTCAGCGGTCGGTTGTCGTGACTGAGCTTGTGGGTCTGCTGTGATCTCCCATCCTGCCTACCCGGTCGAAGCCATGGTGCGTGCGCGAGACTGCGCTCCATCTCGACGTGCTCGCCCAGGCTGAGTCGGTGTTCGCGCTTGCGGATGGGCATGTCGGCTGGCGTGGCAACCTCGACGAGGGCGAGCCCCATGGGTTGCCTGGCTCGTATCTGAACGGCGTGTACGAGTCCCGCCCCTTGCCGTACGCCGAGGCTGGCTACGGCTACCCCGAGGCCGGCGAGACGGTGATCAACGTCATCAACGCTAAACCGATCCGTCTCCTCGTCGACGATCAGCCTTTCGACGTCCGCTACGGAGCGGTCCGCTCCCACGAGCGGGTGCTGGACTTACGCACCGGTCTGCTCGACCGCCACGTCGAATGGGAGTCGGCGGCCGGTCGGGGTGTCCGGCTGCGCTCCCGGCGCCTGGTGTCGCTCACTCATCGCTCCGTGGCCGCCATATGCTACGAGGTCGAAGCGCTCGACCAGGCGGTGCGTGTGGTGCTCCAGTCGGAGCTGATTGCCAACGAGGCTCTTCCGCCTGCGGTCGGAGATCCCCGGATGTCGGCGGTGCTTGGGGCGTCGCTGTGCTCCGAGGAGCACGGCTGTGTCGGTGCCCGGGCGGCGCTGGTGCACCGGACCGCCGAGAGCGGCCTGCGGGTGTCGTGTGCGATGGATCACCACGTCGAGGGACCGTCTTCGACGCAGGTGTCTTCGGAGAGCTTCCCTGATCTCGCCCGGGTGACCATCACCGCATCCTTGGAGCCCCGCGAGAGGTTACGACTCGTCAAGTACGTTGCCTACGGCTGGTCGGCCCAGCGTTCGGAGCCCGCAGTGCGCGACCAGGTTGCCGCCGCCCTCACTAGCGCGGTCCAGGTTGGCTGGGACGGCCTCGTCGCAGAGCAGCGCGTCTACCTGGACGACTTCTGGGCGGCCGCCGACATCGAGGTCGACGGTGATGCCGAGATCCAACAAGCGGTCCGCTTCGCCCTCTTCCACGTTCTCCAGGCAGGCGCTCGGGCCGAGGGACGGGCCATCGCGGCCAAAGGGCTCACCGGGCCGGGCTACGACGGCCATGCCTTTTGGGACACCGAGACCTATGTACTCCCAGTGCTCATCTACACCGCACCCGACGCCGTGGCACACGCCCTTCGCTGGCGGCACTCGACCCTGCCGCTGGCTCGGGACCGGGCCCGCCAACTGGGCCTTCAAGGCGCAGCGTTCCCGTGGCGGACTGTAGCGGGAGCCGAATGCTCGAGCTATTGGCCGGCGGGGACCGCTGCGTTCCACGTGGGTGCGGACGTCGCTGACGCGGTGGTCCGCTACGTCGAGGCGACCGGCGACGAACGCTTCGAAGAGGACTTCGGGTTGGAACTGCTCGCCGAGACCGCGCGGCTGTGGCGCTCGCTCGGTTACCACGACGGAGAGGGCCGGTTCCGCATCGACGGGGTCACCGGCCCTGACGAGTACTCCGCAGTGGCCGACAACAACGTTTTCACCAACCTGATGGCCAAGCGCAACCTGTTCTCGGCGGCTGACGTCGCTGCACGTCATCCTCAAGTGGCCCGCCGGCTCGGGATCGGCGAGGGGGAGACGGCCGCGTGGCGTGCCGCCGCGGCAGCGATGTTTGTCCCCTACGACGAGGCGCGCAAGGTCCATCCCCAAGCAGAAGGATTTACCAGCCACCAGGTGTGGGACTTCGCCGGCACCGCAGCCGAGCAGTACCCGCTGCTGTTGCACTTCCCCTACTTCGACCTCTACCGCAAGCAGGTCGTGAAGCAGGCCGACCTCGTGCTCGCGATGCACCTCTGCGGTGACGAGTTCACCCGAGAAGACAAGGCAGCGAACTTCGCCTACTACGAAGCCCTCACTGTCCGGGATTCCTCGCTGTCGGCGTGCACTCAAGCGGTGATCGCCGCCGAGGTCGGCCATCTCGACCTCGCCTACGACTACCTGGCTGAGGCCGCCCTCATGGACCTCGGCGATCTGGAGCACAACACCCGCGACGGCCTTCACGTCGCTTCGCTGGCAGGCACCTGGATCGCTCTTGTAGCCGGGCTGGCCGGTATGCGCCAAAGGGGCGGCGGCCTCAGCTTTTCGCCGCGTCTGCCTGAGGGCATCACCCGGCTGGCCTTCCGTGTCGTGTTTCGGGGTCGGCGCTTGCGGGTCGAGGTGTCGCCGGAGACGACGAGCTACCGGCTGGCAGAAGGCGCGGAAGACGCCGGGCTCGAGATCTTCCATTTCGGAGAGGCGACCACCGTGGTTGGGACGGACACGGTGGTCTGCGCGACGCCGCCGAACCCGGTCCGCATCCCGCCCCCGAGCCAACCAGCCGGCCGCGAACCGCTGCGTCGGCACGCCCGAAAGAGCGCCGGCGAGCGAGACCCCGCGATGCGAGGCCCAACGAAGCAAGGAGCAACGCCGTGAACGCTCGGCACGAGCCCGATCACCGAGACGATCAGGTCGACATCGGTGCCTACCAAGCGTGGCTGTTCGACCTCGACGGAGTCTTGACTATGACTGCAGCGGTCCACGCGGCTGCCTGGAAGCAAGCCTTCGACGAGTTCCTCGCTGAGGAGGCGGCCCGCTCGAACAGGACGTTCGCGCCCTTCGACCTGCTTCAAGACTACGAGCGTTACGTCGACGGCGAGCCCCGGGAGGATGGCGTGCGGAACTTCCTGGCATCCCGGGGGATCGAGGTCGCCGAGGGCGCGGACGGCGACGCCCCGGGCACCCGCAGCGTCAAGGGACTCGGGAACCGTAAGAACGAGCGGGTGCTCGAAGTGTTTCGGACCAAGGGCGTCGCCGTCTATGACGGCGCAATAGCGCTCGTGAAGGCCCTGCGCGACCAGGGGACCGCGGTCGGTGTCGTCTCGGCCAGTGAGAATACCCAGGCGGCGCTTCTCGCAGCGGGAATCGCCGACCTGTTCGACGTCTGCATCGACGGCCATGTTGTGAAAGACCGCCGACTGGCCGGCAAGCCGGCGCCCGACAGCTATCTCGAAGGAGCCAGAGCACTCCGAGTGAGCCCTGGCCACGCTGTCGTGGTCGAAGACGCGCTGGCCGGAGTGGAGGCGGGCCGGGCCGGCCATTTCGCCTTGGTGGTCGGCGTGGATCACCATGACGACGCCGGCGAGCACGACTACGCCGATGAGCTGTACGCCCACGGGGCCGGTGTGGTCGTGAGTGACCTCGGCGAGCTGCTGAGCGACAACGCCACGACAAGTCGACCGACCTGACCGCCCCCACCACAAAAAAAGAAGCGCAGAGCGGCCGAGAACGGCTCAAGGTGCTTCGCTAGCGCGCCTTTGTCACCAGCGACTGCGCACGGGTCTAGGATTCCTACTGGTCGCAAGCTGCCGCACGGGTCGCCAGCAACGTGTGAGGAGCAACCCTGCGGACAAGCGCGATCGCTATGGCCTGCGCTGTGATATGAAGAAGACAGTCCTTTTGCCTGAGCAGTAGAGCTGTTTTGCTCTGGAAACGACGGTAGGGTGAAACCCTGTGTCGTGCATCGCGAGCCGGGCCATGGTGGTGGCCTTAGGCGCCTATTTCCTTGCCGGCTTCGGTCACAGCCCGGTCCTGAGTTGGACCGCCGTTGCCGTGTCGGTCGCCGCCGTGGTGGTCTGGTCTCTCCAGGGCAGATTGATCGGCCGCCCCCTGCGTGGATGTGGCACTTCGTGCTCGATCGACTCCAGGGGGCTCGGCTGGGAGCATGACGTGCCTTGCGAGTCGCCGCACCTTGAGCTGGGGACCGTACCAGTCAGCGAGGAGCGTCTCTGACGGCGGGCGACTCGGCAAAGGTAGGGTTCTCGACCGTGAGCGGCGCCACGTAGCGGTCCGTCCGGCCTGAAAGGAGCTGCTTGTGACCAACAAATTCTGGGCCACCCGTGCCCGGCCTGTTTCAGTGCAGCGTAGCGCTACCGATGCAGGAGGTATCGGGAAGAGCGATCCGACAGGAGCCGCCGGCGCCCCGGGGGCCATCCACAGCGGTGGCCCTCTGGAACAGACCGCCCCCAGGGCAAGGACCGGCCTTGGGCTGGCGGTGGTCATGACGGGAGTGCTCATTACCGCGGTCGACACGACGATCGTGGTGCTCGCGCTCCCGGAGATCGAGCGAGGTTTGCACGTGGCGCTGGCCTCGGTTATCTGGGTGATCATCGGGTACTTGCTCGTTATCACGCTGCTGGCGTCCCAGGTGGGGAGGTTGGGCGACATGTTCGGCCGGGTGCGGATGTACGAGGCCGGGTTCGTCGTGTTCATCGTGGGCTCGGCGCTGTGCGCGCTGTCGTGGAACGAGGACTCGATCATCGTCTTCCGGGTGCTTCAGGGCATTGGCGCCGCGCTGGTGACCGCGAACAGCGGTGCGGTCATCGCAGATCTGTTCCCGCCCGACAAGCGCGGCAAGGCTTACGGCTTTAACGGTATGGGTTACAGCCTCGGTGCTGTGCTGGGTATCGTCATTGGGGGTCTTATCGTCACCTACGTCTCGTGGAGGTGGATCTTTTGGATCAACGTTCCCATCGGTGTGGTGGCTGTGTTCGTCGCCCTCCGGGTTCTCCACGACACAGGAAGTCGCCAGCGTCGCCGTGTCGACGTCGCCGGGATGCTGAGCGCGGGTCTTGGGCTTTTCGGTATCCTCTGGGCGGCCACGAACCTGGCGACGAGGCCGATCGACGCCTCGCTGCTTCTCGTGCCGGGATACCTGATCGGGGGTGCTGTCGGGCCGTTGTCGGGAAGGATGGCCGACATGATCGGCCCGGTTGTGCCGGCCACTGCCGGCCTCGCAATCCAGGTAGTCGCACTCTTCGTCTACGCGCACCTAGGACTGAGCAGTGGGTTGTGGTTGGTGATCGTGGGTAGCGTCCTCAATGGCATCGGCGCAAGCACCTTCTTTCCTGCGAACAGCTCGGCGGTGATGAAAGCCTCGCCACCGCAGGTGTTCGGCGTCTCGTCGGGGATGCTGCGCACCTTCCAGAACACCGGCATGGTCTTCTCGTTCTCAATGGCCATCCTCATCGCTTCGCGGTCGATTCCCCGCCAGGTCGCGTTCGCCATCTTCGTCGGCACCGCTAAGCTCCAGGGCCACGTCGCCGCTGTGTTTACCAACGGGCTACACGCCGCCTTCTACGCATCGATGGGCTTCCTCCTCCTTGCAGCAGTGCTCTCCGCCACACGGGGACGACACGGATTCATCCAGCGCGACGCTCGGCGCACCGCGGATAGCGCCAACAGCTCACAGCAAACGAGCGACACTATCGGGCCGGGCGCTCAAAGGTCGTTGCCGGCGTAAGAGAGGTTGAAGCTTTTGTTGGCGAGGGGGAAGTCCGGGACGATGGTATCGGCGAGGGCGACCGACAATGCCGGCCAAGTGAGGAAGGAAGGGTCTACTACCTTGGCGCGAGTGAGGCGCCCGTCGGCGCCGATCTCGACCCGGTGGACTATCGTGCCCCGCCAGGCCTCGACGATCCCGAGTCCGGACCCGCCTCGCTGGGGGATACTGACGCTCACGCCGAGTGACTGGACCCGACCGGCGAGCTCGGAGACGAGACCCAGCGACGCGGCCACCTCGCGGGCGCGGACCGAAAAGCGGGCTGCCACGTCGCCAGCAGTTTCCACCACCGGCACTATGTCAGCCTCCACGGCGACGAACGGGTGTGCCACGCGAGCATCGACGGCCACTCCGGAGGCTCGGGCGACCACCCCGAGAACCCCGATCGCCTCTGCGTCGTTCTGCGACAGGATCGCCGTCCCTTTGAAGCGGTCCATCACCACCGTGTTAGTCGTGGCCAGTTCGACTAAGTCGTCGACGCCCGCCTTGATCGTCGCGAGCTCGGTCTCGGTGGGGAGGCGGTGCAGCCCAGCCGCACAAGGTCGGATCGCGCCACGCAAAAGTCGGTGCCCGGTAATCTCGCCGCCAAGACGCATGAGCCGCTCGCGCAGCGTGAGCGCTCGCGCATTGGCGACGCCGAAACCTACATCGTTGCAGAGCGCGCCGAGGTCGGCGACGTGGTTGGTGATCCGCTCCAACTCGACCACGATCGCGCGCAGCAACTGGGCGTCTTGGGGGACTTCGGCCCCTAGAGCGTCTTCGACCGCGAGGCAGTATGCCAGGGTGTGGCCAGCGGCGGTGTCGCCGGAGATCCGCTCGGCGAGGACGACGCCGTCGTCGGCGGGGCGACCTTCGAAGAGTCGTTCGACGCCGCGGTGGACGAACCAGAGCCGGGCCTTCATCTTCAAGATGGTCTCGCCGACGACGAAGAATCGGAAGTGTCCGGGTTCTATCAGACCGGCGTGCACTGGGCCGACGGGGATCTCGTAGACCCCGGGACCTTCGACGGCGACGAAGGGGAACGGCTCGGCGTCGGGCAGCATCGGCGGCACCGGCCCGGCGTTGCGGCGCATCGGGTGCCAATCTTGGGGCCAGTGCTGGTGGCGCACGAGCGGACGGCGGAAGGGGTGCCCGATCGGGTCGACGCCGAAGAGGTCGTAGAGCTCGCGCTCAAATCGGCTGGCGGGAAACGAGAGAGCGGCGAGGGAGGGAACGGTGGGGTGGTCGGGGTTGACACGGACCTGCAGCTCGACGCGACGATCGGGGGGCCCGGCGCAAAAGACATAAACGACGCGCAAGACTTCGCTGTCGTCATGTCCGGCGACCAGGGCGAGGCGAAACCCCGCTTCCAGCAATGCCGCAGCTCGGGTCGGAAGCTCGTTCGGCGTGACGAACTCCTTGCTGAGCGCCGGTGGGTGACCGTCGGGCCCTGAGAGCGTCATCGGACCACGACGCGAGCGGCAGCGTATAGAAGTGACTGGAGCGGCCACGCGGACAGGCCCAAGAAGGCGCAGGCGACGAGACCGCTTACGAGGGGGATCCCGACGAGGCGTGGCGTGGCCTGCGCAGTGGCATTCCCCGTCGCGGTAGGCCCGCCGAGGAGGAGGTTACGAGAGTGAGTCATCAACGCGGCGAAGATGACCGCCATCGCGAGCAGAGACAGCCCGGCCGCCCAGCCGAGCCCAACGGCCACTTCGCCGCGGATCATGTTCAGTTCGCTCACGAAGAGGCTAAACGGTGGGAGTCCAAGCAGGGCCACTAGCCCGAATCCGAAGATCCCTCCCAGGAGCGGTCGTCGGGTGAGGAGAGCGGGCACCTTGTCGATCTCGGTCGTCCCCTCGACGATTAGAACCTCTCCCGAGGCGAGGAAGAGCACCGCCTTGGCGATACCGTGTCCAAGTATGTGGAGCAGCACCGCAGCGATCGCGAGCGTCGTGCCCGCAGCCGCGCCCAAGGCGAGGAGGCCCATGTGCTCCAGGCTTGAGTACCCGAGCATCCTTTTAAGGTCCCGCTGGGTGAGCAGCAGCGAGGCGGCGACGAGCAGGGATGACAGTCCCGCGATGACGAGCAGCGTGCGGGTGAATTGCGGTCCGAGCGCTACGTCCGCGATCGCCTTGAAGCGAAGCAGAGCGTAGAAGGCAACTGAAAGTAGCACGCCCGACATGAGGGCCGACACCGGGGCTGGCGCCTGGCTGTGCGCGTCGGGGAGCCAGCTGTGCATGGGGGCGAGGCCAACCTTGGTGCCGTAACCGAGGACAAGGAGTCCCATGGCGAGCCTGAGCACGCCGGGGTCTAGATGGCGCGAGGCATGCATGAGGGAGGTCCAGTCGAGAACAGAGGCCCCGGTGGGGTGTCCTGCCACGTGGATTGCGGCGAAGTAGACGAGCACGGTGCCGAGGAACGCCACAGCGATACCGACCGAGCAGATGAGGACGTACTTCCAAGACGCTTCGAGTGCCTTGTCGCTGCGCTGGTGCCCGACGAGGAAGGTGGTAGCGATCGTCGTGGCCTCGACCGCCACCCACAGCGCTCCGAGGTTGGCTGCGAGCACCGCTGCGAGCATGCAGGCCACGAATACTTCGACGAGGACGCTGTAGAGGGATGCGTGGCGCACGCTGTGCTCGCCGAGTGCGACGTCCGTTTGAAGGTAGCGGACCGACTGGATCGACGCCAGGAGGGATACGATGCCGATGACCACGACCATGTATGCGCTGAGCGCGTCGGCGCGAAGTGCCCCGTCGAGCCCGCTGACCACGCGGTTGCTGTCAGTGTCGACGGCGAGGGCGACGCCGAGGCCGACTACGGCGGTCTTTGCGAGTACTGTCGCCCAGCCGACGGCGCAACGCCAGGCGAAGACCCCGGCAAGGACGCCGGTGGCGAGCGGAACGCAGACAATGGCGAGGAGCAGCATCAGTCGTGCAGCTCCCGGAGCTGGTCGAGATCGACGTGACCGAAACGCGCTCGCATCGCGGTCGTGAGCACCTGGAGAACTACCACGACAAGAAGAAGATCCAAGGATGCACCGAGCTCGACGAGGAGAGGGAAGCCGGCGGTGAGGAGGAACGCTACGAGCGCGATCCCGTTGTCGACAAGAAGCAGGCCCACGATCTGGGACACGGCCTTGCGCCTCGTGACGAGCACGAAGAATCCGACGAGCACCGTGGCAAGTCCGAGCGGGGCTAGGCGGGTGAGCGCGTCAGGGAACAAAGAGCTAAGCCGGCCGGTAACAAGATAGGAGACTACGACGAGGACTGCCGCCGCGACGAGAGACGCCGGGACGTTCACGAGGGGGGAGGTCTCCCTGCTCCCGGGGTCGGATCGGACCACCCGGGCGAGCAGTCCCGGGATGACGATCCCTTTGGCTACGAGGACAACGCCGGCGACGACTCCAAGGCTGACGTCGTCGTCATGGACGGCGAGGACCGCTGCAAGAGTGGCAAGGGCTACGCCCTGGAGCGCAAGCAACGAGATCAATGCCCGCAGGTCCTTTCGCCACAGGGCTAGGATCGCTGCAGCGAGCACTACGCCTCCGGCCAGTTCCACGATATCGAGCTCGGCGCCGGGTCTCATCTGCTCACCAGACCGATTGTGACCGCCACAATGGCGAGCACGAAGCCACCGGCAAGGAGCTCTGGCACCCGGAACAGGCGGAGCTTGGCGGTCGAGACTTCGATCAGGGCGATAAGCGCGGCGAGCGCAGACGCCTTGACTGCGAGAGCGAAGATCCCTACAGCGATGGCGAGCCCGCCGCCGGAGTCGGCGACCCCCCAGGGGAAGAACAGGTTGGCAACTAGTCCGAGGAGAAGCCCGAGACGCATAGCCTCTCCCGCTGTGGTGAGGGCAAGGTCGGGTCCTGCCTGCTCGAGAACCATCGCCTCGTGGATCATCGTGAGCTCGAGATGGGTCGAGGGATTGTCGACCGGGATGCGGCCGGTCTCGGCGATCACCACCACGACGAGAGCGCCGAGCGCAAGGATTCGCTGTGGGCTCGCGAGCCATCCGGGGTGCGCGAGGCTAGCTTTTACGATGCCCGGCAAGTTGGACGTGCGGGCCTGGACGGCGAGAGCGAGAATCCCGACGAGCAACGCGGGCTCGGAGATCGCCCCGATGGTCATGGCGCGGCTCGAACCCATACCGCCGAAGGCGGTGCCGGCGTCGAGACCTCCGAGAGCGAGCGCTATCGATCCCATTAAGAGCAGGTAGACGACGAGGAACACGTCGGCGCCGCCGGCGGAGACCGGGCGCGTGGATACCAATGGTGTGAGAGCGGCGGCAACCGCTGCGGACCCAACGAGAACAACCGGGGCCATGGCAGACACCGCGCTCGTGGGCTCAGCCCGGATGGCCTCTTTGTGAAGTAGCTTCCTCAGGTCCGCTAGACCCTGCGTGATAGGCGCTCCGACGCGGCCCTCGGCTCGAGCCCTGAGCTTCCCCATCAGGCCGAGGAGGAGCGGACCGCCGACGAGTACGATTCCAACTTGGACGGCTGACACGCCGACCCGCTCGGCCAGAGCCGGGTCCACCACGGCGAGGTCAGCGAGCCCGCCGGTCACCTCAACACCACCAGGACGAGCAGCAGCGCAGCGAACCCGAACGCCAGGTAGCGGTGCACGCTGCCGTTTGGAATCCGGCGTGCAAGGCGCCCCCACGAGACTACGGCGGCTATCACGGGCCGGTAGACGAGGCGCTCGATAGCGTCGTCGATGCGCTGGTGGAAGGAGATCGCTTCGGGGAAGTAGCGCGACTCGCTCGCGTGGGTGACTTCGAGGTCGTGGTCGGGTCGCAGCACGTCAGCGAACACCCGCTGGAGGGGCTCGGCAAACGAAGTGGCTGTGATCTCCATCCGCGCCGTTTGAAGTTCCCGGCCGCAGCCCCAGACCTCGCCACGGCGGGGATGGCGCAACTGTGCCGGCCGAGGGGCGAAACGCACTGCGCTGCCGGCGAGGATGAAGGCGGCGAGAAGGCCTACCACTACAAGCGCCGGGTCGATCGCGCCACGAGCGGCTGCGAGCTCGATCCCGATCCCAGGGCGCAGAGCATGCGGCGCTCCGCCGGCCAGACCGCCAGCCGCAGCGCGTTCGAGTACGGGAAGCGCTACGCCTGGAACAACGCCGAGCGTAACGCACGCTACAGCGAGGATACCCATGCCCGCAAGCATCGAAGGCGCCACGTCCTTTGCCTCCCGCGCTGCCTGGGTGCGAGGCTGACCTAGGAAGCCGACCCCGATCGCCTTCACGAACGCAGTGGCGGTGAGCCCACCTGTGATGGCGAGGGCGGCGACACCGGCCAGCAGTGCGGCCTGGGTAACCGCCGAGCGCGACGCTATGCCCTGGAGGAGGCCTTCGAATAGGAGCCATTCGCTGGCGAAGCCGTTTGATCCTGGCACGGCGCTGATCGACAGTGCCCCTATGCCAAACAGGACGGCGGTCACCGGCATCCTGCGGGCCAGACCGCCAAGGCGATCCAGGTCGCGTGTGGCCGTAGAGTGCTGTATGGCTCCCGCGGCGAGAAACAGGCCGCTTTTGAACAGGGCATGGTTCGCGAGGTGGAAGAGGGTTGCGACGAGTGCCAGCCCGGCGAGGAGCCGGTCGCCATCGCACTGCAGCGCCCCAGCCGCCCCGACGCCGATTAGGACGAGACCGACATTGTCCACCGTCGAGTAGGCAAGCAGGCGTTTCAGGTCGGTGCTGGCAGCTGCGTGCAGCGCTCCGAAGAACGCGGACGTGACGCCAAGGGACGCGACGAGGAGCCACCACCACAGTTCGCCGCCTCCGAGGAGGACTTCGCCCACCCGCAGGATGCCATATACGCCGAGGTTCACCATCGCCCCCGACATAAGAGCCGAGACCGGGCTTGGGGCTTCGGGATGCGCTCGTGGGAGCCACACGTGAAGCGGCACGGCGCCAGCTTTGGATGCGAAGCCCGCGAGGGTGATGACGAAGACCGCAGAGCGCAGCGGCATCGACAACTCCCGGCGGTGGGCGGCGATAGCAGCGAAGCTCTGGCCGCCGGCGTGCGCGCCGAGCAGCACCAGTCCGAACAGGATTGCGGCCGCACCGATATGAGTCATCACCGCATACCACTGGGCGGCGTCGCGGGTTTCGGGGCGCCTACGGTGCTCGCCGAGCAACCCCAATAGTGACGTCAGCGCCATGAGCTCCCATGCGGCCATGAAAGTCGCCACGCTGGACGCTGCGGGGACGAGTAGCAAGGTCGCTAGGAAGGCCGGAAGCACCGCCGTGGTGGTGCGGCTCGCGTGAGGGTGGGCGCCGTAGCCGATCGAGTACCACGACACCGCCAGCCCGACGATGGCGGTGATGGCGACGAAGAGGGCTCCGAGAGGGTCGAGGGAAACATCTACTCCGGTGAGAGGCAAGACCTCGGCGCTGTGCATGGCGAAGGGGTGTCCAGATACGAGCACCTCGCCGGAGCCGGCGAGCGCCGCCAGACACCCCACTGCGCTCAGAAGGGCTGCGCCCAGCAGGCGCTGCCCGGCCGGCAGGATCGCGCCGAGCACGGCAGCGGCGCACAGAGCGGAGACGCCGATTAGGTAAGCAGTGGCGCTCAACGCCCCGTGAGCACCCGCAACGCCTCGGTGATTGCGGTCGGCTCCGGCGGGCAGCCACGAATCTCCAAATCGACGGGGACCACGTCGCTGACCGAACCGGCAACCCCATAGCCCTTGGAGAAGACCCCGTCGCCTACTGCGCAGTCTCCACAGGCGACGACGACCCTGGGTCTCGGGACGGCCTCAAGGGTCTTTGTCAGCGGTGCCGCCATGTTCTTCGTGACGACTCCGGTCACGAGCAGGCCGTCGGCGTGACGCGGTGACGCGACTAGGCGAATCCCGAAGCGGCCGGCGTCACATACGGGGGCGAACACCTGAGTTATCTCGACCTCGCAGCCGTTGCACGAGCCGGCGTCCACGTGGCGAAGCTGTAAGGAGCCGGGGAATCTCGGCGTCGTGGTCTTCGACCTGCCCGGCGACACCTCTGTGACCCGGCGCGGGAAAAGGGCGTCTAGCACGGGGATCCGGCGCATGATTTACAAACTTATCATACGCTCAGTTGATCATCGCATCATCTCCGTGATCGGCCACCAGAAGGCGTCGCCGGGCGATGCTCGGCGAACTCCAGGCCTTCGAGGTCGGCCAGGAGTTGGCGCGATTCGGACAGCGTGGTTGTGAGGATCGCCTTCGCTACTTCCAAAAGGTCGAAGATCCGAGGATCTGTCACCGAGTAGCGCACCGTAGATCCCTCCTTGCGGCTTTGCAGGACGTTCGCCCGCCGGAGGACTCCTAGTTGTTGGGACAGGTGTGAAGCCTCCAGCCCCACCTCGGGGATCAGCTCGCCAACCGAACGCTCCCCGTCGCGCAGCAACTCGAGAATCCGGATACGCGCCGGATGCGCAAGCGTCTTGAAGAAGTCGGCCTTCACCTGGTAGATAGGCCGTGTCATAGGTGCCAGCCGTCCGCGTCCCCCGGTGAGGTCGCCGAGCGGCCTTTGCTTGGGACTTTCGCAGGAGGCTCTGAAGAAGGCTCTGAAGAAGGCATCAAGTCGTCAAGTTATCAGCTGTTTCACGGGGATTCGTGCCTGTCTTGGCCACGTTGGCTGATCGGGGTGTCTCGGGGGCTTCGTGAGCGCTCTGCGGTCACGAGCCGCGCGGTGACGTAGACGAGAGCAGCTATGCCGCCAACGAAGAAGCCTACGGGCCAGCCTGACCTGTAGGAAAGGGCGATCGCCGACCAGACGGTTGTGATCGCTATAGCCGTCGACAAGACCAAGGCGACGGTGGGTCTGGGGCTGAGAAGCTGGGCGGCTCCGGCGGGGCCGACCATCAAGGTGAACACGAGCAGCGTGCCTACTATAGGTACAGCCATGGCCGTGGCGAGCCCGAGAACCGCAAGGAAGATGAGGTCACCTCGACGGGGCGCGATGCCCAGGGCCTGGCCGAGGCCTTCGTCGACGCTGGTGAGTAACAACGGGCGGAACGCAACGCCAACAGCAACCATGCACAACGTTGCTAAAAAGACCAAGTAGGCGACTTCCGACGAGGTGACGCCGAGGATCTGGCCGAAGAGCAGAGACTCGACTTCAGGAGCGTACTCGCTGGTCATGCTGAGAAACAGCTCTCCGAGGCCGAGCAGAGCTACAAGAGCCAACGCGGTCGCAATGTCACGGCGGGCTCTTCGCCCGAGCCATGTGATCCCGGCCACGCCAAGGGCGGTGAAGATAACAAGGCCGCCTAGGGTACTCGTGCCGAGTAGGAGAGCTGCCGCCGCTCCGGGAAAGGCCCCAACGGGAAGGGCATGGGCGGCAAAGGAGGCTCCGCGCGCGACGACGAAGAATCCGACCACCCCTGCGAGGATGGCGATGACAGTCCCAGCCAGCCAGGTGTTCACCATGAAGCCCGAGAACATCAGCGCGTGGACCTGACTGACCGTGCGCGGCGGTATTTCGCTCGCCGCGACCGCACGGAGGAGAGTATCTCGACGGCTACATAGGTGACGAATATCACACCGACGACGAAGAAGCTGACCGGCCACGCTGCGTGCGAGGAAGACCAGTAGTAGCTGTCGTAGGCGAGGACGATCGCAACCCAGGTAGATCCGATGCCGATCGCCGCAGCGACGACGATGGCCAAGCCGGGGCGGCGTGCCACCCGGACGGCCGTGGCCGCTGGTCCGATCAGAAGTGCGGTGGCAAGGACGGCGCCGACGGTAAGGGCTGACAGCGCGACCGCTACGACGAGGACGCCAAGGAAGCCGGCTTCTGCCAGTTTCACTCGAACCCCTTGGACGGCGGCGAGCTCGCCGCTGGCGCTGGAGAGGAGCAACGGCCGGTACAGGGCGGCCACGCACACCAGCACGAAGCCGGTGGCAGCGGCGACGGCCGGCAGCGTCGACGACGCGACCGCGAACATAGATCCGAACATGACCGACACGGCCGCTCCGGTCGTAGACGAACGGGTTGTGTCCAGATACAGCAAGAGCCCGGCGAGCCCAAGGCCGGCACCGAGGACAATGCCGGTGGAGACGTCCCTGGCACGGCGTCCTCGTGAAGCAAAAGCGCTGATGGCCCCGGCAGTGACGGCCCCGATGCCGATAAAGCCCGCCAGGGGGCTGACGCCGACGAGGAACGCAGCGGAGCCTCCCGCTGCGCTCATGTCGCCGAGGGCGTGGCCGGCGAAGGACTGGCCGCGCATCACGGTGAACACGCCCGCAGCAGAGGCGCTGACCGCTGCGAGGGCGCCGACGATCGCGGCTGTGGGGACCGTGGCGGTGGAGAACAGCCCCCGGGCGAACAGGGCGTGGATTAGCGCGCTCACCGTGGCACCTGCTCCGCCAGGTGCTTGGCGACGGGATCGACGTGCGGCGGTGGAGGACCTGGAGCAGCGGAGACCACGACCCTGCCGTGGACGCGCAAGACGTCGACTTGATGGCCGTAGAGGGCGCTCAGCACTTCGGTGGTGACCACCTCGTCGACACGGCCGCTGGCGGATTTTCCGGCGGCTAGGTAGACGACCTTGTCCATCGCCCCGACAAGAGGGTTGACGTCGTGAGTCGAAACCAAGGAGGCGATCCCGCTGTCTCGAGCGAGCGACGCGACGAGGTCGACTACCTCCCGCTCGGAGCGCAGGTCCAAGTTGGCGAGCGGCTCGTCGAGAAGAAGAAGGTCCGGCTGGCGGATCACTGCGTGGGCGATCAGAACCCGCTGTTGCTCCCCTCCTGAGAGCCTTCCCACACGCTTGTCTGCGAACTGCGCTGCCCCGACCGCTTCGAGGGCCTCGTCGATTCGCGTCCGCCGTTTGCGGGAGGGGAGCGGAAACCCGAGTCGGCTGCCGTCGAGGCCGAGGCCGACAAGGTCCCGTGCTCGAAGGGGCATGTCCGGGTCGAGGTCGATCTTTTGGGGTACGTAGCCGACCTTGGCTACGGCCCGTCCGTCGGCGGCGGAGCGCTTCAGCGAACCTGACTGGGCCGTTACGAAGCCGAGGATCGCTTTGAGTAGGGTAGTCTTTCCGGCGCCGTTGGGGCCGATGAGGCCTGCCACTGAGCCCCGGGCGAGGTCGAAGGTGACGTTGTCGAGAACAACGCGACCTCCGAGCACGACCGTTAGATCGGTCACTTCCAAGACCGCGGTCCGGCCCAGGGTCACCTGCGGATCGCAGCCGTTCAGGCTCATAGCCGTGCCGTCGACTCGTGCACGGCGACCGCCCTGGTTAACGCGTTGAGTTCTGCGAGCATCCAGGACTGGTAGTCGTAGCCTGGGGTGGGCATCGTCTCATAGACGCCGACGATCGGGATGCCCTCGTTCTTCGCGAGGCTTTCGAAGGAGGCCGTGAGCGAGTCGGTGACCTGCTGGTTGTAGACGAACACCTTGACCCGGTGGTCTTTGAACAAGTCGTCCTCGATGGTGACGTCCTCGGGGGAGGGGTCCGTGCCGTTCATGATGGAGGTTTGCAGGCTGAGCGGGGTGACGATGTCGCACCCGGCGGCTTGGAGCATGTAGTCGCCGACTGGTTCGGTAACCGCAACCGGCGTGCCCCCGAAGCGTGCCTTGAACGAGGCGAGCGCTTCGAGCCACGGGTCGAGGGAGGTGTCGAAGGCGCTTACTTGTGCCTCGAAGTACCCCCGGTGAGCGGGTTCGATATCCGACAGGTCGGCTGCGACGGCCTTGGCGACAGCCGGCATGGTTGCCGGGTCATACCAAAGGTGCGGGTTGGGTGTGGAGTCGGGCAGCCCCAGAAGATCCTGGACGTCGACAACTTTGCGTTTCTGGTTTGGTGTTGCCGCCATCGTCTTCTGCGCCCAGGCGTCGTATCCGAGGCCGTTGCGCACGACGAGGTCAGCCCCAGCGATCTCCTTCGCGACCGCAGTGCTGGCCTCGAAGGTGTGGGGATCGGTGTTGGGGTTGGACTCGACAGCTGCGACCGAGACGTATGGTCCTCCTATCTGGGCGATCACGTTCGCGTACTCGTTCTCGGCGCCGACGGCTTTTACGACGCCGGTCTTTGCGGTAGCGCGTGAGCCAGTCCCTGCGCAGGCAGCCAACCCGAGCGTTCCCGCGCACAGCGCTGTTATTGCTGCAAGCCCTGCCTTGGATCGGCCTGTTCGTTCCACTTAAGCCTCCTTGGATGAGTCGATATCTACATACTGAGAGGAAGTCTCACATATCGAAGTTGGACGGTCAAATTCAAGAAGACAATAAAAGTCTCAGTTATGATACGGTGAGCCAATGGCGAGTGAAGCGGTGCGGGACCGGATACTGGCGGCGGGGGAGAGGATCACCCCCCAACGCGACATGATCGCCAGCGTGCTCGAGAGGGCTCCTCGACCGCTTAGCGCCTCAGGCCTTTACGAGGCAGTGGCGCTCCTCGATCCGGGGATAGGACGGGCAACGGTGTTTCGGGCGGTCTCAGCACTCGAACGCGCAGGGATCGTCGAGCAGTTGTCGCTACACGGGGAGCGCTCTGTGTACCTGCTTTGCGCCACCGCAGGCCATCACCATCACCTCGTATGCCAGCGGTGCGGCAAGGTGTCAGACCTGCCCGAAGAGACCGTCGGGCCCTTTTTCGCGACGATCGAGTCCGACCACGGCTTTAGGGTCGACCATGCGAGCTTCAGCGTCTATGGCATCTGCGCCTCCTGCTCCACAGGCTCCGAGGCGTGCTGAACGCCCCAGGTAAGGGCGCCTCCAACGCTGCGAGGGTATCCTCCGATGCTGACATGTGGAAGCACCGCGCCTGAGCTACGGTTTGGAACTCGCTGTTCAGCTGTCCGCAACCTTCCGTTAACCGTCCTATAGCCGGAGAAAGCTCCTGTGCAACCTCTCGTCGACACCGCATTTTCGTCGAAGACTCCACCGGCGGCCCTCACCGGGGTTTCCGTGCTGGCACCCAAGGGCCTTAACAACTCCGTCTACTTAGACCTCAACCGCCTCTCCCGACAGACGACTTGGGCCCACGGCTTCATGCACGACTACGCACTGTGGCTAGGGCCAGTACTGCTCGCCGTCATTTTCGTAGCCGCCTACGGCGTGGCTTGGTGGCAGAGATCGTCACATGCCACGACAGTCCTGGCCTTGGGTGGCCTCGCTACCGTAGTGGCGCTCGGCTTCAACCAGATCGTCGGTCACGCCGCCAAAGAATTGCGTCCTTACGTGTCCCATCCTCAAGCCCTCGTGCTGGTAGCAAAGTCGAACGACTACGCGTTCCCCTCCGATCACTCGGTGATCGCAGGCGGTCTGACAATGTCGATCCTTACTGCGCTTTACGTGGGATCGAGCCGTCGACGCCACGCCAGACGTGGGCGTAGCGCGGCGTCAGCGCCAACAAGGCGACCGCTCCGAGCGCTGCGTGTCCTGGCGGCAATAAGCATCGTGCTCGGCCTCTTCCTGTGCTTCGCGCGCGTATACGTGGGGGCCCACTATCCAGGTGACGTAGTGGCAGGCTTCCTGCTGGCGGCTGTGACAGTCGTCGCTATCGGCCTCCTGCGACCGTTCGCCTTCCTGGCCGTCGACGTCGCTGACGCAACGGTGGTTGGGAACCTGTTCCGTAGACCGCCATCTGAGCTGTCGAAGCTCAGTGGTACTCCTTGAGGATTATCTTGACCATCTTCCAGTTGATGGCGACGAAGCGCACTATTTGAGCGGTGAGGCTCCTACGGGCCCGCAGTGTCTGGTCTGTGGGAAGTGGTGCGCTCGCAATGTCGTCTGAGGTGTGATCCACTTGCAGCCTCTTTCTTCGCCTACTCGGGTATCAGGTGCCAGCCTGGCAGGGCTTTCGCCTTGTAGATGAACATGTAGTGCAAAGCCAGCTTGATCCAGTGCCCGGCGAGGCCGATCTCGCCGAACGTGTCTTTGAAGCTGCGGCCGGTGCCGGGATACTTCTGGAAGTCAGGAACCACCGGGTACATCGTCATCGAGGCGGCGCTACCGTGTCGAAGCCCTGACCCTGCGGAAGCGACACACGCAGCGCCCATGTCGGCCATCGACGCCGTATGGATCTCTACGTCTGCGCCCTTCGCGATCATGTCCACGATGTTGTTGGCGGCTAGCTTGCCCATGATCCCCGACGGCATCCCCGTGCGCGGTGGGGACGGCGTGATGAGAGTGCCGTTGGGCGACTCCCTCGGCCGCGAGATCTGGTGGGGTGGGGCAAAGGCGATTCCAACGGCGAAGATGTTTGGGAAGCCGGGCACTTGATAGGTGCGAGGCCAGTCCTGGGCTCTCCACTCCTCGAACGGCTTCGCCGTGTAGTCTGCGTCCACCTTCATGAAACCGTTGGGGGCGAACAACTCGGAGCTGATGTCCCGCTCGGAGCGGTCGAAAGCTCGGAGGTCAACTCCCCGAAAAGGTGGAAGCAGCATCGCAAAGTCGAACATGAGAGTGTTGAAAGTGCCGTCGAGTTGCTCGTAGTGCACGGCGCGCTCTTCGACTCCTGTCACGTGAGCGCCTGTGATAGCCCGGATTCCCCGTTCCCGGAAAAGTGACTCCGTCCAAAGTTTTGAGGTGGTCTGAAAGCCCTGCTGGGTGAACGTCAGCCCGCCTACGCCAAAGTCCCCCAACTCGTACTCGTTGGTCAGGTAGACGATGTCAGCCAGGTCCCGGACGCCAGCTTGGCGCACCTCGTGCTCGACGTTGAACACGTACTCGAAGGCGGCTCCCTCGCAGGTGCACGTGCCGTGACCCATTCCGACGACCAACGTCTGGGGTACGCCTCGTCTCATGGCGGCGATCGCCTGCTGCAGCGCGGCCGAGGCTTCGACCGCATGCCCTGAGGTGCACACCGAGTACGAGAAGCCCTCGGGACCTAGTCCCGGAGTGGCGCCGAAGTTAAGCCTGGGTCCCGTGGCGTTGATCAGGTAGTCGTAGGCGAGTTCGCCTCTCTGGCCGGCCCGGCTCGGGTCCGTGTAGGTCAGCTCCACATAGGGCGAAGGGTGCGTGGCGTTGCCCTCGGGGTGGATGGCCGTAGCCAGCGCCTGCTCGTAGCCGATGCCCTTTCTAGCGTAGATCGGAGCCAGCTTGAAAGTGACCTGCTCCTTCCTCATCCTGCCCACCCCGACCCAGATGTTGGAGGGTATCCAGTTCCACTGGGAGTTCGGCGTTACGACGACCACCTCGTCGGGGCCTCTTAAGCTTTCGTGACAAGTGGAGCGCCGCCGTATGGCCTGCGATACCTCCTCCCAGAACCACAACTCTTGCCACCTGATGCCTCCAAAGGATCGACTCGCCAAAGTATAACAGATACCCCCTAGGGTATCGACAGGTCAGGCTGACCTGCAGTGCGCGGTTTTCGGGACCGACGGGGAAGTGCCTCTTAAAGCCACCTGGCGAGCGGTCCTGCGCGGGCGCGCTTCCATTCGGCCGGCCACCTCCTGGCCAGCTTGGAGCGCCGTCTTCGTTCGGCGGCGATCAACAAGCCTGCGGCTAGGCCCGTCGGGGGAGTTCGCTCCGCTGCGCCTCGCAGCCAGGTCTCGGCGACTACGCTGTCGTTGTAGTCGCCGAGAAGTTCCTGTATTTCGCTGAGGGCCACGGCGAGCGCACCAAGCTCGCGTGGCGCGAGGGGAGCTACGGCCTCGGTAGCGTAGCGAGCGCGCTTCGCGAAGATGCGGACGCTGTGTAGTTGGGAGTCCGAAGGCTCGTCGCCGAGGTGCTCCACCGCCGCGGCAACACCTCGAAGGGATCGACGGACGATCCGTTTCGCTACCAGGGACAGATCCGCGTCGGCTAGTGCCGGGCGGGGGCGAAGTGGAGGCGAGGAGCACAGCTCTACCAGCCCGTCGAGGATATCCAGGTATCGGCGGGATCTCAGGGCGTCAAGAAGGGCGTCCCGTGCGGCTTCCCGCTGGGCGTTGAGCACGCCGAGGAGAGTAACTCCCTGCGCTCTGTCATCCCCACCCAGCGCATCTACGTCACTGGACAGCCGATCGGCGAGGACGTCTAAGTCGCGCGCTGTTCCCACGACGTCGCAGAGCCAGCCGATCTCACGCCGAAGCGTCGCAACAGCCGGCTTGTCGAGGAGGGGAGCGAAGGTTCGCAGGTCGGAACGCAGTCGCCGGGTGCCGACACGCAACTGGTGGACGTCCTCGGGGAAGCCACCCAGACGCACCCCAGGGTCGTGGCTGACAACTGTCAGCACCGAAATGGCCAAAGCGTGCCCGATGAGGTCCGAGACGCCAGGGCGGCGGCCGAGTGAGGGGACGGCCACGTCAGAGGGCATCGACGCTGCCGGGCCGAGAGCTCGCACCAACTTGGGGGTAGGGGTAGTCGCTTGACAGCCGGCTGCGGCGAGTCGGCTGACGGCCGCGTCGAGCAGCCGCTCGGCTCGGCGCCCGGTGACATAGACCTCGACTTCGACCTCGCGGAACACGGCGACCTTTCGCCCCGCCGGGGTAGCCGACACGGTGTCATCCACCACAACAGCGATGAGTCGGCCGCGCGTGTCGAGAATCTCGACGCGGCGCCGGAGTGTGGACAGCTCGCATACCGACCGGAGCAGCTCGCCCCGCGAGGTGGCAGTGACGAGGTCGACGGCCGCGCCGGGGACCTGATTTGGCGGGCCTTCGAAGTCGATCTCGGTTCGACTCAAGGAGCTCCCCCTGCTTAAGCGCGGCAGCTTCAAGGTCCAACGCGGCTGGCCTTCCCCGCTTCGGTAACGCACAGTTATCCCCGTGCGCGCCAAGCGAAGGTCGGCGGTGTCGTAGTAGCGGGCGTGTAGGGTGACTGTTTCGGCGGGTTTTGAGACGATGCCTCTCAACAGGCCCGACAGCTCCGGTAAGCGGACTCCATCAGGCGCGAGAAGCTTCGCTTCGACCTCGACCGCCACCACCGGGCCATGTTGAGCCACACTGCGAGTGTACGCCGGGAGCTACCGGCCGCGCGGGTGTCACGGCCCGGCAGCGCTCGCAGGGTCCCAGCGCGCAGGCTCCCAGCGCGCGAGAATCCGAAGCGTGAGACCGCTGAGCGACGCCGAGATTGCCGAAGCGAACCTGGCCGGATGGACTAACAAGAGCGGCGCTCTGTGGATAAGCTTCTCGGTGCCCGACTACGAGACAGCAGCGGCTTTCGTCGCCGACGTCGCACACCTGGCTGAGACAACCAACCACCACCCGGACCTGTCGCTGCGCTACGGGGTCATGGACGTCGTCTTGCGCACTCACCACCGCGACCTCGGAGTGACCGACCTAGACGTGGACATGGCCGGGACTATCACGGTCATAGCGGAGCGACACGGCCTCAGAGTCCTCCCCGGAGAGGCTTGCTAAGGTTCAAAGGTGCCCGGACTCGACGAGAGTTTCTTGGAACTGCCCTTGAACGGTGTTTCCGAGGCAGCGCTCGGGAGGGCCCGTCAGCTCGGCTGCGACCACGCCGAGGTGCGGGTCGAAAGAATCAGGACTCAGTACTTGTCCGTCAGGGACGGGGCCTTGGAGACTTCGCTCGACGACACCGAGGTCGGGATCGGGGTTCGGGTCTTTCACCGTGGAAGCGTCGGTTTCGCCGCCGCGGCTTCGGTGTCGGTGCAAGAGGCGGTACGCCTCGCGGGAGAGGCGGTCGACCTCGCTAAGGTAGTGGCCCTGGCCCTCGGGGAGCCGGTCCAGCTGGCGGGTGAACCGGTCTGGGCCGACGCTATCTGGGTGGCGCCCTACGAGACCGACCCGACACGGGTGCCTCTCGGCGACAAAGTGGACCTCCTCGCGTCCTGGACGGCGAGGCTGATCTCGTCGCCTTCCGTCGACCATGCCACCGGATCCGTGACAGCCGTGAGCGAGGACAAGTACTACGCGGATCTTTCCGGCACTTCGACCCTCCAACGGCGGGTCCGCGTCCACCCCGTGGTGGAGGCAGTGGCCCTCGGGGGGCCCGCCGGGTTCGAGACCATGCGGACACTCGCCCCGCCGATGGCTAGAGGCTGGGAGGGGCTGCTCGGCGCCGGTTGCGACCTCGACGGGGAGATCGCCGCGCTGCCCGAACTGCTGCGCGAGCGGCTGGCTGCCCCGTCGGTCGAGCCGGGACGCTACGACTTGGTGGTGGATCCGACCAACCTCTGGCTGACAATCCACGAGTCGATCGGCCACGCCACCGAGCTTGACAGGGCTCTCGGCTACGAAGCGGCCTACGCCGGGACGTCGTTCGCCCGTCCGGAGATGATCGGCGAGCTTCGCTACGGGTCGGAGCTCATGAACGTCGTCGGGGACCGCACCCAGCCTTACGGGCTGGCGACGGTCGGCTTCGACGACGAGGGCGTCGCAGCGCAGTCTTTCGACATAGTGCGCGACGGCGTCCTCGTCGGATTCCAGCTGGACAGACGAATTGCTGCAGCGGCAGGCCGGGAACGTTCCAACGGCTGCGCCTTCGCGGACTCGCCTTTGCACGCGCCTCTCCAGCGCATGGCGAACGTGTCGTTGCTCAGCGCTCCGGGGGGCCCGAGCACCGAGGAGCTGATCGACGGATGCGGGGACGGCATCTACGTGGTGGGAGACAAAAGCTGGTCTATCGACATGCAAAGGCACAATTTTCAGTTCACCGGTCAGCGTTTCTACGAGATCCGCTCGGGACGTCTGGCCGGTCAGTTGCGCGACGTCGCATACCAGGCGACCACGACGGAGTTCTGGGGGTCCATGGACGGGGTTGGAGGGGAGGGCACCGTGGTGCTGGGCGGGGCTTTCAACTGCGGTAAGGGCCAGCCTGGGCAGGTGGCGCCGGTCGGCCACGCGTGTCCCTCGGCTAGGTTCCGTAACGTCAACGTGTTGAACGTCCGTCGCGAGTCCGGCCGGTGAGCACCTCCGAAGAGCCAGCTGCGGCCGTCGCGCAACGGATCCTCGACAGCGCCGGCGGTGATGCCTGCGTCTTGGTGGACGACATGAGCGAGGTGGACGTCCGCTTCGCCAACAATACGGTCACTTCCGACGGGCGGCGACGGCTCCGGCGGGTCAGCGTCGTTCGCTACGTGGAAGTGCCCGGCGGACGGTCGACGGGTTCGGCGTCGGGCACAGGCGACGTGGACGTCGAAGCGCTTCTTAGCGCAGCCGAACTGGACGCGCTAAGCGCCGGTCCCGCCGACGACGCTGCGGGACTTCTCGACGGTGGCCAAGACAGCGACGCTTATCTTGGGGCGCCCGAGGTGGAACCGTCGAGCCTGTCGGCGCTGCTGGGCGAGCTGGGGGACCTGCTGCGTCGCTCAGCGACCCAACATCGTGTCGCTGCGGGTTTTGCCGAAGGGAGCCTCGTGACGACGACGGTCGCCTCGACGGCGGGAACGATGCGGCGTCACGTGACTCCCACCGCAAAACTGCAGCTAACGTTGCGCGACACGTCGACGGGCGCGTCCGTGTGGGCCGGAAGCGCAGGCGGCTCGCTCGCTGAGCTTTCCCTAGCCGGGATCGAAGCATCGCTCGACGTCCGGCTCGGCTGGTCTACGCGCAGGATCGACCTTCCCGCCGGGCGTTACCGGACGATCCTGCCACCCGACGCTGTCGCAGACCTGGTTCCACTCGCCGCTCAGGCCGCTAGCGGTCGCGACGCACTAGAGGGACACAACGTCTACTCGGCGCCAGGTTCGCAAACCAGGATCGGGCAACGCCTTTTCGACGTGCCGTTCAACTTTCGAACTGACCCGAACGAGCCGGGCTTGGAGGCGATCCCGTTCGTGGCGGCGAGAGCTTCGAGCGGGGATGCTTCGGTGTTCGACAACGGTGCGCCAATCGGACGCCAGACGTTCGTCGAGGACGGCATCCTGAAGCGGCTCCTGTGGACCCGCGCCGGGGCTGACAAAGCCGGAGCGCAAGCGACGTTCCCCGGCGACAACATGATATTGGAACTTCCCGGTTCGACCGCTACGACAGCGGACCTGATCTCTAACAGTGACCGGGCGCTGCTAGTCACGTGCTTGTGGTACATCAGGGAGGTCGACCCCGCAACGCTGCTCCTAACAGGCTTGACACGAGACGGCGTATATCTCGTGGAGGCGGGCGAGGTCGTAGCGGCGGTTAACAACTTTCGTTTCAACGAAAGCCCCCTTGACGTCCTCGCTCGGGTCAGCGCAGCAGGCCGCACGGAGCGGGCGTTGTCGAGGGAGTGGAACGAATGGTTCCCCCGGACGGCTATGCCCGGGATCGTCGTCGAGAATTTCAACTTCTCCTCGGTGAGTCCCGCCACCTGAGCGCTCCGCTAACGCCGGCCGGCTACCGCGCTACGACAGGGCTTTCCCAGTGGCGCTGGTCACGCTGCGAGCCAGGACAGGAGCATCCTCTCGAAGTGCTCGCCGTCCCAGTCGTAGACGGGATGGCGCGGCAGCAAGAACCGGCTGGTTCCGCCGGTCAGTGGGTCGTCGATCGTGGTAGTCGCCGAAGAGAAGCCGGCCCGCCGGACCGACCGTGTAGCGGAACGGTCGAAGGAGATCCGCGTCCCGAACGGATACGCGAAGTCGCTCACGGCAACGCCGATGATTTCCTCGAGGTCGGTTTTACTGCCTTTGATCTCGAAGTCGAGGTCCTCGTCGCTGAGACCCGACAGCCACGAGTGAGTCCGGGTGTGGGCTCCCAACCTGAACAGTTCGCTACTGGCCATTTTGCGCAGCTCGTCGGTGTCGAGCATTCTACGTTCGACGCTTGGAACTTCACCTCCGAAGTGCGCCTCGAGGGCTGACATAGCCTGAGCTATAATCGAAGGGCGCATCGGCGTCAACTGGTCGTGCGCTGCGGCAAGCGCCACGTGGCGACTGCCTTCGAACGGGGTGTCGACGCTGAGAGTGCCCGAATGCGTGCGCACGCAGACCCGCTCAGAGCGGGGAGTTCCGAGGCGGAACAGCTCCTCTAGGCGAAGGGGCCAAAGGGGCTTGTCGGAGGAGATCGAACCTGTGGTCACATACACGGTCGCCGGCACACCGGCCTTCTCCAGGATCGGGCCTGCGGCGTGGAGATTGTCAGCGTAACCGTCGTCGAAGGTCACGGCCACTCTGGCCCGTTTTGCGGGTCCGGAGCGTCTTAGGACCTCGGTGAGCGGCACCGAGTCCGAGTGACGTCGGAGCACCTCGAGGTGCTCCTCGAAGTGCTCCGGGGTGACGCAGAGGCGGAACGGGTCGTCGGGGTCGACGGCGATCCTGTGGTAGAGAAGTATCAACGTGCCGTCAGGGCGAACGGTGCTGGGCGGGGTGGACGGAGGGTGTAGATACCCGACGGCGCTGCGGGCCGTCTGCGCCCGGCTGGCCAGCAAAGCGTCGGGGAGCATTCTGCGTAGGCGTGCTTCTATAGGCTCCGGCAGTCGTCTCAGATGGGGGATCAGGCGTCTTCGGGTGCTGACCCAATGCCCTTCGCTCATCGCCTGTGACCTTTCTCGCCGGCAGATGCCGGTGAAGCGGACTCCGCAAACTCGTTGTGGACCTTCAAGGATGTCGACACCAAGGCACGCCGGCTTGAAACAGGGGGCTTGCAGTCGGCGTCCCCAGCCGGCGAGCGCAAAACACGAACCAAACATCAGACGACTTCGCTAGATATGGATGCTCCACATGCTCTGCGGCTGGTGCGGCTGGTGCGGCTGGTGCGGCTGGTGCGGCCGGCAGCGCCGGCTAGTCGACACCGGATTCGATAGCCGCTTGGTCGAGCACTTCGTCGCCCGACAAGGTGACCGCCGGGTTAGCGGTGATGGACTCGGCGCCGCCGGGGGAGATCTCCCCTACCAGAGTGGACTCGCCGGCGGGCAGCGTTCCGAGGCCGGCGTAGAGCTCGAGTTTGGCGCGGGTGTCCGCGATGTCGAGGTTTCGCATGGTCAGCTGACCTATCCGGTCTTCCGGCCCGAAAGCGGCGTCGTCGACTCGCTCCATGGACAGCTTGTCGGGATGGTAGGAAAGCGCTGGACCTGAGGTGGCCACGATCGAGTAGTCCTCGCCTCGCCTGAGGCGCAACGTGACGTCCCCGGTCACGGCGGCTGCCACCCATTTCTGCAGGGACTCCCTGATCATCATCGCCTGCGTGTCGAACCAGCGGCCCTCGTAGAGGAGCCTTCCTAGACGGCGTCCGTCGTTGTGGTAGGCGGCGACTGTGTCCTCGTTGTGGACAGCGTTTAGCAGGCGTTCGTAGGCCACATGCAACAGAGCCATCCCTGGCGCCTCGTAAATACCCCGAGACTTGGCTTCTATGATCCGGTTCTCTATCTGATCGGACATGCCGAGCCCGTGCCGACCGGCGATGGAGTTCGCTTCTAGGAACAGTTCGACCGGGTCGTCGAAGGACCGGTCGCCGATGGCCACCGGCCGGCCCTGGCGGAATGAGACCGTCACGTCCTCGGTTGGGATGTCGACCTCGGGATCCCAGAACGCGACCCCCATGATCGGCTCGACGAGCTCGATGGAAGAGTCGAGGTGCTCCAACCTCTTTGCCTCGTGGGTCGCCCCAAGCAGGTTCGCGTCGGTCGAGTAAGCCCGCTCGGCGCTGTCACGGTAGGGAAGGTCGCGGGCGAGCAGCCATTCGGACATCTCCTTGCGCCCCCCAAGTTCGCCCACGAAGCGACTGTCCAACCACGGCTTGTAGATCCGCAGCTGCGGGTTCGCCAGGAGCCCGTATCGGTAGAAGCGCTCGATGTCGTTTCCCTTGAAAGTAGAACCGTCCCCCCAGATGAAGACCCCGTCGTCTTTCATCACACGCACGAGCAACGTGCCCGCCACAGCGCGGCCTAGCGGAGTCGTGTTGAAATAGGGGCGTCCGCCTGAGCGTATGTGGAACGCCCCGCAAGCGACGGCCGCCAGTCCCTCCTCCGCGAGTTGGCGCCGGCAGTCTACGAGCCTCGCCTTTTCGGCGCCGTACTCGAGGGCTCGACCGGGAATGGAGTCGATGTCAGGCTCATCGTATTGGCCCAGATTCGCGGTGTAGCAGTAAGGAACTGCTCCGTTGTGGCGGATCCAAGCTACGGCAACCGAGGTGTCGAGGCCGCCGGAGAAGGCGATCCCAACCCGTTCGCCGACCGGCAGTGCGCGTAGAACTTTCGACATGACCCGCAACCTTACCTTCGACGCGCCCTGGCAACGCTCGACCTGCCAGGCCGGTCCGGGGCGGATGCCATACTGTCGGGGGTCCTGTGAGAAGCGTGTAGCGAAGGCCGGCGAAGGAAAGTTGATCAAGTACCTCGGCTCCAAAAGGCTCCTCGTTCCGGTCCTGGGGGAGCTAGTGCGATCGTCAGGTGCTGCGAGCGCGCTGGACCTCTTCACGGGTACTACCCGGGTCGCTCAGGAATTCAAGCGCCAAGGTGTCGCAGTGACAGCGGTCGACACGGCACGTTACTCGGAGGTTCTGGCCCGCTGCTACATCCAGTCCGACGCTGATCAGGTGGACGTGCAGGCCCTGCTGGAAGCCGTCAGCTACCTCAACTCGCTCAAAGGAGCCGCGGGATATTTCACGGAGACTTTCTGCGTGCGCTCCAGGTTCTTCCAGCCTTTCAACGGGGAGCGCGTCGACGCGATCCGGGATCGTCTCGACCGCGACTTCTCGGGCAGCCCGCTCAGGTCGATACTGCTCTGTTCTCTCATAGAGGCGGCCGACCGGGTCGATTCGACGACAGGAGTGCAGATGGCGTACGTGAAAAAGTGGGCGCCGCGCTCCTATAAACCCCTCGAGCTGCGAGTCCCGGCGCTGCTGAGGGGTCCGGGCAGGGCCGTGCGGGGCGACGCGGCGAAGGTCGCTGCCAGCTTGGACCCGGTGGATCTCGCCTACCTGGACCCCCCCTACAACCAGCACCGCTACTACACGAACTATCACATCTGGGAGACCCTCGTAGCCTGGGATTCGCCGGAGCACTACGGGACAGCGTGCAAGCGTGTCGACAGCCGCGACGACGCTACCAAGAGCGTCTTTAATCGCAAGCGCGAGATGCCCGCAGCTCTTCGGCGTCTCATAGCCGACGTGCGCGCCCGGGTCGTGGTTGTCTCCTACAACGACGAGTCGTGGGTTGCGCCCGAGGATCTCGTCGACATGTGCTCCGTTCACGGTCACGTGGAGGTGCTCGCTTTCGACTCCAAGCGCTACGTGGGAGCGCAGATCGGCATCTACAACCCGAGCGGGGAGAAGGTCGGGCGGGTCTCGCGTCTCAGCAACGTCGAGTACCTGGTCGTCTCCGGTCCGAAGAGAGTCGTGTCCCGCATGGTCGCCCAAGCGGCCTCGCGAGCTGTGTCGACTCTCAGGCCCGTGTCGACCCTCAGGCCCGTGTCGCTCGAAGGTCGGTTAAAGCGACCACGGTGGTAACCTGAAACGGGCTATGGACAGTTCTGCGGGCAACCAACTCGTCGGCTCGATCGGCCATCTGAGCATGCGTATCCCCGGCCCCGGCAGGCCAGGCGAGGTCCTCCTAAGCGTACGTGGGGGATCGGAGCCGTTCATCGCCTACAGCGACGAGCCGGTTCCGGCCGGCTCGCAGGTACTGGTAGTCGCTTCGCGGCCCGGCCGGGTGGTCGACGTGACGGCCTTTGTGGGCTGAGGGACCCTGGTGCCAACATGGCGCTGAACCCCCCGAACGACAGCGCTGAGAAATCCTCGGCCAAGAACTCGGAAACGAGATAGGAGCAGCGATGTTCGGTTGGCACGTTCCAAGGCCCGATCAGGCACTGCTGATCAGTGGCGGCAAGCGAGGGTCTCTCCCGTTTCGTATCGTGACCGGGCACGGGGCCTTTGTCGTGCCGTTGCGGTCGAAGGTCAGCTACCTCACCTTGTCTATGCAAGAGGCGGAGGTCGCGGAGGAGTGCGTTACCAAGCAGGGGATAGCCGTGAACGTCAAGGCGGTCATCGCTTTCAAGGTCGGCAGCGACCCAGAGGGCATAGCCAACGCCGCTCAGCGTTTCCTCGCCGCCGAGGAGAAGATGAGCGTCCTCACCGGGCGGATCTTTGCCGGGCACCTTCGGTCGATAATCGGGTCGATGACCGTGGAGGAGATAATCCGTGAGCGCCAACGCCTCGCTGAGGAGGCACTTGAGGCATCCAAAGTAGAGATGTCGAAGATAGGCCTGGTAGTCGACGCGCTGCAGATCGAGAGCATCGACGATATGGGCTCCGGGTACATCAAAGCGCTGGCCGCCCCCCACGTCGCGCAGGTTCAGCGCGCCGCTCGTGTCGCGCAAGCCCAGGCCGATCAGGCGTCGGCGGAAGCGGAACAGATCTCGAAGCGCAACCAGGCGGAGTTCGAACGCCAGACCGCTGTGGCGCGAGCCGGCTACCAAGCCGAGGTGGACAGAGCGCAAGCCCAGGCGGCTCAGGCCGGCCCTCTGGCCCAGGCCCAGACCACGCAGGAGGTCCTCGAGGCCCAGACGGCCCTTGCCGAGCGCAACGCGGAACTTCGCGAGCGGGAGCTCATCGCAGAGGTCATACGCCCGGCCCAAGCTGAGGCTCAACGGATCAAGGTTCTCGCCGAGGCAGAAGCGGAGAGGCTCCGCCGCCTCGGCGAGGCAGGAGCAGCCCATGACCGGGTGGCATTGGACCAGCAGCTCATAGCGCAGCTCCCCGACATGCTCCGAGCCGCAGCCGACAGCCTTTCCAACGCCAACCTCACCGTGCTCAACGGGGCGGACGGGGTGGCCGAGGTCGTCGCCGGATTGGCAACCCAGGGCCTGGCGCTCCTCGAGGCTGTCAAACATTCGTTGCCGCAAGGAGCCGGGCCCAAAGATCGGGAGGCGGCGGACGGCTCTGGCGGGCGCGGTAGCGGGGAGGTGGCTGAGACTGCAGAGCTGACCGAGGTCGGCCCGCTCGCCCTGGCGGGAGCCTCGCCGGACCGGGACCCGTTCCGCTCCGCGACGGACCGTCAGGCCGCCGAGCAGCAGTCCGGTAAGCGGTAGGCTCACAAAGAGCCGATAGTCCCTAGCGCGCCACGCTTCGCTATGGCAGAGTCATCTTCAGGAAGGCGGCTTTTCTGTTTCCGCCGAAGCGGCTCGGCGCGCTAAGTCGAACTTGGATGGGAGCACACCAAAAGATGGACGAGACCTCGACGAATCTGACCGGCACCTACCTGATCGACCGGACTCATAGCAGAATCGGTTTCGTAGCTCGCCACGCTATGGTCACCAAGCTCAGGGGCTCGTTCAACTCTTTCGACGGCGAGGGATTTTTCGACGCCGACAACCCGATCAGGTCGCACCTCTACCTTCGCATCGACTCTTCTAGTGTGTACACCGGCAACGCGGATCGCGATGCGCACGTGCGCAGAGCAGACTTCTTGGACTGCGACACCTACCCTGAGATCACCTTCCGTTCTACCGCCGTGTCAGGCGAAGGCGACGCCCGCTACAGGGTGAGAGGGGACCTGACGGTAAAAGGCGTGACCCGGCCGGTGACAGTCGAGCTCGACTACACCGGGACCGTCGTAGACCAAGAAGGCCGGCAGCGGGTCGGCTTCGAAGGTCACGCGACGCTTCGGCGCAGCGACTGGGGCGTCACCTGGAATGCCCCCCTCGAAGCTGGCGGTCTGCTGGTGAGCGACAAGGTCGACTTGGAGTTAGACGTCTCGGCGATCTTGGAGGAGACCAGCGCGCCCTGAGGGGCCGGCCCTGACAGTACCGCCGACCCTCAAAAGGGGGCGGGGTTCTTTGCGATCTCGTTTCAGCGGACCCCGGTGGCAAGGACTAGGACCTTGTCGGTCGGTGATATGACGCCGCTGCCTAGCAGCTTGGCAACACCGGCCACACCTGCGGCGCCTGTCGGTGAAGCAGCGAATCCGGCGTTAGCAACCAGGGTGTGCGCGTCGACGAGCTCCTGCTCGCTGGCGACCAGCGCCGACCCGCCGGTTTCGAGCATGCCCCCGACGACCGCTAACCAGTCGTAGGTCTCGTCGTCGACGATCCCCGACGCCACGCTTCGAGGTTCGTCCCACGGCCACATGTAGAGCGACCTGTGCCGGGCCGCGTCCCCGAGCAGGTCGGCCACTCGTGTCGCGTCAGGAGCGGGGCCGGGCCGGCTTTTGAGCTTCGTGAAGGCGCGTTCCAGCGGATGGGCCCCTAGGGGCTGAAGAGTGTGAACCCTCGGCATGCCAGCAATCACGCCGGCTTGCGCTGCGCAGGTGAAAGCCCTGATACAGCTCGTGGCAAGCGCACCACCACCCACTTGGATGACCACGTGATCGGGTACGCCAGCGGTCGCTACCGCGTCGGAAACTACCTCGTAGCCGAGGGTGCGCCCGCCATCCAGGCACAGGGCGTTCAGGTCTCCCTGGCAGGTAAAGGCGATGTCACCGTCCCGGAGGCCTTCCAACAGACGCCGGTAGGTGGGGTCGCCGGACTCCCCGGCCCGGCGCTCGCAGGGTATGACGATAGCGCCGAGGGCTGCGAGCCTCGTCATGACCTCCGCGTCCGCCTGCGACGGCACGTACACCTTCAGCCGCCACCCGGCTGCTGCTGCCACTACCGCTGCTGCGAGGGCAGCGTTGCCGCAGCTGGCGATCGCCAGGTCGGGTCTGCTGCGACGGTCTGTTATCCCGGCTTGTTCGCTCGCCAGCAGGTGGATCATGAGACCCACCAGGTGGCGGACCTTGTGGCTGCCTGCCACGTTGGATGTCTCGTCTTTCACCCAGACACCACCGTCGGGGCTAAAATCGTGAGAGTTCGAAATGTAGCTGCTGCGCGTCAGCGGAGTCGCGCCCAGCTTGTTCCCGTCTACGCTGTGGACGCTCCGGGTGAGCTCCGTGACGATCTTTATGTAGTGCGCGTCGGTAATTCCGATCGCCAACGACCGACGGTGGCAGTCGAGAAGCCTGCGGAAGCTGACGAAAGGGTTGTCGTCGTGTGACGGCCCCGCAGACGGGGTCGGCCAATCGTCGCGGCTAAAACGCGGCTGGGACGCCACGAGGACGTGGTCCACGTCGCCCTGAGCGAAGTTCGGGCAGCGAAACGGGTACGCGCCGAGTCCATCCACTGCCGCCCCGCAGCCGCCGCAGGTCAACTCCACCGAGCGACTCCTCAGCTCACGGTGACGCCGCTGCGGGCGTTGAACTCCCGGATAAGGCCGTCCCAGACAGGCAGCACCTGCCGTATGGAACGCCAGAAGGATTGACTGCGACGCGCCTCGAAGCGCTCGACGCTGACTCCTTGCTGCTCCACCCAGGTGTAGTAGCCGAGGTTGAAGATCCTGGCCCGGTCGATGTGGCGGGTTTCGAGTGTGTCGTCGGTCCCGGCGCCGAAAAGGTGGCGACCGACAGCCTCTGCGGCCTCGGTGCGACCGAAGCCGTCCGGGTAGTCCCGTGCCTCGATACGTCTCAGCTCGCTGCGGTAAAGGGACGCCCCGTCGGTGGCGACGGTCACGATGACATCTTCGGGGCCCAGATTCAGAAGTTTCGCTGTCTTGACAGCAGCTACAACGTTGCAGATGCTCGAAAGGCCGAAGTGCTCCAAGGCTTCGAGGACCTCGGTCGCCACCCCGTGCACCTTGGCCAGGTAGCCGATGCCCTCCTCGGAGTTAAAGGCTACGGCCAGGCTGTCGGTGGCCTTGTCGCTGACTCCGACGACGATGTCGGTGTTATACACGTTGTGAATGAACGGTATGTGCTTGTCCCCGATGCCTTGGATGTTGTGCTCGCCGAAACCGTTGCAGAGCATCGTCGGGCATTCCACGGCCTCCACTGCTACCACCTTGGAGCCGTAGCGCTCGGCTAGGTAGTCGCCAGCGCCGAGAGTCCCCGCTGATCCAGTGGCGGACACGAACGCGGCCAGGCGCGACCCCGGCCTCTTAGAGCGCACGTCCTCGAACACCGCCTCCAAGGCGGTGCCGGTCACCTGGTAGTGGGCCAAGTGGTTCCCGAACTCGGAGAACTGATTGAAGATGACGTTGTCGGGATCCCCGGCGAGGACGGCGCAGCGGTCGTAGATCTCCTTGACGTTGCTCTCGGTGCCCGGTGTGGCGACTATGTCCTCTTTAGCCTGCACCCACTCTTCCAGCCACTCGAAGCGTTCCTGGCTCATGCCTTCGGGCAATACGGCCACGCCTCGGGAGCCCATCAGCCGTGACACGGCGATCCCGCCCCGGCAGTAGTTGCCAGTCGACGGCCACACTGCGCGGTCCGATGTCGGGTCGAAACGTCCGGTGATGATCCTCGGCGCGAGACAGCCGTACGTTGCGAGCACTTTGTGAGCGCCGATCATGGGGAACCTGTCCCCGAGCATCACCACGATGGGCGATCCCACCCCTGTCAGCTCCGGGGGCAGCACTACGTGCCCGGGGACGTCGACGACGTTGCGCCGCGTTGCGTCGTTGCGCCAGTGGACACGGAACAAGTTGAGCGGGTGAGCGTCGTCAGGGCCAACGTCTCGGAGGGCTGCTGTCACCTCGGGCGCAATCCTGGCCGGGTCGGTGAGCTCCTCGAAGGTCGGTAGCAGGATCCGGAGTTGTCTGAAGCGTTCAGCGCTGCGCTGAAGGACTTCTTCGTTCCCGATCGTCGTCTCGAGCCCCGGCCACTGCGGTACTGATCCCACGGACTCGCTCATCTGGCGGGCTTGGCGGATGCGCTTAACGCCATAGCGGCGTACATCGCTACGCCCGATGCCATGGCCGTCTCGTCGATGACGAACCGGTTGGAGTGGTTTGGAGCCGGCTGCGCCACACCGGGAGGCGAAGCGCCGAGGAAGGCCATGGAGCCGCGAACCTGGCGAAGGACGTGCGACCAGTCCTCGGCGCCCATTACCGGGGTCGGCATTTCGACTGCGCGCGCCGCGCCCAGAACGGCTCTGGCCACGTCGAGGGTGTGGCCGGCGTAACGGGCGTCGTTGACCGTAACCGGGTAGCTGTGCCCTTCGATGGTTAGCGTCGCATGGCAGCCGTGCGCCGCCGCCGTGGCGGAAACTACGTCGGCGAGGGCTTCTAGGACGAGCGCTCTGGTCTGGTCGGACACGGCCCTGACCGTGCCGCCGAGCGCGACGGATTCGGGTATGACGTTGGTAGCGGTGCCGGCGTGGATCGTGGAGACCGTGACCACCGCAGGGTCGAAGGCGGGTATCTTGCGAGTCACCATCGACTGGACCGCCGTGACCGCATGACAGGCTGCTACGACCGGGTCGACGGCGTCGTGGGGCATCGACGCGTGACCTCCCTTCCCGGTGACTACCGCAGAGAACTCGTCGGCTGAAGCCATGATCGTTCCGGGTTTGCACGCCAGGAGCCCGCTCGGTAGCACCGAGGAGATATGGATGGCGAAAGCCTCGTCGAAGGCACCGTAGCGTTCGAGGAGGCCGTCGTCGATCATCGCCTTGGCCCCGTCGTGTCCTTCCTCGCCAGGCTGGAACATGAGCACGACTCGGCCGGCGAGATCCTTGCGGTGCCCGACTAGAAGTCGAGCAGCTCCCAGCAGCATGGCGGTGTGAGCGTCGTGGCCGCAGGCGTGCATGCGCGCACTGTGGTTCGAGGAGAACTCCAGGCCTGTGTCCTCCGGCATCTCCAAGGCGTCCATGTCTGCGCGCAAGAGGACCGTAGGTCCGTCTGTGTCGCCTTCGACGACCGCCTCGACGGAGGTGCAGCTGCGGCCAGAGCGGCTGCCTATCCCGAGCGTCGCCAGCGTCTCGGCGACCAATTCCTGGGTGTGGGGAAGCTCGAGCCCTACCTCAGGGTCGGCGTGGATCAGACGGCGTATCCGAACCGTCTCGTCGGAGAAGCTCTGCGCTTCGCCGAGGAGACCCAGGTCTGTCAACTTCGATGCCACCGGATTCGGGTATGGCGACGGGGATTCGGTCACCTTTGGAGCCTAGCGAACACTTCGGGTCATGACCCAGCCCGCCGGCTCGCGCTGCGCCCGGCGAGAGTCGTGCGCCAGAAGCACTCCGTCAAGTCCGCCGGCGGGGCCTTCCCCGGGCGACCATCCTGCCCTCGCACCACAAGGGCAGTAGAGCTGGGGGCATCGGCCGTGCGATCAGGAACCCCTGGAGGGCGTCCGTGCCGATCGCGCGGAGCGCTTCGAGCTGCTCCGGCGTCTCCACCCCCTCCGATACCGTGGTCATGTCGAGGCTCCTGGCGAGGTCGGCTATCAGCCTCACCAGGCACGCCGCGTCGCTGTCGGTGACGCCCGACACGAAAGAGCGGTCGATCTTGATCGTGTCTACCGGAAGGTGACGAAGATGCGAGAGCGACGTGTAACCGGTCCCGAAGTCGTCGACGGCGACCCCGAACCCGAGGTCGCGTACCTCTGTGAGCTGTGTCGCCACTGACTCGAGGTCGTTCAGTATCACCGTCTCGGTGATCTCCAAGGTGATCCGGTCCGGGGTCATCCCAGTGGCGTCGAGGGCCGAGCGCAGGTCGCTTAGGAGGCGCTTAGTGCGCAGATGCCGGCCTGAGATGTTGACAGCGACGTTCAGGGAGCCGAGAACGGGATGGTCGCTCCATTGCTGTGCCTGGCGCATCACCGTGTGGAGAACCCAGTTGTCCAAGTCGACTATCAAGTCGCTCGCCTCGGCGATCGGTATGAACTCTCCCGGCGACATCGGACCGTGATCCGCTCGCTGCCAGCGGATCAAAGCTTCGAGACCGCAGAGCTCCATGTCGGTGCTGACCAGCGGCTGGTAGAACAAAGCCAGTCCGCTGGCGTCACCGGCAAGTTCGTCGCGAAGGTCGCGCTCGACTCCGTCGCTGTTCGCCAGAGCTTGTTGCACTTCCTCGTCGAAGACTCCTATCGAAGAGCTGCCGCGCTGCTTGGCCTGGTACAGCGCCAGGTCGGCCCGGGCCAGTAGGTCGAGAGCGCCGACTTCGCCGCTCGCGCTCAGGGCTATACCGACACAGGTGCTGATATCGAGGCTGAGCGATTCCCACTTCACGGGCTCGGAAAGGCACGCGACGAAGCGCAGGGCGAGGTACTCCGCCTCGGCGGGCGAAGAGATCCCGTCGGCGACGACGACGAACTCGTCGCCGCCTATTCGAGCGACCATATCGCGGCCGCGAGTAGTCGAGGTCAGGCGGCGTCCCACTTCGCGCAGCACGTGATCTCCGCAGCGGTGGCCGTGAAGGTCGTTGGCTCGCTTGAAGTTGTCCAGGTCCATGAAGAACACAGCGACAGCTCCCGGTCGCCTGGCCGAGCTTTCGAGCACGCGGTCGAGGTGCTCTATGAGAGCGGAACGATTGGTCAGCCCCGTGAGAGCGTCGTGGGTGGCTTCGAAGGTGAGGCGTTCCTGCAGTTCCGTGCGTTCGCGGACTGAGTCGGCGAGGGCTCGAAAAGAACCCTGAAGGGCGGTCCCTATGCGCCCGGGAAGCGGAGAGTCGAGCAGCTCATTGTCGAGGTCGCATCGCGACAGCGCCTCGCTCTTAGCTTCGAGCAGGCGGAGGTTGGACATTAAGGAGTTGAAAGCGTCCGCCAGTAGCACGGTTTCGCGAGGTCCGACCGGTGCCAGGTACTCCACTTCCAAGCTGCCGCGCACGACCGCAAGGGCGGCGCCGGCGAGGCGTTCCAGGGGATTCGAAATGCTCCGAGCGATGGCGACCGCGACGCCGAGGGCGAACACGACAGCCACGGCGAGCACCGAAAGCCACAACCAGAAGCTGAAGGTCCCAGCGGCCGAAAGCGCGATTATGGCGTCTAGAGAAGACCGAGAGGCTTTTACCGACAGGCTCTGCAGGGCGGACCAGTAGCCTCCGGTAGAGGACAGGCCTGCGGCGAATGCTGTGGTGCTGACAAGATTGCCTCCGGGCGGCACCCCGCCCTGCTGGCCCGAAGAGGACACCCGGGTGACGAGGTCCCCGAAGGCGCTGTAGGAGTCACTCGTCGTGAAAGCTTGCCATGCCGCCTGGAGCTGAGGGACCCCGCAGCTCGCCAGCGACCGGCCGGCCAGGTAGAACTCGCCTTGCGACCGGGCTAGCGCTAGCGCCGCCTCCGGTCGCTGCGCCGGCGTCGACGACCACGTCTGGATTAGCGTCCTCAGCTGGTCGGTCGAGGTCTCGACCGCTGCGAGGACGTCGACGGAGGCCAGCAGGCTGAGCGCAGCGCTCGTCCGGGAGGGAGCGTTCAGGATCAGCTTGCCGGCGTTCAGCAACGATTGCGAGGCGTAGCCTTCTGCTGCAGCGAAGGCTTCCTCGGACAGGCGGAACTGGCTGGCGAGGGTGGCCGATCCGTCCGCTAGCTGCGTTCGTTGCGCATACAGAGGGGCGGAAACCTTCTGCGCCTGCGCCAGCGGCATGGAGCTCAGCTCCATGTCCGTGGCTTGTTGAGCTGACGTGAGCTTCTCGGTGATGAGCCCGGCGAGCCGGCTTGAGCCGTTCGGGAGGGGTCTGGGAGCCTGGGCGAGCTCAACGTCGGCGAGTGAGTAGGACTCCTCGGCTGCGATGTCGGCGTCGAGGTGCATCGACGTGCCCGCGGCCGTTACCGCCACCTGCGCGGCTTTCGTAGCGTCCATCTGGCTGTGGGCGGTGGCGACCACGGGTGCCGAGAGCGCTACGAGCGCTGCTAGGGGGATGATCGCTATCAGAACGAGCCGGCTTCGCACACCGGACCTCTCCGCCAGGTGAGCCGCCCGTACAAGGCGGCTACGCCAGCGGCGCTTCACTCCCGACAACAGGCGCGTCGCAGCAGGTCGACCGTCGCCCTGCGTGGCTGGATCGCCATCTGAGACTCTGGTCATCGGGTGGTTTCACGACTGGACATGGCGGGCTTGCGCAGCGCCGTCTCGTCTCGGGAGCCGGCTTGGCTCCTATGCTTCGCCGAGTCTCGCTCCACGCGTCGGCGTGCGTAGAGATCCTGGTCGGAGCGGTCGATGAGGTTGGCGATGCTGTCGGTGACCCCTCGATACGTGGAGGTTCCTGCGCTCGCCGACAACTTGTACGGGCGCCTTTTGCGGGCGGCGTGCTCGGCTAGACTCGAGCGCAGAGCGGCGTTCAAAGCGTCCGGGTCGGGAGTGGGGAGGCTCGTCAGGACGTACATCTCGTCCCCGCCGAGCCGGGCGAAGAGGCTGTCGGAGGGAAACGCTGAGGCGACGACGGTAGCGACGTCCACGATCGCCTGGTCGCCGCTCTCGTGGCCGAGCGTGTCGTTGATGGCCTTCAGGCCGTCCAGGTCTATGAAGATGCCTGTCGTGACCTGACTTTGGATCTGGTTGCGTCGTATCAGCTCCGGCCCCGCTGCGAGCAAGCCGCGCCGGTTGAGCAGCCCGGTTAGAGGGTCGATGAAGGCCTGCCGGCGCAGCTCCAACTCCATCCGTTGGCGTTCGCTCAGGTCGACGACGTGTATCAGATAGAACAGCGAGCGGTCGTCTTCTTCGACGACGCTCCCGGCGACGTGGACGGGTATGTTCCCGGACGTACCGTGCACCAAGCGCAGGTCGCACGAGTACACGTAGTCAGGGCGACGCCGCAAGCTCGCGACCCAGCGCAGGGCGCTGCCGCGGTCCGCGGAGCAGACCAGGTCGATGGCGGCCATCCCCGCAACGGGATCCTCGAAGCCGAGGAGTGTCTCCAAGGCGCCGTTGCAGGAGTGGACTTTGCCTGCCGGATCGACGATGAGCATCCCAATCGGGGCCTGCTCGAAGGCGGTCCGGAAGCGCTTCTGGGAGCGCAGAAGCTCGCTCAGCTGATCCAGGCGGGGATGCAGCCCTGTGTAGGAAGGCTTCTCGTAGGCCTCGTCGTAAGCCTCGGTGGGCGTCGCGGCGCGCCCCGTCTTGGCTTGCCGTGCCTGAGCGAGGGCGCCTGGGCAGACCGATCCGAAATGGGTCGGTGCAACGTCGCCGAGACGAGCAGCGTGCGTGGCAGGGTCAGGGCCCAAGGTCCAGATCGCCTGGGCGACCCGGGCCGACCGGGTGTCGGCGACCTCCTCGAGCACTAGGCGGACCGCTTCGGGATGCCACCGGGACCCGGACCCGTCGAGCAACGCCCGGCAGGCCTGCTCAGACCCGATCCCGTCGCGATAGGATCGGTCGTTGACCATGGCGTCCCAAGCGTCGCAGGCGGCCACCAAGAAGGCCTCGAAAGGTAAGTGGCCTGCTGGCCGGCCAGCGGAGTCGGTCCCGCCCGACCCTGCTGCGTCGAAGGGTTCGTGCTGGTAGCGCAAGATGTCGACTACGCCGGTTAGGGCGGGGGAGTCCGTCAGGTCCGCCGCTTTGATGTCGTGGAGTACGCCGGCGATCCCCGCATCCCTTATTCGCCGTCCGGGCAGCCCCGCCCGCGCAGCGACTTTCGTGGCAAGAGCCTCGACGCGAAGCGCATGGTCGTGGCTGTAGGGCTCCTGTCTGGAGAGCGCCTCCACGGCATTCGCGACCTTGCGCGAGGCGCAAACCTCAAGAGCGTTGAGAGGATCGTGGCTCAGCGCCACGCCTAGGACGGCGGCGATGCGGGCGCAGTCTCGGGTTAGGGAGATTCCGGCCGCGGCGACGGCAGCGAAGCCGACCAGCTCCAGCCCCCATCCGTCCCACCACGACGCTGATCCGGCCGCGTCATAGCCGGAGGCCAAACGTACCATTGCGATGGTCGCCACGGCGATAGCGACGACCGCGAAGCGCCGGTCGTTGGAAAGCCGGTGCAGGCGTAGGAGGTGGGCGGTCACAGTGGCGGCGCCGGTCGCTCCGAGAGCTGCGAGCACGCCCGCAGCGACGGTGCCTCCGGCCGGTAGCCACGCAGGCGTCGCCAGCCATGCGAGGGTGCCGACGGTACCGAGAGCAACCAGGGTCAGCGTCGACCAGCTCTTCCAGTGCCGCCCCAAGATCCGTCCCGGCGTCGACCGCCCGAGCAGCACGGGGGTCAAAGCCAACGCCGCGGCCGGAAGGGCCGCCGCAGCGGCGCTGAAGGCCAAACCCGGTCCTGCCTTTGCAAGTCCCGGCGTGGCGAGAGTTTGCAGGACGCTCAAACCGGCAAGGGCGCTCATCGCCGTTCCTAGCAGGGCCAGCTCGCCGAGGTCAGCCCTCCAGGCGGCAAGTAGGAGTGACATCGAAGCCGCCAGGCACGCCGCCATGGCAGCGGCGGGCAGATCAGCCAGCGCTGGCAGCTCGCCGAAGGGCCCGTGCAACGCAGAGCTGCGAGGTAGGGAGATCAAGGCTGTCGCAGCTACGGCGACGACCACGACGTAGAACCAGTAGAGGGGTCGACGCACATTAGGCGCATCGGAGCCCCATCAGGGCTACTTGAGCAGGGAGAAGTAGCCGAAGTCGGTCCCGCCGGAACTGCTGAGCAGCCCTGACGGGGGTCCCGGCTAGCCGGCGCGGTTGGTGTCGCTGCCAGCAGGCACTTTGGCTTTCACCCTTCTTGCGGTACGTCCAAGGTGCCTCGACATGATGCTCCTGGCGGCTTCGACGTCGTGGGCTGTCACGGCTACCACCAAAGCTCGATGCTCGGCCACTCCGGGCCGGCCCATCCTTGGAGCTATCGCCTGGGCCGCCTCTAAAGAGTGACGTAGCGGAACCTGCAGGGATTCGACCAGGAAGCTGAGCGGGCGGTTGTGAGCGGCGACTGCGAAGCGGATGTGAAACTCGGTCGAGTAGCTCACGTCGTGGTGGCCTGCCAGCAGAGCAGCTTCGGCCCGGTCGCAGATATCGTTCAGCTCTTCGAGGTCGTGCTCCGTCGCTCGTTCGCAGACCAAGGGAACCAGACCCATCTCCAGGACCATCCGGGCTTCGGTCACCTCGTCGGCGTTCAGGGCTGCCATCGAGAGCATGTCAGTGATGCCTTCGCCGATCTTGGCGCTGGTGGGCATCTTCACGAAAGCGCCCCCTCGGGCGCCGACTTTGGTGTCGATCATGCCGGCGCCCTCCAAGAGGCGCAGGGCGTCGCGCACCGTAACCCTGCTCACGCCGAACTGCTGGCAGAGGTCCCGCTCGGATGGCAACCGGTCGCCCGGCCGGAGCTGGCCTTCCCGTACCAGACCGCGTATCTGGTCTGCTATCAACTCTGAAATGCGCCCCGAAGCAACCGGTGTAAACAAAGCGACACTGGTAGCCAAGTCCCCGGCGGAGCGACCGTTAACGTCGTCTGTGAGCTCCACGCCATCGAGCCTAGGCCATAGCTACCCCCGGTGGCTAATGCATCGCAGCAAACAGCATATGGTATGATAATCGGACCAGCTGCTGGGCTGGTGTGACCAAGGCGTGCCCACGACAGGGGCGGAGACTTCGAGGACTGGATGGCCGTGAAAGTAGTGGTGGACCTGGACAAGTGCCTCGGCTACGCGAACTGCGTGGCGGACGCACCGGAGGTTTTCGAGATACCGGAGGAAGCGATGATCGTGAGGCTGTTGCAGGAGAGCCCCGGCGAGGAGCTTCGCTCTGCAGTCGAGGCGGCAGCTTTGGACTGCCCGGCCCGGGCCATAACGATTCTCGACTAGCCGGAGGACCGCGAATGCGCCTCTTCGGCCCGATCAACCATTTTTCGACAAGGGAGGACTGATGCTCACACACGCAAACAACGAGTTGCTGACCAGGACCGGGCCGGGGACGCCGATGGGCGACCTCTTCCGCCGCTACTGGATGCCAGCGTTGCTCGCGGAGGAGCTACCCGACAACGATTGCCCTCCGGTGCGGGTGAAGATCCTCTCCGAGCGCCTGGTGGCTTTCCGGGACACCCAGGGACGTTACGGGCTGATCGACGAGTTCTGCGCCCACAGGGGCGCTTCGCTGTGGTTCGGCCGCAACGAGGAGTCGGGTCTGCGCTGCCCGTATCACGGGTTCAAGTTCGACGTGACCGGACAGTGCGTCGAAGTGCCAGCCGAGCCGCCGGGAAGCACCTTCTGTGAGCGGGTCAAGTTGACCGCGTACCCGCTCGTCAAGGTCGGCGAGATCCTTTGGACCTACATGGGCCCTCCCGAGTTCACCCCAGAGCTTCCCGAGTACGAGTTCGTGACTGTCCCTCAAGAGCAGTCTTTCACTTCGAAGCGCTGGCAAGAAAGCAACTGGCTTCAGGCGTTGGAGGGGGGAATCGACTCCAGTCACGTCTCGTTCTTGCACTCCTCGGGCCTTCGCGACGACCCGCTTTTCAAGGGTTCGGTCGGCAACGTCTACAACTTGAACGACCTGCGGCCGCACTTCGAGGTGGTGGACGTCGAAGGCGGTCTCCTGATCGGCGCGAGACGCAATGCGGAGGAGGGGAACTTCTATTGGCGGGTCACCCCCTGGGTGCTTCCGAACTTCACGATGGTCCCGCCCCGGGCGGACCATCCTGTGCACGGCCACTTCTGGGTGCCTATCGACGACGAGAACTGCTGGGTTTACACCTTCGACTACCACCCAGCGCGACCCCTAACCGAGGCTGAGCTAGAAGCGATGAGAGCCGGCAACGGTGTGCACAACGAGTACGTCCCTGGGACCTACCGGCCCCTCGCCAACAAGGACAACGACTATCTCATAGACCGAGAAGCCCAGCGCCGTGGGGACTCCTACTCGGGTGTCAAGGGGATCGCGATCCAAGACGGCTCCCTCCAAGAGAGCATGGGCCCGATAGTGGACCGCTCCAAGGAGAGGCTCGTAGCGACCGACGTCGGCATCGTCAAGGCCCGCCACAAGCTGCGCGAGGCAGCCCTTGCGCTTAAAGACAGCGGAGCCGTCCCGCCTGGTGTCGACACGGCTCACCAGCGGGTGCGTTCATTCGCAACGGTAGCGCCCATCGATGTCCCCCTCGAAGACCTTGCACCCGCAGCGACGTCGGTACGGCCGGGGGTGGCCCACGTCTCGGTCTGAGCAGATGGCACACCGGCCGATCCTCGCCAACAGCTGCGCCATGGCGGCGACGTCACGTGAGGCAGCCTTCCGGATACCAGCACCGGTGGTCTGCGAACGCACTACCGTGCTCGTCGCGCTGGACAAGCCAGCAGTCCCCGTCGTTTGGTCGTGTCGGCCCGAGCTGTCCGACCGTCTGGGGGTGTTCGTCGCTGGTGGCGTGGGAGCAGAGCCGGCCGTAGTGTCCGACGTGGACGGCAAACCCTTCGACGCCCACGAAGTGCTAAGGGGCGTGGACCTGGTGGTCCTGGTGGCCTCCGAGGACGACTCGGCGGGACGCGCAGCTGTTCTTGGCTACATAGCCGCCGACGCCGGAGCAACCGTAGCAGGGATCGTCCTCGCCGGCACCGGCAAACCCCCCCGGACCGTCCTGACGGAGCTGCGTCGCTACTGCCACTTGGTGTTGGTGTCGTCGGGTCCTGGCGATCTGAGCGAGGTTCTCCTCGCTCTAAGAGCGTGATCCGCATGGGAGAGACATGACCAAGGTGTCGGTCGGGGACCTCCTCGGCGCGAAGCTAGAAGGACGCAAACTCGTCGGGGTCGTCGCGTGGGACTACCAGATGGCGCGCATCGCCGACCGGGTCGGTGTCGACATCGTGTCGGTCGGCGACTCCGTCGGGACCAACCTGTGGGGGCGTGCCAACCCTCTCGAAATGACCCTCGACGAGATGATCGTCGTTTGTCGAGCTGTCCGATCCGGCGTTAAGCGAGCGCTTTTGAGTTGCGACTTCCCCTACGGTCCACTTCAGGAAGGTCCCCGAGAGGCAGTCAGAGCGGCGCTGCGGCTGGTCAAAGAAGGCGGGGCCGACATGGTCAAGCTCGACGGGGCCGCTGATTTCACCGACGGGGTTGCAGCGGTCGTGCGAGCGGGCATACCCGTGTTTGCGCAGTTCGGTATCACCCCTCAAACCGCACTCCGCCACGGTGTCGCCTACGCGAATGCGACAGCACCCGACGCTGTGGTCTCAGCCGAACTGGCCAACGAGATGCTCGCCCAGGCGACAGCCTTGCAGAGCGCTGGTGCGGTGGTCCTCGACTTCACCAACTCGGGTCCGATCGTGGGTCCGGCTGTAGTCGCCGGAGTTTCGATACCGGTTATGGGCGGCTTCGGCGGCGGTCCCTGGCTGGACGGCCGGGTGAGGATGGCTCATGCTGCGATCGGCTACGCCGCTGAGGGCATCGACGAAGCGCCGGACACCTATGCCAACGTCGCCCGGATCGCCTTCGACGCGTTGAGCGAGTACGCCAACGACGTCAGAGGGTCCAAGCAGATCCGAGGTCAACGCCGCTGACGTCTACGCCGCTGACGTCTACGCTGCGTGAGGCTGGGGTTGGCGAATGCTACAGGTCGCCTCCAGCCTCGATCATTTCGATCATCGCCACGCGGTTCGCGTGGCGGCCTCCTTTGAACGGGGTCGACAGCCAGGTCTCGACCACCTTCCAGGCTTCCTCGGGCTCGAGCAGCTTCGAGCCGATGACGAGAACGTTAGCGTCGTTGTGTCCTCGCGACACCTCGGCTGTGAGGACGTTATGACACCCACCGGCGCGTATTCCTTTGATCTTGTTGCAGGCGATCACCTCGCCTTGGCCGGTACCTCCGAAGAAGATCCCGTACTGGGCTTTGGCGGAAGTGACCTGCCGGCCCAGCTGCGCGCACAGGGGCGGGTAGTCCACCACAGTGTCAGGATCGTCAGTGCCTAGGTCGTCGACCGTAACGTGGGCGAAGCGGAGGCGGTTGGCGATCAGCGCCTTCAGCTCAACGCCGTTGTGGTCGGCGGCTACAGCTACGGGGCCGACGATAGCGAAGGTATGGTTGTTAGACATTAATCTCGACGATAGCGTTCGGTGAAAGGAAACACATGAGCGAACCTCTCCTCCTTCGCACGGTTACGCGCACTCAGGGTGCAAACCGTGCCTTAAAAGACGGCGAAGTCAAAGTCCATGGCGCCGAGTTGCGCTTCGAGGAGGTACCCGTCCTCGTGCAGGCCTTCAGGCGCATGGTCCGCAATCTGGACTTCGACGTCTGCGAGATGGCTGTCACCACCTACCTGTGCGCAAAAGCCGCAGGCGTGGCCTTTACGGCGATACCCGTGCTTTTGGTGAGGGGGCTGCACCACGGCGCAGCCCAGGTGGCCATCGGGTCGGGGTTGTCGTCGCCGGCTGACCTGGAAGGTAGGCGTGTAGGCGTCAACCGCGGGTACACGGTGACGACTGGAGTATGGGGGAGGGGGATCCTAAAGGAGCGCTACGGGGTGGACCTGGAAAATGTCACCTGGGTTCGCTCCGGTGACGAGCACGTGGCGGGTTACCAGCCGCCGGCGAACGTCGTGGATCTCGGATCAGGGGAGAGCCTTCTAGAGCACCTGACCGACGGTGACCTGGCCGCAGTCGTCGGCGCTGACATCGACGACCCTAGGGTTACCAGCTTGATCCCCGACCCCGAGCGAGCGGCGATAGATGACGTAAAGGCTGGCAGTGTGTACCCCGTCAACCATCTCGTCGTGATCAAAGACGACGTCGTTAGAGCGAACCCCGGAGTCGCATCAGCTATCTTCGATGCTTTTGTCGAGGCGAAGCAGTCGTACCTGCGACGCCTAGCTTCCTGCGAAGCTGACACGCTCGCCGGCTTGGATAGGACGAACCGCCTGGTATGGGACGCGACGGGGTCCGATCCGATACCCTACGGGGTAGAAGCCAACCGGACTGTCTTGGAAAAGCTGGTCTCTTACGCAGTGGATCAGAAGATCCTCAGCCGACGAGTCGACCTCGAAGAGATCTTCGATCCTTCGACGCTGGGCTTGAGCGGCTAGAGCACCGGAGGGGTGCTTGAGCGGGTAGATGCCCTGCGGCGATTCACCGGGCCGGGGGAGGGGCGCTAGGGACGGCAAGAGCTTCCAGGCGTTGTTTGGCGCCCGATGCCGGGACCCGTTCGGCTACGAGACGCCGGCACTCAGCCAGACCGCGAGGCCAATTGACCGTTGCCGCTCCGGTCATAATCCCCATGTCGTCAGCGTACAAAGCGGCGTAGCGTGGTGGGGTCCGGTCGCGCTGGCCTACGATGCAGTAAAGCTTGGAGGTGTCCGGCCATCCGACAAGTTGAAGCTTGAGGTCGTGCTGGTCGCTCCACACATAGTCGACCGGGTCATAGCCGATCGGGTCACCCGGCCGCAAGATGTTCGCAGCGACCGTCGCCGCCTGCTCGACGGCGTTGGTCCAGTGCTCCACCCTGCGGGGCTCCCCCATGGGCGGCCGGGGCCACCTCGCAACGTCACCTGCGGCGTAGACGCCTTCAAGTCCTGCCACTCGCCCGAAACGGTCGCACTCTATCCCCTGTCCGGTCTCGACTCCGGATCCGGCCATCCATCCATCATTCGTCGAGGCGCCAATGCCCACCACTACCAAGTCGAAACGCAGCTGCGAGCCGTCCGACAGCACGACATCCACGCCCCGGTCGTCCTCGGAAAGTGTGTCTACTCCCACCCCGAAACGGGTTGTGACGCCGTGGCGGTGGTGTGCGGCCACGAAATCGTGGGCGACCTCGTCACCCACTAGACGTGACATGGGAGATGTCAGAGGATCGACGACCGTCACGTCGGCACCGCCTTTTGCAGCGGTGCCGGCCACCTCGGAGCCGATCAGGCCGCCCCCGATCACGCCGACCCTGATCCCGTCGCCCTCGGCCAACGCTACCCGTAGGCGGTCGCTGTCAGCGATAGTTCGCAACAGGTGGACGCGCTTGTTGCCTCCCCACGGAGACGGCCTAGCGGACGCGCCGGTAGCTACCACGCAGACGTCGTAGGGAATCACGGTTCCGTCGGCGTCGACGACGACTTTCTTGTGGGCGTGTAGCTCGGTGGCGCGCGACCCGAGGCGCAGGTCGATGCGCAGATCGCCCAGCTCTGTCGCGTCGATCAGCGACACCCGGGAAGCGTCGAATGCCCCCGCCAGATACTGCTTGGACAGGGGAGGCTTGTCATAGGGCAGCGACTCCTCCGCGCTGGTCATGACTATCGGCCCGTCGAAGCCGAGCCGGCGCAGGTCGCGTGCGACCCTGACACCGGCTACGGAGGCCCCGACTATCAGTGCCTGAGCTTTACGGTTCTCAGCCGTCACTTGTATGGCTGCGCGTGAGGGAATCCTTGTATGCGTCGAGCAGTCGGCGGGCATCTTCCATGCTCAACTGTACCGAGTGCTGCTCGATCTGGTGCAGGCGCATGGTCCTGACCAGCCCGGTGTCTTGGATCGCGAGGTAACGCGACGTGTCAGCCGGATCGAGGTTGAAGTGCTGATGCCAGGCCCAACGCGGCGGGGCGAAGAGGGTTCCCTCGGACCACTCCACTACCTGCTCGGGCTCGCCTTCGTAGTTGATGACCGAGAAGCCGAAGCCTTTGACCACGTACAGGTAGGCTTCGGTGGTGTGGCGGTGGCGCTTGGAGGCCCCTCCCGGCTTGAGCTCGGCTATGTGCGCCGATAGAACCTCGTAGTCGGCGAGGTCGAACCACTGGCCCCGATTGTTGCGCCAAGGGCGCTCCGGGAGCTCCATTTTGCGCAGGTCGTCCCCGGAGGACAGGCCGGTTATAGGCGGATGGTCTTTATTGAACTGGTCTCTAGCCGCCAGCTCGGAGTGAGCTTTGGCGGAGGGAGCTAGCACGCCTTTTGCATATTCTCTGGCCATGGTGTCTCCAATCAGAAGTGAAAGCCATATGGTATTACCTTTTCGGGTTGGTGGGCAAGTGGTCGTCGGAGGTCTTCCTGACGTCCAGCTTCCATCGCCAATCCTTCGACCGGGCGGCGGAGATCGCCGGAAGTCCGAGCACAACCCCTGCGATAGCCAGCGCAGCCGGCAAGGAGGCCACGTCGAGGAGTGCTGCGGTCCCAAGCGGTGACACGAACAAAGCTCCGGCACGGAAGCTCCCTGCTACAGCCACGGCATCCCCCCTACGGTCCATCTCGACAGCCGTGGCGGCGGTCGCCGGGCCGAGAGTCTGCAGCATCCCGGCGCCGACGCCGCTCAAAGCGATGAACGCGCCGACAAGGACAGCCTGTTGGGCGGAGAACCCCGTGAGTGCCACACCAGCACCGGTCGCCACCACCCCGGCGACGAAGGTCGCGCGGGTGTGTCGCGAGCCGATGACACCCATGGTCGCAGTGCCCACGAGGCTCGACCCGTTCGCCACCCCGACCATGATCCCGACCAGAGTTGAGGACTCAGAGGCGGCTCGCAGCGCTACGGGGATGTACGAGCCGACGAGGCCGCGCCAGGCCCCGGCGGTCGTGCCCGCCCAGCAGCCGACCCGGACGCCGGGGTTGGACCACACGTTCTGACGAGGCCCGGAACTGGGTGCGGCGAACACGTCGAGACGCGCCATCAAGGTGCCTGCCATCACAGCGGCTACCAGCCCGAGAGCTGCGGCGACCCACAAAGCCGTCGCGAACGACCGAGCTGAGAGCACCCCGGCGATCGGTGGTCCGCTGAGCAGACCGAAGCTGGACACGAAGTTCACCGTTGCGAGGCGCCCCACCGCCTTTTGGCGGCTGCGGACCACGTGGGCTTGAGTTCCGGTCCAGAACATCCCACGGGCAAGGCCCTGTACCAGCTCGGCGATCACGAAAATGACCACTTGGTGCGACCAGACAAGGACCAAGGCCGAAACGGCGATCGTGAGGCCTGCAGCGGCGACGACGTTACGGTCGGTGACATAGCGCATCGCTTTCGCCGAGCCAAGGCGGGACGCCAGTTGCGTAACCGCCGACAAGGCGGTCAGCACGCCTATAAGCGGGCGCGAGTAGTGGGCGGCAAGCGCAAGAAGTGGCAGGGTGATCGTGAGCATGGCCAGAGACGCCGAGTACACGAGCGACATGACGGCTGTTGCCACCAGATCCCTGTCGGAGCGAACGACATTTTGCAAGGATCGCAAGGTTAAAGACGCAGAGCCGTAGCCAGCTTCGCTGCGATCTCGCGCTGGCGGGTGCTGCCGCCGATGGCGGTTCCGACTCCGAGGTACTTCTCGATGACCGCCGGGTCCGACGCAAGCTTGCGTCCAGTGCCGGACATGGTCAGGTGGCCCTGCTCCAATAGGCAGCCCTCGTCGGCGTTGGCGAGTGCCATCCGGCCATTCTGCTCAACCAAGAGGATACCCACGCCACGCTGGCGCAAAGAGCGCAGTGCCACGAAGATCTTGTCCACTATTTGGGGGGCGAGGCCGAGAGACGGTTCGTCTAGAAGCAGGTATCGGGGCCCGGCCATGAGGCCCCGGGCGATAGCGAGCATCTGCTGCTGGCCTCCCGACAGAGAGCCGGCGTAGGAGCGCATCCGAGAGCCGAGCTCCGGAAACAGCTCCAGCATGTCTGTCAGTCTCGCTGTCAGATCGCCGTTACGGCGGATCGTGTGGGCGCCGAGGCGTAGGTTCTCGTGAACCGTCAGGTTCGCGAACACCTGCCGGCCCTCGGGTACGTGGGAGATGCCGGCTTGGACCACTTCGCGTTCAGAGCGGAACCTGATGCGATGGCCGTCGACGCTGACAATGCCGGCTGTAGGGACGATAAGCCCGGACACGGCGCGCAGCAAAGTCGACTTGCCGGCTCCGTTCGCTCCGATGACCGCCACAATGCTCGCCGGCCGGACGCTGATCGAAACAGAGTGCAGGACCGGGGTGCGGTCGTAGCCAGCTTCCAAAGACTCTATCGTCAGCATGTCTATACCGGTTGGGGCTGGCCGAAGTAGGCGTCGATCACGGCTGGGTTGGCTTGCACTGAGGTGGGGGACCCGCTGGCTATGACCGCACCCCGATCCATGACAGTCACCTCGTCGGCGATACCCATTACGAGCGCCATGTTATGGTCGACGACGAGGATGGTGCGCCCTGCGTCCCTGACCGCCAGGAGGAGAGCCCCGAGAGCCATGGTTTCGGTGTCGTTCATGCCCGCTCCGGGCTCGTCGAAGAGCAGCATGTCGGCTTTGGACATGAGTGCCCTCGCGATGTCGAGGTGCTTTTGGGCGGCGAGCGGCAGCACGTTGGCGGGCTGGGTGGCCCAGCGGTCCAGTTCCAAAGCCTCCATGATCGCCCGGGCACGCGTGAAGATCTCTCCCTCCTCGCGCCGGGCCCTCCTCGCCCAAAGCAGCTGCTCGGCGTACCCCGCCTTCTCGTAACGGCAAGCTCCGACAAGCACGTTCTCGAGGACCGTCAAGCCGCTGAAGACTCGGGAGGTCTGGAAGGTCCGGAACAGACCCCGCTTGGCTATCGCGTTGGGTGCAAGGCCGGTGATGGTCTCGCCTTCGAGCAGCACCTGGCCGCGGTCGGGGCGGTAGAGGTTGGACACCAGGTTGAACAGGGTCGACTTTCCTGCTCCGTTCGGACCGATTACTGCGGTTATGGAGCCCTCTGGGACAACGAGGCTCACGTCCGCCACCGCGGTAAGACCGCCGAAAGTCTTGGTCAGTTCCCGCACCTCAAGCGCAGGACGGCCGGCCGTCGGCGCACTAAGACCGGCGGAGGTGGCGATGTGGGAAGGCCCTGGTGTGACCGCGTCCTGCTCGGGGGTGCCCGTCAGCTCCGAGCAGGCGGCGACATCCGGGAGAGAGCTGCGCAGGGGAAGGCTGGCGTCGGGAGAGCCGCGGAGTCCGACCAGCCTGGTCATTGCGTTGCGGGCGCCGAGGACAGTTCCGCCGTAGAGGCCAGAGGGCAAGAAGCGAAGGAAGAGCACCAGCAGCAGTCCGTCGGTCAGAGCTGAGTAAGTCTGCAGGCTCTGGGACAGCTGGGGGACGAACGTGAGCAGGGCGACACCGATCAGCGGACCCGCCTGCGTGCCAGCCCCTCCGACGACGAGCATCGTTATCAACTCCAAGGAGGTGGCGGAGCCGACCATGTCGGGTGAGTAGTAGTGGAAGTACGTGGCGTAGAGCGTGCCGGCGACTGATGCTATTACGGCGCTCATGATGAACACGGCGATTTTCGTGGAAAAAAGGTTGAGCCCGAGGCTGCGCGCGCCGATCTCGTCGGCGTGCATCGACCTCAAGAGCCGGCCCCGGTTCGAGCGGATCAGGTTGCCCGTGAGCAGCAGTGCCACCCCGACAAGGCCCCATATCAGATAGTAGAAGCGGTCGTTGCTGGCGAAGCTGAAACCGCCGACGTTGAAGGCCGGGATGCCGGCGAGGCCTGACGGACCACCGGTGACGGTCAGCCCGCTTGCTATGGACTGGGTGAGGATCCCGAAGCTCAAGGTGACGATGGCCAGGTACATGCCAGTCACCCGGGTGCCGGCGAGGGCGAGGACGGCTGCGGTAACCGCGGAGGCGACCACCCCGGCGAGGAGTGCCGCAAGAGGGGGCCATCCGTGGGAGACGATCAGGATCGACGACGTGTAGCCACCGACCGCCATGAAACCGGCCTGCCCGAGGCTCACCTGGCCGGCGACGCCCGTTAGAAGCTCCAACCCGACGATCGCCAGGCAGAAGATGCCGGTTATATTGACAGCGTGCATGTTCCCGGAGTTCCCGAGAGCGACGGGTAGCACCGCCATCACGGCGACGACGGCCAAGGTCGCGCCGAGGGAGGTTTTTCTGGCCAGGCGCGGGATCTCCGTGATCCGTCCGGCCTTGGCGTCGGCGACGTCAAGTCGCCCTCCCCTCGATCGGCCGAGTAGGCCCTGAGGCCTGAAGATGAGCATGGCGATCAGCAGTAGGAGGCTGATCGCGGTACCGAACAGCGACGACACGTAGCCGGCTACGAGGGCCTCGACCACACCGAAGGCGATGCCACCCACCGCCGCGCCGACGATCGTGCCGAGGCCCCCGAGGGTCACTGCTATCAGACCCAAGTTGGTGTATGTCGCCATCGACGAGAAGTCGAGTGAGGTTAGCGGCATGATCACAGCACCGGCGATCACGCCCAGAACCGAACTGGCAGCGAAGGCGAAGAGGATCGTGCGGTCGACGCTGATGCCCATCAGCCGGGCCGCGCTGCGCTGCTCGGCGACCGCTCGGAAAGCCGAGCCTACGGCTGTCCGCGTCAAAAAGAGCCAGACCGACGTCACAACAACGGCAGTTGTGGCGACCACCCAGATGTCCTGAGTCGCGATGTAGACGCCTTTGATGTCGATCGGTTTGGTTCCGCTGAAAGGTGACAGTGTGTAGGGGTTATTGCCCCAGATCAAAAGCGCAGCCCCCTGGAGGGCCGTGAGCATCCCTCCCATGAGCATCAGCAGGTTCGTGTGGGAGATCTGATGCACCGCCGGCCTTATTATCACCCACTCGACGATTCCCATGACTACGGTCATCACGATCACCGAGGCGAGGAAAGCAACGCCGAGCGGCAAGGCCACGTCTACCTTGAAGTCGTACATGACCAGGGCGCCCATAGCCACGAACGCTCCCTGGGCGAGATTGAGAACGCCGGTCACGTTGAAGACCAGCGAGAAGCCGACCGCCAGGAGGGCGTAAACGGACCCGGTGACAAGGCCTCCTACGACTATGTTCAGAAACTCGGTCACATCAATCCTCCTGGCGTCGCGCCGGTCGGCTTGGCAGCTGCTGTGACGCCATGGCGAGCGTCACAGCAGCGCTGAGCGGTGTCCTACGAAGGTTCTCAGCCGAGGGGGGTTCCGCCTGCGCCTGAGACAGCGCTGAAGGAGCTTCCGTTCCATGTGGTCATGTAGATGCTCTGCACGTGAACCCCGCGATGGTCGCTTACGCTGGTGTTGTAGGAGCCGTACACGCCCGCCACTCCTTGGAGGTTCTCCATGTAGGAGAGGATCTGCTTGGCGGTGGCGTTGACCCCGAGCTTGCGCAGAGCTCCCACGAGAAGCTGGCCCGGGTCCCACGCGAGACCCCACGGGTCGCCGCCGTGGCCCCCAGCGGCGGTCACAGCGGTGTCGAAGGCGGTCACAGCGGCGCCAACAGACGCCGGCAGCGAAGAGGGTGCCAGGTAGAGCGGCCCGGTGGGGAAGTACAGGCTCTTCGGTAGGATCGAAGCGAAGGACGTGAGCTCGGAGTGGGCTGCGTTGCCGGCGGTCGTGACTGAAGGAATCGAGTCCATGCCCAAAGACTGCATCGCCTTGAGCACTGTACCTAGCGGGGTTCCAGTCGTCCAGATGACGATCGCCTGGGGGTTGGCCGCTTTGATGGCCGCCATCTGGGTCGTTACGCTCACCGAGGTCGGGTCGAAGGTCTGGTGGCTGACCACCTTGAACGACGAGAAAGCACTGGTCGCTAGTTGGCTGGACAGCTGCGTGTAGCCGTCGGTGCCGCTCGCATCGGTGGAGTTGATCACCGCTATGTTCGTCAAGCCTTTGGACTTGAGGAAGGTGAGGTAGGCCTCGGCGTCGGCGGTGGTAGACAGACCCGCAGAGAAGATCATGCTTCCCGCCTTGGGGTGGACTCCCGGGGAGAGGTCGTAGATGAAAGGGCCGTTGGAAGTTGCGAGAGCGTCTACCGCCTTGTCGGTCCCGACGATGCTGCCGTTCAAGATGAACGGTACCCCTTGGCTGACCCACGGACTCGCCAGCTGAACGGCCGTTGCGGGGTTCGACTGGTTGTCCACGACATCCACCTGTATCGGGTGACCGTCGATGCCGCCAGAAGCGTTCACCGAGGCTGCCAGCGCCTTGAGGGCCTTCGCCTCGCGGCTGCCGAGAGCCGATGCGCCCCCGGTCTCGCCCACCACGGCGTGGAACACTACCGGGGTGCCCGAAGGCGCAGATGAGCTACCCGAGCCCGACGTGGTCGGCGAGCCCGACCCGGAGGTTGTCGTCGCCGAGCTGGCTGACTTGGTCGACGACCCGCAGCTGGCTGCTACCAGCGCAATCGACGTTCCGAGCGCGACCATCGCCCCCCGACTTGTGGCAGCGCGCTTTGTCCGGATCTTGTTCAACGTCTGTTCCTCCCTCATGGTCGTAGGCTTCGAGCGAATCAGCTCGCCTCTAGTCTGAATGGACCAATGGTAGAATATTTTGCAGCGCTTCGCACGTCTGGGCTGTGCGCGTCTGGGCTTCGCGCTTCTCCGGCAGCGTCGAGGTGGATTCTGGCCCTGCCACCGGCCGGTGCAGCGGTGGTGGTCAGGGCCGTCCTAACCTGGCGACCGTAGCGTTCGTGGCCGCTAGGAGATCCGCCGGTGAGAGCTCGAGTTCGAGGCCGCGCCGTCCGGCGCTCACGTACACGGTGGGCCAGCGCAGGGCGGTCTCGTCGACGACGGTCGACAGCTTGCGCTTTTGGCCTATGGGGCTCACTCCGCCCAGCACGTATCCGCTCGAACGTTCCGCGGCGGCGCGCTCTGCCAGGCGTGCGCTTTTGGCGTCGAGGATGGCTGCTGCGCTACGCAGGTCGAGCTGGTGCGCTACGGGTACCACCGCGCAGGCCAGGCGGGTGTCGGCTTCGATGATCAGGGTCTTGAACACCCGCAGCGGGTCGATGTCCAACGCGAGCACTACCTCGTCCCCGTAGGAGTCGCAGTCGGGGTCGTGACGATAGCTGTGAAGCTCGAAGGGCAAGCCGGCTGTTACCAGGGCCCGCACCGCAGGGGTGGGGCCGCTAGGCATCCGTCGCAGGTTCCGGATGGGTGCTGACGGACGCGTCTTGGTTCCGGGCAGTCTCGGCGAGATCATCGGCGAAGGCTTCCAGGCGACCGGCGAGGTGGGGGTCGGCGAGAGCGAGGATCCTCGCGGCGAGAAGCCCGGCGTTGCGGGCGTTGCCCACCCCGACCGTTGCGACCGGTACACCCGCAGGCATCTGGACGATTGACAGGAGGGAGTCCATCCCGTCGAGGTAGCGCAACGGGACCGGCACGCCGATCACCGGCAGGCGCGTCACAGCTGCGAGCATCCCTGGGAGGTGAGCCGCCCCTCCGGCCCCGGCGACTATCACCTGCACCCCCCGGTCGGCCGCGCCTCGACCGTAGGCGATCATGTCGGTGGGAGTCCGATGCGCTGACACGACCCTCACCCCGACTTGCACCGCAAGCTCTCTGAGGACCGACACGGCCGGCCTCATCACCTCCAGGTCCGATGCGCTGCCCATCACGACTTCTACGGGTACGGCTGCGCGCAGCCTTGGCGTACTTGACACCGCGGTCATATTACGGGGAACATCGAGGCCGTGGCGGAGGCGGAGCTCGACGGGCAGTTCCAGGCCCCGGTAGTAGGAATGGTCGGCGCCGGCCAACTTGCCCGGATGACGCACCAGGCCGCCGTCGACCTGGGCGTGGAACTGGTGGTCCTAGCGAGAGGGAAGGACGACCCGGCAGTGTCCGCCGGAGCGAAGGCTCTCTACGGCGCACCCGACGACCCGGAGGCCCTAGGAGCGCTGGCGGGGCGTTCGGACGTGGTGACCTTCGACCACGAAGGGGTCCCCTACGAGCGGGTGGCGGCTCTAGAGACTGCGGGCTGGAGAGTCGAGCCGAGCTCCGAGGCGCAGCTGTTCGCCCAGGACAAGCTGTTCGCACGCGAGCGTTTCGCGTCGAAGGGACTCCCAGTGCCGGCTTTTGCTCCGGTAGGGGCCGACGGTGAAGGCGACATTGTAGCTTTCGGGGACCGCCACGGCTGGCCGGTCGTGGTCAAGGCGCGCACCGGCGGCTACGACGGAAGGGGAGTGATGATCCTAGACGGTCCAGCCCAGGCTGAAGCGGCTCTTGGGGTGCTGGGCGCGACCGGGTTGCTCGTCGAGGAGCACGTCGACATAGCCGTCGAGGTGGCTCTGGTAGCGGCGCGCAGCCGCACCGGCGAATATGTGGCGTACCCGCTCGCAGCGACCCTGCAGGCAGAAGGCATTTGCACCGAGCTGGTCATGCCGGCGCAGGTCAGCCCGGAGCTTTCCGAGCGGGCCGGCGAGCTGGCCAGGTCTGTCGCCGAGACGGTCGACGCGACCGGGATCATCGCTGTGGAGCTGTTCGTCGACACGAGCGGCGAGGTTGTGATCAACGAGATCGCGCTGCGCCCTCATAACTCCGGGCACGCCACGATAGAAGCCTGCGTGACGTCGCAGTTCCATAACCACCTGCGAGCCGTCCTCGGCTGGCCTCTCGGGGACACGTCGATGGTTGCTCCCGCTGCGGCGATGGTGAACGTGTTGGGCCCTCGCGACGCAAGCGACCCTCGCGCAAGGCTCGCGGAGGCTTTGGCGGTGCGGTCCGCGAACGTCCACTTGTATTCCAAGGCCGCATCTCCGGGCAGGAAACTCGGCCACGTCACGGCTCTAGGGGCGACACCGGCGGAAGCTTTGAGCGCGGCCCGGCGCTGCGCTGCGCTTCTCGCAGGCGACTAGTCCCAAAAACGATATTGCGCAAGCCTGCGCCGTTGGACAAAGATAGAACAGCCCACAGGGGAGGTTCGTAGTGACATCACAGTCGGTGCAAGATCAGGTGCCTGCAGTCTCGGCGGGCGGCGTCGGTGCTCCCGGCCCTGCTCGGCTGAGCATGCCGAAGCCGCCGGTTTTCACCTCGGCGGACCAGGAAAGACGCCACCGTAAGGAGCGCCTTGCGGGAGCGCTGCGGATCTTCGGCCGTTTCGGCTTCTCTGAAGGCGTGGCAGGCCACATAACAGCGAGGGACCCGGAGCTGACGGACCACTTCTGGGTTAACCCGTTCGGGATGAACTTCCGTCACGTGAAAGTTTCGGACCTGATCCTGGTCAACCACCGAGGTGAAGTCGTCGAAGGAAACCGACCGGTGAACCGAGCGGCGTTCGTCATCCACTCCGCCGTGCACCAAGCAAGGCCCGACGTGGTAGCCGCCGCCCACGCCCACTCCATCTACGGGAAAGCCTGGTCCGCTCTGGGCCGCCCGCTGGACCCGATAACCCAGGACGCCTGCGTCTTCTACACCGACCACGTCGTGGTGACAGAGGGTGGGGGAGCGATCGTGCTCGACGAGAGCGCAGGCAAGGCCCTCGCCGCCGGTCTCGGCGCGCACAAGGCCGCGATACACCGTAACCACGGGTTGTTCACCGTCGGCCACTCTGTCGACGAGGCCGCCTGGTGGTTCGTCACGATGGAACGCTCCTGCCAGGCTCAGATCCTCGCCGAGTCGGTCGGCAAGCCGCACCTCATCGACCCTGACGACGCCCGCTACACCTTCGAGCGGACGGGTTTCCACGATGCTGGCTGGTTCAGTTTCCAACCCTTGTGGGACGAGATAGCTCTGAGCGACCCTGACCTGTTCGACTAGCGGTCCTAGCGCAGAGTGGACTTTCTATCGATCCGCTAAGCCACCGACGTCCTCGTACCGGAAGTGACGTTGGTCATAGGGACTTTAGGGTCCTTTGACCCTACGAAACCTAAGAGAACGCTTATAAGGTCAAGACCATGCTCGCATCGGTGATAAACCTCGACAAGCCGGCCTACTACTTCCACTGGGGCGTGGTGTACATCTCGCTCGCCAACTTCTTGGCGGTCGTGGCCATGCTGTTGATCTTCGTGCTGGCTCTCGTCGTGCCGTTCGTGCACACCCGCAACAAGCTCAAAGCGCAAGCGGCGGCTCAGCCGGTGGTAAAGACCTACGAGCCGCAGGCCCCTCCGCCTCCCGGTGACCCCACGCTGTGGACTGCGCGGGTGCGGGGGGTGTGGCTGAAAAAGCTCCCCCCGGACAAGATGCTGCCCGACAGCCAACCGGCGTACGTGGCCTCGTGGATATATGTCTTCGGGGTTCTTACGCTCGCCGGGTTCGTTCTGACGGTCGTGACCGGCCTCGTCTTGGCCCTCGAAGGTCCGATCTGGTGGCACACAAGCAGCATCGGGCACTTCTTCAACTCGCTTCACCTGTGGAGCGTCGAGACTTTCATGGGTTTCATGGCTATCCACCTGTGGGGGAAGTTCTGGATGGCCTCGTGGCGCGGCCGGAGAGCGCTCACGTGGATCAGTGGGGTCCTCGCGTTCGTAGTCTCCATCTTTGAGGGGTTCACCGGCTACCTGTCCCAGACCAACTTCGACTCGCAGTGGATAGCGTTTCAGGCCAAGGACGCTATGAACTCGGCCGGCATCGGAGCGTTCTTCAACACGATGAACTTCGGGCAGGCTTTCATGCTCCACATTGCGCTGGTGCCGCTGTTCTTGGTAGCGATCATCGCCCTGCACATCGTGATGGTCCGCCTGAGGGGTGTGGTCCATCCGATCGACGCAGACCCAGACCACCTCGGTCAGCCCGACGGAGCCTATCCGTCCCAAGTCGGGACCTTGCCGTCTGGGACCGTGCCTACGCTTGCTGGTTCTCCTGCCTCGGAGGTTCTGCAATGACCAGTACCAACACTTCCAAGTCGGGCGGCGAGGATGTGGGCCGGATGGCCCGCAAGTCGCTCCGGACCCGGGATTTCGACCGTCAGGCCTGGCGCGGCCCGGTCCGCCGCTACGACATCCTTAAGGAGGGAACCATCGCTATTGGAGTCGTCACGGTGCTCGTGATCGTCCTGGCGGTCCTCTTCTCGTCTCCCGACGTCAAAGCGGTGACCCTGCAATCCTGGGCTTCAGCGCAGCCTAAAGGCTTCGTCGAGACCGCTCTCAGCGAACTCAACTCTACGAGCAGCACGGCCACCTACGGACCTCCGTACAACAACCAGTCGGGTTCGGTTCAGGATCTGTGGGGGGTTTCCATACAGAACGCCATCGGGGTGACAGACCCCATCAACCCCTCCCAGGAGTTCGTCCTCGATCCGTTGTCTACCGTCAGCGGCGAGCCCGCCCTGACTGCGGCGCTGCAGCGTTACAACGCAGCGGGCGCATCACAGCAGGCGGCGTGGCTTGCCGCCTACGGCAAAGCTCTGGACAAGGCGAAAGTGCAATCCGGTCAGCTGGTGGTGCCACAGGCTAGCGACGGTCCCGTACCGGAGATGCTCACCTCGTTCCTGGCTATGGCCCGCTCCGGCGGTTTGGACGCTGCGCTCGTTGCGCACTCGTCGTTCTACACGACGAACTACACGAACCCGATCATGTTCCTCGGCGATTCCTACACCGCCCACCCGAACTCAAGCTACGTGGGTCAGATTGTCAACGCCCAGCACATGGCCGGCTCGCAGTGGGGCGTGATGAACGAGACGGGCTCGTGGCCGGGTCAGCCTTGGTTGTGGCTGTACAGCTTCTGGTACCAGGTGAACCCGATGGCGAACTCCGGAAACGCAGACATCGAGGTGATCGCCATCATGGGTGTCCTGACGGTCCTCCTGGCGCTAGTTCCCTTCATCCCCGGATTGCGTGATATACCACGCAAGATTCCCGTCCACAGGCTGATCTGGAAGGACTACTACCGCTCGAACAAGCCGGGTGGTGCTCCTGGCGCCGACGTGACGACCTGACCAAGCGTCGTCTCAGGGTCGCTTAGCCGGTTACGCCCGGGGATCCCCGGGCGTAACCGGCGTCGTCGGGCTCGCCGGTCGCTCAGGCGGCCGACGGTGGTGTGTTGGGTGTGGGGCTGCTAGCGACGCTCTTCAGGGGCTTCTGGGCGATGCGCAGAGCATCGCCGTTCTCGGATATCACGGTTGCTCTGACATTGGGCCTTATCGAAGAGGCACCGGTGATGCCGGTGAACTTCGTCGAGGACGTGATCGTCTCGGTCACACTGCTTCCGTCGGGTAGGGACAGCACGATCGACGAGTTAGAGGCCGACGTCACCTTGCCCCGGTCGAGCTCGATGGTCACCCACTTGCCTTTCCCTTTCCCTCTCACTTCGAAGGTCGCGTGGTCCGTTCGTTCGAGGAGAGTCCTGCGACGGTGAGCTTTGGGGGTGTGGGTCGAAGCCGTCGGCTGCGAAGACACGGCCAAATTGACCGGGGCCGAGCTCGCCGAGGCGCTAGCCGCCGCGGGAGCGGTGAGCGCGTAGGCGCCAAAGCCGGCTCCGACCGACGCGATCGCCGCCACCGCCCCTGCCGCCACCTTGCGTCGTGTGTTGATGAGGACAGACATGGGATACTCCTTTCGGGCCTGGCACGCAGCCAGGCTTTTGCTTTGTCGACTACCAGTATCAGCAGCGCATGTGATGGTGGTATCTGGAGACTATGAGGGTTCTGTAAAGGCTTTCGCCGTGGCACCGGGGACCTCGGGAGCTCTTTGAGAGGGATCGAACCCTTCGCCGGGTCTGCGTTCCTCCTCGGGGGGATGGTCCTTGAACAGCTGCCACCACAGGCCGGCGTTGACGAGTTGTAGCAGCGCTGCCAACTCGAAGGGGAGGTTAAGGCTGATCTCGTCGAAGAGGTAGCCGGTGAGAAGCGGGCTCGACGACATAGCCAACTGGCTGGGCAGGTTCGAGATAGCAGCTACAGCCGCGCGCTCGTCTGGCACTGCGAGACCGAGGGTGTAGGACTGGCGCAGCGGGAGCGAGATCCTCTGGGTTACCATCCGAACCAGGTACACCGCCCCGGCCAGTTCGAAGTTCGGTGCCAGAACCAGCGGGACGATGAGAAGCGCTTGGGCTGCGCGCATCACGGCGGACGTGCGCACCAGGCCGTAACGTCGCGCCAACCCCGAAGCCGACAGGCTGGAGGCCATAGTGAGCGCGTTGACGACCGCGTAGAGAACCCCCACTTCGGCCGCTCCGACCCCGTAGCGCCTGAAGAACCAATAAGTGAGGAAAGGGCCGAGCATCCCGACGGCGGCCCCGTTGAAACTGTTGGTGATCCACAACCGATACACCAGCCAGCTAGAGCGTCTCGGCCAGTGCAGGTGGTGCTGCCCGGCCTTGCGAGGGATTCTCGCCGGTTCGTCGAGACCGACGGCGATGATCCCGGCAAGAGCCGACACGACCGCTATAGCTACGAACGAAGCGCGAAACGTGACGGTGGCTGCCGCCCCGTGGACGTGGCTGGAGGTGACGAGCAGAGCCAGGAGCCCCCCCGCTGTCGCTCCGCCTGAGGATGCGAAGGCCAAGCGGCCGAACATCGAGTTGCGGTGCTCGGCCGCGACGCTGTCCGTAGCGAACGCTGACTCGGCCGGCTGGTAAGGGCCGACAGCACCTGCGCCGGCCCCCGCTCCCCGGCCGAAGCTGCCAAGGGCTCCTGCCAGGAAAAGGACTGGGTGTATCGCCGTGAAGGCGTAGACGACGGCTGCTGCGGCGGTCAGCAGCGGCAAGCCCACCATGAACGGCTTGCGGCCGATACGATCGGCGCTCGCACCGATCAGAGTTGACATCGCGGCAGACGCCAGCGAGACGACGACTACGTATACCGAGATCTCGAAGGCGCTGAAACCTTCGAGAGCCAGGTAGATCGGCGTAACCACTCCTGCGAGCGCGCGACCGCAGCTCATGGCGACCCTGGCGACGAAGATCAGGTCAAAGTTGTGGTTCGTCCACGCAGGGCGGATGCTCGACCCAACACGGCCCGAGCGGCTACTGGGTGATGTCGCGCTGTCCAAATTATTTACCCTTGCTAAGTTATCACCTGGGGAGATTGTATAAGCCCAGGACCCTTCTTGCGGGCCTAGTTAGGTCGCGCCGGCTGGGTAGGTCGAGCGGTCGGGCCGGGCTGCTAGGAATAGGGCCATGGTGAAACTGCTGGGTGAGAGGCCCGTGGAAGGTTCTACCCCTGACTCGCTGCTGGCGTTGCACGCTGCCGGCTACAGGGAGGTGCGCGCCAGGCTCGGCGAAGGTGTGATCCTCGACGCAGGCTGCGGGCTCGGTTTCGAGACGGTGTCGCTCGGCGGTCGGGGCCGAACGGTAGTCGGATTCGACTACGACGCCGCAACAGCGGCGAGAGCGGGCAGTGCCTTCGCCGGGGAAGGCCTGAAGATTGCGTGTTGCGACGCGCTGGCCACGTGTTTTCGTGACGCGAGCTTCGACTTCGTCTGCTCTTCACACCTAATCGAGCACTTCCGGCGTCCAGAGCTACATGTGGCCGAGATGGCACGGCTCCTGCGACGAGATGGCAGCGCGATGATCCTCACCCCCAACCGAACGGCCGACTTCGAAAATCCTTATCATCTGCATCTCTTCGATCGCGGGGAACTGGCGGAGACTCTCGGCGCATTCTTCGCGGAGGTTTGGGTCGTAGGGCTGGACGGCTCCGAAGCGGTGAAAGCCGACTTCGCGGCTCGGCGTCGACGGGCCGAGAAGATCTTGCGGCTCGACTTCCTCAAACTGCGCAAGCGGATACCGCACCGCTGGTACACGACCATCTACTCGGCGGCGCTGCCTGTGCTCTACCGTCTCATGGCTCGCAACGACAGCGGGGGAGCGACTGGGATCACGTCGGACGACTTTCGTGTGACCACTGACGTCGACGACACGACGCTGGTCCTCTTGGCCGTGTGTCGATCCCCGAGGTCAAACAGCGGCGATCTAAAGGCACAAACTCTTAACGTTAAGTAGAGGTTTAAAGTTTAAGCTTCGTGACTATCGGCGACAGCCGGCTCGCCGGGTGTCGCCGAACGGTCGCAGGGATCTGGAAGCTCGCGTATGAGATCCGCCACGACCGCCGGGTGTGTCAGGTGTGCGCCATGGCCGGCCTCGGGCACGCAGACCAGCTGCCCGGCGGGTAGGGCCTCGGCGAGAGCGTGTGCAGCGGCTCGCTGGTGGGGTCTGGACTTCCCTCCGTAGCCGACGGTGACTGGGACCGTTATGGCGGTCGCGTCGAAGACAGGTCCGTGCGAGAGATACGCGAAGTCGGTTTGCAATGTGACCCCTTCCGAGCGCCGAGCTGCCCGGGTCGCGGCGGGGAGCCTTTCCCAGAGCTTGTCCCCGACCATGCGCCTCATGAACCACTCGGCGCGCTCGTCAGGTGACAGTTGGCTCGTAGCGCCCCGGGAGGCTGTGTCGTCGGGCCAGAAGGGCATCCAAGGCATAGGCGCCTCCCAGATCAGCGCAGCGCTGAAAACTCGAGGGTGGCTTTGTAGGGCTGCTAAGACGATGTCACCGCCGAGGCTGTGGCCGAAAGCAACTACGGGTCCGGCACCGGCGATCTCGACTAGGTCCTCTACTTGTACTGCGAAATCCCCGGGGGCTGCCAGTCCGGCAGAGTGCCCGTAGCCCCGCCGGTCGTAAGCGACTGCCTCCCACTCGGGGAGCTTGGCCATCAGGCGGGTGAAGCTCGTGGCGCGGTCCATCGCTCCGTGCACCATGACTACGGTCTTTGGCGGGCTCTCGCCCTCAGGACCTGGGCGGCGCAGGATGCGCATGTCGGCCGGAACTTGCGCGATTCGACCAGCGGTTTCTCCGTGCCCGCCGCTCAACTGTGTCGCTTCCGCTGACTTTGCGAGGCTCACCGGGTCAGCGCGAGACGGGCTTGTAGCGGATCCTGTGCGGCTGGTCCGCGTCGCCGCCCATGCGGCTGCGACGGTCCGTTTCGTAGTCGGAGAAGTTACCTTCGAACCAGCGGACCTCCGAATCGCCCTCGAAGGCCAATACGTGGGTCGCTACTCGGTCGAGGAACCAGCGGTCGTGGCTGATGACCACGGCGCACCCGGGGAACCCGACCAGCGCATCTTCCAGTGCCCGCAGAGTGTCCACGTCCAAGTCGTTGGTCGGCTCGTCGAGGAGGAGGAGGTTCGCTCCTGAGCGCAGGGTCTTGGCGAGATGGACCCGGTTGCGCTCGCCTCCGGAAAGGTCGCCGACCCTTTTTTGCTGGTCGGATCCTTTGAAGCCGAAACTCGCCACGTAGGCCCGGCCGTGAAGCTCCCGTCCGCCTACGATCAGACGGTCCATGCCTTCTGCTATCTCTTCGAAGACCGTCTTGGAGGGGTCCAGGGTTGACCTGGACTGGTCGACGTAAGCGAGGGTGACGCTGTCGCCGAGACGAACGGAGCCCGAGTCGGGAGTCTCTGTTGCGGCTATGAGCCGGAACAGGGTCGTCTTGCCCGCCCCGTTCGCGCCTACGACCCCGACTATTCCCCCAGGTGGCAGGCTGAAAGACAGGCCGTCGAACAAGAGACGCTCCTCGAAGCTCTTCGCCAGACCGTCGGCTTCGACGACGATATCCCCGAGCCGCGGGCCCGGCGGGATGGTCAGCTCTAAGCGCTCCGGGATCTTGCGCGACGCTGCCTCCTCGGCGGAGGCGGCTAGCTCGAGGTAGGAAGATATCCGCGCCTTGCTTTTCGCCTGGCGGGCACGTGGAGACATCCGGATCCATTCGAGCTCGCGTTCCAACGTCCGCTTGCGGGCCTCGTCGGCCCTGTCCTCCTTGGCGAGACGGGCCTGTTTCTGTTCCAGCCAGGACGAGTAGTTGCCCTGCCAGGGGATTCCCGCACCCCGATCGAGCTCGAGGATCCACCCTGCGACGTTGTCCAAGAAGTAGCGGTCGTGGGTGACCGCCACCACGGTGCCCGGGTAGTCGCGCAACGTGCGTTCGAGCCAGGCGACCGACTCGGCGTCTAGATGGTTGGTCGGCTCGTCGAGCAGGAGGAGGTCGGGGCTCGACAAAAGCAGGCGGCACAACGCCACCCTGCGCCTCTCTCCTCCGGAGAGATTGGCGACGCTAACGTCGGGTGGGGGCAGGCGGAGAGCGTCCATTGCGATCTCGAGGCGACGGTCGAGCTCCCACGCTCCGATTGCGTCGATCCGCTCGCCGAGGTCGGCCTGCTCGGCGAGCAGCTTGTCGAAGTCAGCGTCGGCCTCTCCCATCGCAGCGCAAACCTCGTCGTATCTGGCCAGGAGGTCCTTGGTGGCCGCAACTCCCATCGCTACGTTCCCGGCGACGTCGGTTGTGTCGTCGAGCTCGGGCTCTTGTGATAGGAGCCCAACGCTGAAACCAGGGGTCAGACGAGCCTCGCCAGTGAATCCGTCGTCGAGGCCTGCCATTATTCGCAGCAGCGACGACTTGCCTGAGCCGTTGGACCCTATGACCCCGATCTTCGCCCCAGGGTAGAAAGAGAGGTTTATCCCCCGCAGGACCTCGCGATCGGGTGGATAGAAGCGCCTCAGGTCGCGCATGGTGAAAATGAACTGGGCTGGCACCACCCCAGTCTCTCACGCCGGAGGCCAGGACCAAGACGCCGGCGGCCAGCGCGTATTGGGGTGCCTACTGCCCACCTGTATATTAGTATTGCTATGTAGATCGTGGTATCCGTACGTGTATGGCGTCGCTGGTGTCCATCGGAGTTGCAGCAAGAGAACTGGGTGTCCACCCAGACACACTGCGGCGCTGGGAATAAGAGGGGAGGATCGAACCAGCGGTGCGCACCCCTGGAGGCAGGCGTCGTTACGACCTGGCCAAGCTGAGGCAGCTCGGCCCGCACGACGATTGCCTATGCGCGGGTGTCCACTAGTGGACACAAGGATGACCTCATCGGTCAGGTCGCCCTTTTGGAGAGCTTCTGTGCCGCACAAGGCTGGACCTACGAGGTGATCTCAGATGT
>Ga0209012_1000293_pt1 | contig 75130 bp, 84 predicted proteins | sample RS3BMetagenome_FD_184735 | JGI IMG/M metagenome (GOLD analysis project Ga0209012, IMG submission 184735) | Ferric oxide microbial mat and aquatic microbial communities from Rainbow Spring, Yellowstone National Park, USA - RS3B (SPAdes) (version 3) ... | reverse complement strand
CCCCCGCCGCAGTCGCTGCGGCTGCACTCCTCCTCCTCAACCGACTCGGCTTGCGGCTCGTGTCCGCTACGTTCGACCGCGAACGGCTCATCACCGGAACCAGATGAGAACGCCCGACTGGATGATGTCGTCGCCCGTCGACGCTGGTTCCCCCAGAAGTGCTCGCCGCCGTCTCCAGAGACCACTGACCTGGGGCGTCCGGCACCACGTGACGGAGGGCGTGGCCGATCTGCCCCACCTGCGCTCAGAGCAACTGACCTGGCTTGCCACCATCAGCCCGGGAGCAACACCGTCGGACGACGCCGATTATCCGCCCACCGACGTCGGTGCTAGGTCGTCTCACAAGCCGATCCCCTACCGGGGTGGTGGGCGACAGTCCGGGTGAGGTGTTGACCGGCTATGCACTCGGGTGGTCCGAGCGCGGGGGCGGGCCTGTGACCTGCCGGTCGGTTGTGATGACACCACTGATCACGGTCTCGACGGCCTTCTGGAGGCGTCCGGCGTCAGGGGAACCGGACTCGTGGTCGGTGAAGAGGAGGTGCACCGCGCCGATGAGCGTGGCCGACAGCGCGGCGATGTCGGCAGCAGGGTCGATGCGGCCGAGGTCCGCTTCGGCGCTCAGGTAGGAGTCGACCAGCGCGGTCGCTGCTGAAAGGAGGGGCAGGCGGGGCGCTCCGGCGTCGCGCAGGCGGGCGCGCAGCCCGTCGCCGGTGACGACGAGTGCCACCTCGGCAACGACCAGGGGGCTGAAGACCAGGGGCATGGCTCGAGTCAGGTTGGCGACGATGCTGCCGTCGCCGGCGAGGTCTCGTAGCCGGTTGGCCTGCTCCTCGAGCTGGTCGACGCGATCGAGGAGCAGCTCGGCAACGAACGCGTCGAAGTCTGCGAAGTGGCGGTGGAGCACGCCTTTTGCGACACCCGCCTCGGTGGTCACCGCTCGGCTGGTAAGTCCGCTCACCCCGTCTCGGCCCAAGACCCGCTCCGCGGCCTCGAACAGCAGCTCTCGGGCGTCGCCCAGGTGGACTCCGGTGGGCACAGCTCGTCACCTCCTCAACCTGGCCATAGTGGGCGCCTGCCCACTAGAGTGGGCGCATGGTCACTTTACCGCCGCAGAGCGGCCTGCCCATGCCAAGCGAGCCGCACCAGGTGAGAGAGATCGCCGAGTCCTTCGGCACCGACGCGCAACGCTACGAGCGGACCAGGCCGGGCTACCCGGACGCCATGGTCGACGCCATCCTCGCCGCCACCCCCGGACGGCGCGTCCTCGACGTCGGGACGGGCACCGGGATCTCCGCTCGGGGTTTCCACCAACGCGGCTGCCAGGTCCTCGGTGTCGAACCCGACGAGGAGATGGCCCGTGTCGCTCGTCACAGCGGTCTCGACGTCGAGATTGCCACGTTCGAGGACTGGGACCCAGCGGGGCGGGTCTTCGATCTCGTGATCGCCGGCCAGGCCTGGCACTGGGTCAACCCGGTGGCCGGCGCGTCCAAAGCGACGCACGTCCTCGACCCCGCTGGGCGCATCGCGCTCTTCTGGAATGCCATGGCGTTCCCCGCCGCGCTCGCCCCGGGGTTCGCTGCGGTCTACCGGCGCGTCCTGCCCGACTTCCCGTTCTTCCAAAGCGGCATGCCTAGCGGGACGGAGTCGTACACTCCCCTGACCGCCAAGGCGGTCGCCGGCATCCGCCAGACCCAGAGGTTCACCGACCCAGAACAGTGGCGATTCGACTGGGAGCGCGCCTACACGACCGAGCAGTGGCTCGACACCGTCCCAACCTTCGGCGGCCACAGCCGGATACCACCGGAGAAGCTCGGCGAGCTCCTCGAAGAGCTGGGGCACCTCATCGACGATGCAGGCGGCACCTTCACGATGGGCTACACCGCTCTCGTGGTCACCGCCACCCGGACCGACACCCACCGAGGCTGAAGCTCCCCGCCACGCCGCCCCCAGCGACGACAAGCGGCTGCCCCGGCCCGAACCCACACCACCGTTCGCCCAAGCCGCCGACAAACAGCGGGGCGTCCCGCAAGCCGAACGTGCTGCGGGACCGGCGCGGCCATCGTCGAGACGAACGACCGTTTGTGCCGCTGGGGGATCGGCTACCGGGACGGTTCGGGGGGTGCGGTGCGGCCGTGCCCCTTTGCTGTAGGCGGTCCACCCAGAGCGGACGGCGAGACCCGTGCGGATCTGCCGGGGGGTCTAGTGGTGATCTCGACCGCGACCTCCGAGCCGAGCTCGAGGTGCTGGCCGGCGGTCATGCGCGCCGAGGCTCCCAGCGAAACCAGCGGGCGGCGGCGAGCATGCCGGCGGCGCCCCATGCCGCCATGATCCCCACGTCGCCCCACGGGAAGCTCCCGCTTCGGTGGGGGGCAAAGGAGGCGAAGCAGGCGTCGATGAAGTGGCGCAGCGGGAAGACCGACGCCACCTGGGAGAGCACTGAGCTCGAAGCGATCGGGAAGAACCCGCCGGAGATCACTACCAGCACGAAGAACACCAGGTTGACGATCGCGGGCCCGGCGTCGGCGTTGGGGATGAGGGCAGTGAAAGCCAGCCCGAGGGCGCAGAAGCTGGCCGCACCGACCAGCACGCTCACAACCAACCCCAGCCAGTGGTGCGGGGCCCCCGCCCCGTAGACGGCGGAACCGAAAGCGACGATGAGGGCGCCGAGGATCAGCGACACGACCACCGCGTTGGCCACCAGTCCCCCGAGGTAGCCGACGGGGGTGAGGGGCGTTCCTCGAACTCGCTTGAGCAGGCCTTGGTCCCGCCGGAACGTCGCGGTCACCGCCAGGTTGGTGAAACACGCGCTCATCACCCCGTAGGCGAGGATGGCCGGCGTGTAGTAGACGATGCCCCGCACCCCAGAGACGGCGGACTCTCGGGTACTGGAGAAGATGCTGGCGAACAGCACGAACAACACGATCGGGAACGCGAAGCTGAAGAAGGCGGCGGCCGGGTTGCGCCAGAACGCTTTCTGCTCGTAGCGGAGCTGGAGGGGGATGAGGCGGACCCCCGTGGTCATGGCTGCTCTCCTTCGGGCTTCGAGGTCAGCGCAAGGTAGACGTCCTCCAAGCTGGGTCGGCCTACACTGAGGGCCTGCAGTTCCGTGCCCGCGTCGATGGCCCAGCCGGTGAGGCGGTGCAAGGCTTCGGTCGGTCGGTCGGTGCGCACCACGGCCTCACCGGCCCTGACCTCCAGCCCGTCGATTGGGGGCAGGGCGATACTCGGCTCGGCCGGGATCCGGAAACTGATGCGGTAGGCCACCGTCTCGGCACTAAGGGCGCCCGGGGGTCCCTCGGCGACAATGCGGCCATCGACCATCACGGCCACCCGTCCGGCGAGGGCCTGCGCCTCGTCCATGTAGTGGGTGGTGAGCACGACGGTCATACCGAGGCCGGCCAGGCCAGAGACCACCTCCCACGCCGCCCGCCGGGCGCCGGGATCGAAGCCGGTGGTCGGCTCGTCGAGGAACAACAGCTCGGGGTCGCCGACCAACGCCAGCGCCAGGTCGAGGCGGCGCTGCTGACCCCCCGAGAGGCGTTTGACGCGGTTGTCGGCCTGCGGGCCGAGGCCGACCAGTTCCACCACCTCGCCCACGCGCCGGGGCGCCCGATAGTAGGCGGCTCGCTGGGTCAGTGACTCCCGGACGGTCAGGTAGGGGTCGACGGCGCACTCTTGGAGCACGATGCCCACCCGGGCTCGCAGGGCGGCCCCACCGCGTTGTGGGTCTACGCCGAGCACGGTCACCTCCCCACTGCTGCGGTGCCGGTAGCCCTCGAGGATCTCGACCGTGGTGGTCTTGCCCGCCCCGTTCGGTCCGAGCAGGGCGAAGACCTCGCCTGCCTCCACTCGCAGGTCGACGCCGCGCACCGCCTCCACCGGGCCGTAGCGCATTTCGAGGTCTCGCACCTCGATGGCCGCAGCACCCGTCACGATCCGCCTCCCGCACTGCTGCCACCGGAGGGGTCGTGGGACTCGACGATCCTGCGCAGCTCGGCCAGCTCATGGCGCAACGCCCGGCGGCCTTCGGTCGTGATGCGCACCCAGGTTCGCGCCCGACCCGTGGAGCGGACCCGGCCCGAGGTGACGAACCCCGCCTCGGCGAGGACGGCCAAGTGGCGGTTGAGGTTGCCGTCGGAGAGCTCGAGGACCTGGCGCAGGTAGACGAATTCCGCCTCGTCGACCTCGGCGAGCACCGACAGCAGCCCCAGGCGGATCCGCTGGTGGACCGTGTCGTCCAAGTGGGCGGCCGGGTGCAACCCTGTTTCCCCGGCGTCGCTCATGCCGGCCACCGACGTGACAGCACCACCGACGCGACCCCGGCCGCCAAGAGCACCCCGCCGGCCAGGCCGTTCGAGGCCGCCCCGACAGGCACGCCAAGAAGCGGCGTCGCGGCGACTGCCCACAGGCCGGCGCCGGCGGCAAGCATCTGGGGACCGTCACCGGTGGCCCCGAGGCCGACGTAGGTGCCTCCGATCACCGCCCAGGGCAACACGGGCAGCAACGAAACCGGGCCCAAGGCGAACACCAGGGCGAAACCCACGGCGGCCGCCCCCCAGGCCAGCGCGTACCGCCGCCAACCCGCAGAGACCCCCGTCGCGCAGGCCCGGCCCCGGTAGTAGCGCCACAGGGCTGCGCCGCCCACCACGCTCATCAGCGCCCACCACACACCCACCGCCGCCGGGAGCACGAGGTCGAACCCGGCCGCCGTCAGCGCGGCGGTCCCATACAGGAAGAAGGGAAAGGTGAACGCCCGGGTCGACCGCCGGGCCAGACGGCGTACCTCGGTCGTCTCGGCCAACAGCTCGGCGGCGCTTGCCGCGTCGGTGCCCACGCCAGGACGGTACCACCTTTACTTTGGTTTGCAAAGCCTACTCGGAGGCATCATCCTTCCGGCTCCACGCGGCCTTGTCGCCTTTCCGGCGAGCCCAGAGAGCTGGCGGGATCCCCCGACCGTCGCCGATCACGAGTACCGACGTCCCGGCCCTATCCCGAGGCAGGCGGACGTGAGCGAACAAGTCGCATTCAGCCGATTGGCTGCTGGGACACCGAGCCGGTTCACCCGACGACGCTCGAGTAGCGACCGGCCCTCACCGCGACGCCGGGCTGTCGGCTCAGCCGTTGAGACCGGCTACGAGCGCTTCGGGATCGGAGCAGCCCACCACCCACTCGTCGCAGCCGGCACCTTCAAGGCGAGAAGGCCGAGGCACACCACGGCGTGGGCAGTGCCTGTGCCTACCGGGCCTTCGGCGGTCGCAGACCACTCTCGCCATATGAGCCGATGGATAGGGATGAGCCGTGGAATGTCCCGCAGTCCGGGGAGGAAGGGAACGGCGAGGAGGTCGGCGGCGGCCGGCACGACGGCGGTGCCTCGGTGGAAGCTGACGTGGGTGACCGCTTTGAGGGGCCTGGCCGCCCTGGCCGTAGGGGTGCGGTTCTTCTGCTGGGAACCACGCAAGACCTGACCGCGAGCTGAGCAGCCTCAGCCGAGACGGCCCATTCACCCGATCACATCGCTCCGACGGCGCCTCGAGTCGGCTGGTGGGGGGTCCGCCGACGCCACGGGCTGCGCTGGCTGGTCCAGGCAGACCCGGGGCCGTGGTGGCAATGTTATAGTTCCGGTAGCGGATTGCCAAAGGAGGGCTCCATGTTCGAGCGGTTCGATCGGGCGGTGCGGTGTGACAAAGGTCATCTCTTCACGACCATCTGGGTGCCGTTCGCGTCGTTGAAGGCAGCACGCCTCGGGCCGCGGCGACGCTTCGAGCGTTGCCCGGTCGGACATCACTGGAGCATGGTGACCCCTCTCGACCCACAGTCAGCGGACGCCGCGGACCTCGAGCGGGCCGCCGCGGTCCACGACGTGCGCATCCCCTGAGCCCGGGTCGCCTTCGTTGCTGATTCGCATCGACGTCGAGTCGACCCGGCCGCTCTACGAGCAGATCGCCGACGCTGTGCGCGGGGCGATAGGGCGCGCAGAGCTCGGAGCGGGGGACCGGCTCCCGGCCTCCAACGAGCTGGCAGAGGCGGTCGGTGTCAACGTGCACACGGTGCTTCGCGCCTACGCCCAACTGCGCGACGAGGGGCTCATCGAGCTGCGACCGAGACGAGGTGGTGTCGTGCGGGCCTCGGCACCGCTCCGGGCCCCGTTGATCGACCAGGCCCGCCGCCTGGTCGAGGTCGCGCAACATCACGGGCTCAGCCGCTCGGAGATACTCGACCTCGTTGCCGGTGAGCTGTGACTTCCAACAGGTCTCCGATCTTGTTGAGGATCGGGCTCGGAGTGTTGCTGCCCGCCGCCCTGGTCGTGGCCGCGGTCGTTCCTCCCCTGGCGCTGTGGTCTCACCTGCCTGGACGCCTCGCCGACCACTGGGGCTTCGGGGGGACGGCCAACGGGTCCATGCCCAAGCCGTTCGCGCTCGGCGTTTCGTTCGCGCTTGTCGCGCTCGGCGCCTCCCTCAGCTCGTGTTGGGCGCTGGGGCTCCCGGGGCCGGCCGCTGCGCCGGTCGGAGGGCGGAGGCGGGTGGTCGCCTCGGGTCTCGGGCTGGTGGGGACCGGCGTGTTCTTCTGCGGGCTCGGGGCAGCCACGTCCCTCGTCGTCACCTTCGCCAACCTGGACGCGCCCACCTGGCACCAGGCACACCCACTTGGTGCCGGCACCCTGATCGGCCTGTCGGGCGGCCCTCTGGCGCTTCTCGTGGCAGCCTTGTACCTTGCCCGGTGCGCCGGGGAGGCCAACCTAGGACATGGTCGCCTTGCTGAGACGCCGGCGAGACTCGGGCTGAGCAAGGGAGAGCGGGCCTTGTGGGTCGGCACAGCACGAAACCGCTGGGCTATGCCCGTCGCCCTCGTGGCCCTCGGCGTCGGCGTCGCCCTCGGTGCCGGCAATGACTGGGCTCTCGCGTTGTCCATCCTGGCGGTCTCTCCAGCCGTGTGGTTGCTGGCGTCGGTGTACGTCACCGCCAGCGCTTCGGGGGTCAAGGTCGCCTACGGCCCGCTGCGCTGGCCGGTGACCCGGATCCCCCTTCGGCGGGTCACCCACGCCGAAGCCGTCGAGGTGGTGCCCGCCGGGTGGGGCTACCGCGGCAGCCTCCGGTTGTTCGGCCGGGCTGCGGTCATCGTGCGCAAAGGCGAGGGACTCGAGCTGTCCCTGACCGGCGGCCAGAGCTTCGTTGTCACCGTCGACGGCGCCGTGACCGCAGCCGCGCTCCTCAACGACGAGCTGACCCGCGCCCGGGGGGCCGACGGGGAGGCGTGATCCGAACGCAACGCTCGTCGCCGAGCTTGCAGACCATCCAAGCCCAACCGCAACATCGCTGATGCTGTTCGGCCCCGGCGATTCCCGCAAAGGGATCCCCAAACGGGAACGGGCCAGCCCCGTGCCCGGGTCGTTGCGTCGGTCGCTCATGGCCGAACCAACACGTCCAAGTGCTTGCAGCCACAACCGCGAACGGCGCCTGGGCTGCCAGCTGTCGGACCGCACCGAACAGGTTGTTCTGCGCGATACGCGATCTGACCGGGAGGGCGCCGACCGGAGCGCCGAGTCGGCGTTCTGCGCTTCCCGCCCCGCCTTCGGGCAGCGTCTCGGTTGACGATCCCCAACCGGTACGAACGGGCGTTCGTCGAGATGGTGGTCCCCGCCGTCTCGTAAATGCTTCCTTTGCTGACACACGAGACGGGGCGAGCCAAACTGCAGCCGTGACCAGGCGTCTGACGACCCGCTCGCCCGATCCTGCCGATGATGTCCCCAGCTGGCTCTGCAGGTCACGGGGCGAGACCACGATGGCTGTGCGCGGTCATCTCTACGACGCCGCGGCGCTGCCGGCTCTCGTGGCCGCCACCGATACTGACGTGCTCGGTGTGCTCACCTACACCCTCGAGGGTCACGCCCTCGAGCCGTCCATCCCCCTCCGTGGTTGTCGTGGCCTTCCGATCCGTGACGAGATCGACCTGGAGCGCACGTTGTAGACCCCGGGCCCTCGCCGGCTGGCGCAGGACTGCCCCACAGAACGCTCCCGTCGCTATCTCGGCGGATGTACGCACGTATCGTCGAGCGACGAGCGCTCGATGCGATAGCGACGAACGTCACTTCGGTCCATGAGTTGGAACCCCGCCTTCTCGAGCACGCGCTGGGATGCCACGTTGTCGGCTTCGGTGCTCGCGACGACCGCGACCACCTCGGGCATGGTCAATGCCAAGGACGCCAGCGTGCTCACGGCCTCGGTCGCGTACCCGCGTCCCTGACGCGTCGGGACGATGCCGTAGCCGATCTCCACCTCCCCGCTCCTCGGAGGCCCGTGGAATCCGACGCCACCGACGACGAGACCACTGGAGGTCTCGACCACTTGGTGGTGCCCCCACAGCGCCTCGCCGCCGGAACGCTGCGCCTGGTCGATCTCCCCGCGGTGTAGCCCGCCAGCGATAAACACGTCGCCTGCCGAGGGGAAGTCGTCTGCCCAGTCCCCGAGGCGACGACCTTCCACGACGGCCTCGACCGCTTCAGAGGGGATCGGTCGGAGCGTCAAGCGGGCGGAAGCCCATGATGTCGGTCCGCTCACACTCCAAGTATGTCAGGGTCCGGAGCGCTCGAGACCGGATACCAGGGCACCATTATCGCCGCTTGCGCGCGGGTTCCCGTCCGCTGGGGAATCGGTGACCGGGCACGACGAGCTACCAGACGTAGGGGATGAGCTTCTTGGTCCGCTCGCAGTAGGCGCTGTAGCCGGGCAGCTCCCGTCGAAGCAGCTGCTCCTCGGCCGCGATGCGCTGGCGGTATGCAGCGCCGAGCAGCCCGAGAATGAGGGTGACGACGGGCGCACGGCGCGAGGTGAGGGCGAAGCCGGCCCAGGTGAGGAGCGACCCCAGGTAGCCGGGGTGACGGATCAGCCGGTAGGGACCGGCGTCGACGACGGTTTGGCGGTCATCGCCCTCGGCAACCCGGAGCGTGCGGGAGTAAGAGCATCCCAGGGCTCGCATCGACCACGCCCGCCACGCCAGACCCGTCACCTCTACTACCAGCCCGGCAGGGGCCGCGACGGGCGGGAGTGGCCGTCCTGGGAGCCACCGAGCCAGCAAGGGGGCGTCGACGGCCAGCCCGTAGGCGGCAATGAGCAGCTTCGTGGTTCCCCGGTCGTCGCCGGAGGTTTTCAGGCTGGAGGGTTCGCCGGGCTGGCGTAGGAGTCGCTCCAGCAAGAAGAACCCGGCAAGTCCTCCGTACCCAGCGGCAAGCCAGCGACGTTCACCACCGCCACGGCCACTACGTCGGTGCACTGCCACGCTCGCCAGCATGGCAGATCACTCCGTAAGTCCCGATGGACCATCGGCTAACGGACCCCGGCAAACGGCGTCAGGGCTGGGGGTGCCGGTGACTGAGAGTGAGCGGCCGCGGAGTCAGCTGACGCGCCGATAGCGGATGTGGGTGGTCAGCGGTGAGTGCAGTACCTCGGTGGGTTCGAAGCCGAAGGACTCCGTCCCGTCGAAGATCCGGTCGCCCGAACCGAGGAGGACGGGCGCGATGTCGAGGGTGAGCTCGTCGATCACCCCGGCGGCCAGTGCCTGTCGGACGGTCGAGGCGCCGCCGGCGATGTCCACGCCCTTCTCGCCAGCGGCCCGGCACGCTGCGGAGTACGCCGCGCTGAAGCCCTCGGTGACGAAGTGAAACGTCGTCCCACCCTCCATCTGGATCGGGTCATGACCGTGATGGGTGAGCACGAACACCGGCGCGTGATACGGCGGCTCAGGGCCCCACCAACCAGACCATTCCTCATCCCACTCCCCGCGGATGGGACCGAACATGTTCCGCCCCATCACATACGCTCCCCGCGGGCGCATCAACCATCCGTTCGCAATCTGATCGGCCTCCGTGGCCCGCGGGTCGCCGATGTGCCAGCCGTGCAGCTCCTGCCCCCGCTTGCCCAGGGGGTTCTCCCGGCTCTGGTCGCGCCCGGCGACGAAGCCGTCCAGCGAGATCGACATGTGACACGTGGTGTCCGGCACGATGAACTCCCAAGTTAATCGCAAACTGCAAGAAAACGGGGAGGACCCCGCTCGTAGGTATAGACCGCCCGTCGGGCCAAACAATCATAGGGCGCTGCCGACTCGTGTCCGCGTAAGATCGTCTTTGGTTAGCGGGTATCCACCACCTGGCGGGGCGGGCGAGGTAGTCATGTGGCGGGCGGAGCCGAGTGATCGGCTGATGTCGTGGCGCGTGGTGGAGCAGACAACCTGGAGGCGAGGCTCGCCGAGGTCGAGGCGCGTCTGGGGCGCTCGGAAAAGACGGTGGCGGCGTTGCGGGCGGAGGTGGCCCGCAAGGATGGCTTCATCTTGTTCCAGGCCGACCGGATCGATGAGCTGACCCGGAGCTTGGAGGAGGTTCGCCGGGCGGGGAAGCGTCAGGCGGCGCCGTTCTCGAAGGGCGCCCCGAAGAGCGAGCCGAAGCGTCCTGGGCGCAAGTCCGGTGAGGCGCATGGTCGTCACGGGCACCGGCCGGCTCCCGAGCGCGAACCGGACCGCACGGTTGAGGCGGAGCTGCCGGAGTGTTGCCCTGATTGCGGTGGGATGGTCGACCATGAGCGTGACGCCGAGCAGTTCCAGCTGGATGTGCCCGAGGTTCGGCCGACCCTGACACGGTTCAAGGTGCCGATCGGGCGGTGCCGGGCCTGCAAGCGTCGGGTGCAGGGACGTCACCCAGAGCAGACCTCCGACGCGCTCGGCGCAGCCGGTAGTCAGCTCGGCCCTCACCTGAAGGCGTGGGGGATGTGGCTGCACCACCGGATGGGGCTCAGCTTCACCAAGGTCGCCGAGGTCCTCGCCCATCTCGGGGTTCAGGTGACCGCCGGGGCGATCTGCCAGTCGTCGGCGAAAGCCGCTTCGACCGAGCTGGTCCGGGTGCACGCCGAGTTGGTGAGGGCGGCGAACGCTTCGCCGACGATCACGATGGACGAGAGCGGGTGGCACGTCGGCGGTCGGGGGCAGTGGCTGTGGGTCGCCGCCAACGACAACGTCACCGTGGTCTGGGTGGCCGATGGCCGAGGGTTCGACCAGGCCACCGAACGCATCAGCGCGGAGTACTCCGGGGTGTTGGTCCGAGACGGCTACGTCGTCTACGACCACTACGACAAAGCGACACATCAATCCTGTGTCGCTCATCTCCAACGACGGGCCCGGGAGCTCGAAGCCGACCTGCCCCGAGCGCATCGGGCGATCCCGGTCGCCGCCAAGGCGATCCTCGCTGATGCCCTCGCCGCCCGGGACCTGCCCACCCCCGAACAGCGGGCCGCCGCCGCCGTCGAGCTGCGAACCCGTCTCGACGCACTGTGCGCCCGGCCGCCCGGGCTGCGATGACAACCGTCGGCTCCTCGCCCACCTCGCCAAGCAGGCCCCTCACCTGTTCACCTTCCTCACCACCGAGGGCATCCCGGCCACCAACTACCACGGTGAGCAAGCCGTGAGACCCTGCGCCGTGAACCGCAAAGTATGGGGCGGGAACCGCACCTGGGCCGGTGCCGACACCTACGGGACCATCGTCAGCGTGCTGGCCACCGCCGCCAAACGCGGAGTCGACGGGCTCGACTACCTCGCCGCCCGGGCCCGAAGCCCAGACCCCGGGCTCGGCATCCTCCTCGGCTGACCCCCGGCCAGCCGACACCCCGCCCCCTCGCCGTCGACCCGGGGCGCTCAACCCGAAGCGATCACATCCGCTTCGACGCGACCAATAACCCGCTATCCAATAACGTAAGATCCACTTCCGGAGCGACTCGGGCCTCCTTGTGGTGCTCACGCAGTTTCCCGCAGCAGGATCGCTCTGCGGGCGCGGCCTGAGCCCACTCAGGCGGCGACGAAGCTGGCCAGGTCCGCGGGTCCGATTGGGGGGCGGCCGGTCGTGCGCTGGTAGCGGCGGACGAGGTCTCGCTGGCGCGTCGATCGTAAAAGCGACCGGGCGACCCGAAGCATCGAGGAGCGCTCGGGCGAGGGGAACGTCCGCGCCAGGTCTTGGAGTAGTCCACGGCGATCAGTCCCGAGCCGGGTGAGCACCCAGCCGGCGGCGGGATCCAGCGAGACGAGGACCATCGCCAAGTGCTCGGGCCGGTGGCGGCGCTCATCACGGGCCAGCGCCAGGCGCAGCGATGCTTCGTAGACGCCCTGGGCGTCGAGCCCGAGCGGCGGGTCCCAACTGGCACAGCGCCGGCGGGCTGCACCGCTCCCGAGGCGGAAGAGGGGTTGGCGTTCAACGAGGCGGTCCAAGGAGCAAGGCTCCCCGCTTTGGAGCAGACGGTCGAGGTCGACACCGATCAGGGCCAACGACTCGGCGTCGGCGGCTGCGCCGGCACCAAGCGGCGCCGCGGCGCGTGCGGTGTCTTCGAGCACGTCGCAGGTCACGCCGTGGCGGGCGAGCACCGTGACCAGCATGTCGTCACCGCCGGCGAGCCCGACGAGCAGGTGCTCGACACCGACGCGGGGATGACCGAGCCGGCGAGCAGATCCGACCGCCCGTCGAAACACCATCCCCACTGCAGGTTCGTCGCCTTGGAACATGCTCACTGTCTCCCTTCGCGATGGCGGTACTTGCGGTGGACGGTCTGCTTGGTCACCCCAAGCCGCAACGCGATGTCCTGCCAGGTCCACCCCGCCCGGCGTGCCGCTGCCACCTGGTCGGCTTCGAGCTGCTCAGCCAGGCGCCGCAGCCGGGCCACAGCACGCAGTCCGACCTCAGGATCGGGGCTCGTCGAACGTTCTGCCTGGGCAGCCACCTCGCCAACTTCCACACAGTCAGCATATGCTGACCACGACGTAACGTCAACATCTGCTGACAATGCTCCCGGGTGCCCCACTCGCCTTGAGGGACCCCCTACGGGCGGCGGCGAACGCCAACGTCAACATGACGAACGCCGGTTCGTAGCGCAAGCGGATCGTTCACCGGGCACCGTGCCCGGCGACAGCCGCTCCGGTGGCGGCGGGTGCCATGCCGTCGAGGGTGTGGCGGCAGTGGCGGACGAGCTCCCGGAGGGCTGGGCTTTCGGTGGCGTTCCAGACCAGTGCGAGCACGGCTCGGGTCTCGACTCCGTCGAGGGCGACCACTACCAGTCGGTCGGATTCTGTGACGGCCATGGTTTCGCTGAGCACGGCGACGCCGAGGTGGCGGGCGGCGAGGTCGACGACGGCGGCGGGAGCGCTGGCTTCAAGCGCGATGTCGGGGGTCACTCCCTCGGCGGCGCAGGCCTGGTCGAACACGGCTCGCACACCGGTCCCTGCGGGCAGGCACACGATCGGGTAGGCGCTCAGGCCCGCCAGCGTGGTGTGGCGCTCGGCGGCGAGAGGGTGATCGGGGGGGACGGCGGCGACGAGGTTCTCGTCGACGAGCAGCAGCGACTCGAGGTCGGCCGGGGCTGCGCCGACCGACCCGACGAGGGCAAGGTGAGCTGTGCCCGAGCGGACCCGCTCGATGAGCCGGTCGGATCGGTCTTCGATGACGCTGATGGCGACACCGGGGTGGGCGAGGTGGTAGGCGGCGAGGATGTCGAACAGGGGCGTCACGGTGCAGGCGGTGACCATGCCGACGACGAGGTCGCCGCGGATGAGCCCGTTGACCTCGTCGATCGCCTGGCGGAGCGCGCTGGCAGAGGCGAGGGCCGCCCGGGCGTGGGGCAGCGCGGCCGCTCCTGCCGCGGTGAGGGTCGCGTTGCGCCCGGAACGGTCGATGAGGGTGGCGCCGAGGTCGGCTTCGAGCTGGCGGATCTGGGCGCTGATGCCCGACTGGCTGACGTGCACCTTGGCTGCGGCCCGGGTGAAGTTGGCTTCCTCGGCCACGGCGACGAGGTACTCGAGCTGCCTGAGCTCCATAACCTGTGATTCTAGCTGTCATCACTGCGATCTGTTGGACTTGTGGCCCCTGGGGGCGCAGGCTGGAGGCATCGACGAAGGAGGACGTGATGTCAGACCAAGCAGCGAGACGCCCCGAGGAGCTCACCGGGTTGTTCGTCCAGGCGGCGAACGCCAGAGACGCGGCAGGTATCGCCGCGCTCTACGAAGAGCACGCAGTGATGGCGTACCCGCCGGGCGGCCAGACCGTCGGCCGTGAGGCGATCCGCGCCCTGTGGGAGAAGGTGCTCGCCTGCGGTCCCCGCTTCGAGCTCGAAGAGCCGTTGGCCACCCTCGTGAGCGGGGATATCGCGCTCACCGCCACGGTGGCCGCCGACGGGGCGGGCGCACGAGCCCAGGTGTGTCGCCGCCAAAGCGACGGCACCTGGCTTCGCGTGTTGGACCTCCCCGAGCTCGTCTCCCCGACGGTCAGTGCCCCATGACCGGGGTGGGGACGAACACTGGGGTTGTGGCGAGCACCGAGGTGCGGGCGAGCACTGGGGACCGGCTGCGGGCGGTCGCGCTCGGACTGACCGGCGTCGAGGAGCGTGAGACGTGGCACAAGCCGACGCTTCGGGTTGGCGGGAAGCTGTTCTTGACACTCGGCCCCGACGGATCCACCGCGACGATGAAGGCCACCGTCCCCGACCAGGTGGCGTTGATCGCCGCCGATCCGGGCGTCTTCTCCGCCGCCGCCTACCTCGGCCGCTATGGCTGGATCACCGTCTCGCTCGACCGATGCGATCTCGACGAAGTCGAAGCGCTCGTCGTCGACGCCTGGCGCCAGACGGCTCCGCGTCCGGCCGGCGACCGACGAGCACGCAGCGGTGACCGCAAGCGCCAGCCTCGCGCCTCGGGCCAGCTCCAAGCGCCGGTGGCGCGGTGAGAACCGAGCCGATGACAGCGGACAGCGTGGACCTGTGGGTCGACCCGATCTGCCCGTATGCGTGGATGACGTCTCGCTGGTTGTTGGAGGTCGAGGCCATCCGGGCGATCACGGTCCGCTTCCACGTCATGAGCCTGTCGGTGCTCAACGAAGGCCGGGCGGACCTGTCCGAGCGCTACCGGCGACTGCTCGATGTCGGATGGGGGCCGGTACGCGTCGCGATCGCCGCCGAGCAGACCCACGGCCCCGAAGTGCTTCGCGACCTGTACGCCGCACTCGGGACGCGCCTGCATCCCGGCGGCCGCGACGTCACCCGAGACCTCTACCTCGACGCGCTCGGCGAGGTGGGCCTTCCTGCCTCTCTCGCCGACGCGGCCCAAAGCAGCGACTTCGACGATGCGCTTCGAGCCAGCCACCATGCCAGCATGGACCCAGTCGGCGAAGACGTCGGCACCCCGGTGATCCACGCAACGGGCCCTGACGGCGACACGGTGGCCTTCTTCGGCCCCGTCGTCATCCCAGCTCCCAAAGGCGACGCCGCTGGGCGACTCTGGGACGGGGTGCTCCTCGTCGCTGGCACCGACGGCTTCTTCGAGCTAAAGCGCACCCGCACCCGCGAACCGGTCTTCGATTGATGCGCCACACCTGGCCCTGCCACTGCGACCGCCGATGAGCGCCACCGACAAAGCAGCCGAACTGCTGAGACTGCACACCGACCCCGAACTGCTCGTGCTGGTCAACGTCTGGGACGTGGCCTCCGCCCGCGTCGTCGCCGCCCAACCCGGCTGCAAGGCTCTCGCCACCGCTAGCGCAGCCATCGCCGCCTCCTTCGGCTACCTTGACGGGGAGCACATCCCCCTCGACCGCGTGCTGGACATGACCGCCCGGATCGTCGAGGCAACCGACCTACCGGTCACCGCCGACTTGGAGGCCGGCTACGGCGATGTCGCTGCCACCGTCACCAGGTCCATCGCAGCCGGCGTGGTCGGCGCCAACCTCGAGGACCAGATGCGCCCCCTGCTCGAAGCCCTCGCTGCGGTGGTAGCTGCGATGCACGCCGCAGAGCGCGAAGGCGTGTCATTCGTGCTCAACGCCCGAACCGACACCTACCTGCTCGGCGGCACCCGGGAGCCCGCCGAGATCCTCGCGGAGACCATCGCACGCGGTCGGGCCTACCTCGATGCCGGCGCCAGCTGTGTGTTCGTGCCCGGCGGGCTCGACGCCCCCACGATCACCGAGCCTGGCGTCGCCTTCGGCCCCGGCAAGCTCAGCGTCCTCGGCCTGCCCGGCACTCCTCCACCGGGCGAGCTCGCCGCCCTTGGGGTCGCTCGGGTGTCCTACGGGCCCTACCCCCACCAACTGGCCCTCGACGCCCTCGCCGCTCACGCCGCGTCCCTCCTGTCTGGTCGCGGCTTGCCTGACAATCAGATCTGACCGTTGCCGGCCAGCGAATCCTGCTTCGAGAAGCATCGGCGGGACACCTCGGGCGCCCCGACCAATGGCCCTTCCCCCGCACTCCCGCACGCCCAAGGAACCCTGGCGAGCGCCCCTCCGCTCAACCTCGGACGAACGCCCATTCGTACCGCTGGGGGATCGTGATACGGGCAACTTGTGGCGGTGCCATCGCGGGTGATCAACGCGGATCTCGAACGCGGTGAAGCGTCGGTCGCGGGGTGCCTATTCGATGTCGCGTGCGGTCAGCTCCTTGTAGTAGTAGAGCATCGGCTCGGTCTGACCCGGCTCGACGTTGGTGTAGCCGTGCCGCCGGTAGAAGCGGCGTGTGTCGGCGTCCTGGCCGTCGAGGTTGATCTCGAGCACCTCGCCGCCTCGCCGGCGTACCTCGGCCTCAGCCGCCCGCAGCAGCTGCATGCCGCGGCCGCGGTTGCGGTGCTCGGATACCACGAAAAGCTCGTCGAGCAAGGCGACGGGTCCGTCGTACCAGGCGTTCGCCCGCAACGACACCAGCGCCACTCCGACCGCCGACTCCCCGGTGAGGATCGCGAACATTGAAGGCCCGGCGAGCAGCCGCTGCAGGCGCGCGGTCAGAACGGCAACGCCCGGCGTCGGGGTGTCGAATTCACGGTTGAACCGGTCCAGTAAGCAGGCGACCGTGCCCGCCTCGGTCACCGTTGCCAGGCGCGGCGTCATGCGCTCGTGTCCACGTCGCGCGACAGTGCGCTGGGCGGGTCGGGGCGGCCGCGGATGTCGATGACGTCGGCGCCGGCGTCGGCGCCGGCGCCGGCGCCGGCGCCGGCGCGGTCGATGGTGAAGACCAGATCTGTCCGGCGAACGTTGGTGTAGCTGGCCGTGATCGCTTCAGTTGGTGGTGCTGGGGACGAGGCGGCCATGGCGACGGCGCCGGCAAGCTGCGGCGGGATCCGGATCGCGTCCGGCAGGATGGCGTTCGCGTCTGTCGCGGTCATCGCGGCTGCTATTGGTCGGCGAGACCGCGAGAGCGCAGCAGTTCGAGCACAGCGGCGCTGGGCGGTTTCGGTTCGCCCGGGTCGACGGTGATCTCGTCGGTGGGGGCGCCGGCGTCGAGCAGCAGCCGCACGGTGGCGACCCAGTCCGGTGCGGGGGCGCTGTCCGGCCGCTCGCCGCTGCCGACCAGTGCCCATTCCAGGGGCCGGCTGTGCCAGCGGCTGTCGCAGGCGGTGAGGTCGGCGCCGTGCCGCAGCAGCAGGCCGACGGTGTCGGCGCTGCCCGCCCAGCTCGCGGCGTGCAAGGCGGTCGCGCCGTCGTCATCGGCCGTGTCGCGGCAGGAGTTGACGGGGAACCCGAGCTCCAGCATCACCGCGACGGCCGCGGCGTTGCCGTGCTCGGCGGCGGCCACCAGCGTCGCGCGGTCCGCGGCGTCGAGGCGGCCGAGCAGTCCGGGATTCGCTGTGGCGACGCGCCGGGCGCCGTCCGAGTCGCCGGTGACGATTGCCGCCAGCATCCGCTCCACCGGATCGCTGCTGGCGCCACCGAGCAGGCCGACCGTCCTCGCCACGCCGGCGGTGAGGGCGCGTCGCCGCGCGGAGCGACCGTCGCGGCCCGGGGCATTGGGGTCGGCGCCTGCGGCCAGCAGCAGGGCCACCGCGTCGGCGTCGGCGTCGGCGACCGCCTCGATCAGCGCGTCGGTGAACACCTCGGGCGTATCGGCGGCGGCGCGAGCAAGCAGATCCAGGCACCACGTGCCGCCCGCGGCGTAGAGCGACGCGACAACCGTCTCAGACCGCACCACGGCGCCGCGCTCGAGCAGCATGCGGATGATCGGCTCATTGTTGCGGCTGGAGTTGGCACTGGTGACCGCGCACTCTAGTGGGCGCCAGCACCGCCTCCCGGTGCTTTGTCCGCCGATATCGGCGTCGGCGTCCAGGAGCAGCCTGGTGACCTCGGCCAGCCCGATCGCGCGGGCCGGATCGAGGTGGAAGCGTGAGGCGCAGGCCAGGTGCAGCGCCGTCCAGCCGGTCTCGGGGTCAACTCGGGTCGCCGCAACCGGGTTGCGGCGCAGTTCGGCCGCGACCCTGTCTGCGTCGCCGAGGACGACCGCCGCCGCAAACCCCGACTGCGCCAGTGACGGGTTCTCCTGCAGCATGCGGGCCGCGGCGCCGATCTGGAGGTTGACGCTGAAACGCACGAACTGGATGACGTCCTCGGGGATCGACGTGGTCCGCGCCTGGATCTCGCGCACCAGCGCCGGCCAGCTCGGCAGCCCCAGTTCACGCGCGACAGCCAGCTGCGCCCCAGCCAGCGTCGGGGGCGCCGCGACCGCCGCGAGCCGCGCCAGCGCGCCAGGGTCCGCGGATCGTGCGGCGCGCAGCAACTCCTTGGCCAGGCGGCGTGCTTGATCAAGGTCAGGGTGGTCGGGAAGTACGGGCATGACATCTCCTCGTGGCCCGGCGGTCCGCATGCCAAACCCGGAGATGATCACGAGACTACGACCTCAGATCGAGAGGTGAACTCAGTTCTGCCCGCGGACCCGGAGGCGCCCTCACACGCCCAGAACAGCATAGCACTGCGGCGCTCGCACCCACCCCGCTGCTGCAGCCCCGCAGCGCCCGCATGGCGAACCCCCTACGGGAACGCCGCAGGTCAGGACGGGTGCGCAGGTGGAGGTGTCCCATATACCCCGCCCGATAAAAAGCCCGGTGACCCCCCGCCATAGGGGGCAGACCCCGAAGGCTCCTAGACCGAGTCCACGGGTGTTGCACGCAGCTTGCGACACCTTTGCTCACGGGTGAGCCGCTTGCGGGAGTGAGCACCGCCGGCTCGGCCGGGTGGTGCGCTCGTCCAGCCAGCGACCCCAGATCGCCCTGATCTGGACCACCGCGCAGTCGATGCCACGCGGCCTCGCACTCGCTCCGAACGACGGCTCGGGCGTCGCCTCCGCCGGGCGGTCCAGGGGGGCGGGAGCGCCGAACGCGCGACCCGAAGGACGACCGCAGGAGAGCGACAGCGAGGCGCTCATAACGACGTCCGCCGATGGCTCGATGCGGACCCACCGTGAGCGCGGAACCGGCGTTCTGCGGGGGTCGGGGAGGGCAGCCGTGTTCCGAGGTTGGCGACTTGGTCAGACCGCTGGGGACGCCCGTGAGTTCGATCTGGGCGTCGCCGAACGGATGGGCGGCCTGCGTTGTCGTGAACGGCTATCGCTCAGCCGCCCGGCGGGTCGGGCGCAGCTTCTATACCTGTCCGCCGCCGAGCAGGGTGGCGATGGCGTCTCGCGTGTCGGTGTGGTCGTTGCGCCAGAGATGGCCGTAGACGCGCTCCATGAATGCAGCGTCGGTGTGGCCGGCCCAGCGTGCGACCGTTACTGGAGAACGCGGATGTTCTAGATCTACATATTCCCCCTCGTGACGTGATGTGGAGCGGGCATCGTTTTGCTTCATGGTTGGCCGTCGTCGCTGATGTTGATGCGGTCCAGGGCGGGTTGTGAGTAGTAGGTGTGGAGGTGGTTGGCCGTGTGGGGGCTGATGTTGGTGATGCGGCGCATGACGTCGGGATCGAGCATGCGGGTGAGCCGACGTCGGGCGGCGTTGCGGGCGAGGATGGTGGGGAAGCCGATCCTGGCCAGCTGTTTGGTCATGGCGCTCAGGCTGATGGGCTGGTCCGCCAGCTTGCCGGGGAACAGCCAGCGTTGTGTTGATCTTCCCGGTCGGCGGGACCGGTCAGCTAATCGCACCGCTAGTTCCGCCACGGGCGCTGGGAGCGTTGTGGCAAAGCCGCGGACTGACAGCTCGGTGCCATCGTCGCTGTGGTCGAGATCGCTACAGCGCAGGGCGGTGATGGCGGGAAGGGTAAGCCCGAACATGACCACGAGCAGCCCGGCGAAGCGGGGGGCAAGATCCCAATCCTCCCGGCCCACGAGGTCGGCCGCGATCTGGAGGAGACGGGCTTCGCTCAACTGGTCGTAGCGGGGCTCCTCCCGGTCTGCGGTTGAGACCCGGAGGTTGCGTATATGGCCGCGAGGGCGCGCCCAGTTCACGAAAACCTCGACTCGCTGGCCGACTTTTCTCCCCTGGCTGGTGGCAAGGAATGAATCGAGATCGCTCTGGGTGCAAGTGGACAGCGTCACCCCCCGATCGCTGAGCCAACCGACCAAGGTGACCGCGGCCTTCCACTTGCCGGCGGCCGTCCCCCGGCCGGCGCGGGCCGGCTCTTGACGCTCTTGGGTGCGGCGGAGCTTGCGCAGAAGGTCGAAGTGGGCGTAGTGACGCAGACAGGTTTTGTCGGTCTCGGTGGCCTCCAGTCTGGCGAGGTCGCGGTTGATCGCCGATTCGACCCCCGCGATGACCTCGTTGCGGTCTTCGAGGACACCGGCGGCAACGAGGAGGGATCGCAGCATCCGGTGGCGGTCACGTCCGTCGGGGAGGCGGAGCTGGTCGAGAGTGTCATGGGTCAGAGGCGTTTCGCCTCGCACCATATGGGCCACCACGACCGCCGAGGGGCCCTCCAGCCACTTGTCGAGCACTGCGGGGGTCATAGCCTCGGCCAGCACCTCGCGAAGGGATGTGAGCCGTGGAGTGATCCGACCGTCCGCGTCGACGAGGACCGCCTCGAGCGTGGCGTGGACCCAGCAACGTGGACACTGGGTCGCCGTCCAACGACCGTTCTGTTGTCCGCATGTCGGACAGATCAGGTCGATCTCGAGGCCGGAGCAGTGGGTGCAGAGCTGGTGGCCCGCCTCGTCACGGCCGGGGGTGATCTTCCACTCGCTACAGACATGGCACCAAGCCCACTCGCTGCGTGCGATCCGATAGCAGCCGAAGCAGACGGCACCGTCCGGCCAGTTCGCCGCGGTTGGTGCGTCGTGTCCACATCGGCAGCATCGCCGGTCCGGAGGCGTGTAACCCGCCCGGGTGCAGCGGGCGCAGAGGGGGCCCTCCTCGGTGCGGCTGGTTGGGAGGGCGGCTGTTCCACATTGCGCACACGTCTCGAAGAGGATCTCTGCGTGCCGGGCGCATCGGTCGCAGAAGGCCTCTGCGTTCGGGCCGCGACGGGCGAGGCGTTGGAGCTCACCGCAGCGGGCGCAGACCTCACCGCTGTCCGCCCGGTGACACGGCGGGCATAGCTCGCCGACCCGACGTCGTGACGGGTCGCCACAGCGGACACACTTCCAGCGCCTCACGGTGACCGCCCCGGCGTCACACAGGGCTCCCCTCAGCCGGAAAATGACCGCAGGCATGCCCGGATCGGGAGCGCTCAACACTCCAGGGCGAGACAGCAGGTACTCGGCTAGCTCGCCCAGCATCCCTCGATGGGTGAGGATCTTAGCCAGGACCACCTCGATGTGTGCAGGGTCCATCCCGGGCTCCATGCCAGCGATTTCGGTCATCACGTAGGCCTTCGTGCAGGTCCGACACAGCGCGGTCAGACGGTCCCAGGCGACGAGGTGAGAACGTCGCCCGCAGTGGCGGCACGCACCGACGCAGGTCGGGTTTCGCCGCACGATCGCCTCGCAGGGGTGGCAGAGGGTGAGGCCGGCCACGCGCCGGGGCGCGGTTGTAACCCCGCAGCTCCCGCACTCCACGGCTCGGTGTTGGCGAACAAAGACCGTGTTGCAGTGCCGGCACAGGGGTCGACGGTCGTCATCGACCCCGCCCACCTTCGCGACGACTCCACATTGGACACAGGCCCGTCTATGGCGATCCGCGAGACACGTGGTGCACAGCGATTCGACTCCCGACCTACCCATCGACCTCGGGGTCCCAGCACAACCGTCACAAACAGGCAGCGCGATATCGGTGGCACCGCCAGCGTGCAGCGCCCACAAAAGCCGGTGGAACCCATGAGTCGGATGTCCGAGCACCCCGCGTCGATGGTCGTCGAACTGACGGGCGAGACTACGTAGACCACGGATCGAGTCGTAGATAGCATCGATACAGCCGGCGACGTCCTCGGCCGACAGGATCGGGTGTACCGCGACGACGCCTTCGACTAGCACTGCGTGGAGCCGTTCGATCTCGCAGGGGCCACACGGCCGGGTCCTCACGATGACCGGGTGCAAGCCGCCAGCGCACAACCGCCCCGAAAGCGTCGCCAAAGGACGGTCAGTCAAACTTCGGTGCTGGCGCCGGCGAGGCGATCGCTTTGGCGATGCCCGCCGCGTTGTCGCCGTTCACCGCAATCTCGTGGACATTGTCGGCCACGAAGCGGAAGTCGGTGAGGGCGGCCAGATCGCAGTCACAGATGAGGCACAAGCCGCTGAGATACTCGAGGCTCACCTGCTTGGGGGGCTTGCTCATCAGCCGCCAGGCGTGTTCTCGTGAGATCCCGATGCCTAACGCGTCGAAGGCCTCGACCAGCTGAGGTGCTTTCCAGATGCCCCGCTCAGCCAGCAGGAGTTTGGCGTTCCAGCCAACCCTCACACTCATCGGTTCTCCGTCGCCGGAATGACCTCGGTGATTCCGGCGAGGAATCCCTCATTCGCCTTGGCCCACTGGCGGCGCTGCCAGTCCTCTGACACCTGCACGTAAATTGACGTCGTAGCCGGCGCCGAGTGGCCGACCTGGGACGAGACCAAATCTCGCGAGACCCCGTCCTCGATCGCGTGGCTGCAAAAACTGTGCCGCAGACAGTGCGGGGTGAGCGCATCCGACAAGCCGGCCGCGTCACGCACCTGGCGGAACACCCGCTGCATCGACGCCGGCTGCAAACGGTCGCCACGCTCGTTCAGCCAGCACCACGACGAGGTCGCCGCCGCCGGAAACGCCGGACGGATATCCGCCATATACCAAGACAACAGTGGTGTCACCAGCCGCGGACGCCAGTTGAACACCAGCCGCCGACGTTTCTGGCCGCCCTTGTTCGCCTTGGCGTATCGGACGTGGAGCTGTCCGAAGCCCCCGCACTGCTCGAAGCCCCGAAGAGCGGAGAAGTCCTCGACGCCGAGATGGCACGCCTCATCAATCCGTAACCCGAACGCGTAAACGACCGCGAAGAAAACGTAGTCACGCTTCGCCGTGATCGTCCCCTTGCAGCCCTTGGCCTGCGCGCTCAAGGTGCGTTCGTGTAGACAGCCCAAGAACACCGCCACCTCTTGTCTGCTCAACGGCCGGCGAGCCGGGTCACACTCAAGCTCCTCGACGTGAACGGTCGTGTTCCACTCGAAACAGATCTGGACCGGGTGAGTGCCGAAACGCTCCAAACAGCGATCCGTCCACTCGTAGGCGGGATTGGTGATGTGATCGCAGAACTGGCGGACAGCCCCCTGGTAACTGCGGATGGTAGACCCCGACAGCCTCTCGGCCACCAACTCCGCCGACCAGATGTTCATGAACTCCGGGCGCCACTCCCACGGATCTGCCCCGCAATGCTCACGGAACCGGGTCACCACGAAAGCCCGGTTAGCTACGTAGCTCTTGGAGAGATGACGAGCCGCCATCTCCACCCGCCAGCCCGTCAGCATCTCCAAGAACACCTGATCAGCCGCCTCACAGCGACCTTGGGATCGCGGTTCCCGAAGCGCCACGATCTCGGCCATGCCGCCATCCGGCCGGCTCACAAAAAGTCACTCAGTCGTTGCATGATTTCCACGAACGTAGTCGTTCAGCAACGGCCAGCCGGGGATGCTCAATGTTTCACCAGGTCATCGACCGTGTCGATAGACCCCCCGAAGAGCCCAGACGGAACTTACCCCAAACCCGCGAAACCCATCCGACCTGCATAGACGGGGTGAGTCACGCTGCGTCACGTTGCGGCTCTCCGAAAATGCGCGTTTCCAGCCGGTCAACTCCCGCAGCGATCCAAATCGCCACGGCGGTATGCCGCAGAGAGTGTGGCGTCGGCTGGGGATCGGCGATGCCGGCCCGTTCGACGGCTGGCCGCCATATCCGGGACCGCCAGTTATCAGGGGTGATCGGTCCCCCGTCCCGGCCGGTGAACAGCCAGTCGTTCGGTCCCAAACAGCGCTGGTCGATCATGGCCGCCAGTCGGTCCCGAAGGGCACGGTGGATGGTCGGCACCGTCCGCTCCCCCGCGAAGGTCTTGGTCGGGTGGATCTGGCGTCGAACCTCGCTACCGGACATCTCCAGTGGGACACTGACCGCTGTCAAGCGCACGACGACCTCGCCGGCCGCGAGGCGTAGGTCCCTCACCCGGAGAGCTGCCAGCTCACCGATGCGAAGCCCGGTTGTCGTGGCGAAGGCCACCACGACCGCCCATCTCGGGTCGATCGCCTCCTCCAGGCGGTCCAGCTCGCCGACGGTAAGGAATCTCCGCTCCACCTGTCCGAGCCGGGGTGGCTTGACCGCGGCGGCAGGGCTGGCAGCGATCAGCCCCTCGCTCACCGCGTCGGCGAGCAGCTTCTTCAGCGTCACCAGGCAGCGGGTCACCGTCGCCGGGGCAAGCTCGCCCGACATGCTCACCGTCCACGCTGCGATGTCGCTGCGGCGCAGGTTCGCGAGGCGCACCGGGCCGAAGCGTGGCTCGATCCGACATGTCCAGATGGACTGCTCCCTCGCCCTGGTGCTGGAGGACACCTGGCGCGTGGCTGACCACCGCTCCCACCACTGCGCCACGGTGGTCTTGCCGCCGCTCGGGTCGCCGGTCCCCCCGTAGCGGCGCTCACGAAGACGCTCTTGGCGGTAAGCGTCAGCCTCGGCGGCGGTGTCGAAGTTGGCCGTGTGCCGCTTGCCAGCCGAGTCGTACCACCGGGCTTCCCACGTCGCCGTCCCGCTCGACCACTCTCGCCGCCGGACACCAGGCTGGCGACTCACGCGGCCCGGTCCCGGTTGCGTGGCCGGCCCCGCCGCCCGGCCTGGGCCGCGGGGGTGGTGTCAACCGCCTGAGATTCGAGCCACGCGGCCACGTCCTCGGGGCGGAAGCGAAGCTCCTTACCGACACGGAGAAAACGGATGCGGTGCTCGTGGGTAAGACGGTAGACGAGATGCTTGGACGTACCGAGGTATGTGACCAGACGGTCGATGTCCCACAGCTCCGGCAACGCAGACGAATCGTTCCTCATACCCAGCAGGGACGAATCAACCGATCCTGCCACCGCAAGCGACGGGACTCGCGGGGACGGATTCGCCCCCACTGATGGGGGCGCAATGGGGGCGAAAGACGGGTCGCCCTCGCCATCCTCTCGGTCTACAGGGGGTCTGACCAGGCACTTTTCGGTGGGGCTAGGTGGAATCGAACCACCGACCTCAGCATTATCAGTGCTGCGCTCTAACCGGCTGAGCTATAGCCCCGCGAACTACGGAAGCCCAAGATTACACCAAGCACCGGGTCGCCATCCTCACCCCGCACGATCCCGGCTACCAGGGTGGTTCAGGCGACCATCGCTGTCGTGGGACGTCGGTGAACCAAGCCGGCGGAGCGCACGACGGGAGGCAGGGTGAACACGAAAGCAAGGAGGCGAGCTACCGCGAGGAACAGCTCGGGAGGTATCACGTCGTCGACGTCACACGTGGAGTGAATAGCCCGTGCGAGAGGAGGGTCCTCGACTACCGGCACCCGGTGGGAAACCCCTTCGGCTCGGATCCGCTGAGCTAACTCGTCGGTGCCCTTAGCAACGACGACAGGCGTTCCACCTCTATCCGGATCGTAGCGCAGCGCCACGGCGTAGTGGGTTGGGTTGACGACGATCACGTCGGCACCTGCCACAGCAGCCATCATTCTGGACCTAGAAAGTCCCTGCATCCTCCGCCGAACGTGGCCCTTCACCGTTGGGTTACCCTCTGCGTCCTTGTTCTCGTCCTTGACCTCCTGCTTTGTCATCTTGAGCGACTTCTGCAGCTTGCGTCGTTGCCACGCATAGTCACCCAAACCGAGCACTAGACCGACGGCTGAAATATCACGAGTTAAGCCAAGTAGAGTTGAACCTGCATATGATAACATCGGTGCCATCTGAGCGGGCTGGGATCCGACCAAGGTGTGGCTGAGACCCAAGATCGTCGTATAGGCAAGTCCGACGAGGGCCACCAACTTCACCAGTTGCTTGCCGAGTTGCCACACGGACTGCGTCGAGAACAAGTTCTTGAATCCTTTGAGAGGATTCAGCTTGCTCCACTTGGGTGCAGCAGCATGAAGTGAGAAGAGGCCTCCTGTCTGAGCCACGCCAGCTGCGAGCCCGACGACGGCGAAAGATCCGACTACTGGCAGGATAAGCGCTGCGGCGTCGTCAAGACCGCTGATCAGCACGCCCAGAGCTCCAGGGGACGTAGGGTTGGCAATCACGTTCGCCGACTGTCCCAGCAATCCGACCAGGCGGCGATCCGCGGTCTTGACAAGTGTCGGAATGATCATCGTGCCTACCAACGCTATGAGCCAGCCCGACACGTCCGGTGACTTAGAGACACGTCCCTCCCGACGCGCCTTCTTTCGTCGCTTCGGGGTGGGCTTCTCGGTGCGGTCGTCCCTAGCCATCAGTGCCCGTTCACGAGAAGCGCCATGTCAGTACCGATCCTGCCCAGAATGTTGGACAAGTACCCAGGCAGAACTTGGAGGCCGATTGCGACGAACAGGAGCGAGAGGAGCACCTGAATCGGAAAACCCAGCAGCCATACGTTCATTTGAGGCGCCGCCTTCGATAGCAACGCGAGACCTATCTGTGCTGCGAAAAGCACTGCCACGAGCGGTGCTGCGATCTCCAGTGTAGCTGTGAAATAGGTAGCTACGTCTGCGCTTATGACTCCGGCCCCCAATGCAGAGGCGTTGAGCATGATCGCCCCCTTCCCCAAGGACAGAGCGAATCCTTTCACCAGGAGCATCTCACCGTTGGTGACAAACAGGAGCACCATACCCACCTGCTCGTAGAGCTGACCAAGGATAGGCGTCTGCTGCGCAGAGAGAGGGTCTATCGACGGGGGTAGGTTCAAGCCTCCGAACAGGTCGACCATAGATCCTGCCGAGCTGATGGCGCTGAGGAGGATCTGCACTGGCAGGCCCAACATCAAGCCACTGAACACCTGGATAACCAGAGCTCCAATAAGCCCAGCGGTATCGGTCGGTATGGCACTTGCCGGAATCTGATGGAGTGACAGTAACGCCAGTCCGCCGGCGAACCCGATGAGCACAGGTCGAGGAGTGGTGGCACTATTCGAAAAGGGCGGGACGACGACCAGCCATGCCAGCGCCCTCACGAACACCAGTAGAAATCCCAGCAGCCAGAGAGGATCTACGTTGAAACTCAACCTAACCCCCTACGAGGCTGGCTGTCTGAGAGATCATTGCAGTCGTGTAACCCTCCATCTGACTCAGCATCCAGTGCCCAGCAACGATGAGAATCACGGCGACGACTACGAGTTTAGGCACAAAAGTCAGCGTCACCTCTTGGAGTTGGGTAACTGTCTGGAAAAGCGACACGACGAGCCCGACGACCAGACTGCCCAACAGGAATGGGAGTGCGAGCTTCATCGTCATCATGAGCGCTTCTGACGCCACGCTCATCAGCTGTCCCTCGGTCAATTGAATCCCACCACCAAAGAGTGGGTGACCAAGATCCATCCGTTTACCATTACGAACAAGAGAAGCTTGAACGGCAGTGATACAAGGGTCGGTGGAAGCATCACTACACCTAAAGACATCAGCACAGATGCCACTACAAGGTCGATGACCAGGAACGGAATGAAAATGACAAAGCCGATTATGAAGCCGCTTTTGAGCTGGGACAGCACGAAGGCGGGAATGATCGCCGCAAGAGACGCCTGAGTGGGCGTAGCTGGGTGCTCACCGTCAACACCTGTTGTCAGGGCGAGCTCCTGGCTGCCGGTCTGCTTTAGCATCCACGCCTTGAGAGGCACTTCCGCAGCATGGTAGGCCTGAGTTGCGCTGTCGTGGCCGTGAAGATAGGGTTGGAGTGCAACCTTGTTCAGCTGGGTCAATGTAGGCGTCATGATGAACAAACTCAGAATCAATGCTAGTCCTGCCAGCACCTGGTTGGGTGGGGTAGTCGTCAAACCTAAGGCTTGACGCAATAGACTGAATACGACGATGATCCTGGTGAAGCCAGTCAGCAGTATCAGAAGTGAAGGTGCCAATGCCAGCAGCGTCAGCGAGAGGATTACGAGGATGCTGTCTGAAGGCTTGCCCAGCGTATTTCCCAGGTTGATGTTCAACGACGTGCCCGCACTTGCAGCGCTCGGCGCGGTTACAGCTGATAAGAAGTGGTTCATCGACCTAATTCACTGAGGCTCGCCGGGTGGTCAGCTCTTGCAACTGCTCAAACGTTTGCTGTAATCGCCCAACCGACCAGGTTCTCTGGCCTCTTGGATATCCCTGTTCAGCTGCCATGTCGGCTTGCTCGGCTGGGGCAAGTTCAGCTACGTTGCTGCTGAGGTCTGCCAGGCGGGTTACCTGGTGAGCTGTGATTCCTAGGAGAAGAGTTTCTGATCCTGCTCTCACGATCGCTACATGAACTCCCTTGCCCAGAGTCTGGCGGTTCAGAACTGTCATGCCCGCTTCCGAGCGTTTCGATCCGGCCGACTTAACGAACCGACCCTTTGCGACTTTTGATGCCAACCAGATCAGTGCCAGCACTACCGCCAACCCGAGAAGAAGCTGGAACATCAGGGAGGTGGCTGACACGCTGTTGGATCCTGTACCAACAGTGGCGAGGGCTACAACATTTACCATTGCGATCAACTCGTCGGCCGGCTTGCCACCGAAGCGTTCGCCGTGATCTCAGTGACCCTGACCCCGAGCTCGTCGTCTAGCACCACGACTTCGCCTCGCGCTAAAAGCGTGTTGTTGACCAGAATATCCACCGGTGAGCGAGCAAGACGATCAAGCTCGATCACTTTCCCAGGCCTGAGCGCGAGCAGTTCCCGCATCGTCATACGGGTACGGCCAAGTTCTACTGTGACCGCCATGTCGACGTTGTATAACAGCTCGATAGGTCGCCCTTCCGCTCCGGCAGCTGAGCCTGCGTCTAGGGTCCCTAGTTGGTCCGTATCAACCAGGTTAGACATGTCTGCTTGTTCCTGTGTCATTTGCTTTCCTTTGGTTTAGTCTCGACGACCATGCAAGCGAGGTGCTTGCCGGAAGTGGTTGGTAGCACGTCGCAGAAAGGGATGCCCTCGACCTTCAGACACAATGTCGCCGCTTCAGGCTGCTGCAAGGAGATCGAGTCTCCGATGGAGAGACTGAGGATTTCTTCAGCCGACAGGACCACTTCTCGAAAGGAGACCGAGACCTCTACGGGAGCGTCGAGGAGCCGCTCCCGTAGAGCTGCGTCCTGCGCACCCTCGTCGCGGACGTCAGGACGATCGATACGCTCAAGGGCGTCCACTAGGGTAAGCGGAACCAACAGCGGCAGACCGGCGGTCGCGTCGAAGCCTAACTTGTCTTCGAACGTGAACTTCAGGCCGATAAGGAGGTATACCTCCGAAGGGTCTGACATCTGCACTAACGACGGGCTACTCGTGGCGTGCAAAGACCCCTTCGCCAGTGGAACGATGACACTGACCGCCTTGAACGCCTCTGCGAGTAGAGTCTCCGCGACCTCGGCTACGAGTCGTATCTCGATATCGGAGAGCTGACGTTCGCGAGGGACAGAGGTAACGCCGCCCCCCAGCCGGAGCTCGACTAAAGCTTGAACCAAAGACGAAGGAAAGTGCAGACTCACTCTCCCGCCGATCGGGCTGATCGCACCGACAGCCAAGTACGTCGGATCCGGAAGCGTTGTCGCGTAAGTCTCCCAGCGCTCCTGCGTGAGAGCGCCGATCTCGACTTTGGCGGATGTTCGCAGCAAACCGGTCAGGGCTTGGGTTACGCGGTGCGCTGCGACTTCGAGGACTGGGAGAAGACGGCGGAGCCGGTTACGCTCCATCGCCTCGTGGCGCTGAAAGTCGTATAGTTCGTATTGACGCAAGTTCTCGGCGGCATCTTCGGCCGCGACGACATCGGGCATGCAGGGTCTCCCCGGGCCTGTCCGTGGCCGTGAGATCGGTTGCCGTCCTGGCGCTTCTCGTATTTCTTCGGCAACCTCACCCGATCACTTGAGCCCCCCCCTCAGAGGTCAAGCCATCTGGGCGAGAGCGTTCAAGTTCGCGGCCGTAGTCGACACCACCTTCGTGTTCGCCTGGTACGCCTCCTGTGCCACTATCAGGTCGGTCAGCTGGGAGGACAGGTTCACGTTGGATCCCTCCAGAGCGCCACCTACCAGACTCCCGAGCCCTCCAGTACCGGCGACACCCACGGTCGGCTGCCCGGAGTTCGAGCTTTGGATGTACATGAGATTGCCTTGAGACGCTAGGCCCCCGGGATTGGAGAACTGGGCCAGAGCGATCTGTCCGATCGACAGTGTCTTCCCGTTCGAGAACGACCCTGTGATTACCCCGTCGGAGCCCACCGAGTAACCCGAGAGAGTTCCAGAGGAGTATCCGTCCACGCCTGTCACGGTAAGAGACTGCTGGCCGGAGTACTGAGTCACTGCTCCTGGGGAAGTGGGGTTCGGAAACTGTATGTTCCAAGTGTCCGAGGAAGGGAAAGCATAGGTCGAAGGCATGTTCTGAACCGGCAGCGAAAGGGACCCGTCAGAGTTGGTCGTAGCTCCCGTCACCGAGCTGATCTGCCCCGTGGTAGTTCCGAAGGTGATTGTGGGAGGAGTGGTCCAAAGCTGCGTGATAGCCCCCGCCGGATCCGTCACGGTTCCTTGTAGCGTCCAGGTGTTAGCTTTGCCCGTCACTGGAGTGAACGTCAAGTCGACCGGCACGACGTTACCGAGCGCGTCGTATGCATTGATGGTTGAGTCGACTGGCGTCGCTGTCCCTGTCCCTGACCAAGCGGGGAGGTTGCCTCCCAGGGTCAGCTGGGTGGTCGGTGTTGCCGGCATTGTCGTGTTGGTAGGTATCGTAAGTGGCCCTGTAGGAGCATTCGTATTGATAGTGCCCTGGGCGTTGGCCATCCAACCTTGGATGAGAGCGCCACTTTGCGTAGTCAAGTTGCCGTTCGCGTCGAGTGTCAGGTTCCCGTCCCTCGTGTACATCGTCTGACCGAACTGCTGGGCCACGAGGAATCCGCTTCCTTGAATAGCAACGTCGGTGGGCACATTCGTCGCTTGGATAGCCCCTTGCGACTGGTTGGACGAGACAGCTCCTATGCGTACGCCGGCGCCAACTGCGATCGGGTTGATCCCCCCGGACTGTCCCCCAGCTACCGGAGCAGATGCTCCTGCAACCTGTTCGGCTAGAAGGTCCGTGAACTGGGCTGACTGCGATTTGTAGGCGGTTGTATTAGAGTTCGCGACGTTGCTACCGATGACATCTAGGTAAGTTTGGTCGGCAGCTATACCAGATACTGCTGCTATCAGTGACTGTTCCATTGGATCGTCCTTTCAGGTGAGAGGTGCTTGTTCTTGGTGATCTTGGCTCAGCTTGAAGCTGAGGGTGATCTGGTACCGGCTGCCGCCGTAGTGGTGGACGCCGCGCCGGTCGAGGCGGCTGCTGCGATAGCGCTAGAGACCTGGGTTACCTGGTCCAAAGCGACAGTTCCGCCCTGTCCCGCCAGCGTCAGCTGTGGAGGGCCAGACGAGTTGAGCAGCACAGACGTGACGGTCCCAGATACGCTCTGGCCGCCCGCCCCGGTACCTGTGACCTTCTGACCAAGCATCGAGTCAGCGGCTACGGTCTGCTCTTCAGCATTGAGAGTGGTCTGCGACTGCACGGCCGTCAGTTGGGCGATCTCGGTCATGAACGAAGTGGGGTTTGTGGGATTACTCGGGTCCTGGTTCTTCAACTGTGCAACGAGCAAGTTTAGAAACGTCTGGGTGTTGTCAAGCTGGTTGAGGCCGCCCGTCGCCGACGCAGCGCTTGTTGCGCTTGACGAACTGCTGCTTTGGCTGGCGCTAGAACCGGACGTGGGTACTACGAAGGACATGGCTTCTCCTTGAAAGGGCTAGAGTCGAAGGTCTACTGATGTTCTGGGGTTGATCCCTTGAGAGGTGACCAAAAGAGAGCTGCCAGTAGCACCGGGCTGCGTTGGAAAGCTGAGCTGCGACAGACTCCCTGAGATTCGACCTCTTGGGCTGCCGGCCAGAAAGACGTCAGCGTGGCGCCCGCCCGATCCGAGTTGCTGGCGAAGATCAGGCAGTGCCGTTCCGAGCGCCTGGCGTGCTCCTGGATGGTCGGCGTGAAGCTCGACCGTCACGTGACCCGACTGGACTGTTACGGTAGCCTGTATCGTCCCCAGGTCTGCGGGGTGCATCTCGATAGAAATTTGGTGTGTACCGTTCGGTCGGTTAAGCACTGGCGACAGTATCGAAAGTATCTGCTGAGATTGCGAGGCGGTGGCCGTGGAAGCAGGAGAAGCTTGAGCCGGTACTGTCACCGCTGCCGGTACTGGCGCCGGATGGGCTTGGAACGAAGTCACGGGGAGGGTAGCCAGACCCATCCCTGCGGAGGCCAACCCTGGGGAACTCTGGACGTGAGCGGGACTCTGCGCTGACGCAACCGGACCGGTCTGTGGAGTAACCGTTGTGGCTGTTTCGTGTGGGACCGAAACCGCATCTCCCTTCACCGCTTCGCCGCCTTGAACGCCGCCTCGAGCGGATTTGAGACCTGGGAGCGCTCGGCTCGTAGGGATAGTGGCGCTTTCCGACGGGCTACCTGAGGGGACGAGCTGTGGGGAATCAGGGGAGTGCGACGTAGACCGTGCGCCGGAGGCCGAGGGAGGTGCGACCTTCGGCGAGGTCAACCGAACTTGAGGTTCCGCCGCCGCAGTTGACGTGTGCTGCTCAGCTCCTTTAAATGCCGTAACGGCGCTAGCGGAGACAGTGCCAGCATCACGCCCCACTGCAGCGGGCCCTGCCGCAGCCGTGGCTGCGACGGACGTGCTATCGGAGCTCAGTGACTGTGCGCTGCCCCGCTGCGTACTAGCCTCTCGACTCGGCACAGCTGGAGTCGGTGCCGCCACCTCTGTGGGCACTCCAGCTGCCACGGGACTTCCCTTCGATGCACCGGAACCGGAGAGCTTGAGCTCTTTCACACTTCGGGAACGCTTCTTCTGAGAAGCGCCGGCTTCGGGACAGTTACCCTTCGACTTGGTCCCGGTGATGCCGTCGAGGTGCCTCTTGAAGTCCGTAACTGCCGGAGGGTTCGCTCCGACCGACATGACCCCTGTCCCGGACACGCCCGGTAGCCGCCTAGCCTGAGATGTCTTTCTAGGGGTATTGGCAGGCTTGTTCGTCTGGTTGACCTCCGTCGCCACCGTCAAAGTGGATGCCACGTTCGCCGCCGTGGCAGTCACGCCAAGGCCCCGACGTTGGACAGCATTGAGGTGATGCTCGAAACGTAGTTCTGCGTCTCAGCGTAAGGCGGCAGTCCGCCGTAAGAAGCGACGGCAGCAGGACCCGCATTGTAGGCGGCCAGGGCAAGCGGGACCGAACCGCCGTAGTTGGTCAAGTAACTGCTCAGCAGTTGTGCCGCTCCGTCTATGGCGGAGGCCGGGTCGAGCGGCGTTACTCCAAGACCGGCCGCCGTCGCCGGCATGAGCTGCATCAGCCCCAAGGCACCGGCGCCGCTCCGGGCAGTCGGGTTGAATCCGGACTCCTGCTTGGCGACTGCTGCCAAGAGGACCGGGCTGACACCATAGGTCTGACCTGCAGTCTCGAAGAGGGGCTGATAAGAGGCTGGAACCCCCAAGGCGTCCATCGCCGCGTTGGTAGCCGAAGCGTCGGAAGCCGCTAGGACCGAGCCTGGCGAGCTCGGCGAGGAGGGGACTCCTGGCATAGCTTCGACAATGCGACGAATCGCGACCGGCTGGCCGACTGCTTGCACCTGAACCGTCGAGCCACTCTGCGGCGCGTCGATCATCTGGCCGTTGCCGATATAGATACCGACGTGGCCAGGGCTGGTCACCGTCCCGTCGGAACCAGCGAAGAAGACCAGGTCTCCTGGCTGGGCCTGAGCGAGGCTCGGAACCGCTACACCCGAGGTGGCCTGCTCCTGACTCGTCCGCGGCAAGCTCACCCCGAGGTCGGCGAACACAGTCTGCACCAGACCCGAGCAGTCGAACCCGGTGGCGGGGCTCGTCCCTCCCCACTGGTATGGAACGCCGAGATACTTCGCCGCGTCGGCTACCACGGCCGAACCGCTCAGCGGACCCTGCGAAGGCGCTGAGGCCGATGCGCCGGCGCTAGTTCCACCAACCAGCGAGGTCGGCAGCCCGAGCGATCCCGGCGACATGGATCCCGACGAAGACGAACCGCTCAGCCCGGCCCCGACGCTCAGCCCGGCCGAGGCATTGGAGGAGGAACTCAGGCTGCCTCCATCCTGGATGGACGTAATCTCCGAGTTCACCTGAGACAACACCGAGGCGAAATCACCGGTCGACGCGGCGGCCGAAAGCTGACTGCCGATACTGCTCAGTTGCGCTGCGAACTGCTGGATGGCTCCCACCGTCAGGACCGGATTCGAAATCACAGAGGGTGTCGTGGTCACTTGGACGTCACCCCCGACGAGGACTGCCGTCCCCACCTTGCGTTGACGATGTCGTCCACTGCGGCCGCCTCCGCTTTAGCCTCCGAGTAAGACCACTCGGATCGGCGGCGTTCGTCCAGGCGCTCGAGGGAGGCCACTCTCTGGCCAGCGAGCACCCAGGCCGCGTAACACGATTCGGTCTCCTCCTCGCACTTCACCACTATCTTTGACGCCTCCTCGACCGATTCGGCCAGGCGCAGCTGCCGGCTCCTGTCGTCGAGGAAAGCGTCCCTGTCCCCCGGGCCACGCAACGCCGACGAGGTCACGATCCGATAGGCGTCCAAAGCCGCGTCGCGCCGGGACTGAGCTCGGCGGAGCTGACGGTTCGCTGCGGCGAGGCTCTGACGGGCAGACTCCTCCTGCGCCCGACGGGCGCGCAGGACCGGCTCCAACGAGAAATGGTAGCGCTTCATCGGGCTACCTCGGCTAGTTCCGCTCCAACTTCGGGTTGCTCGCTCAGAACCTCTGCTAGCAGCCGCCAGGCCTCCTCGGAGGGCACGATCTCGCTCTTGCGCTGCTGAAGAAATGCGTCCATACCGTCGCGTAGTCTGACCGCGCGGTCCACGATCGGGTTCGTTCCCGGCACGTAAGCCCCAATCTCGATGAGGTCTCTGGCGTCGCGATAGGCGGCGAGGAGTCGCCTCATATCGGCGCTGAGAGCGCGCTGATCAGGGGTTGTGATCATCGGCTCCACCCGGGATACCGAATCGAGGACCTCGATGCTCGGGAAGTGCCCGGAAGTAGCGAGACGCCTTGATAGCACGATATGGCCGTCGAGAATCGAACGCGTCGTGTCAGCTATGGGCTCGTTCATGTCGTCGCCGTCTACGAGCACCGTGTAGAGGCCTGTTATCGAACCGACCTCCCCAGCCCCGGCCCGCTCTAGAAGCTTCGGAAGTAGAGAGAACACCGACGGTGGGTAACCCCGCGTAGCGGGCGGCTCCCCCGCCGACAAACCAACCTCGCGTTGGGCCATGGCGAAGCGGGTTACTGAGTCCATCATCAGCACCACGTCGTGTCCTTGGTCGCGGAACCATTCGGCGATCCGAGTCGCCGTGAAAGCTGCCCGGATACGTACCATCGCCGGCTCGTCGGACGTGGCGACCACCACTACCGACCGAGCCAGGCCTTCCTCGCCGAGGTCGTGGCTGATGAACTCGTTAACTTCGCGACCACGCTCTCCGACGAGGGCGAGTACAGCCACCGTGGCGTTGGTGCCGCGAGTGATCATCGACAGGAGGCTGGACTTGCCGACACCGGAACCTGCGAATATCCCGAGTCGCTGACCCCTACCGCACGGCACGAGCGTGTCCAAAGCTTTGACCCCGAGAGCGAGCTGGCGATCCACGAGGTCCCTGCGCAGCGGATGAGGCGGTGTCCCGTTGATCCTTACCTGGTCCCAGTCGCCGTCGATAGGCCTGCCGTCGATCGGCCTGCCGAGGCCGTCGAGAACCCTGCCGAGCAATCCGGGTCCCACCATGATCTGCAGAGGGCCCCCAACCGGGTCGACGCGGTCACCGAAGCGCACGCCGTTGAGATCTCCCAACGGCATGCACGCAAGCGAGGAGCCTTCGACGGCCACGACTTCAGCGTCGAGCACGCCACCAGCACGATAGATGCGCAACGCGTCGCCGACCGCAGCTCGAAGCCCGTCGACCTCTACGCGCAACCCGACAATCCGAGTCACCTGACCGGACATCTGGGGCCGGACCGCCTCGCTTAGGCGTACCCGGACTGATTCGGTCAAAGCCATTAGCGCTCTCCAGCCTCGGCTGCTGAGGGAGAGGTCAAGTTCAGCTCTTCGAGCACGCGACGTGCCCTCTGCAACGCAGGTCCGATCTGAGCGTCGATACGGCACGCACCGGCTGCGACGACACATCCGCCTACCTCCACAGCGGGGTCGGAGACGACCTTTATCACGGCGTCTGGTACGAGGTCTTGTATGTCCTCGACCGTCAGTTCGTCAGCTGGGTTCACCTTGACGACGAGATCCTCCCCCTCGGGAACCAGGCGCAAGGCTCGGGTCGCCGCCTCGAGCGCAGCACGAGAGTGTGACAGCTCACGTTCGAGGATCGCCTCCGCCAGCAGGCAGGCGGTTTCGACAACCTCGACTTCTCCAACAGCGACACTTTCCCTTCGGGTCTCCCCGACCCGTTCGGCGGCGTTGCAGAGCGCCTCCGCTAAGCGACGTAGCTGGGCGCTGCGGTTGGCTTCCTGTCCGGTGGCAAACTCGGCGGTCGCAGCGTCGTAGCCCTCCTGCCAGGCGCGAAGGCTCGCTTGTTCCAGTTGCTCTTTTAAGCTCAGGACCTGGGATCTCTCGACTGCTCTAAGCCTGGTCGCCAGCGAAGCGACCGGAGCGTCGACGCTTTCCTCGCGCCTGACTATGCGCCTACGGTGAAGACTAGACGTACTCATCGTCACCCCGGGCGAGCACTATCTCCCCGGCTGCCTCCAGGTCACGGACGATCTTGACGATGGCGCTTTGTGCCGTCTCCACCTGGGATAGGCGGGTCGGTCCGAGCGAATCGATCTCCTCGAGGAGGTCCTCCGACGCCCGTTCCGACATGTTCCGCATGAAACGCTCCCGGATCTGCTCGCTACCAGCCTTGAGTGCCACGGCAAGATCCTTCGGAACCACGTGCCGCAGAATCAACTGCATCGAGCGGTCGTCGAGAGCGTTGAGGTCGTCGAAGACGAACATTTCGTTGCGGATCGACTCGGCCAGGGCGGGGTCCTTCTCCTCTAGACCGCTTAGAATCTGCTTCTCGGTGGTCCGGTCAGTCAGGTTGAGGATCGCCACGGTGGACTCCATGCCTCCGATCGGGCTGGTGAAAGCGACGCCATTCCTCAGCAGTGACGCCGCCTTGGACTCCAGCACCTCGGCCAGCTCCCTTATGACCGAAGGGCTAATACGACCCATCGTCGCCAAGCGGCGGATAAGGTCGACTCTGACGTCCTCGTCCATCGCGGCGAGCAGTTGCGCTGCCGCCTCCGCCGGCAGATGAGCTAGCACTACCGCTACCGTCTGGGGGTGTTCCTCTGACACGAGATTGCCCAACTGGCGAATATCGATCCTCTGCACAAACGCAAGGGGATTGCCGTCGCGGTCCTCGACGAGCTCACCCATGATGGCTTCGGCTCGCTCTGCACCAAGACGGTCACGGAGAAGCTTCCGGGCAACCTCCACACCGCCTTGCGACACCTGCAGGTACTGGTTCGCCTGCATGCTCAGTTCCTCCAGGACGCTGTCCACGTCGGCGGTCTCCAGGGTCGGCAGATCTACCATCGCCGTCATGATCGCCGTCACATCGGTCTCGCTCATCGAGCGCAGAACCCTCGCTGCCCGGGTCTCGTCGAGTTGAGCTATGACCACAGCGGCCTTCTGGGTGCCCGTTAGATTCTTCATCAGTTCACCGCCTTCCTTGGGCTGTCCGCCAGCCAGGTACGCAGAATGCTCGCTATGTCGTCCGGTTGATGATCTACGAACTCGTTGATCGCCATCGTCTGAGCTGCCACCGGTAACTCCGGGCTGCCGTAGGCCGGCATGAGCGCTGTCGGGCTGTACTCCCGCGCAGTCCGCAGCGCCTCGAGTTCTGCGGGACCGAGGACCGTCGGAGCCATGCGGGCTTTGCGGGCTGAACGCCACAGCAGGAACAGCACGAGTGCGATTATCAAGAAGATGACGCCTGTCTTGATTAGCGAATCCAGAGACTTGCTCTTGCCCGATGCCGCCGCTGCCTTTGCGGCGGCGGCAGCCTGCTGTGCGGCTGTCGTGTTGAACGGCATAGTCGAGAAGGCAAGTTGGTCCCCCCGGGTGGTGTTGATTCCAGCTGCAGCGGCAACCCCCGCCTGCAGGGCCTTCAGGTTGACCCCTTTTGGTATCGCCGCCGAGTTGACAAGGACGGCCACCTGCTCGGACTTCAGGGTTCCCGGAGCCTGCTGAACGGTCTGTGTCTGCTCACTGGTCTCACAGGTCTGGTTAGAAGTGGTGTTCGAATAGTTACCCGTGGACCCGGCGACCGTGGTTGCGGTTATCGCGCCAGCCGTACCTCCAGGCGGGGTACCTGTCCCAGTGTAGGTCTGGCTGCTCTGCTGGTTCTGCGTACAGAAGCTTACGGGCTTCCCGTTCGGGCCCAGCTGTATGCTGTTGGTCGTCGTAGACACCTGTGAGTAGTCCAGCGTCGCGTTAACTTGCACGTCCGCGTTCCCGGCTCCGACGACGCTAGATAGATAATCAACGACCTTGGCTGCAACCGCGCTGTCATAGGAGCTTGACTGACCTCCGCCACCCGACGCGCCTGCAGTCACACCCGGTCCCGCGAGAAGATCACCGTTCGAATCAGCAACCGTGACATCAGCCGAATTGAGGTTAGGGATGCTCGAAGCGACTAGGTGCACTATCGCCTGGACGTCCCCGCTGCTCAGCGACTGTCCCTGTGACATCGTCACTAATACGGACGCACCGGTGGGATTATCTTGGGTAAGCGAGAAATTCTGGTTCGCCGGCAGAGCGATATTGACCTGGCTCGACGCTACTCCCGAAATCGAGTCTATCGTCTGTTCGAGCTCGCCCTGAAGGGCCTGCAGGTAGTCGGCCTGCTGGGTCATGTTGGAGGTGGTGATACCAGTCTTGTCAAGCAGCGACAGTCCGACCGTCGAACTTGCCGGGAGGCCGGAAGCTGCGAGGCTCACCCTCTCGGCGTTGACGTCATTGAGAGGAACCATGATGGTAGTTCCACCGTTGGTGAGCTGGAAGGGCACCTTCGCCGAGGTCAGGTGCGAAGTGATGCTTGCTACGTCAGAGGCTTGCAGGTTGGTATACAGGGGCGCGTAGGTGGGCTTGCCAGCGACGGACATGAGGATGCCGCCCCCGACGACTGCGACCAATATCGCCGCTACCGTCACGGCTTTCTGGCCGGGCGTGAAACCACGAGCAAATTGTCTGACTCCCGCGCGGGCCCGCTCTACTACGTTGGCCGGTACCGGGAACACGTCAGACCTGCATGTTCATGACCTGGGTGAACGCAGCTATAGCCTTGTTGGCCACGGCAGTCGTCACCTGGGTATCCACCGACGCCTGGGTTGCGGCGATCATGGCGTCCGCCAGGTTTCCCTGACCGGCCGCAGCGAGTGCCGCTGAGCTAGACGCAGAGCTCTGAACCTGCTGGAGCTGGTCGATAGCGTTGGTGACGCTAGTCGAGAAGCCTCCGGCAGACCCACCTGATGAGCCGGCCGAGGAAGGCGAGCTGCTGCCACCAGCTAGAGTGGTAGGGGCCGTTCCGGTGCCGGAGCCAATAGCGGGCAGGGATGAAATGGGAGGGATCACGTTAGCTTCCTATCGTCAGTGCGGACTGATACGCCGTCTTCGCGCTCGCTAGAGCGGAGGCGTTTGCCTGGTAATCAGTTTGGGCTGCTATCAAGTGGACCATCTGACTGCCCATGTCGACGTTTGCTACCCGGACCTCACCTTGACTGTTCGCAAGGGGACTGTTGGGCTGGTACTGGACTATCCCTGCGGAGCTGCCGAGTTGGACCGAAGTGACAGCGACGCCGTCTCCGACTTGACCCAGTTGGCCGACCGCCTGGAAGAAGGGGGTCTGCGTCGCATAGACAGGAGAATTGGTGGAAACCGTATCGTTAGCGTTGGCGATGTTTCCGGCGGTTGTGTTTATCCACGTTTGGGAGGCGTTTATCCCCGAACCTGAAATGTCGAGAGCCGAGAAGAGGCTCACGCGAAACTTCCTCCTGCGGAGCCTTGCACCAAACGGAACTGGGAGTTGAGGAGGTCCACCGTCGCTTGATATTGGAGTGTGTTCTGCTCCGCAGCGACAAGCTGATTACCCGTGTCGACGTTGTTGCCGTTCGTCGCCGGAAGAGCCTGGCTAGGTGTGGTCGTGACGGTCGCCGTTCCGCCACCTGAAGACGACAACGCCTGAGCGAGACTGGTCTGGAACTTGACGTCCTGGGCGGTGTACCCGGGTGTCTCAGAGTTGGCGAGGTTGTTGGCTATTGCCTGCTGTTGTGTCGTGAGACCGTCGACAGCAAAATGAAGAACGTCAATGATGCCGCTCATGGCGGGCGATCTCCTCCATGGCCACCGGCACCACGGGCCCGGTGAACCTGAATTCGGGTGGAGCCCCTCCTGGGCGCTAAGAGTGGGCCAATGCCGTCCTAGCATGGCCAACAGATGTATCGTCACGTAGCGAGCCGTGCTTGAGCGATCAGAAACCCACGATGGAGGCATAGTTTGACCAGTTTTGAGACCGCCGAGAGCCCAGCGACATGGATCGCGCTCGACGAGGCGCTCAAGGCAGAGGTGGCCTCGGTATCGGACGAGCTGCGCTGGTTGGCTGTGCAGACGATCGCTTCAGCGCCACAACGCCGCGCCCTCATAAGCTCCCTGAGGATTCAAAGCGGGGCGCGGGTCCTCGATGTCGGATGCGGTTTCGGAGCGACAACCGTGGAGATGGCAGGCCTGGGTGACGTCGTAGCGGTAGGGGTGGACACCGACAGCGACGCGCTGGCAGCCGCCAGGCGGATCAGCCGTTCTGTCGCTACTAGGATGACGTCAAGGCCCCTAGCGGTAGAGTACGTCTCGGGCGATGCTTACGCCTTGCCGTTTCCAGATGGCCATTTCGACTTCGTGTTCTCGAGATTCGTGTTCCAGCACTTGGATGACCCGGCTCGAGCTGCGAGAGAGATCGCTAGGGTCCTGGGGGCGACGGGGACAGCGTGCGTCGTCGACGTGGACGACGGACTGTCGATATCAGAGCCGGCACCCTCGGCTGAGTTCGTCCTGCTGGCAAAGGCCCTGCGGGCCGCCCAGACCGCTAGGGGTGGGGACCGTTTCGTGGGGCGCCGCCTCGCTGGCATACTGGACCGATGCGGCCTGCAACCTGGGCCGCTCATCGTCTTACCCCAGGCCGCATACCACAGACCTGACCCGTCTGGCGCAGAGCGCTCGCTGATGATCGAGCGCTTGAGGTTCGCCCGGGCAGGGATCGTAAGCGGAGGACACCTCTCAGGGGAAGACTTCGACCGTGCGCTTGGCGACTTCGCCGCGGAAGATCGTGGCCCTAGCTGTGAGATCGAGGCACACTTAGCGGTGTTCGCATCCAAGCCCCAACGCACCCGACCTGGACTGCGAGACCCGTGAATCGGTGGTCAGGCCGGGTGCTGCCGGGGTCGTCTCACACAGCTCGGCCTTCTCAGGCGGACTGGTCGACGTAAGTCGGAGTGGGACGGCCTGCGTTGAAAGCCTTGATCCCCGAGACTACGCGCAGGCGGCGGGCAGTGACGCCCATGAGCTGCTCCAAGGCGCCTTCGACCTCTAGGGTGTCGGAGAGCAGACGCTCCGCTCGATCGCGAAGCTCTTTGGGCAGCGGACCTATCCCGAGCGGCAATCGGAACGGTTCGACCGCCTCTTGGGAGTCCGACGCGAACGCAGCTCGTATCACGTCCAACCGTCGCTGCATAGAGTCGAGCAGTTCGTTCCAGTCTGTGGCGCTCAACCCGTCGCACCCGATTCGACGCTCGTCATCTCGACGGACCGAGCAGCCCGACGCCACGCCGCGGCGATGGTCGCTACGTGCGAGGCAACCTCGGCTGCCCTCGCCCGGTCCTTGTCGAGGTTTGATCTCACCAGCTCCGAATAGAAGTGCTCGTAGAGGGCGCCTATCTGGCCGGCAGGTTCCCACGCCGAGGTGTCGAGCGTGTCACGCAAGGCGAGGATGATCTCTTGAGCGTGAATCAGCAGGTCGCTCACGGTCTTTGGATTAGATCCGTCGACGAAGGCCTTGTCAGCCCGGGCTAAGTCCATCTCCAAAGCGTCCAGGAGCATCGTAAGCCGTGACGCTGGCGTTGACGTCTCGATGGCCTCTGTCAGGTACCTGAGCCTCATCTCTTCGGCTCGCTGGGCCGTCGCGCTCACCTGGGCCTCCTCGATGACGTCATCCGTTGGCTGCTATCGACGCGAGCTCGCCTGCAAGGGCAGAGCTCTGGTTCTTCAAAGTGCCGAGAGTGGACTCCATGTTCGCGTACTTGTTGCTCAGCATCTGCTGCTCCTGACTCACGATACGCTCGTACATCTGAATCTGCGGGGTCAGAGCCGCCGACTGGTTCTGCATGCTCTGGATTGTCTGGGTTATAGCGCCGCTGACCGGGTTCGCCATGGAGTTCGCCACACTCGCTAGCGCCTGGGCCAAGCCGGGGGTGTAGGTCAAAGATCCGACATTCGTGGGCGAGGTGATGCCGTTGGCGGTCACTTGCACGGCGAGGCCGGCAAGAGTTGGGTCCGACGTTGGAGCCGACAGGAACTGGCCGGCACCAGTCGCCGCTACTCCGTTGATGGTTCCGGCGACGTCAGACCCAGCGAACGTCGCGCTCGAAGAGCTCCCGGTCAGCCCTAAGGTCCCCGACGCAGTGTTGGTGCTGCTCACGCTGAACGAGGTTGCCGATCCGTATCCCGAGGACACGAGTTGTAGCCGGGTGCCTCCTATGACCTGGGCAGACAGTGACATGCCCTGAGCAGCGAACGCGCTGTTCACACCGGCTGCGATCGAGGTGAGGGACTGCCCCGCAGTAGTCGTGTAGGTAGCGCTGTTAGAACCCTCCGAGATGCTGAGCGTCTCTGCGGCGGTGACCGCTCCTCCCGACAGCACCGCTCCTAGGTCGCTGGCCTGGGTGGCTGAGCGCGACACGCTGATGGCGTAGGTTCCGGGCTGTGTGGTGGCGCTCGCGTAGGAGAAGCTGACCTGGCCTGAGTACGACTGCGCCGACGGGCTGAAAGTGCCTCCCTGGGCGAAGACGGACTGTACCTGCGCCGGGTTCGCGTTAAACGCCGCTTCGAAAGTCTTCTGATCGAAGCTCAGCTGGCCGTTGCTGATAGTTATTCCGACGTTCGCGGCGCTACCCACCCCCGACGTGCCGACCGTGGAAGCGACCGCCGCGAGGATCGAGTTCGTCAAGCCCTGGAGGATCGCTGACCCCATGAGCGGCCCGCCCTGTTTGGTAGCCTGGTTGTAACCGGCGTATTTCTGTAAGTCCGACAGGACCGTGTTGGCATCGCTCACCAAGTTACCCACCGACGTAGCGGCTGCCGACGCGTCGTTGCCCACTGTGACGGTAACCGGGGTAGAGCTCACCTGCTGTGCGGTCACTGACAAGCCAGGCAGCAATCCTGAGAAGGTGTTCGTCTGCGACGACACCGTGTAACCCGACGAGCCTCCTACCTGCAGTTCGGCGTTAGCGCCGGCGACGGCGGTGCGCAGGGTGCCCAGAGACGAAGATGAGAACGCGTTAGGGTCGACGGATAGGTCACCGTTGGTTCCGGTCTGCGAGGAGGACATCTGAAGCACGTACGATCCCGCTGATGTCTGGACCGCTGACGCCGTCACGCCGGTGCCCGAAGCGTTTATGTTAGCGACGACGTCAGCCAGGGAGCCGCTACCCGTGCTCACATTGGTGGCGTTCACCGACGCAACCGATATCAACTGGCTATTCACGTCGGCTTGAGACCCTGACCCTGCTAGCGTGGCAGTGTAAGTCGAGCCCGACGGGCCGCTCAGAGTGACAGTCGAACCGGGTGTGACCGTCGAGATAGTGTTGGCGGTCCCGTCGACGTTGACGATCGCATCGACGCCGGTGGTGCTCGAAGCCGACAATCCCAAAGTGCTTAGCGCAGTTCCGCCCGTGACAGCCAGCGTCTGCGACGAACCTTGGTCAACGGTCGAGAGGATCAGGTTCCCTGCGCTGTCGTAGCCGGCCTGGAGGACCCCTGAGGCTCCTGACGAGCTGATCGCCGAGTTGACGGCTGACAGAAGTGCGGAGGGGCTGTAGCCGCCGGACGGGCTAGCGGCGAGGCTCAAAGCGTAGGCGGTGCCATTGACCGTGACGTCGAGGGTGTTGTTGGAGCTCGTGATCGTGGTCGTCGAGCCTGAGGCACCTGGGGTGGCAGTACCGGTGAGTGAAGCAGCTTGGGAGGCCTGGGTGACGGTGAAGCTGTGCTCACCGAGCGCGACCCCAGCCCCGTCGGCCAGCGAAGCGAAGCCGAGCTGGTTGGCGCCCTGCGCGACGAGCAGGCCGGGGTTCGACGTCACAACCTGCGATGTGGACGACACGCTGCCTGAAGATACGAGGGTGTCCGCCGAAGCGAGCTGGGTCACTGCGAACTGCACGGATCCCACAGGTGTCCCCGGACCTGCCGTCGCCGTAGCCACCGATGCGTCCGAAGACGTGGCCGAGCGGGAGTTCCACCCTGACGGCAACGCCAGCGTGTTGGCGGCGGTCTGCATAGCCAGCAGATCGGAGTTGAGCTGCTGATAGTCCGAGACATTGGACGAGATCGTCGACTGTTCCGACGTCAAGTTGTTTATTGGTATCTGGAACGGTTGGAGCTCGGCAGCGATTACCTGCTGGGTGTTGATCCCCGACACGAGACCGTAGGAGACTATTGGAGGGGTGGTGAGGCTCCCTCCGCCAACGGAGGTACCAGACGCGGTCGATGACATTAGCTATACCTCCTTCATCGCGTGATAGGGCCGAGTCGAGGCCAGTCGAGTTCTGCGCTGAGAAGAGACGGAGTAGCCGGCCCCGGGTGAAAGCCCAGGGCCGGCGGTCCCTTCTCGGTGTGAGCCTACGCCTACTGGAGCAGTTTGAGGACCAGCGACGGGGTTTGCTGAGCCTGTGAGAGCATCGCAACACCCGACTGCATGAGGATCTGGTCCGTGCTGTAGGTAGTCGTCGCCTGGGCGAAGTTCACGTCCACGATGCCCGAATACGCAGACTGCAGGTTCTGCTGGCCTACGGTCAGGTTCGCCACGACAGCGTTGAGCTGGTTCTGCGTTGCGCCCACCGCTGCCTCTATCGATGCCACGGTGCTGATAGCCGCTTGCACAGCCGATGCAGCCGCCTGCGCGCTCGCGGCGTTGGACACGGAGACCTGGGTGCTCGTAAGGTTGAGAGCTCCCGTACTGACGCCTTGGATGGTCAGGGTGACGACGTTGCTTGCATTGTCGAAGGCTCCAACCTGCAGAGTTTGGTTAGAGAATGTGCCATCTAGAAGCGGGGTGGTACCGAACTGCGTCGTGTTGGAGATCTGGTTGATCTCGTTGGACAGCGCCGTGAACTCCTGCTGGTTCGCGTTGAGCGAGTTCGTGTCGTTGGTAGCACCGTTCGCCGAGGCTAGCGCCAGGGAGTTCATCGTCTGCAGGATAGAGACCACCTGGTTGAGAGCGCCGCTTGCCGTCTGGATGAGAGACACGCCGTTTTGGGCGTTGCTGATGGCCTGCGTATAGCCATTCGCCTGCGACTGAAGGCCCTCTGCTGTCACATATCCAGCAGGGTTATCGGCGGCAGTCTGGATCTGCAGACCCGACGACAGCTGGGAGATGGCCTTGGACATGGCCATGTCCGTCTGGTTCACGTTGTTGTAAGCGTTCAGCGCCGACAGGTTGTTGTTGACTACTAGAGAAGACATCCGTTCCTCCTGGGAAGCAGGCCTCGACTCCTTCGAGACCCTGGTTAACTGTTAGCCGGCCGGTCGCCCGGTTCAGCAACATAGTCCTCGTCTGCGAACCCCAAGGACTTGAGGGCAATCACAAAACGGGTCTGAGGGAACCGTAGGCTGCTCGTGACAGCCAACAGACTTTCCTGGAACGTCAAGAATCGTATGATTCCAGCCGATTCTAAAGGCGATGAGTCGAACACCTGTAACAGTCGCGATTCTTGCGTGGAACGGTTGGGGGACGACCAGGGCCTGCCTCGACTCGCTCCGACCGACTATCGGGGTGAAGGACCAGGTCGTGGTCGTGGACAATGGCTCCACCGACGCCACCCCGAGCGGGCTATCGACGTACCCTTGGATTGACGTCGTCACCAACAAGGTCAACCGGGGATTCGCTGGAGGCTGTAACGACGCAGCGGCGCGAGCCCGCAACGACATCATCATCTTCTTGAACAACGACACTCTGCTCCCACCGAGGTGGATAGAGCCTCTTGTGGCAGCTTTCGACGACCCCCAGGTAGGCGCTGCAGGCCCCAGATCGAACTTCGTATCGGGCCCACAGGTCGTCCCCGAAGCCAGATATTCTAAGCCAGCGGAGATGCGCCGATTCGCGCGTTCCTGGTCAGCGGCTCACCGCTCCATGACCTCACCGACGTCACGTCTCGTAGGGTTCGCGCTTGCGGTGCGCCGATCGGTGTTCGAGGATCTGGGAGGGTTCGACGAAGGATACGGCATCGGAGGCTTCGAAGACGACGACCTGTGCAGACGTATCACTTCATCGGGCTTCAAGCTCGTCATCAGCCATGAGTCCTTCGTCCATCACGAAGGGCATAAGACTTTCGACGTGAACGGGCTGAACTGGTACGCCGAACAGGAGTCCAACCGAGAACGGTTTCTTGCCGCTCACGGCGCGGACGCAGCGAGCCACCGCCCGGTCATGGTATCAGCTTGCCTGATCACCAAGGACGAGGAGGAGCTCATCGGGCAATGCCTGGCGTCACTCGACGGATTCGCAGACGAGATCGTGGTCTACGACACCGGCTCGACCGACGCCACCGTGGTCCTCGCACGCGCTGCCGGTGCGAGCGTCGTCGAAGGCTATTGGGATGACGACTTCTCGAGGGCCCGCAATGAAGCGCTCGGCCATTGCAGCGGAGAGTGGGTCATATGGTTGGACGCTGACGAGACGCTAGAGGCCGACGACGTTACAAGACTGAGGTCGCTCCTGGTAGCGACCAGGTCGGACATAGACGCGTGGTCTGTGCGAATCGACAACGTCACGGGAGCAGGCACAGGCTCGGGTTTCTCCCACCACGCTGCCCGGCTCTTCCGACGTGACCGTTGTGAATGGACCGGGCGCCTGCACGAGCAGATCGCCCACCGGGTCACACATGATTCTATAGTCCAGGCAGAGCTCAGCGACGGCGCCTGGATACGCCACACGGGATATATGGACCAAAGGCTGGCGTCACGTAACAAGGCTGAGCGCAACATTCGACTGGCCCGGGCGGAGGCGGAAGACAGCGACGTGTGGGACCGCGGTTACACACTGACCTCGCTTGGCAGGTCCCTCGTCCTGGCCGGAAACACCGAAGAGGGTCTCAGATACCTTCAAGAAGCGCTCGATGTCAGCGACAACCAGATCACGAAGCGCCTCGCTCTCCACAGCGCAATCGGCGCCGCGGCAGGGCTCGGACGAACCGACGAAGCTTTGGCCATGTGTGACCGTCTTCGTAGGGAGGGGGGTGACCGCAGCACGGTCGCTGCGCTCGAAGCTCCCCTTCACTTAGCTTCGGGCGACGCGCAGCGGGCTTTGGACCTGCTCGAATCTGTGGTTACAGGAGTCAGCGACCAGGACGGCTTCTCCCAGGCGGCGGGCTCTATAGCCGCATATCGCTCACAGGCCCTATCAGCTCTTGGGCGTCCAGGTGAAGCTGCTGACGCTCTCCTAGACGTCTTGGGCACTGAGGGTGTGCTCGACACGCACCTCGGCAGCGTGCTCGAATTGCTAGAGGCCGCAGGACGCGACCCCGCAGAGCTAGCGGCCGCCCTGCCGTCCTCGAAGCTGAAACTCTTCATGGCGCAGGTGCTCCAGTTGAAAGCTGACGTAGCCGACCGTGCTCTCGAAGCTTGCTATGAGCACCCCGTCGACGAAACGCTGGTCCTGGCGGCAGCAGCAAAGCTCTCAGAGCGCCTCGACACCTCGAGAGCTTTGGTCTGGTCAACTCGCCTCCGCCGGTCCGGCTTTGCCTCTTCGTGCCCTCTGATATCAAGGGCACTATCTGACGCTCCGCCAGTGCTTCGAGCACTGTCCGCTTCGGTCGCTTGGGCTGCGTTCAACGATCCCTTAGCGAAGGAGGCGTTCGCTGCGTCGATTGCGACTGCCTCTAGCTTCGAGTACCAGCGTATAGTCGTGGACGCTGCGGTTATATGTCCAGACCTACTGACCGGTCTTCCCAGCATCGATGACAAGCCCTCGAAGCGCACCGCGGCGTCGTCCTACGGCTTGAGCCAAGAAGGCCCCTCAGGCTTGAAGAGCAGTCGTCCCTCGGCAAGTATCGTTATTCCCTGCTTCAATAAGGCCGAGCTCACCTCGGCGTGCCTCCAGAGCATCACTGAGACCACTAGCTCGTCAGCCGTCGAAGTGATTCTGGTAGACAACGGGTCAAGCGACGCTACGGCGCTGATCGAGGGTAGCACCGACTACTTCACCGTGATACGAAACGAGGTGAACCAGGGCTTCGCCAAAGCATGCAACCAGGGCTTGGCTACGGCCCGCAGCGAAACGATCGTCTTCTTGAACAACGACACGATTGCTCTGCCGGGCTGGCTGGAGGCAATGCTAGCGATATTGGAACAAGCACCCACTGTCGGCGCCGTAGGAGCGCGTCTCCTGTTTCCTAATGGAACAATCCAGCACGCCGGAGTAACCATCAAGGTCGAGATAGGAACAAGGGGTCCTGAACTGCGCGGAGATCATCTCTACTACGGCGCCGTTGCCGACCTCCCAAACGCCTCTGTGCCTCGAAGCGTAGATGCCGTCACCGCTGCGGCGATGGCCGTCAGACGAACAGCGCTGGAAGAAGTAGGCGGCTTTTGCGAGGAGTACTGGAACGGTAACGAAGACGTCGACCTCTGCCTGGCGCTTCGACAAGCTGGTTGGGATGTCGTCTACGAGCCAGAAGCACGTCTCATCCATTTCGAATCTCAGTCTGGGCCAGAACGGTACAGCCGTTTTCAGCACAACGTCGACACGCTAACTGCGCGCTGGCTCGATGAGCAGTCACAGCTTGGAGACCGACTCCTCGCAACCCACAACTAGCGTCCCCATACCATTAGCTCTCAGACGGAGGAACACGTGGACATCGAACTTTTCCGACCTCACTACGAGGTGGAAGAATGCCTCGCCGAGATACGAGAGTGTCTCAACGTAGGGTGGACAGGCGCCGGCTTCAAAACCTCGCAGTTTGAGGAAGCCTGGAAGGACTATACTAGCCAAACGCACGCCCTATTTGTCAACTCAGCCACTAGTGGTCTCCATCTTGCCGTGAAGGCACTCAAAGTTCGTCGGGGGTGGTCAGCCGGCGACGAGATCATCTCGACACCGCTGACCTTTGTCTCGACCAATCACGCCCTTCTCTATGAGGGTATGAACGTGACCTTCGCCGATATTGACGACACGCTATGCCTTGACCCGGAGAGCGTGGCTAGGGCGATCACCCCGAGAACAAGGGCGGTCATGTACGTCGGTCTCGGGGGCAACAGCGGAAACTACGAGCAGATTGCAGCGCTCTGCGCGGACAAGGGTCTCGATCTCATTCTTGATGCAGCGCATCTAGCTGGGACTCGGCTGAACGGAGCCCATATCGGCTCTGGAGCATCCGCCGTGGTCTTTAGCTTCCAAGCGGTAAAGAACCTCCCTACTGCGGACTCCGGAATGGTCTGCTTCACGAATCCCGACGATGACACCTATGCAAGAGAGCTCTCCTGGTTAGGAATCAACAAAGACACTTATAGCAGAACCCACGGGGGTGGTTCCTACAAGTGGATGTACGAAGTAGAGTCAGTCGGTTTCAAATACCATGGCAATTCTATAATGGCTGCCATAGGGATAGTACAACTCCGTTACCTAGACCGAGATAACGCCTATCGCAGGCAGCTGGCGAGTTGGTATGATAACTACTTGAGGGCGAACACCTATATTAGAGCGGTTCCCATTGCGGAAGGATGTGAATCCTCTCGGCACTTGTACCCGGTTTTGGTCGAGAATCGGGACGAAACTATTTTCGCCTTAAATAGCGCAGGAATCGCTCCGGGAGTTCACTACCGTATCAACACTGACTACCCGATGTATAACTATGCCAAAGGTACGTGCCCTAGGGCCGAGTGGGTAAACCAGCGTCTACTGTCTTTACCAATGCACTTAGGGCTGGGTTTCGATGAAATTAAGTACATAAGTGAGACTTTGCAGTCAGTGGTAAGCAGGAAGATGGCCCATGCCTGATTCTCCAGTCATAATTCGGCCTCTGGAGCGATATGACTTAGATCTGATTGCTGAGTGGCGTCAGTCTTCAGCTGCTATCAGTTCCTTTTTCTCTCCCGAACCGGTGACGTCAAGTGGTCAATACCTATGGTATGAATCCTACCTCAAGAAACCGACTGACATGATGTTCGTGATTGTTACCAGTGATGGAGCTCCAGTCGGTACGATCGGGTTAGTCGACATCGATTATAGAAATCAGAAGGCTGAGTACGCTCGTCTCTTGGTTGGTGATGCCTCTTCTCGAAGAAAGGGGGTTGCCGAGTTCGCTTCACGGCAACTTCTAGATTTAGCCTCTTCGCAGTTACATCTTACGAAAGTGTACCTTGAAGTTTTCGAGTCTAATCATGCAGCAATAAATCTGTATAATAAGCTTGGATTCGAGATCGAAGGACACTACCGGCGGGAGGTTTTTTCTCGGGGTGAATGGCAGGATGTCCTCCGCATGTGTATCTTTCTCGACGCTTCCAGAGGTGAGTGAGGATCTGTGAGAGTACCCTTGGTCAGTATAATCATACCGACTTACAAGCGACCACAGATGTTCCAAGAGGCGCTGGAATCTGCTGCAACTCAGACGTACGGAAATATTGAAATCATAGTTTCAGACGATAGCTCGGACACGATCACAGAGGATCTTGTTCGCAAGTGGGGTGCGAGCCAACCGTGCGAAAAGCTTGCCTACCAACGCAACGTACCGGCTTTAGGCGCCGCCGAAAATTTCGCGAAAAGCGTTGAGCGTGCAAATGGCAAATATGTCAACCTTCTCATGGACGACGACCGGCTCTCCCCGGCGATGGTGACAAGAATGGCTGCCCTCATGGAAACAGACACGTCCATAAATTTTGTCACGTCGTGTCGTGCGTGGATTGACGAGAAAGGGGACCGAGGTGGCCTCCTGCCTGGCCTGGAGATGGCGGTTGCCTGCGATGCGATTCTGGACGGAGTCGAGATCGGGAATCTTTGCCTCTCCCGCTGTACCAACTTGATCGGTGAGCCGTCCACCGTACTTTTTCGCAGAAGCGCTCTGACGGAGGCGTTCGGGCACATAGCGGGCCGCCGATACGGATGCAACGTCGACATGGCCACCTGGCTCAGTCTTGCCTCGACTGCGAGGATAGGGTTCTTGCGTGACGTCTTAAGCGAGACCCGTATGCATGCCTCCCAACAGTCTCAAACCCTTGAGATGCGGATTCGCGGTGTGACGGACTGGCTTCACCAGGTCCGCATCGGACCTACCTTTGGTTTTTTGGCCGATCCGAATACGCAAGCGGCTGCGATTCGAACTGCAACGGCCAACGCCGAGACCGTCATCCGCGAGGCAACCGCTCAAGGCGTCGCCGGGTCGGAGCCTCCCGGTCTGACACGGCAGCTTCTTGGGGAGCTTGTAAGGGAACTCGACCTGCTGTACGAGGTGCGCCCTGGTGGGATCGCCTCAAGGTTCACGATCGCCTAGCCGATACAAATCTTGGCGCAACGCCAGGACGGCGAGCCAGAAGGGCCACGGACGGTCCACGACAGTTCCGATCCCCTTCACGCTCGATAAGAGGTTCCCTTGCGTAGCCGCTCCGGTCTGATAGGCGTTCCCGCCGCAGTCATAGCCATAGTGGTCATGCTCGTTGTGCCTATGCCGAGCGTGGTCCTCGACGTGCTGATCAGCGCCAACATTTCGGCTGCGGTCATCATCTTGCTGATGACCATGCACGTGAAGAAGCCTCTCGACTTCTCCGTGTTCCCTTCCATCCTCTTGGTAGCCACGCTGTTTCGTCTCGCTCTGAACGTCTCCGCCACCCGCTTGGTGCTGCTGCACGGCTACGCGGGGGCTGTGATCTCGTCGTTCGGGAACTTCGTGGTGGGAGGCCAGATAGTAGTCGGCCTGGTTGTATTCCTGATCCTCATAGTCATCCAGTTCGTGGTGGTGACCAACGGCGCCGGCCGAGTCGCCGAGGTCGCAGCACGCTTCACCCTAGATGCCATGCCGGGCAAGCAGATGGCGATCGACGCCGACCTCAACTCAGGGGTGATAGACCAAGCCGAGGCGGGTCGGAGACGCCGCGAGACAGCCGACGAAGCCGACTTCTACGGCGCTATGGACGGAGCGTCGAAGTTCGTCAGAGGCGACGCAATCGCAGCTATCGTAATAACAGCGATCAACCTGGTAGGTGGTCTTAGCGTAGGGATAGTGCAGAAGCACATGTCTCTGACCGAGGCAGTGCACCGCTACAGCTTGCTGAGTGTCGGTGACGGCCTGGTATCCCAAATACCGGCACTTTTGCTATCGATATCCACTGGTCTGATCGTGACCAGGGCAGCGACCGACGAGGACAACTTCGGTTCGGACGTGATCTCACAGGTGCTCCGCCAGCACCGTGCTATCACTATCGCCTCCGGGGCGATGGCCTTCCTGGGGATAATCCCTGGACTTCCGCACTTCGCCTTCCTGGCTATAGCCGCCATCTTGTTCGTGCTGGCAAGGCGCGCCACCTCCGCGGCCGCCAAAGTCGCCAACGACGCGAAAGAGTCGGCCGCTCCGCCCGCTTTGGACCCCGACAGCCCTCAGGCGCTCTCCGCCGAAATGAAAGTCGAGCCTCTGGAACTCGAGATCGGAACGAATCTGATCGACTTGGTGGACGCTACCCGAGGCGGAGACCTCCTGGAGAGAGTCAAAGGCCTCAGGCGCAAACTCGCCTTGGAGAGAGGGATGATCATACCGTCGGTGCGCACCAGGGACAACGTGACCCTGGACCCCGACACCTACTCGATTCGCATCAACGGTGTCGACACGGCTTCAGGCACAGCGCCCCCCGGACGTTTCCTGGCGATCGGGGAAGGCCTGGACCTGGTTCCAGGAGAGCAGTGCACCGAGCCGGTGTTCGGCCTGGCTGCCAAGTGGGTTCCGAGCGAGGCACGCCAGCAGGCACTGGTAGCGGGCGCAACGGTGATCGACCGTTCCTCGGTTATTACAACCCATCTGGGCGAGGTTTGCGTCCGATACGCCGGCCGGTTGCTCTCAGCCCAGCAGGTCCGCCAGCTTCTCGACCGTCTAAAGGCGACGGACCCCGCCGTGCTCGACGAGATGGCCACAGCCCAGCTGACGCTCACAGACGTGCACCGCGTCTTATGCGCACTCCTCGACGAGGGCGTCGCGATCAGAGACCTGGTGCGGATCATCGAAGCGATCACCGTAAAAGCACGGGTGAACCGGGACCCGGACGGTCTGGTAGAGGCCGCTCGCCAGGCGCTCGGCCCCGCCATAACAGCCCAGCACGCCAAGGACGGCACTGTGGCGGCCGTGACCCTAGACGCCGTACTCGAGCGTCAACTTCTCGATGCGGTCAAGACCAGCGAGCAGGGCCCTTATCTGGCGGTCGATGCCAGCCTGGCCGAGGCGCTCGTAAGGGAGATCCAGGCGGTCGCCACCCGGATCGAGGAGACCGGTCGAGACGCAGTGCTGGTATGCGCCAGCCGCCTGCGCCAACCCCTCCAGCAGCTGACTGCGGTAGGAGCAAGAAGAGTAACGGTGTTATCTGTAAGTGAACTCGGTCCACAAGTCCGGGTGGAGAGACTAGGAGTGGTAAATGTCGCTGCAGCGCCAGTTTGAGGGTCCTGACGTACGGGTGCTCCTCGAGGAGATCCGTACCAACTACGGTGACGATCCGGTGATCTCACGCGCCGAGACCTTCAGGTCCGGTGGTGTCCTCGGTTTGTTCCAACGCGAGCAGTACCGCCTAGTCGTGGAGGCTCCCGACGAGGTCGAACCCGATCCCTACGACCGCGCGTCCAAGGCGCCGCTCTCCAAGACATCGACCAAGCGGCGTAAGTCCGGGAAGCACTTCGCGTCCGCTCCCGCCTCCGCGTCCAAGAAGCAGAGCTCCCGGCGAGCCCCAGGGCGGACATCGCCCCAAGTCGTTTCGACTTCGCGGGCAGCGGTGACGACCTCGAAGACCTCTGCTGGCGCCACGACCGCTTCGCCGGTGGGAGCTAAGTCAGCTCCGACGAATGACCTGAGTGCGTACGTCGGCGCCTCCGGGGCCGGCGTCGGCTCAAGCGCACCTACTCGCCGCCAGCCTGCCCAGGTCGCGTCTACGCCAGCCGACATGTTCGCCGACGTGGCCGACCTCACCGAGGATGCCGACCTCGTCAGAAAGAGCCCCGCAGCTCAAGAGCGCGAGTCCGGCTATGAGAACTCCTTCGAGAAAGTCTTGAGCGGGGTGGCCCGTATGGCAGGAGCCCCCGAACACTCTGCGTTCGAGCGACACGACCCGGGATTGTTGTCAAGCGTCGCCGGGTCGGGGCACGAACACACAGACAGCGTCGAGGTGGTCCGGGACGAGCCTGAACTTCTCGGCAGCGAGCTGTTCCTGCCGACGGACTTGTCGACAGAGGACCTTGTGGAGCTGAACGGCATGTCGCAGCCCGCCCAGGAGGGCCCGACAGCCCAGCCGGGGACTTCCAGAGCGCTGTCGACTTTGCGTCATGAGCTGAGCAGGATCGGCCTCGGAGTGGAGTCAGTGACCAGGGTGGAGTCGATGCTCGCCGGCGGCTCTAGCACCATGGCCGCTCTGGCAAGCCTCTTCGAGACGATACCTGCTGCTCCTCGGATTCCGAAGCGACCCGGCTCGCTCGTCGTCGTCGTGGGAGCGGGACGCAGGGCCCTAAGCGAAGCCTCACGACTCGCAGCTCAAGAAGGCTGGGACCCATCGATGGTCGGCGTCGCCAGTCCCCGGGACGGGGAGGTCCCAGCCCGCGAGGAGTGCTACATGCGCGACGCTGCCGACGCCACTGAAGTCGCTCCAAGCCTAAGGCGCGGTCGCGTCGGGATAGTAGCCGTCGACTCGGCGAACGGGTCCGACTCGACGGTGTGGGCACGTCATGTGATCTCGGCTCTGCGCCCGACAATGGTAATAGGCGTAGTGGACGCCATGCACAAAAGCGAGGATGTCGCCCGATGGGTGGAAGCCATCGACGGAGTCGACGCTATCGTGGTCGACAGGATCGAAACGACCACGTCACCCGCGAGTGTTCTCAGGCTCGGTATACCCGTGATGCGCCTGGGTGAGCATCAGTCGACACCGGCCAGGTGGGTCGCCGCCCTGGCAGACGTTCTAAGCGAGGAGTCCAGGTCCTTCGGTGAGCCCGCCCGGGCGAGAGTCGTGCGCTTCGACGAAGTTCGCGACTGCGCTGACAGCGAAGAAGTGCTGCCGCAGAGCAGCGAAGATGCAGCCGGCAGCAGGGCTGTGGGTACGGCGACGTCGTACGCAACCGTGAGCCGTATCCGGCCGGTCGACTGGTCGCAGCTTGCCTCGAAAGTCGACGAGGACGCTGGGACTTCGTCAGCGATGAGATGAGCGTCCGCCACCCCGAGCTTGTCATTGCGGGAGCAGTCGCCGTCAGCCTGCCGATGGCGCCCGGAATCCTAAACGGCGACATAAGCGGCGCCGTCGCCGGGGAGCGTTTCTTGATAGCCCTGATCGGCTGCTGGATCCTCGGATCGCTGATCAGTTGGGTGTTGAGCACCTATACCCGACAAGCTACCCGAGCGGAGCTGAATCGACTGGTCTCCGAGCAGGGCGGCCCAGAAATCCAGGACGGAGACCCGCGCAACGCTTCTACCGGAGACCGCACCTGAAGCGGGTTTCTGTACCTGACGCGGCTTTCGTCCCTATGAGGTATCTCAAGCGGTTTATGAGGTCCACCGAGAATCGGAGTGCGCTTCCGCCTGCGGCGGCGCCTCGTAGGAGGACTTCGGATGATCGTGCTGACACACTTCGGAACCGGGAACCGCATAGCGGTGAACGTAGACCTGATCGAAAAGGTAGAGGAGACCCCTGACACGGTAATAACGCTCGTCAACGGGTCTCGGTACCTAGTCCAGGAGTCTCTCGACCAGATAATCGACGAGCTCGTGGAAGTAAAGGCGAGAATCCTCCGCTTGTCGAACTGCACTCCCGAGCCTCTGGACGGAAAGAAACTTCGACTGCTTCGCGGCACTCAGACCTCAGACGAAGGCGACGATACCGCCCACGGCGAGTCGGTCCAACCCGGAGGCGAACCCCTATGAAAGGGGCCCTGGACAGACTCACCCCGATGGCGGTCGGAGGCGCTCTGGCCTGCGTCTTCCTAGCGATGCTCCTGGACGGATCGAACCCTGCCGTACTGTTCAAGCCGGCCCCCCTGCTGCTGGTGTTCGGAGGAACAATTGCGGTGGGAACTGCGGGATTCATGAAACGTGATATCAAGGAGATCAAAGGCATCCTCATGTCCGCGTTCGGGGTGCCCGATCCCGACACGTCCGAGGACATCGAGAGGATATTCCAGTTCGCTTCTATCGCCCGCAAGGAGGGTCTGCTCGCCCTCGAATCCGCGTCCAAGGACGTAACGGACCCTTTCATGCGCCAGTGCGTGCAGCTCGCCGTTGACGGCACCGACCCCGACGAGATGCAGGACATCCTCGAAGGCGAGATCGCCGCAGCAGAGCAGCACCACAAGATGGGAGCGAAGTTCTTCCAGGACTTAGGCGGGTTCTCACCGACGCTCGGGATTATCGGAACTGTCGTGGGCCTCATCCACGTGTTACAGAACCTCAACGATCCCGCAACCATCGGCGCTGCGATCGGTTCGGCGTTCACAGCGACACTCTGGGGTGTCATGGCGGCGAACGTGTTCTGGCTTCCGATCTCTAACAAACTCAAGAGGGCGTCACAAGTCGAGGTGCAGCGCAAACGGATGATCGTCGACGGCATGTTGGCCGTCCAGGCAGGCAGCAGTCCACGGATGATCAAAGCCCGCATGGAATCCCACCTGTCTCCTGGGAGCAAGGAGGAGGCGCTGGCAGCATGAGCAGGCGCGCACGTCACCAGGACCACGAGGAGGAGGTCGAGAACGGCGAGAGATGGCTCTTGACCTACGCCGACATGATCACCCTGCTGCTGGCGCTCTTCATCGTGTTGTTCGCCATCTCGTCTATCAACCAGAAGAAGTTCCTCGCCCTCGCCCTCGGACTGAAGCAGACCTTCGATCCCAAGCCGGGAGTTCTCCCGAGTAGCTCGGGCTTGCTCGCCAACGCGAGCCTCACCCAGACCGCCGGCTCCCAGTACAAGTCGCTAGTTTCGAATTCCCTCGGTCCTACAACCACCACTACCACGGTTCCTTCATCGGGAAACGTGTCCAAGGCGGCGCTGTCTGCCCTGCAAGCTCAGATCGACAACGCTCTTGTCAAGCAGGGACTTCAGACTGACGTCACGCTCCAACAGCAGACCCGAGGTCTGGTAGTGCAGGTGTTAGCAGACAAGGTCTTCTTCGCCACGGATTCAGCGAGCCTGGGTTCGGTCGGCAACGCCGTGGTCGACACAGTAGCGTCCGTCCTGCGCAGTGACCCCTACAACATAGACGTGGAAGGATACACGGACAATCAGCCGATCCTCGGAGGGGCGTTCAGCTCCAACGAGGAGCTCTCCGCTGTCAGAGCTGTCAACGTCGTCCTCCGTCTCGAAAAGGTTGACGGAATTTCTCCAGACCGCCTCTCGGCAACCGGATACGGATCGTCCCATCCGGTAGCACCCAACACTACCCCCCAGAACATGGCCCTAAATCGCCGCATCGATATCGTCGTCCTCTCATCCCAACGGAGCCAGCCATGAGCGCCACAGCCGAATCTGTCAAGTCGAAGTCGAAAGCAGCCGACACAGTTGAGGAGCCACCTAAGAAATCCAAGAAGAAACTGTTCTTGATCATCGGCCTGATCGTGCTCTTGATAGGAGGATATGAAGCTAAGAGCATACTTTTGAAACCGCACTACAAACCTGGGCAGGCCGTACCTGCCGGCAAGGTCTTTCCGTTGGACCAGCTGACGGTGAACTTGTCTGACGGCCACCTCGTGCAGGTGTCGATCTCCTTGCAGCTCACTTCTGTGGCTGTACCGGCGACGATCTCCACCGACCAACCCGAGATCGAGAACGACATCATCGCGATCCTCGGGGAGCAGACCTACCAGGGTCTTCTCGCCCCTGCCCAGCGCCAACTCGTGCAAAACGAGATCTTGAAACAGTGCCAGAAGATCACCGGTACCGTCGACGGCGCAGCCGAGCAGGTCAGTGCCGTCTACTACACCGGGTTTGTTATCCAGTAGATACCCTTAGTAAGGAGCAGCATTGAACGACGAACCGAGCCAGAGTCAAACCGACGAATGCTCCGGTCTTCTCACCTGCTTGGAGGTAGAGCAGCGTGCACTCGAACAACTGCTGTTCAAGCTGCGAGAGCAGAACCTGATCCTAACCGCTGGGGACCAGCGCTGGCTCGCCGCCAGCACCTCTGAGGTGGCGGCTGCGGTAGTCGAGCTCACCGAGGCGGGACGACGCCGTGAGACGGCGGCGCAGATCGCCCATGGCGCTCATGGCCTGCCTTCCGGGTCTACGCTCGCGGATCTTGCCGACTCTGTCGATGATGAGCTCACCGGTCAACTGATGCGCCAACGCCAAGTAGCGTTGCGTGACGTACTGGACCAGGTCCGTCGGTGCTCCCGCCACAACCGTCGCCTCCTCGCCAGCGGGCTCGCAGCCACGAACGACGCTTTGGCGCTTCTTGGAGCCACTACGAGCTACGACTCCAGCGGCGAGATGCTCCAAGAAGGACTCAGCGACATTCGCGCCTACGACCTCAAGGCCTGATACGTCATGAGCAACATCGGCCTCGACATAGCCGCTTCAGGTGTCAACGCTGCGCAGACGGCGATGGACACCATCGCCCAGAACCTTTCTAACACCAACACCCCAGGCTACGTTAGCGAGACAGCAAACCTCACCGCCCTGTCGTCAGGTGAGCAGTCAGGCGTTGGGGGTGGCGTCGCAGTAGCTTCTGTCACTCAGAACAACGACAGCCTCCTCGCCGCGAACGCTGCGCAGACTTCAGCGGCGCTGGCGCAGAGTACCGCCTTGCAGCAGACGCTCCAGCAGGCACAGCTCGCCTTCGGAGACCCGTCGTCGTCGAGCGGTCTTGGCTCTGACCTGTCGAGCTTCTGGCAGTCGTGGAACCAGCTCTCCACCAACCCGACAAGTCAAGCTGACCTTCAAGCTGTCGTCGACTCCGCCCAAACCGTAACTACGGATCTTTCCCAGGCGTCCGGGCAGTTAACAGCTGCCTCGGCTAACGCCTCGTCACAGCTGACGAACACTGTCGGTCAGGCCAACACGCTGCTGAGCCAGGTTGCCTCGATGAACAATCAGATAGTCAAGCAAGGAGCTACGGGAACGTCGGTATCGGCTCTGAGCGACCAACAAAACCAGCTATTGACTCAGCTGGCATCGGAGATAGGAGCTACATGGACTGCTTCGCCCAATGGCTCGGTCAACGTAGCAGTCGGGGGCGTCACTCTCGTCCAGGGTAACTGGTCCGACACTCTCGCTGTGAACAACGCCGGTAGCGCCACGAGCCCTAACCTTCAACTGGTCGCCCAGGGCTCGAAGGTGGCTCTCACTGCGTCGTCAGGTACAGCTGCCGGCCTGTTGGCCGCAGTGAACGTCTACCTCCCCTCGTATCAGTCGCAGTTGGACGGCGTCGCGAACGACCTGGCCAACGTCGTGAACACCCAGCTTAATAAAGGATTCACGACTTCTGGTACGCCCGGGGTCGACCTGTTCACGAACTCAGGGGCTGGAAGCTTGACGGCAGTCAACATTACAGTCAACCCTACAGTACTTGCAAACCCGTCTCTCATAGCAACCGCCTCGACATCGTCGTTACCAGCAGCAAGTAACGATGGATCAAACGCGCAGGCCCTGGCCAACCTCTACAACGCTTCCAACGGGCCCGACGTTGCGTGGCGGACTGCTGTAGTCAACGTAGGATCACAAGTCAGTCAGATAAACGATCAGGTCCAGTCCCAGACGGCCACGTCCAACGCGGCCCAGCAGAATCTGCAAAGCGTTACCGGGGTTAACCAGAACACTGCTCTGGTAGAACTCATGAACTTCCAGGCGACCTACCAGGCGGCTGCAAAGGTGATAACGACCGTAGACACCGCGCTGCAATCTCTCTTGGCAGCAGTATGAGCAAGCCCAGTATGAGCAAGCCCAGTGTTCCACGCCCCGATTTGAGGCTTTCGAAAGGCCAGGTGGCATCATGACATCCCCGGTATCCACGGGAATCTCCTATACTCCGACAGTAATAGCCTCACAGCTTGTCTCGTATCTGAACGCAGATCAGAGCCAGCAGGCCACGCTCGAGACCCAGCTGTCGAGCGGGAATGTGGTCAACCAGCCGTCGGATAATCCTGCGGCAGCGGGTTCCTTGCTTGCCGCGAACTCGAGTCTGGCGCGAGCACAAGAGTACTCGTCGAATGCCTCCGACGCCAGCGCCTGGCTGAGTCTTGGGACGTCTACTCTCAACTCGGTGACCAGCGCGCTGCAGTCCGCCGAGCAATCCGTCACAGCGTTGTCAGGGTATGCTCTTTCCAACTCCTCGGCGGCCGTAGCCACGACGACAGCTGCCTTGCAGTCGGTACTCAGTCAAGTGACAGCCCTTGCCAACACCACCTACGGCAATCAGGCGATATTTGCCGGAACCGGCAACGTGTCAGTCGCCTACGACGCTAGCGGGAATTACGTGGGAGCAGGAAACCCTCCGACCCGAACGGTAGGGCCTGGGGTCAGCGTGGCCATCGCAGCGACGGGCCCTGCCGTGTTCGGCTCCGGTAGCAGCGGCCTTCTCGGCCCGACGGGAATCCTCTCGAAGCTGATCTCCGACGTGAGCACGGGGACACCGGCGTCGATCGCAACCGCGACTACCACCGACCTTGCCGCCTTGAAGTCGGCTGTTCAGACCGTGACAAACCAGGCTGGGATTCTTGGGGCGGCCTATCAGAGCGTGCAGGGTTTTGCGGCTCAAGCCACCAACGTGCAGACCGCCCTTCAAACCCAGATTTCAGCTGTCGATAGTGTCAACATAGCCCAGGCCACGACCGCCCTCACCCAGTCGCAGAACACCTACCAGGCCGGCCTTTGGGCGACCGCACAGATCGAGCAGCATTCCCTCGTAACCTACCTGTAACCGGAGTAGCCAGTGCCGACAACCCTTGTAGATAGCTTGATCCTGATGAGCAGCACGCAGCCCGACTCCGCCGGTATTCCGGGTCTCGGTGGTCTTTTAAAGCTGACCTTCGCCTCGGGGCTCCCCGGCTTTCCCGAAGTGCGTGCATTCGAGATAGTGAGCCTGGGCAAGGATCTTCTCCCTTTCGCCAGGCTGATATCCACGACTCACCCCGGTGTTGCCTTTACAGTCGTAGCACCGGGCCTTCTCTTCCCAGACTACAGCGTCGAGATCGACGAGGAACACCAGGTGGCCCTCGGCATCTCCCAGCCCGACGAGTCGGTGACTATGGTGATCGTCACCGTGGCTCGCCCGCCGATCCGGCCTAGCGTCAACCTCCTCGGACCTATAATCGCCAACCGCCACACCGGTGCGGCCGCTCAGGTCGTCCAGCACAGATCGAACTACGCCGTCGCTGAGAGCCTACCCGCCTGACAGCTCGGACTCCGGGGAGCTGACTCTGCGAAGGGCGACCAGGGCTTCGAGATCTTCGTCCGGCTCGCTCAAGGCGCTGCGGTTGGCGTCTTGCATCTGCCGGTAGATCTCCTCGCGGTATATAAGCACGTGTGGGGGAGCTTCGATACCTATGCGGACAGAGTCGCTGCTGACAGACTGAACTGCTACGAGAATCTCCCCGTCGAGCACGAGCGCAGGACGGGACCGCTTCGACAGGACGTGCATCCTCGAAGCGTCCCAACTCCTTCCTCTTTTCGAGAGTACCTGGGCGAGCTCGACCTCTTCCAGACGCTGCACGCGGAGTCCTTCGGGACCTTTGACGCTCAGGCAGACGTCATCAGCCGCCACGTACTCCACAGTGACGGTTATGTCATGCCCGATTATTATTGAGGTATCAGCCCTTCGGCTCAGAACGAGCATCGACTTAGAAAGTTCGTTCGGCGACGATGGTAACTGTCCGCATGCTGATCCCCCCGACGATGTCGGCTATAAGGTTGTAGATCAAAGCGGCGACGACATTCAAGAGTGTCCCCGCCACGGCGAGCACTGCGCCGCCGGCAGCGGTGTACTCTGCCACTGCCGAAGCGTGCAGCACGAACTCCTTCAAGCTGAACAGGCTCCTAACCGACTTGTCGATCGACGTCAAAACTCCTGTCTGATCCGCAGCAACCCACAAGAGCATAGCTGCTATGACTACAACAGCAAGAAAAACAAGGTAGAGCATCAAAGACACCCGAATCACCGTCGTGATGTTGACGTGGGACACCGTGATGCTTTCGAGTTCGACCGGGCCCTTCCGGGTCCCTTTCTCGGGATGGACCTGGATTCCTTGACCGTCGCGGACCGGCACCTCTCCAGCCGCTGCAGAATCCCGTCCCGCTTGGGAGCCGCGCCGCGACGACTGGCGATCGATTCCCTGGGCGCCGCGCTCGCGCGGCAGTGGGGACGCTCCAGCCCTCAAAGACCCGTAACCGGCTGGCACCGCTGAACCCCAGCCCGCCCGCGGATCTCCTGGTACCGGCCCCCTAGACGAAGGAGGAGAGCCTCGACGGCCGTCGGGCGACGACGACCCGCCTCCCAGCCCGGCGGCCGGCTCCGACATCAGCCGGCGTCTTCCACGGCTAGCACCGGTGCGACCGACGCAACAAGCTGCCCGGGATCCAGTGTTACGATCCTGACCCCGGTGGCGTCTCGCCCCTGGCTGGAAATCTCGCGTGCGGCCATTCTCACCATGATCCCAGCCGACGACGTTACCAGTATCTCGTCTTCGAGCGAGATCATGAACGCGGCGACCACCTGACCGCGCTGGGCGGTGAGGCGGATACCCCTAACGCCGACACCGCCACGTCCCTGGCGGTTGAAATGCTGTAATTGGGTCCGCTTACCGAAACCTGCCTCGGTGACAATCAGTATGGAAGCATCGTCGCGCGCAGGGTCCACCGAGACGACCTCGTCCCCCCCACGAAGCGCCATCCCCCGTACCCCCGCAGCGTCCCGGCCCATCGACCGGACCTCCGCCTCGGAAAAGCGGATGGCCATCCCGGCCTTGGACACCATGAAAATGTCGTCGTCACCGCTGGTAACTATGACCCCCACGAGCTCGTCTCCGTCGCGGAGGTTTATGGCGATGAAGCCTTCACGGCGGGACTTGTCGTAGTCGGAGAAAGTTGTCTTCTTCACCTGTCCGTGCTTGGTGGCGAAAAGCAGGAACTGATCGGAGGGGAACTCCCGGGTGTCGATGAGCGTCTGGACCTTCTCACCCGCCTCCAGCGGAAGCAGGTTGACGATCGCCGTACCGCGAGCGGTACGCTCCTTTACCGGCACCTCGAAGGCCCGCAGGCGGTACACCTTTCCGAGGTTGGAGAAGAAAAGCAGGTAGGCGTGGGCGCTGGTGTGGATAACCCTGGTAACCAGGTCCTCGTCTTTAAGCCTCGCTCCTTGGACTCCGCGCCCTCCCCTGCCTTGGGTCTTGAACTGGGACGCTGGGACGGCCTTGACGTAACCGGCCCGGGTCATCGTCACGACGAGCTCCTCGTCGTCGATCAGATCCTCCGCTGACATGTCGCCGTCGTCGAGCGTGATCTGCGCCCTTCTCGGATTGGCGAACTCGGCGCGGATCGCCGTCATCTCCGTCTTGATGACGTCCCTGAGACGTTCCTCATCACCGAGTATCGCCTCGAGTTCGGCGATCGTCTCCCGAAGGCGGGCCAGCTCCTCGTCGAGACGAGCCCTGCCGAGACGGGTCAGGGTCGAAAGCGCCATGTCCAAGATGTGCTCGGCCTGCACCTCGCTGAACTCGAAGGGCTCCGCCATGAGCGCTGTCCTTGCCGCCGAGCGGTCCGCTGACGACCGTATAGCAGCGATGATCGCGTCGATCATGTCCAACGCTTTGAGCAGACCTTCGACGATGTGAGCCCGGTCCCTCGCCTTTCGCAGCCGGTACATGGAGCGCCGGGTGATCACGTCCACCTGGTGGGCGATGTAGGCGCTCAGCGCACCGACGAGGTTGAGCGTTCGGGGGACTCCGTCCACGAGCGCCACCATGTTGACCCCGAAGGAGGTCTGAAGCGGAGTGTGCTTGTAGAGGTTGTTCAGCACGACGTTCGCGGCAGCGTCGCGCTTTAAGTAGACGACGAGCTTCGTGTCGTCGCCGGCGCTCAAGTCGCGAATGTCTCGGATACCGTCGAGCTCCTTCGCGTTCACCAGCTCGGCTATCTTCTCCAGGATTCCCTTCGGGCTGGCCTGGTATGGCAGCTCGCTGATGACGATCTCGTCACCGGAGCGCCCTTCGATTATCTCCGCCTTGGCTCTCATCTTGATCGAACCTCGACCGGTTCGATAGGCGTCCATTATCCCTTGACGTCCAAGAATGAGAGCGCCCGTCGGAAAGTCAGGGCCCTTGACGAAGCGCATCAACTCGTCGGCGGTCGCCTCCGGGTGGTCGATCATGTGGATCGTAGCGTCGATCACCTCCCCTAGGTTGTGAGGCGGGATGTTGGTGGCCATTCCGACGGCGATTCCCTGACTACCGTTGACCAGCAGGTTGGGGAACCGCGACGGTAAAACCGAAGGCTCGTCCTCTTCGTTGGTGTAGTTGCGCACCATGTCGACTGTCTCTTCGTCGAGACTTTCGATCATGTGCATCGCCAGCGGTGAGAGACGGCTTTCTGTGTAGCGCTCGGCAGCAGGCGGGAAGTCCACCGACCCGTAGTTACCGTGGAAGTCGATCAGCGGGTGACGCAGACTGAAAGGCTGGGCCATCCTCGCGAGGGCGTCGTAGATCGCCGTGTTGCCGTGGGGATGGAACCGGCTCATGGTGTCGCCGGTCACCTTGGCGCACTTTACGTGGGGTCGGTCCGGCCGGTATCCCTGAACGTGCATGTCGAAGAGGATTCGACGGTGGACCGGTTTCAGGCCGTCGCGGACGTCAGGCAGAGCTCGCGAGACGATGACCGACATCGCATAGTCGAGAAAGGAGCGTTCCATCTCCTCTTGGATCTCGATCGGCTCGATGTTACCCGGGGTCTCGTCCTCTGGAGTTGTGGGGGGCGTGTCGGTCACGTCAGATGTCCAGGAACCTCACGTCGCCGGCGTTCGTGGAGATGAAATGCTTGCGCTGCTCCACGTCGTCTCCCATCAGCTTGGAGCAGACCTCGTCTGCTAGAGCGGCCTGTTCGATGTCGACCCTCAGGAGGGTCCGCTTGTCTTTGTCCATGGTCGTGGATCCCAGTTCCTGCCAGTCCATCTCACCGAGTCCCTTCAGCCGGTTGAACTCGGCCTTGTGGTTCGGCTTCTCCAGAAGGAAGCGCTGCCTGGCGGTCTCGTCTTTCAGGTACATCTTCTCCTTGCCTACCAGGGTGGAAAACAGCGGTGGCTGGGCGCAAAAGACGTGGCCCTCTTCGATCAGAGGCCTCATTTGACGGAAGAAAAAGGTTAGAAGCAAAGTTCGTATGTGGCTCCCGTCGACGTCGGCGTCAGCGAGGATGATCACCTTCCCGTATCGGGCTTTCGAAACGTCGAAGTCGTCCGAGAGGCCGGCGCCGACCGCTGCGATAAGCGCTTGCACCTCGTGGTTCTTGAGCATCTTGTCTATACGGGCGCGTTCCACATTGAGGATCTTCCCTCGGATCGGAAGGATCGCCTGGGTACGCGGGTCGCGAGCACGAACCGCCGAGCCTCCGGCGGAGTCACCTTCGACGATGAACAACTCCGCTTCGTGGGCGTTCTTCGTCGCGCAGTCGGTCAGCTTGCCAGGCAGCCCAGCTCCTTCCAGAGCCGACTTGCGACGCGTCGCGTCGCGCGCCTGGCGTGCGGCTACCCGAGCTCTGGCGGCCTGAACTGCCTTCTGCACGATCTGGCGAGCTTCGGAAGGGTTCTCCCCCAGCCACTCGGCGAGCTTGTCGTTCGTAGCTCGCTCGACTAGCGACCGGATCGGCACGTTTCCCAGCTTCGCTTTGGTTTGGCCTTCGAACTGAGGCTCACGCAGCTTGACTGCGACGATAGCGGTGAGGCCTTCTCGGATGTCCTCTCCTAGAAGGTTCTCCTCCTTCTCTTTGAGGAGGTTCGTCGATCGGGCGTACTTGTTCACCACGTTCGTCAGCGCTTTGCGAAACCCTTCTACGTGGGTGCCGCCTTCACTTGTGGAGATACCGTTCGCGTATCCGTGGATGCCTTCGTAGAAGCCTGAGTTGTACTGCAACGAGACTTCCACTTCCCCCTCTTCTTCGGCCACCTTGAAGTAAGCGACCTTCTTGAACAGAGGCTCTTTGGAAGAGTTGATGTGACGCACGAAGTCGATGATCCCGCCGTCGTAGCGGTAGACGGCAGACCGGTCTGAGCTTGCCCGCTCGTCCTCGAAGTGGATTTCAAGGCCTGCGTTCAAGAATGCATAGACCTGAAGTCTCTCCTTGACAGTCTGAGCTCGAAGCTCGACCTCGTCGAAAATACGACCGTCCGGCCAGAATTCCACTGTCGTACCGGTCCTGGCACCCGGGGCTTCCCCGACCACCTCGAGACCGGTCTGAGCCTTCCCGCCGTCAGCAAACTCCATGCGATGGCGCTTCCCGTCACGGTCGACTTCGACAACCAAGCGTCGAGACAGCGCGTTGACGACTGAAACGCCGACACCGTGAAGGCCACCCGAAACCTTGTAGCCGTCCCCGCCGAACTTGCCACCTCCGTGCAGCTTTGTCAGGGCGATCTCGACCCCGGTCAGCTTCTGTTGGGGGTTGAAGTCCGTGGGGATACCACGGCCGTCGTCGACGACCCGGCAGCCGCCGTCGGCAGTCAAAACAACGTCGATATGCGAACAGTAGCCTGCCATGGCCTCGTCAACAGAGTTATCCACAACCTCCCACACGAGGTGGTGGAGGCCTTCTGGGCCGGTGGAGCCGATATACATGCCCGGACGCTTACGAACAGGCTCCAGCCCTTCGAGGACTGTCATGTCCCGGGCGGAGTAGCCACCCGGTTTGGAGCGCCCGGAAATCTGTTGAGCTGTCATTTGCATCACCATGGACGCGACCTTTCGAATTCTCTGGTTGGGCCATCCCCTGATGAAGGAAACCGCAGGTCAGCAGCCCTGAAAACTAATTAGTTATCTTATCAGACAGGTGTGTCGAAGCCCCGCCGTCGCGCGGACTCTTGACGCTCGCTTTTCCCGACCACCACCCTGACCTCTTCCACGAGGCCCGGCTTTGTGGAGGCATTCACCGACGAAATTATATCGAAACTCATGTAACGCAGTTGGGTTGCCCAGGCAGGGTGGTCGACTTCGAGGACCAGCACCCCGCCATGGAGAGATCTGGGCTTCGCGTGCGCAGCTATGTCAGCCCCCACGAGACTTTCCCACTTTGAAAAGACCATGCTGAGCGTCGACGGGTCGGCCATCGAGAGCTTTCGGGTCACGCGTTCGAGCGCAGCGTTGAGAGGTTCAGGGTCAAGCTCCGAACGAGGCTTTCGAGCGGGCCGCCAGGTCGTCACTGTTCCAGCCTCCCGTCGGTCACCTTCACGACCGTGGCAGGGGCTATACCGTCGGGAAGCTGACCGGCCGTCGTCAGAATGGTCTGACCGGTCGGAAGGTTCTCCATGAGTGCCTGTGAACGAGCGTTGTCAAGCTCTGAGAATACGTCGTCGAGGAGGAGTAGTGGCGCAGTGCCTCGAGACTCGGCTACCAGACGATGACCCGCGAGTCTCAAGGCAAGGGCAGCCGTGCGTTGCTCACCTTGAGACGCGTGAGTTCGTGACGGCATGCCCGATATCGTCAACTCGAGGTCGTCGCGCTGAGGCCCGCAACCTGTAACACCCCGGCGGAGGTCGTCGATGCGTCCCTTCGACACCGCCTCGGCCAGGGTCGCCTCCCAGCTAGGCCGGTAAGTCAACGCAACGCAAGACCGAGATTCTCTTTGGTCCCCCCTGGCCAACTGACGGTAGGTGACGTCGAGGATCGGACCTAGCTGAGCCACGAGGTCTCTCCTGGTCGCGACTATGAGCTCGCCCACCTCGACCAGCTTGTGATCCCACACGTCGAGAGTGGAAACCACATCTGCCGGTAGCGTCCTGCCTGGCCTCCAGCCACTCACCTGGACGGAGCGCAACAGCGAGTTGCGCTGTTTCAGCACCCGCTCCAGCTCCGCGTACAAAGCGGACCTCCTACCGATCAAAGAAACGGCGAGGTCATCGATGTAGGCCCGCCTCCCAGCCGGGCCGCCTTTGATCAGATCCAGGTCAGCCGGAGAGAATACCGTTACGACGATCACCTCGGATAGGTCACTTATACGGCGCAGTGGTTGGCCGGCGACTTTCACGAGATCTCGCGCGCCGGTCCTGAGCTGAGCGTCGATCCCCACTTTGCGGGAGCGCTCAGGGTTGACGATCTGGCCTCTCACGACGGCTGTCTTAGCACCGATCCTGATGAGAGCCTCGGAAGGAGATCCCCGAAGCGACTTCGCCGTCGCAAGAAATCCGATGGCTTCAATCAGGTTCGTCTTACCCGAGCCATTGGATCCGACGACGACTGTGGTCCCTGTCGGTGATGGGGTGAGCTCGGCCTGAGAGTAGCTGCGGAAATCCACGAGCGAGAGGTGTTCGACGTACAACTTCCATCACCTCGCAGTATCCCCGACGACCACCACGTGATCCCCGGGGAGGCCCAGCTGGGTACCCTGAGCCTTCAGGGTACCCGCACCGGCATCAGCAGATACAGATAGTCGTCGCTTCCTACGGGGCGCAGGACAGCCGGTTTCAGGGCGTCGAGAGTGTCGAGACAGACCTCGTCTCCCGTCACCACCTCCACCCCTTCGATAAGGTACGTGGGGTTGAAAGCCACGGTCATCTCCGAGCCTTCGTATTTGGCTTCGACTTCCTCCACAGCTGCACCCCAATCGTTGGTGACGACAGCTAGCTCGATAGAGGCGGGTCGAAGGGCCATTCTCACCGGTGTTGTGGCGTCCCGAGCCAGGAGCTTCACCCGGCGCAGCGCATCGAGAAGACTCTCCCGGCCGACCACCAGCCGGTTTGGGTAATCGGACGGTATCAGGACGCGGTAATCAGGAAAGTCGCCTTCGATGAGACGGGTCGTGAGCGTGGCGTGACCGACAGCGAAGCTGGCGTCGTGATCTCCCAGTCGCAAGGTCGTCTCGTCGGATGACGACGAAAGCAGGCGTTGCAGTTCGTTGAGTGCTCGGGACGGTATCAGGACCTTCTGACCCTCGCCTAGCACGCAAACACCCGGAAGGTCCCTCAAAGCCAGCCTGTAAGAGTCCGTTGCCACGAGACGGAGCCCATCCCCCTCCGCCGCTATCAAGACACCCGTAAGGATGGGACGGCCGTCGTCGCTAGACGCCGCCCTGGTCACCTGGCGCAGAGCCTCGCTAAGCCCGGTGATACCGCTCACCGTAGCGTCCTTAGTGGGTGCCGCGATCCGCGGAAAGTCCGACGCCTGATGAGTTCTCACTGTGAACCGGCTGCGCCCAGAGATCAAGGTGAGGTCCTCGTCGTCAGCTTCGACTTCTACAGCCCCAGGGTCGAAGGAACGAACGATGTCGGTCGTGAGCCGTGCCGGCGCTACCGCTATGCCGTCTTGGCGGCTGTCGACGGTCGCTTCTACCGAGATCGTCAGGTCGATGTCGGTGCCCGTTACGGTCAGCAGATCCCCTGCCACGCCCAAGCGGAGCCCACCGAGGATAGGCATCGAACCGCGTGGCGATGTCGCTCGACTCGCCCCGCTGACTGCGTCCAAAAGGACGTCTCTCTCGCATCTGAACTTCACTGCACACGCCTTCCCTGCTTCTGTTCTTCTATATAGATAATTAGGGCAGGGTCAGTAGTAGGCCCTGTGGATTGTGGACAACTGTAATTGTTTCCAGGTCCCAGGCTGATTTTCTTCACGCCGGCCGTCCACATGCTTCCACAGGTATGCGACCTCGGGAAAGGAGCCCTGTGGAGAACGACAAGTTTCGCCTACCAACTACAGCACTTAGACACAGGTAACCCAGTGACGTTCCCACAGGTCATCGACCTCCTTTGACAGCTTGTATCAGCTCTGTGACCTGCTCGAACACTAGATGACTCTCTTTCATGAGGCCTGCTACCTTCTCGACGGCGTGTATGACCGTGGTGTGGTCTCGGCCACCAAACTCACGTGCTATGGCCGGGTACGAAAAGTCGGTCAACTCCCTGAACACGTACATGCTGATCTGGCGTGCTCTAACCAGCGGTCGCCGTCGACTCGATCCGCATATCTCTTCGAGACTGAACCCGAAGGCAGCGGACGTGGCCTCCAGTATCACTTTCGGGGTTATCTGACGGGGGCGGTCAGCTTCGAGAAGGTCAGAGAGTATCTCTGAGGCGGTCTCCAGGGTTGGGGCCTGGCGGTTCAGACTTGAATACGCCGAAACTCTGATCAGCGCTCCCTCGAGCTCCCTGATGTTGTCGCGAACATGGGTTGCGATGAGCTCCAGCACCTCCGCTGGGATGGGTATCCTCTCGCCCTCCGCTTTTTTGCGGAGGATGGCGAGACGGGTCTCCAGCTCGGGCGGCTGAACGTCGGTCGTAAGACCCCATTCGAATCGGCTCCTCAACCTGTCCTCGAGCGTTGCAATGGACCTTGGGTGACGGTCGCTGGACAAGACGATCTGTTTCGAGCTCTCGTAGAGCCAGTTGAAGGTGTGGAAGAACTCCTCCTGAAGCGACTCTTTACCCTCCACGAACTGTATGTCATCGACCAGAAGAACGTCACACTCCCTGTAGGCGCGCTTGAAGGTCATCTGGGTGTTGTTGCGGATGGCGTCGACGAAGTCGTTCATGAACGTCTCTGTCGACACGTAGCGGACGCGCTTTGCCTGGAAGTTCTCGATGACGTAGTGACCAATAGCGTGCAAGAGGTGTGTTTTGCCCAGACCGGAGTCCCCGTAGATGAAAAGCGGGTTGTAGCTCTCGGCGGGGCTCTCGGCGACTCGTTGTGCAGCTGCGTGAGCGAACCGGTTGGAGGATCCTATGACGAAGGCGTCGAAGGTGTAGCGCTTGTTGAGCGAGCTTGACGCCGAAGGCTGAGCTTGAACGACAGGAGGCTTAGTGACCGCTTCGGAAGCTACGGACGGAGTTGCCGAGACTCCGATCGTGTCTAGATCGGCCACCTCGAAAAGTGACATGTTCGCCTCGACCGTCTTACGAACGACGATATCCACCTTGAGAGCCTTCTTGCTGACCGCTGAGAGCGTGTCTTCGATGAGCGCTGAGAAGCGTTCACCCAAGCGGTCCCTGACTATCGAGCTGGGAGCCGACAGCGTGAACCTGTCACCGTCCACGCTGACGGGTTCGAGTCCCTCGAACCACGTCTTCCAAGCGGCGTCCTTAACGTCACCTCGCAGAACCTCACTACATTCTGTCCACAGTCGACCCGCTTCGTTCACCCGAGTTCAGCCTCTCCTAAGCGTCAGTTGTCCACAGAGTTGCACACACCTTGTGGAGAACTCGACCGTTAGGGTTTCGCTCGACCTGCAGTTCACGGACGTCGAGCACACCAGTTCAGGGGAAGTTAGCCGGTCTCCAGCGCTCGACTGCGTCGCAACGCCCGGATCTAACGATAGCACGGATCGTCTTGAGACCGTAGCGTGGTGCCGATCGTGGAGTGGTGCACCGGGAAGCCTCCACCGGCAGCCCGGTGCCCGTCTCAGGCGGATCGTAAGGTATCGAAGGTGGCAAAAAGTCGAGTTGTGCACAGGAAAGTCAAGTTGTCCACAGGGATTTCCACTGGTAAAGCCGGTTTTTGGGTCTAGTGATCCACAAAGAGGATCGGCTGTGATAGAGACCCCATGGTTCAGTTCTTAGACCCAACCCGACGTAAGGCGACTTCCGGCCAGCCGGCATCGGGCCACCAGCAGGCGCCGACCTCGGGGTCCAGAGTTCCCCCTCACAACCTCGACGCCGAGAGGTCTCTGCTGGGAGCGATGCTCCTCTCCAGGGACGCGATAGCTGCTGCTTTGGAGATCTGCGGATCAGAGGACTTCTACAAACCGGCTCACGCGCACATCTTCGACGCGGTAGCGACGCTCTACAGCATCGGAGAACCAGCCGACCCGGTGACCGTAGCCGACGAGTTGGCCAGAGCCGGGATTCTGGACCTTTCAGGGGGATTGCCCGCGCTCATAGCCTTGCAGGCAGACACTCCAGCGACGACGAACGCAGCGAGATACGCCCGAATCGTGGAGGAGCACGCTCTCCTGCGGCGGCTGATCGCAGTGGCCGGCGAGATAGCCGAGATGGGCTATAGCCTTCCCGACGACGTCGTGTCAGCCCTTGACCGAGCCGAGAGCCTCGTTTTCGACGTTGCGGAGCGCAGGGTGACCGACAGTCTCCGGCCTCTCGCTGAGCTGCTAGCCGCGAGCATGGACCGCTTGGAGCATCTCTATGACCGAGGCGAGTCGATAACTGGGGTGCCTACTGGTTTCATAGACCTCGACGAGAGGCTCTTTGGTCTGCAACCCAACGCCTTAATCATCGTCGGCGCCCGGCCTGCTATGGGAAAGTGTGTCAGCCGGGACGCCCAAATAGTCGACCCCGGCAGCGGAATGCTTCGTAGTGTCGAGGAGATCTGCGAGACAAGCAGCAGCGTTTTGAGCACTGTCGGTTCCGGGCCGGCCGGCGCGGAGGACCTCGGATGGGTCCGTTCGGCTCGAGAAGCGACACGGATTGACACAGGATGTGGTTACGATGGATCGGTCAAGGTGATCAGCCTTCATCCTGACCGGACCTTGAGGCCTTCCACGGTAAGTGCTTTTGTTTACGACGGTCTCAAGCCGGTGTTCAAGGTTCGGACCCGCCTCGGCAGGCGTATCAGGACCACAGCGAGTCACCCCTTCTTGACCAGATCCGGTTGGCGCAGGCTTGGAGACCTCGCGCCGGGAGTGGAGATAGCAGTGCCGGCGTCGCTTGCGGTGTCAGGAACTATGGGCGCGAGCGACTCCGAGGTCGCCTCTCTCGCCGCTGACGTAGTCCGATACGCCCGGATCGAACCCGCTGACACCTCAAAAGGGTTGGACCGGGAACTCTTCCTGCTCGAGCCGGGAGCTCTGAGAACCTTCATCTGCGAGCTCGCCCGGTTCACCGCTGAAACCTCCACGGTTCCGTTCGCGCAGGACTCCTCCTTCCCGGCCGCCGGTACCGTGGTGTATCAGGGCGCATCCCGGCGGGTGGCGGCGGACGTCTGCCACCTGCTTCTGCGCCTGGCGCTGCTGTCGAGCCTGCGCCTCCGGACCGTCAAAGTCGCCGGTCGTACTCTCGCACTGTGGGAGGTGGAGATAATCGGATCCCACAAGGGTTCGGACGTCTACTGGGACGAAATAGTCTCTATTGCCGCCGACGGTGTCGAAAGGGTGTACGACCTGACCGTCGAGGGGACCCACAACTTCGTTGCCGACGACATGGTTGTCCACAACACTTCGTTCGCTTTGGGTATCGCCGCGCACGCAGCTGTAGAAGCCAGGGTTCCCACTCTCGTCTTCTCGTTGGAGATGGGCCGCGACGAGATCACAAACAGGCTACTGGTGTCGGAGTCACGAGTCGACGCGAACCGCATGCGGAACGGCAAGCTTCAAGAACCGGACTGGCCGAAGATCAGCGCTGCCGTGGGCCGCTTGGGCGACGCCCCGCTGTTCATAGACGACAACCCGAACACTACAGTGATGGAGATCCGGGCAAAGGCTCGAAGGCTCAAAGCTCGCCAGGGCGGACTCGGCCTGATCATCGTCGACTACCTGCAGCTGATGTCGGGTGGTTCGTACGAGAACCGCCAACTAGAGGTGTCCTCTATAAGTCGCGGTCTCAAGATCCTCGCGCGCGAGCTCGAAGTTCCTGTGGTGGCGCTGTCTCAGCTGTCACGCCAACTCGAAGCTCGCTCGGACAAGAGGCCGGTCCTCGCCGACCTGCGAGAGTCCGGCTCCTTGGAGCAGGACGCCGACGTGGTCATGTTCTTGTATCGCGACGAGGTTTACAACCCCGAATCCCCTGACAAGGGCACGGCCGAGGTGATCGTAGCGAAGCACCGGAACGGGCCTACGGGAAAAGTCCAACTGGCTTTCTTGGATCACTTCACCAGGTTCGTCAACATGGCCAGGGTTTAGACGGCGACATCTGCCACGACGGTCAGAATGGGGTGGGTATCGCGGCGATGATGTTGTTGATGTGTATGTTGTCGGCGGGTACTGAGCCTTCGAAGGCGGCGTCGCCGAAGCTGAAGACGCCTCCGTCGGATCCGATGAGCCAGTAGCCGTGCCCGCTGGGGGTGGGTATCGCGGCGATGATGTTGTTGATGTGTATGTTGTCGGCGGGTACTGAGCCTTCGAAGGCGGCGTCGCCGAAGCTGAAGACGCCTCCGTCGGATCCGATGAGCCAGTAGCCGTGCCCGC
>Ga0209012_1000286_pt1 | contig 76380 bp, 64 predicted proteins | sample RS3BMetagenome_FD_184735 | JGI IMG/M metagenome (GOLD analysis project Ga0209012, IMG submission 184735) | Ferric oxide microbial mat and aquatic microbial communities from Rainbow Spring, Yellowstone National Park, USA - RS3B (SPAdes) (version 3) ... | reverse complement strand
GCCATCATCACCGTACTCAGGCAGCGGCATCATTTGCCCGGCCCTGATCCTTCGCAAGACAGTTCGACGTCACCGCGTTCGACCTTCCCTGGAGCCGGTGGCCCTGTAGTGGTTGGCGGAGGAGCGGGGCGTGGCGGGTTTGGTGGGGGAGCGGGTCGCGGCGGATTTGGTAGAGGAGCCGGTGGATTTGGTAGAGGAGCCGGTGGCAGTGGTGCTTCATCGGCGGCGCGTGCAGCTCGCCTAGCGGCAAGTGATCCGCCAAATGACTTTCAGGTCTTCAATGGCAATCAGCTTGTGCAATCAGCGCAGCAAAGCTCGATAGAATTGACGATTTTGTTGATTGGTATTGCTACGATCTCGCTGGCGGTCGGCGGTATCGGCATTATGAACATCATGCTGGTTTCGGTGACGGAGCGCACGCGCGAGATTGGTATTCGCATGGCCCTGGGGGCACGCCGCCGCGATATTCGTAACCAGTTCTTGCTGGAAGCCTTGCTACTGAGCCTGGTTGGTGGCGTTATTGGTATTGTGCTTGGTCTGGGCGGCGGTCTGGCGCTCACGCTGGGTTTCGGTCTCCCCTTTGTTGCCAGCCCTGTTCCTGCTCTGGTTGCCTTCACTGTCTCGGCAGCAGTTGGCATCGTCTTCGGCCTCTATCCTGCCGCTCGTGCCGCACGCATGGATCCTATCGTTGCGCTGCGTACAGAATAGATCGGCTCTGGATAAGCTGAGCATTGTTGAGGTTACGTGGTCGGTTCTGGCTCATGCCGGAGCCGACTTTTTCATACACAGGATGCATATGGTAGAATAGGTCATGCACGAGACAGGGTACCTTTTATCAGGCTATCCTGGATTGTTTTCCGAGAGATGAAAGGACATTGCTGAGGATGAGCAGAAAAGGTAGGTGGAGTAGCGTGGTAGTCTTACGCTTAGCGGCCAAAGCCACGCTGCTGGCTCTGGTGCTGTTGCTTGCGGCCTGTAACGGTATAAACATATCATCTGTCGGACAGAGCAAACCATCTGCTCAGAGTACGGCAGATATGGCGGATATGTCTGGTCTGGGCGGCGATACCGTCTCGTTTGCTCATATTGATGAGACGCCGACGGCTGGAGCGATAACAGTATTTGTGACACTGGTAGACTTTAAGATATATTCTACGGTAACAACCTTCAAAGTCGGTGTGCCGTATTATTTTGTAGTGACCAATCGTGGCCCATCCGTTCACGAATTTGCTATTTTCCCCGATAAGCCGGATGGTTCCCCCTTGCCAATGGATGTGCAGTATGTGCATCGCCTGATTGAGATTGAACAGGTTGCACCTGGTTCAACCATCAAGCTCAATTTTGTGTTCTCAGCGGCAGGTCGTGACGAAATTGCCTGCCAGATGCGCGGTCATTATCAGGCAGGGATGCGACTTCCCATTGTTGTGAACAAATAGCACTCAATCATCCACCTGTTTTATTGTCGTGAACCTGGGTAGCAAGTAGAAAGATGAATATTGTGGAGCAGCCTGCCAGACGTGAACGTGCTACACGCCAGAGGCGCAATTCCGCCGATTATGGCTATCCAATCAATGACATGGAGGTGCTAGCGGCAAAGGCGCGGGAAGTCACAGCGCGACTCACGGCACTGTATGGTGAGTTGCTTTTCTCCGATAAAGACCCGATGAGCATGCTTGTGGAGATTATTCTGTCGCACCGCACCCGCGACGAGCAGACGGCAGCGGCATATGCCAATCTCCTGCACCGCTTTGGTTCCTGGGAGGCGGTACGCGATGCACCAACGGCAGAGGTGCAGGAGGCAATTGCCAATGTCAATTGGCCCGAAGTGAAAGCGCCGCGTTTGCAAACCATCATGCGCCAGATTACTGAAGAGCGTGGCGATCTCAACCTGGATTTTCTCCGTGACCTGCCTGTGGAAGAGGGAATGGCGTGGCTCAGCCGCTTTGACGGGGTTGGCCCAAAAACGGTTGCCTGCGTTCTGCTATTTAGCTGTCAGAAACCGATATTACCGGTTGATACGCATGTGTGGCGCGTCTCCGGTCGATTGGGGCTGATTGGCAAAAAGGTCACGGCGGACGCGGCTCATGATCTTCTCCAGGCGCTTTTGCCGCGAGATGCGCGTGCCATTTATGATTTTCATAAAGCTTTGCTGCGACATGGGCAGCGCATCTGCGTGTATGAGAGACCGCGTTGTAGGCAATGTGTGCTGACTGATCTATGTGACTACTATCATATAGTGGCTGAACCACAGTAATAGTATATGTTACCTGGAAATGTCGAAATACGCTGGTATGTTGAGAGCCGTCCTATACGCTAACTCGGCAAGCTGACGGTCTGAACTGCCCTTGAAAGAGTTTAACAGACAGCCCCTCTAAAAACAAACGTCAGCGTCATATCTATCCAAGGAAAAAACCTGGTTGTGAGCAAGATAGCTCACAACCAGGGATGTAGATGACCTGGAAGGTTCCGGCGGAGTCGATTACTCAGGTGAGGTTGCGGCCAGGGTCTTTGCTTCGTTAATCCACTCCGCCACCTGAGCCAGGTTCGGAACGTGATGCGCGATATGTTTACTGGCGTTCAACTCTACCAGTTTCTCATGCAGTTTTTCTGGGACGCGGTGCTGCAACTCTTTGCAGCTATTGACTCCCGCTTCTTCAAGCAGGTTCGATAAATCGCCCCCAACGCCTTTCAGTCGCATGAGGTCAGCTCGATTGACGAGTTCCTTAATGACGGTTGGAGTCGTACCCACTTTATGGGCCAGTTCGGTACGCTGCTTCGGCGTTCTTGCCTGTTCAAGCAATTGTTGGGTATTCTTGATCCCCTCGGCCTCCAGTTTGGCCCTGACTTCGGGTTGCAGGCCTTTGATGTCACTAATAGGATCGGCCATAGGAAAGATTCCTCCTCTTAGCCCTGATTACCCTGATTCCCACCGAAGAGTCCTCCTAGATTCCCCATGCGCTTCTCAGCCTCGTTCTCCAGGTTGCCTAGAATGCCGGAGGCTGCATTTTTTGCTTGTTGGGAATACTGCTGCCCACCAGGAATCTTGCTGGCAAACTGGTCAATAGCCTGGTCTACTTGCTGTTGAGCCATCTGCTGTGCTCCACCGAACAGATTTTGTCCCTGCCCCTGACTCTGTTGACCTTGTTGGCCTTGAGCAGGATTGCCGTACTGATCGGACTGCTGTCCCTGATTCTGCTGTTGAGCAAATCCTCCTTGCTGACCAGAACCCTGCTGCCCCTGATCCTGCTGATACTGGTCATACTGCTGTCCCTGGTTCTGCTGCTGCTGTTGGCCCCACTGGTCTTGCTGGCCCTGACCTGGGTTGCCGTACTGGTCATACTGCTGGCCCTGGTTCTGCTGCTGTTGGCCCCACTGGTCTTGCTGGCCCTGACCTGGGTTGCCGTACTGGTCATACTGCTGGCCCTGGTTCTGCTGCTGTTGGCCCCACTGGTCTTGCTGGCCCTGACCGCTTTGAACGGGGTTGCCGTACTGGTCATACTGCTGGCCTTGCTGGTTGGGGTCCTGTTGATAATCGTAGTTCATCGATAGTCTCCTTTTTCTTCACTACTGGTACTATCAGGTACCGATGAAATATCAGGAAAAGCTCCTGAATATATGGTTGAGGTATGCGGTGAGATTAACTGGAGTTTTCTCCCATCTCACTCATGCAGTACGTTAGACGGAATCCCCCAAAAAAAGTCACTAATTTGCTGATCTATTTCAACAAGTTTTTTGACATTCCCCCAATATCCGACCGATTCTTAATAAACCCACAATTTGGATGCGGATATCTTCTCTTCCCTGTAGAAATGACAAATCATGAAACTTTGGATGAGCAAAGGGCAAGAATAGATTCTTGTAACTCATCAGTAGTTACAAATGGCAACTGCTTATTGAAGCAGGCAGTCTAATAGCCTATATTGTTGGTTTCCTCTGCCTGCTCCTGCGCTTCTCGTGCTTTTAATTCAGCTAGCAGCGTGTCAAGCGCGGTGGGACGCCCCAACTTTTCGTACACGTTGCGGAGAAAGTTTTCTACTCTATGTGTGTCAGGATGATTAGCGCCTAAAATATGATAGCGGATGATTAGCGCCTGCCGCCAGTGGTTTTCTGCATCCTCGTAGCGTTCTTGTTTATGATAAATATAGGCTAGATTATGTAAAGTTGTTGCGGTTAAACGATGCTCGAATCCCAAAAAACGCTTACGATAATCTAAAACTTGTATAATAATTTTCTCAGATTCTTCATAATTATTCTGCATTATATCAGCTAAAGCTATATTTTCAAACGCCGTAATAGTATCAGCATGTTCTGCTCCAAGTATGCGTTTCCGTAATGCGAATAGCTCTCGCGCAGCCTGCTCTACCTCGGCAAATTGCTGCCTGCTTAAAAGGATTTCGGTGAGATTTTCCAGGCTTTTTAAGGTGTCGGGATGTTCCTGACCGAGTGTCTGCTGCCGGATAGCCAGTGCTTGTTTGTAATAGGCTTCGGCTTGTGCGAAAGACTCTTGTGCATGATCAGGGAACTTATCACGATGCAGATTTCCATCCTCGTGATAAAAGAAGCCCAATTCATCGAGAATACTGGCTATATCGGGATGATAAGGGCCTAGTTGCTGCTGGCGAATGGTGAGGACACGTTCATAGATAGGCCGTGCACTATCATAATCCCCTAGTTCACGATAAGCGAAGACCAGGTTGTGGAGAACATCGGCAGTTGTCAGATGCTCTGAACCAAAGACCTGTTTGCTGACCTTGAGAGCCTGCTTTAAAATTGGTAGCGCCTCTTTATAGCGTGCGCGTTTATTCAGATAATTGCCCGCTTTGTTAAGCAAGGTGACTGCTTCTGGCAGGTAGATATTCTGCTGCTGGATGAGCGTGGCGCACTGCTGAGCATGTGGCAGATAGATTTCGCAGCGTGGCCAGAACTCGAAATCACCGGAAGGAAAGATGCTATTCACTGCTCTTACCGCGCGTTCAGCCCATGTGCGGTATGTTTCGTTGCTCATCTTATCTTGCAAGACTGCTTGCACAAGACGATGGATGGTCAGTATTTTCAAAGTTCTGTCGCGGCGGATGAGCGAGAAGGTAAAGAGCGGGTTAATGACGCTATCCAGGATAAGTGGATGAGCGACACCCTGTAAACGTGGTCCCAGTTGTGCAGCCCCTTCGCTGAAGAGTTCTTCTGGAATGGCGTCTGGATGCAGAAAGGCGCACAGTTGCAGCAAGTCGGCAGAGGCGGCATGTGCTTGCTCGATCTTCTGGAACGAGATCGTCCATGTGGTAGCGACCGAATAAGGATAGTCGCGGTCACTGCTCCGCCAGGCCAGTATCTTCGCGCGATAATTCAGGAAGAGTTGTAGATAGGCGGTGATGCGGCACTGATTTTCTTCAATATACGCGGCAGCTTGGTCAAGCGCCAGGGGAAGGCCGTCGAGTTGTTCACAAAGTTGTGTAGCAGATTGTAGTTCTTCCTCTGCTAGTGTAGCGATGGCGTGTTCATCCGGGCTGATTTTGGAGCGTTGCAGTAGAAAGAGCAGGCTCTCCTCTTGTGTGAACTTTTCAATTTCAAGCTTTTTAATATAGCGTCCGCGCACCTGTGCGCGTGTGGTAATTAATACTGAGCCACCATGCCATGTGGGTAGAAAATTGTGCAAGATATGTACATCTTCGACATTATCGAAGATAAGCAACCAGCCGGTGTGCGCGTATAGCCACTCTTTGACAGCCTGAGTTGCTTGTGATTGATGACGTGTGGTTTTTTCATCCAGTTGCAGGACTGTAGCAAGTGCGGAGAAATCGGTGTTAAGCAGTTCGGGCGAATCAGCACGCACCCATAAGACGGCGCTGTATTCATGCCTGTAGCGAAAGGCATATTCGACAGCGGTCTGTGTCTTGCCAATTCCTCCTAGTCCGCTAAGTGCATGTTGGGTCAGGGCAATATTACCACCATGTGCCAGCGATTTGTGCAACGTAATCAGGATATCATCGCGTCCGCGAAAATGGGGGTTGCGCGTGAACGGGACATTCCAGAGCAGCGTCGCTTTACCAAATTCTTCCGGGGATTTTTTGAAGAATGCATAGATACTACGTTTCTGTGCAGGCTGAGGGAGAAACTGATCCTTTTCCCAGCGCGTCACAGTGAGCTGCGAAACTTTGAGTTGCTCGGCCAGTTCCTTCTGTGTTAAGTTTCGTTGCAGGCGTTCAAGGCGCAGACGTTGACCGAAGCTGAGTTCGTATCCCATCATCCCTCAATCTTCACAGTTCTCTCTACTTATCCATATTTTAATAATGGAATGATAGTAAAATATTACTCACGTGATGAGTATCATAACATATCAAACTATTAGGCGCAAGTATTGAGGGCATCTACGAGGAAATAGCCGATATGAAGATAGTTTATTATTTAGTCAAAAATAATAAACTATAATAATGTAAACAAGACATCTGGTGTAAGAACGACTTCAGCCCGTCCGCGCGTGCGCTTCCCAGGCGGAGCGACAGGTATGGACGGATTCGCTAAAGCTGTTCCTACACCGATCTATTACCAACCTGTTTTGTTAAAATCCATTATTGTGCCCTGATCTAGCTACGAAAAATATGCATCCTTCTGATTGTGATGTAGGTAAAAGAATGCATTATATATCGAGAAGAGCAGTTTTGTTTTCTGAGATATCCTGGTTGCCTTGAGCCATTGCAGGTATGCGTTTGCTCTGTGCGCGTAGTTGCGGTAGCACATCGCTGGCGAAATTCTTGATGAAGCTGCGCATATCGGGACCGGCGTAGTGGAAGATCAGGTGATCGAAGCCCAGGTTGATATATTGCAGCGCGAATTTAATGTGATCTTCGGGATTGGAAGAGAAGCACCCGGCTTTTTTGATGGTGTCAGGCCCCACCACCTCGCCGTTCTCTTCCGCCATCCTGGGCGAATAGATCTTCTGGTTGAAGAGTGCGGGGATATGTGTTGCGGCCCAGTATTTGTGATGTTCTTGAATGGCGGCATCGATATCTTTCGTATAGCCGACCGTGAGTTCGATCCAGCGCGGCAACTGTGAGGGGTCTTTGCCAGCCGTTCTGGCACCTTCTTCAAAGTTCTTGATGATCCCTTGATAGATCTCCGGTTGCTTACCCCCGACGCTCCACAGGCCATCGCCGTACTGACCGGCAAATTGTGCGCTAGGAGGCACCAGCGACGAGATAATCAGGGGGATTGACTCGGTGGGAGCGGTATACAGTCTGGCCTTGTGGGTCTGATAATAGTTGCCTTCAAAGCTAACATCTTTGCCACTCCATAGAGCGCGCATGAGATCAATGGCCTCGGTCAACATCGCACGGCGTTCGGCATAGGATGGCCATTGTCCGGTTGCAGCATATTCATTGAGAGCTTCACCGGTACCGAGGCCGAGATAGAAGCGTTTGGGCGCGAAATGCGTCATGGTCGCGGCAGCTTGCGCAATGATTGAGGGGTGATAACGCAAAATGGGACAGGTAACGCCTGTGCTGAGGATGATACGCTGTGTCCGTGCTGCAACTGCTCCCAGCCATGTCCAGGTGAAACACGACTGCCCCTGCTCACTCCAGGGATGAAAGTGATCGCTGACATCAATCAGATCGAAACCGGCATTTTCCGCCTCTATCGCATATTCCATCAACTCGACCGGTGGAAACTGTTCTGATCCCGCTTTCCATCCAAACCGCAACATACATCTTCTCCTTCTCTGAGTCTCTGCGTATAAATGTGACAATGCCTCTTCTGTAGACGCCTGTAACTCATGTACAGATCGTTCTTAATTCATTGGTAAAGCGCCGTGAACATGGTAAAAGTTACAAGATACGCGGTTGGCCGTCACAATTCTTGTTGCTCAACCGTGATATAGTATAGCTGAATGGGCGCTTGATTTATTTTATAAGGAGAGCGATATGACGGTTGTGCTTGCTATCCCACAGATTGTGCAAGAAAAACTGGATGCGTTTGAAGCGTTGAAACCGGAATTTGCGCAATGCTTTCAGTTTGTGCAGAACGTGCATGGACAACAAAGATTCACAGTTTTTTCTGTTGCGGAGGTCGTTTACTATTTGCATGCGCGCTGGATTTGCGAGTGTAAGAGCCTGTTGTTGAGTGTGCCGCATAGCCTCAAAGGAAACGAGGGGCGCTTGTGCCTGCAACTGCTGCTATCCTGGCAGCAAGGCGATCATGCCAGCGTCGTCGAGTATCTCCAGAAGCGCCTGGATACCTTGCCTCTGGCGCAGATCACGCGCCAGATTCAGGAGATATTACAGCGGCAAGAAGAGGCGCTGGCACAACGGTTAGTGCGTGGACGGCAGGTTCTGCTCAATCGTGGTTTCAATCTGATGCAGATGCTGGATGCCCTCTTCGCGTTTCCTGAACAGGAGTTGTTGCAGATAGTACGGACCGACTGTGCACGTTTTGGCCATCGGCCTGAGCAGATAGTGCAACAGTTGGAACAGTTGAAAGAGCCTATCTACTCATATGTGCCGCATCAAGCTCTGGCACAGCGTAATATGCTTGTGATGAATATGCTGGGAATCCTTGTCAATGGGCAGGAGGATGATCAACCAGGGCATCGATCCTCACGTGTGCAAAGGCCAACGATATCGCCCGGTCCTTATGCTGAGCAGATCATCGTGGGCTATCGAGAGTTGACATCGCCGTTGCATAATAATCTTAATGCCCATCGCTTCGTCGATCTACCGGAGCATGATGGAACTGGAGTAATTTAAAAGAAGTTTCAACTGCGTTGCGCCCAGGGTGGTAGGAACTCGCCGCGCAGCATCTTTGCCAGAAACTCCACCGTCGGATGTTTGACGCGCCGCAACTGCTCAATTACGGCCTCTCGATCATAGTCAACAAAGCGCCGTTCGAGGTGGTAGCCACTGGTGTCGGCGTCGAGTAGCGCGTAGCTGGCTTCCAGTTGAGCGCGCATAGGATTACTGATGCTGCCCAGGTTGTAAACATGAACATGATCGATGGTGCGCTCCAATGGCACATGAGTATGACCCACCACCACGAGATCGGCATTGGCCGGAGCCAGCACCGCGCGTAACTGGTCATCGCTCAGTGTCGGAATGATGCCCGGCCCATCATCTGTGCCAGGGGCCGCGTGAACACACAACATCCGCGTGCCATCTGGCAGTGTGAGGCGCTGCTCAAGGGGTAACTGCTCGAACCAGGGCCACCAGCCGCTGGCAAGAATGTGGCCCTGTGTCCAGGCGAGATTTGTTGCCATCGCAAATAGCATCGGCATTAACTTTGGCTGTTTTTGGGCCTCTTCCAGCGTTGGCCCCGGTCGCTCACCGGTCACGGTGTAGCGATCATGATTGCCGCGCAAGAATACCGCGTTTGGCAAGCGCGTGACACGTTCCAGAACTCCTACCGGATCATAGCCTAACGAAGAGAAGTCACCGAGAATCCAATAGGCATCAACACCACCTTGCGCCGCAATATCCGCCAGCACTGCCTCAAGGGCCAGCGTGTTGCCATGAATATCAGAGAGGAGGGCGATACGCATCTAACGACTCCTGTCGCGTTCTTGCTGTCTTTCATCCTTATCGACCAGTATATTATAGCACATGGATCAGTTCACTTTGGGAACAGGGCTGAGGGTGATAGTGCCCAATTGCTGACAATAGTGTCGCATGTCGCAACTGCAACAAGTCTCTGGCCTCGGAAGCTCACGGATGCGAAAATCCTTCGCGTGGATGCGCTTGACGATGGCGGAAAAAGCTTGCTGCACATGCGCGACTACCTCTGGTCGATAGCGAATCTCCATCAGAGCGTCCTCGCGTCTCTGCTCGCGCGTCCAGTAGAGCAGCAGGCGGTCAGGCCGGGTATGGTAGCGCTGTTCAAGCGCGTAGGCATAGGTGCAAAGCTGGCGTTCGTAGTCAATGAGTTTTGGGGCATCAAGTGCGGGACGAAAATCTGCCTTGAAATCAATCAGTTCTTGCCGTCCGTTGTACGTGCGCAATAAATCCACACGCCCGGCAAGGATGTAATCATCCTGTTCAACCAGTATCTCTAGCTCTGCTTCCTGGATGTGGCGTAGCTCAAGCTGATTCTGGCAAAAATAAGCGTAGACTTGTCGGTAGGCGTCATCTTGCAGGCTCGTGTCAGGGCCGTGGGAATGCGTGCGACATAAATGAGCATACACATGGGCCACGATAGTCTGGATGCTGGTTCCGTTAAGCTGCTGCCATTTACCCAGGAGAATGCTACGATGGAGAGCCTCTATGCTGTTATGAACCAGTTGCCCCAGCAGGAAGTCGCGTGGATGGGCTGGCTTGAATTGGTATTCTCGGAAAAACTGATATTGACGCGGGCAAACCTCATAGATTTGTAAATCACCCGTGAAGCTATAGTGACGTTTCGCGTGCGGTACTGCTTTAGGTTGGCTCGGTTCCAGGACGCTAAGCAGAGGTTTGACGCTTGGCCAGCGGGGCAATGTATTGAAGATAGGACGAAACAGCGTGTGCGGCGGCTTGCGCTGGTTGCCCGTAAGGATGAGGAGGCGTTCGGCGCGCGAGAAAGCGACGTAGTAGAGGCGGCGCATATCCAGGCCTGGGATCAGGTTTTCTGGCTCAAAGGTTTGATCCTGACGCTGATAAAATCTGCTAAGATCGCGGTCAATGGGCGATGCTCCCATGCGACCTTTCTCCATGCCACCGACGATCACTACCGGAAACTCCAGTCCCTTTGCCTGGTGAATAGTCATGATCTGCACATGACCAGAAGGAAAGGGCTGTTCACGATCCTCAAATTCATTCAGTCCCTCAAATTGTTGCAGACGCAGATAGGTAGCGAAAAAGTCTTTTCTGATCTGCAACCATGTTTCCATCGTCAGATTATCGGGTTGGTACAATTTCTGGAAGTTCTCTAGCAGCTTTGAGAAGATTTGCAGGTTGTACAGGCGTTGTTCATCCGTCACGAAGGTAACGAATGGCTCAACTGCCAGCAGACGATACAGGTAGTCCATCAAAGAGAATGGATGTTCTTCGACCCCTGTTTGCTCGATTGTAGAGAACCATTCCTTCAGTTCTTCGATGAAGCGTGCAAGTTGCTGTTGCAGAGGATGAGCGGTGGGATAGCTTTCGAGCAGTGTAGGAAGGCAGCGCTTTTGTAGGTACTCTTGAAAGTCTGTGTTGTGGTCGAGTAAATCATCTAAGTCGCTCCCGTCGTAGTGAAAGAGTGTAGCGAAGCAGGCGATCAGAAGGCGTACTTCCTCTTGCTCGAAATAAGCGCGGGCACGTGGGCAGAAGTAAGGGATGTTACGACGTTGCAAGACCTCGGTGTAGCGCCCGCTAGCCTGTAATCTGACGCTCGGTAGCAGGAGGGCAACCTGGTTGTAATCGGTGATGATGCGTTGTTCGTGCAGATAGGCTATCAGATCGGCAAGTTGCTCAGCCTCGTCGGCTTCATCCTTGCCTTCCAGCGCGATTGCGGAGGGGTAATCAAGATAGCTTTTAGCCTGGTCGGGCGAAATCTTCTTGTCATGACGAAATTTGTGTTTCCCGTCCGACCATGTTCCTTGTTTCATCCATTGATCATAGGCGCTAATAATATCCTTATGAGAGCGGTAATTGATGGTTAGCTGTAGAGTAGTACAATGCGGCACATTAGTGGAAAACTCCAGGATATTGCGCACCGTCGCGCCGCGAAAGCGATAGAGGGCCTGATCTTCGTCCCCGATCACGCATAGATTGCCGGTTGCTGAGGAGAGAGCGAGCAAAATCTGCTCTTGAATGTTATTTGTGTCCTGATACTCGTCAACAAAGACGTAGCGAATGCCCTGTGTGATGAGGCGGCGTGTCTCTGGGTCGGACAGCAGCAGGTTATAGGCCAGTCTCAGTTGTGCGGCAAAGCTTACACAGTTGTGTGAGCTGAGTATTTTACGATAACGTTTATAGGCGTAGGCGAGAGCTTGTAAGAAAGGATCACAAGCATCTTGTAGAGCATTTTCATCAATCAGTTCTTCCATGATGCGGTCGAAATAGTCCTGCAATTTTTGTGCAATCTGCCACCTGTTCTGTTCCCATCTCTGGCTGATGATTGGTTGAATGTGTCGGCTAAGAATCTCTGGCAGGTGTTTGAAGATAAAGATGCGTTGGGCAAATTCGTCCAGCACCTCATAGTCGTTGCTTAGATGGGTGGAGTCCAGGTAGCGCCGGATAAGTTTGTTACAGAGGCTATGGATGGTACCGATGCGTAGTGCGGATAAGTCCTGCTCATAGTGGGCTTTACGGGCCATATCCATAAAACGACTCTGTAGCTCGCGCGCGGCTTTATCGGTATAGGTACAAATAATGATCTCGGAGGGTTCGGCTTTTCCGTTGAGCAGCAGATTGAGTGCGCGGAGAATGATGGTGAGCGTTTTGCCTGATCCCGGCCCGGCAACAACGAGCAGGGGGCCATCTTCGTGCTTGATAATAGTTTCCTGTTGCTGGTTGAGTGTGCAATCAGGAAGGTGACGCAGGCTGTCGTGAATCTCCATAATACAAGATGCGGATGCCTGTAGCCTTGTCCGCGAAGGCGCTTGTCGTACAATAGGCAGAGAGCAATAGTTTGGTGTGCGCGTAGGGATGGAAACGGGTGACGCGGAAGAGTATAGACTACGGATGAGCAGGAAGCAATAGAAATGGGTTACAATTTATTCATAAATGCACATTTTTACCGTGTGTGCGGTGGCACGCTAGCTAAGAGGAGCAATGTTTACGATGACGAGATGGATTTGTAAAACCTGCGGAGTACAGTTTGCTGAACGGGAGACGCCGCCGGAGGGTTGCCCGATTTGCCTGGATCAGCGTCAGTATGTCGGCTATCAGGGGCAGCAGTGGACGACGTTGGAGGAGATGCAACGGGGCGAGTACCACAATCAGTTCAGGGAGTATGAGCCATGTCTGACCGGCATCGGCACAGTACCACAATTTGCGATTGGGCAACGTGCGCTCCTGGTGCAGACACAGTGGGGCAACGTGCTGTGGGACTGCATTAGCTATCTGGATAATGAGACGGTGGAGCATGTGCAACAGCTTGGCGGCATCAAGGCCATCGCCATCTCGCATCCACATTTCTACAGCAGTATGGTTGAGTGGGCCGAGCGCTTCGACGCGCGTATCTACCTGCCCGCAGCCGACAAACAGTGGGTTATGCGTCCAGGCGAGCGCATCACGTTCTGGTCAGATGATGTCTATAAGCTAACTGACACGATCACACTGCATCGCCTGGGCGGACACTTTCACGGCAGCGCCGTCCTGCACTGGAAAGATGGCGCTGATGGCAGAGGCGTGCTGTTGACAGGTGATACCATTCAGGTGGTAGCCGACCGCAACTGGGTCAGTTTCATGTATAGCTATCCGAATCAAATTCCTTTGCCAGCTTCTAAAGTCGCCGAGATACGTGATACCGTCAGTGCCTACTCGTTTGAGCGGCTGTACGGAGGCTGGTTCGATACTGTCGTAGCCCACGATGCCAAAAATGTCGTCATTCGCTCGGCCAACCGCTATATCGAAGCGAGCCAGCATATTCTGGAAACGAGGCCAGGAGCGGTTAGCTAGTCCATATTTCGGACAGCAAGATAGGCCGGTTAATAGATGAGGATAGTACAATCGAGGAGAGCGATGTTATTGCTGAAAGGGCTGTTAATCGGCCTGTCTATTGCGGCCACCGTTGGCCCGATGAGTATGCTCTGTATTCAACGCACGCTGGAGCGTGGGCGGCTGGTTGGCATGTTTTCTGGACTGGGTATTGCTACCGCCGATGGCCTCTACGCGCTGGTGGCCGGTCTTGGTTTGAGCGCCATTATGCATCTGCTCATCAGTCAGCAGTTCTGGATACGTCTGGTCGGTGGCCTTTTTCTGTTCTACCTGGGCCTCAAGACGATGCTGATGCGCAAGGTAGCCTCGGCGAGCAGTGTGCAGGCGCGGACAAAGCAGTTGGCGGTCCTTACCGGTTTCATCGGTATCTATCTCTCGATGCTCTTACTGACGCTGGCCAATCCCTTGACGATTCTCTCGTTTGTCGTCATCTTCGCTGGGGTGGGTATTGGTGGGGCGCATGCTGGTTCGGGAAATGCCTTACTGCTCGTATTGGGTGTCTTTCTCGGTTCCGTATGCTGGTGGTTGATCCTGACCAGTGCTGTAGGCTTTATACGCACCAGACTAAATGTGCGTCTGCTGCTCTGGATTAATCGTGCATCGGGCGTAATTCTACTGGCCTTTGGTGTGATAGCCCTCGTAGGGGTGTGATGAATCACACCCTGTCCGGTTTCTACAAGGAAAAGTGCGTTTTAGCATCGTGACGGAGTTGATCGAGCAGTCGCCAGTGGTGTTCAATGGCCTCTTCGCCGGTAGATGTGATACTGATGCGTGTGTTAGGTGTTTTGCCGACGAAGCGTTTTTCAATGGTGATCAAGCCTGTATTGTGAGGATGAGATTATCTGGCTTGCGGAAAAAATCCCTGCTGCGTGATGAATAATTTTAATCTCAATTTAATGTAACAAAAACGTGGCTAAGAAAGCGATATTTGATTTATTTGTGATAAAGCATCTTTCACATGTGATGAATTCGTGATGCTGAGCAGGTAATCTTTTACAAGAAATATTGCTCTTATGTCCCAGCTCTTCATTGCATGATGTGGCTGGTAAGTATGTGAGAAAGGGGGGCAGGATGGCCTACCGATTCCTGGTAAATGAAAATACATGCATTAATTGTGGTATTTGTATGGACCTTTGCCCCGTGCGTTGTCTGGATATGACTCGCCCGTCTGGTACTGGTGAGATTGAGGGTGAGGCGAAACGCCAGAGTCCCGTTCCGGGGCCATGGTCAGAGCGCGAGTGGATGATGCTGGTACCGACACAGGTTGCCCCATGTATTGGGTGTCAGGTATGCGTTCAGGAATGCCCAACAAATGCCATTACGATTGAAGGCCATGTACAGCAGATTGTTTATGCGCACAGGGGGCCGCTCTCTCATCTGCCGCCTGAAGAGGGCTGGCAACCCTTAAACGCTTACACCCGTGCCACGCCGGAGGAGCCAGGCGAGACACCCTGGGGTGAGGATCATGCCTGGCATGTTGCTGAGCGGCAAGCGGCCTGGCAGAGCTGGCGTAGCTGGTTGGGTGAGCGGAAAGAGGATTTGCGCGCGCCGTGTCAGGCGGCCTGTCCGGTGGGTACTAATGCCGGACTCTATGTCAGTTTGATCGCGCAGGGACGCTATGACGAAGCCTTGCAGGTGGCGTCGGAACCCAATCCGTTCCCTTGCATTTGTGGTCGCGTTTGTACTGCACCTTGCGAAGATGTCTGCCGCCGGGGCGAGTTTGACGCTCCGATAGCCATTCGTGACTTGAAACGTTTTGCCACCGATCATGGCAAGCCTCATAAACGCAAGGTGACACCGCCGAAGCAGCACTATAGTGAGAAGGTCGCTATTGTAGGTGCGGGGCCAACCGGGTTGAGCGCGGCGTACTACCTGGCGCGGCGCGGTTATAGCGTGACAGTGTTTGATGCCATGCCGGTAGCGGGCGGCATGATGGCGATTGGCATTCCTGAATATCGTCTGCCACGCGCGGAACTGAACCGCGATATTGAAGCCATTCAGGACCTGGGTGTTGAGTTGAAGTTGAATACCGCTATCGGACGGGATGTGATGCTGGATGAGTTACAAGCGTCGTATGATGCGGTGTTGCTGGCGGTGGGGGCGCAGAAGAGCCAGCGTCTGGGGGTGCCGGGCGAGGAGCTGCGCGGTGTCATTCCGGCGACGACCTTCTTGAAGGCATTCAACCTGGATAAGAACACACGACTGGAGGGCGATGTAGTCGTGGTTGGTGGTGGCAGTACGGCAATGGATGCGGCACGGTCAGCCTTGCGGGCGGGAGCGAGCACGGTGCGTATCCTCTATCGACGTTCGCGTGCTGAGATGCCCGCTCAACGTGAAGAGGTGCGTGCAGCACTGGCTGAGGGTATTCTTTTACAGGAACTGGCATCCCCATTACAATTACTTGGCCATAATGGTCAGGTAGAGCGGGTACACTGTATTAAGATGCGCCTGGATGAACCAGATGCGAAAGGGCGTCGGCGGCCCGTGCCCGTGCCAGGAAGCGAGTTCGATATCCCCGCTACTACTGTGCTGGTGGCTATTGGCGAAGCACCTGATCCATCGTTTTTGCCTGAAGGAACCAGCGTACAGGTAGCCCCCTGGGGCGGTCTGCTGGTGAATAAGGAGACGCTCGCTACCGGCGCGACCGGTGTCTTTGCGGCTGGCGATGTGACCTATGGCCCCAAGACGGTCATCCACGCAGCGGCGGATGGGCGTAAAGCGGCCCGCTCTATTCATGCCTACTTGCGCAATATCCCGTTTGAACGTGTGCATGAGATGCCGGAAGACGAGTTTGAAACGGCCTCTACGTTGCCTGCAGATGGCGTTATCAATCTTGATTTGCGTCCGACGCCGCGTGAAGAAATGCCACTACGCTCGGTGGATAGTGCGCGCGAGAAGGATACGGAGTTTGCGCTGGGTTTCACGGAAGAACAGGCTCGACGCGAAGCCAGTCGCTGTTTGCGCTGCGATCTTGCGTATCTCTGTCCCACTGTTCATGTGATTGCCCCGGAAACGGTTCAAGCGCGTTAGGTGTAGCAAGCTATCAGATACAAAAAGGAGTTTCTAGCATGTCAGTACAAGACTTGACCAATGCAATCATTTCCGGCATCAATGCTGGTGGTGAACAGTTCCTTGAGGGAACATTAGCGGCGGCTCTGCCGGTCATCTGGCTGGTGTTAATCGGGTTGCACGTGGGTCGCCCGTACATCCTTGATATGATTGATCGTTTCACCCTGCGCCTGGGTGCAGACCTGCTCTGGCTGGTCTACATCGCATTGCGCGATTTCCTGATGATTAGCGGCGTCGTCATGAGCTTTATGTTCTTCTTCCCAGATGTGGTGGTCACCGATGCACTACCACTGACCGGAGGGCTGGCCGCAGCGGTGTTGTTTGCAGTGCTACTGGTGAAATTAATGGGAGACCCTGACCGCAACTTACGGGATTTTCGCCTGGTGACAATCTTGCTGGCAATTGGCGCGGCGTTGTACTTCATTCCCTATCTCCTGGGAGTGCAGGCCAATCTGCCATTCAGTAGTGCCATGGTGACAAACACCAATCCGAACTGGGCGGTTGCCATGTCTTACATCTCGATTGCGCTGCTGGCAATCTTTGGTGCCATCGCGGCTATCTACGCAATCAGAACCGGTGGGCGTGCGGAAGTGCCGGATACCACCACGACGAATTCATAAGCAATCTGTATCCTTGTTCTCATATAGTGAGAGGAGCATGAACATGAAGCCCGATGATATTGCCAATGCGATTACGCAGGCCCTGATACAGGGTGGCTCACAATGGTTGATCAGCACTCTTGTCGCTTTTCTGCCCGCGCTCTGGACGATGACTCTGATGATGCACCTGGGACGCCCATACGTCATTCGCACCCTGCGCCGTTGTGGTCTGCGCCTGGGCGCTGATATCTGGTGGATGTCCTATCTACTGATCCGCGATGCTCTGATGCTCATAACCTTCGCGGTAAGCTGGATTTTCTTCTTGCCGAATGTCGTGTCATCAGCAGCTCTACCCCTGACCGGCCCGCTGGCGGCTCTCCTGTTGCTATTGGCGCTAGCGGTGAAGCTCTCGCGTCGTGTGGATGATGACATTCAAGCCTATCGGCTCTCGACCATCTTCCTGGTGTTGGGCGCGACACTGTATTATGGAGCGCAGGTCTTCGCCGTTGAAGCGACGAGCCAGAGCTATCTGGCGGGTTTTGGCGCGTTCTTCACCAGCAACAGTAATGTGCCGGTCGCGCTCGGCATCATGTGGGTTTCGCTGGCCGGTGTCGTCATTGTTGCGCTCTGGCTCTTCGTGCGCGTCTGGGTCTCTGCAACCCGTTCGATGTCACGGCGTTTAGCATCTGAGCAAGAGCCAGCAAAGCGTGAGCCGATGCCTGCTGCCCGCTAAATGTTGTTTGGAGATCGCAGTTCTTTGAAATGCGAAGAATCGCTAGAGGATACTACACTGTCTATATTCAGTGTAGTATCCTGCGGTTATGAGCCTCTTTGATGGCAGGCAGATTTTCGATATTGCTACCAGTTTCTGTCTTTGTAAAAAGATGAGCATCGCCTTTCCGCTTTTTTAGGAAGAATGTTGGCCCATGCGGTATTTCGCATCATAGTTGACGATGAAATCCAGTTCTTGATCGGTGAAAGCGTAGTAGTGGGCCAGTTGCATATCAATCTGATCTAGAATTGGCTTCGAGTAAACCATGTAGTACTCCTCTAGTTCGATGTGATCTCCCCCACCATTCTGTCTCTGTCTGGCCCTCGTATTGCGTGTGCTGCGACGACTATGCTGGTTGATGTCCTGTTCCAGTCGGCAGGCTAGCTCCGTCAAAGTCTTCTGCGCGCCGATGTCCGGGCCGACTGGGAAGGCTTTGACCAGAAGATGGGAGAGATGGAAACCATCTGCATAGGTGGCGAACCAGAGATAGAAGAGACTGCTGTTCATGAGTGCCATAATGTTGCGTGCGGTACAGGCATCGGCGAAAAAGAGAGTGCGGCTATGTGGTGGGGGCATGATAAGGCCATTCTTGCGGTAAAACGGGATGCGGCAGGCAGCTTTCATCCAATAGTTGGTTGCTTCTTGATAAGAGACAAAATGTGGTGTAGGGGTGGGTGAAAGGAGACGAGCGATGCTATTCCCTTCTGCGCGTGTGACAAGCTTGCGCAAGATATTCTCCTGGCATGGAGCGGCCAATCTGGGAAAAGTCGTGGGTCTAATATTCTCGCGCACCTGCGTATAGCGCATGGTGGAGAAGAGATAGGGACGTTCTGCTGTGTACCAGCGTTGCAAATGAGTGACGAAAAGCTTAGTATCAGCGCTGGCTTGATGATGTGCCAGCAGGATAGTGAGCCGTTGATAAGCGTTGGCGAACAGGCGGCATGGAAAAATCTCGAAATTCGCCAGCCAGAGTCGCGCACTCTGCCGGGTCAGGTTTTGCCGGAGCGCGATAAAACGTTCGCTGCTACAGATGCTGAGCGGAACGATCAGGCCGAGATAGCTCTGTTCTGGGCGACAGAGGCTCAGCGCCCGTTCGATGATGGCTGCGTAAAGATTGCCACAGTTTGCCACATTGCCGAGTGTATGAGCTTCACCGCTCTTCCGTAGTTTGCTGTATTCAATATAGGGCGGATTGCCTGTGATAACATCAAAGCCCCCGCGTGCCAGCACACCCCCAAAGGCTTGCGACCAGCAGAATCCCTGTCGGTTTAGTGATTGTGTTTCTCGTGAGATTGGGTAGTCATAACAGGTTCCGACCAGCGCGTTGCCTGTGTGCAGGTGAGCGTCCAGGTCAAGCGCCGGTATCATTTGTGTGTCCGGTGGTAGCGTTGCGAGCAGCGTGAGCAGGAGATGCTGTTTGCAGATGTCGATGGCTTCGTGCATAATATCCACGCCGTAGAGATTATGCTGTAGGATCGTAGTGAGGATGAAATGGCGTTGATTCACGTACTGCTCCATTTGTGAGAGTAATGCCTGCTTTTGGGCCAGCAGCAGAGGCGTGTGTTGCCATGCCTGCGTTGTGCTGGTTATGATACGCTCCAAACAGGCGGCATAGAGCGGCTCCAGCCGCGCGAGAGCGGCGAGCAGAAAAGCACCACTGCCACAGGTAGGGTCGAGGATCGTTATAGTGCTTAAAAGGTTATAGCAGGCCATCAGATGCGCGGGTTGCTCAAGCTGGTTGATGAGGTCTTGCAGCAACGGTGGCAGGTTGAATCGATAGGTAATCAAGTCATCGCCGGATTGCAATGTTTCTGACTGCGCGAATGTGAGCAGTTGCTGATACCATTGCCGACGGCGCTGATATTCGCGCTCTGTTTCCATCGGCAGGCGTTCAGGACTGCGCACATGGGGATGAATATAGCGGTCGGGTGTTCTTCGCAGAAGCTGGCGTATCAGCGTCAGACAGGGAAAGTGTTGCTGAAATGCATGCAGCAAATATGGCAAGATGGTATTTTCAGCAATGTAGTGGGTCACATCATCTCTGGTGTAGTAAATACCCATGTGCTTCTGATCTGACTGTTGTTCTAGTATGTAAGATAGTACAGCAGGCGTGATTATCTCTCTCTGGTTGTCAACAGGTTCAAGCGACCAGTGATAGCTCTTGAAAAAGTTGAATATGGACATGAACGCACTATCGGGAATATAGATTGCTGATGGAGAGCGCTCCAGGGGGTGCGGCGCGAACAGTGAAAGCTTGCATTGTGGCAGTCGTTCGCTATTATCACACCTGCTCAGGGCAATAGAGGTTTTCTCATGTTTAGCTAAGCAAAGCTGTTGACATAGTGGTAAGAGTGTATAGTGGTAAAATGATTTTTTATCGTTATTTTGCGCAAGAGCATGAACAAGATAGTTAGTATCACCGGCGAGCCAGCTATGTTGTTGTAGAAGCCAGAGAAACAATAAACGATTGATAACCAGCTTGGCGTATTGAGAGCGTTCATGGAGGTTATCGATGCCTTCGATGGAGGCGCAGAAATTGGTGTAGTGAGGCAGGAATTGCTGGTAGAAATGCCGGATTGTAGCTTCTGTATCGAGAGATGTGTATGTTGAAGGCATATGCCTGTGCTTCCTTTTCCTCTGCAAAGAGGGGACTTGCCATCGATATGGTTCATTCTATCACTAAAAAGGGCATATCCAAACCACAAGTATGTTGTTTTCTGCAAAGGTCTATGTTACAATAAGCAACAGATTTGCGATTTGACAAGTGCTTTAAGACAATTGTCGGCAATAACACACCGGCGAGAAAGTACGAGGTTATTCATGCTATTGACTATCACTACGACCCACCGACCGGCGACCGACCTGGGCTATCTGCTCCACAAGCATCCTGCACGACTCCAATCGTTCTCGCTCTCCTTTGGGCGCGCACACGTCTTCTATCCAGAGGCCAGTGAAGAGCGTTGTACCGCTGCGCTTCTACTGGACGTGGATACCGTTGCGCTGGTACGCAACAAGGATGCCGTCTTCGATCAGTACGTTAATGATCGTCCTTATGTGGCCTCGTCGTTTCTCAGCGTAGCGCTGGCGAACGTGTTCGGCACCGCCCTCAACGGGCACTGTGCGCACTGCCCGGAGCTGGCGGAGATGTCATTGCCGTTGCAGGCACGGCTGGCTTCAGTGCCCTGTCACGCGGGCGAAGATTTTTTGCGCCGTCTCTTTGAGCCACTGGGGTATACGGTGATGGTGGAGCAGCATGAACTGGATGAGCGGCATGCAGAATGGGGCATGAGCAACTACTACACGCTAACGCTTGTGTCTACTTGCCGCCTGCAAGATCTGTTGACACATCTCTATGTGCTGATACCGGTGCTGGATAACGCAAAACACTATTACATCGGCAACGATGAGGTCGAGAAATTGCTGCGGCGCGGCAAGGGCTGGCTAGAGGGACACCCGCTACGTCAGCAGATTGCCTATCGTTACCTGCGTCGCCAGATCAGTCTAACCCGTGCGGCCGTTGCGCGTCTGGTAGCGGAAACGCAAGATGAGGATGAGGAACAGAATGAAGAGACAAAGCAAGAGCTGATAGAGCCGAAAAATGAGATGCCACACCAGCACGTAATAGGCTTGCATCGTTTGCGCCTGGAAGCGGTAGTGACGGTACTGAAGGAGAGCGGCGCGAGAAGCGTGCTGGATCTGGGTTGCGGCGAAGGCAAGCTAATAAAGTTGCTCTTGCAGGAGAAACAATTTGAGCGTATTACCGGGCTGGATGCCTCATATCGTGCCCTGGAACTGGCTCAACAACGCCTGCACCTGGAACGCTTACCTGAGCGTCAGCGTCAACGGGTAACGCTGCTACATGGTGCGTTGACCTACCGCGACCAGCGTCTCTATGGGTATGATGCTGCCGCCGTGGTTGAGGTGATCGAGCATCTTGATCCACAGCGACTCAGTGCCTTTGCGCGTATGCTGTTCGAGTATGCGCGTCCGGCTACAGTAGTGATAACTACGCCAAATGCCGAGTATAACGTCAAGTTTGCGATGCTTCCAACCGGAATGCTGCGCCATAGCGACCATCGCTTTGAATGGAGCCGTCAGCAATTTCAGATGTGGGCCAGCGAGGTTGCGCTGCACTTCGGCTATCGTGTTTCCTTCGTTCCCATTGGGCCGGAAGATGAAATATTGGGTGCGCCTTCACAGATGGCCGTTTTCTCTCGCAGTCAAGTCTGATAAGAGAATGAGGGGTAAATAATATGTCCATAGAAAATGTCTATGATGCTCGCCTTTATGCCACGATAGCTGAGCAGCCATATCCATTGCTGTTCATGACGATTAGTGGCTCGCATCTATACGGATTTCCGTCGTCAGACTCCGACTATGATCTGCGTGGTATTCATCTCTTACCTTTAGAGCAGGTAGTTGGCCTGTCTCAAGGCCAGGAAACAGTCGAACGCATGATACAGCGTGAAGGTCTGGAAATTGATCTGGTGACATATGACATTAAGAAATTTCTGGCGTTACTGCTGAATAAAAATGGTCTGGTGCTGGAGCAGCTCTATTCACCTCTGGTCATCCAGTCCTCTCCGGCAATAGAAGAATTGCAGCAGCTTGCACGAGGCTGTATCACGCGCAATCACCGCTTCCACTATCTGGGGTTTGCGCGTAGTCAGTGGAAGCTATTCGCAAAAGAAAATCCGCCGCGTGTTAAACCATTGTTATACATTTATCGCGTGTTACTTACTGGTATTCACTTGATGCAAACCGGCGAGGTTGAGTCAAATCTGCTGCGGCTAAATGAGCATTTTGCATTGCCATATATTCCCGACTTGATTGAACGTAAGAAAACGGGAGCCGAACAGTCGGTGTTGCAGGATGCCGATATGGCTTTTCACCAGCAGGAGTACGAGCGTCTCTTGAGTAAGCTGGAAGAGGCAGGACAGATGAGCAATTTGCCAGACGGGGCTTCTCTTGAAGAAAAGAACATGCTGAACAGGTGGCTGATCGGTCTGCGATTGGAGGGGCGTCTATGAAGATAGCGATACCGGAACTGGCGCTGGTGCTATTGATCGGGCCGTCAGGAGCGGGCAAATCGACCTTTGCGCGTCGCCATTTCAAGACTACTGAGATTCTTTCTTCGGATTTCTGTCGTGGCCTGGTGGCTGACGACGAGAACGATCAGAGTGCAAGCGGTGATGCATTCGATGTGCTGCACTATATTACGGCCAAACGCCTGGCTGCCGGACGGCTGACCGTGATCGATGCGACCAACGTGCAGGCGGCAGATCGTAAGGCCTTGCTGAAAATCGCGCGTGACCACTATTGCCTGGCGGTGGCGGTAGTCTTTAATATGCCGGAGAAATTGTGTCATGAACGGAACCAGCAGCGACCGGATCGTCAATTTGGACCACACGTGGTACGTCGCCATCTCGCACTGCTGCGCCGCTCGTTATCTGATCTGCGCAATGAGGGCTTTTATCGCTCCTTCGTGCTATCCTCGCCGGAGGAAGTCGACGCCGTTGAGGTGATACGCGAACCACTCTGGAATAATCGCAAGGGTGAGCATGGCCCGTTTGACATTATCGGAGATATTCATGGCTGTTTTGACGAACTGGTGATATTACTTGCTAGACTTGGTTATGTCATTGAGCAGGATGATGAGTATGAGTTGATCTATCGTGTCCAGCATCCAGAGGGACGCAAGGTGGTATTTTTGGGTGATCTGGTGGATCGTGGCCCGGCGACACCACAGGTGCTACGGCTGGTGATGAGTATGGTGGAGGCGGGAACGGCTCTCTGTGTGCCTGGTAACCATGACGTGAAGCTGGCACGTAAACTGCAAGGCCATGATGTGAAAGTCGCGCATGGGCTTGAATTGTCGCTGAAGCAGTTGGAGCAGGAGCCGCCCGCATTCCGTGAGCGTGTAGCACGTTTTCTGGATGAGTTGGTCAGTCACTATGTATTGGATGACGGCAAGCTAGTGGTGGCACACGCGGGTATGAAGGAGCATATGCAGGGGCGTAGTGCGCGCGCGGTGCGCGAGTTTGCGCTTTATGGCGAGACAACGGGTGAAACCGACGAATTTGGCTTGCCGGTGCGCTACAACTGGGCGGCAGAATATCGCGGCAAGGCGATGGTCGTCTACGGGCATACGCCTGTTGCCGAGCCGACATGGCTGAATCATACAATCAATATCGATACCGGTTGTGTCTTTGGAGGCAAGCTCACCGCACTATGTTATCCTGAGAAGGAACTGGTTTCTATACCGGCGGCGCGTGTCTATAGCGAAACGGCGAAGAAATTTCTTATAGCTTCAGACCAGATAAGCACCGAAAATACTAATGCTGACTGCGAGCCTATTGACGTTGCTGATGCAAAAAGTTCTGAGCGGTTAGTAAAGATGGCGGCCTTGGTCAGTATGTCGGCGTTGACGATACAGCAGCAACAGGATGAGCTATTGGATAGAGAAGATGTGGCGGGAAAGCGCTTGATAACGACGCGCTTACAGTCGGCGATTACCATTCGTGAGGAGAACGCTGTCGCCGCGTTAGAGGTGATGAGCCGTTTCGCCGCTAATCCTAAGTGGTTGATTTACCTGCCGCCAACAATGTCACCTTGCGAGACAAGTAAAGAACCGGGCTTGTTGGAGCATCCTGCCGAAGCTTTTGCGTACTACCGGCGTGAGGGTATAGAGCGGGTAGTGTGTGAGGAGAAGCACATGGGGTCGCGCGCCATCGTGATCGTCTGCCGGGATGAAGCTGTGGCACACAGACGCTTCGGTGTTATCGATGACGGTGATGGTATCTGCTATACACGTACTGGCAGGCACTTCTTTGATGATCGCGCATTAGAAGCGGAGTTACTTGCGTGTGTACGAGCCGCTCTGGATGCCGACGATTTCTGGCAGCGTTTTCAGACAGAGTGGGTCTGCCTGGATTGTGAGCTGATGCCCTGGTCGATGAAGGCCCAGGAATTGCTCTTGCGCCAGTATGCCGCTGTTGGTTGCGCGGCTCGTATTGCTTTGCACGAGGCTGTAACGCTGCTGGAGCAAACTGAGCGGGCGGGTATCACAACGGATGGTCTGCTAGATACGTATCGACAGCGTTTTGCCTGCATAGAACGCTATGTGGAGGCATACCGTCATTACTGCTGGCCTGTTATGTCTATCGCGGATATAAAGCTCGCGCCGTTTCATGTGTTGGCGACGGAGGGGGCTGTACATGTGGAGAAAGATCATCGCTGGCATATGGACACCATTGCACAGTTGTGCGCTGCTGATGAACAGTGCTTGCTGGCTACATCCTACATTACGGTTGCAGTCAATGATGAGGCCAGTTGTGCAGCCGGTATTGCCTGGTGGCAGCAACTGACGGAACGTGGCGGTGAAGGTATGGTGGTAAAGCCAGAGCAGTTTATTGCGCACGGCAGGCGCGGATTAGTGCAACCGGCGATCAAATGCCGTGGGCGCGAGTACCTGCGCATTATCTATGGGCCGAGCTATGATCAGCCGGAGAACCTGGAACGCCTGCGGGTGCGCAGCCTGGGCCTGAAGCGGTCGCTAGCACAGCGTGAGTTTGCACTTGGAGTGGAGTCTCTGGAGCGCTTCGTGAGTGGTGAACCATTGCGCCGCGTGCATGAATGCGTCTTCGGCGTGCTGGCATTAGAGAGCGAGCCAGTTGATCCGCGCCTGTAGTTGTAAGCGGGCCATATGCACGCAATGAGCTAGCGACCGTTCTCATGTATGGCCCACTAATTATTCTGTCACCTCGAAGTACTGCTCAATAAGTTCAAAATGTTCGGTATCGTGATTGCTCATTGAGGCGATGAGCAGGGCGATGGGTTCTGTGTCTGTGTTATCCCAGGGCACATGCACCTCTTCGGAGAGGCGGTTATCATCTAGCTCATCGATGAGCAGGTGTTGCAATCGCATATGTACTTCTTCCCAGTGGTTACGTACCTGGGGAAGTGTCATTGCCGAGTAGGTCTGGCGGGTCTGCTCGTTGGCCTTGTCGCCGCTCGGCATGACGGGAGGTAGCGGTTGGTCATGCAAATAGGCTACAAGCAAAGCATGGGTGGCGGCTTTCCAGTGTGCCATGTGAGCGAGGAAATCTTTCACTGACCAGTCCTCCGGGGTAAAGGGTATCTGCTGTTCTTCATCATCCAGGTGTGTGATGATCATTCTGAAACGTTCGAGGTCGCTTTGGAGCGCGTCGATCAGGTCTTCCTGACTCGGCAGGTTTGTGGTCATCTATTCTCGTCCTCTCCTGAAATATGGCTATCGACCATTTTATTACAAATATCACGCTTTCCAGGGCATAGCAGTTGCATGCCAGAGATTGCGAACACAATGGTACAAATGTGCGAGAATAATGTCAAGTAAAAACAGTCGTTTTTGGAGAGGAAGACGAGATGAAACTCATATGGCTTGCCGATCAACTGGCTATCTGCCGTCTGCTCCCAGGAGAAGCATTTCCAGCCTGGGCTTTGCAGGGCCATTCCTTTCTGAGCATCACCTCTACTGTTGAGGAGATTTCGATTGTCTGCCCGGTTGCTGATGTGCCTGCCGAAGTTTATCGTGAACAACCCTGGCGCGCCATCAAAGTGCAGGGGCCGCTGGACTTCTCATTGACCGGCATTCTCGCGTCTCTCGCGCAGCCACTGGCTGAGCATGCTATCCCGATTTTTGCCATTTCTACCTTTGATACCGATTATATTCTGGTGCGTGAGCAGGATGCGGTGACCGCGCAATCCGTGTTGGAGCAGGCAGGAAATATTTTTGCTGAATGAACCGTAACAGGCAACTGATCCGTGTTACATGCAAAGTTGCTGTGGTGTACGGATAAGTTTAGAAAGGAGTAGTTTGCATGGTCATCACATTCGCTACACTGATCATCTGGTTGATTATTGCGGCAATTGTTGGCATTGTTGGCGAGTTAATTGCGCGCCGTCGTGCGCCTGATGGAATCATTGGCGCTATTATCGCGGGTTTGATAGCCATCTTCCTGGTCGTCGGCGTCTTCCATGTTTCGATTGCGGGCGAGCCGCGCGTTGAAGGGGTTCCGCTCATTAGTTCTGTCATTGCCGCTGCCATCCTCGTTGCCATCTGGAGTTCGCTCGTCTATCCGCGCTATCGTCGTGGCTGGCGACGTTAGTTCAAAACATATCAGGCTATCTTAGTGCGGCTCTATATCCTGGCGGCGGGAGAGTAGGAAGGCGCTGAAGTTGGCTATGCTCTCCACGTCGCCCTCATCAAGCATATTGACGATACGCTTAACGATGAGGCGGCGTGGTTGATTGCGATCTGAGGGCAACACAAAGCCAATGGCGTTTGTGACCATCTGTGGCTCCCGCTCGCTGCGAATTTCATCTGCCACCAGTTCAAAAAACTCGGCCAGATCAAGCTCCAACGCCTGGGCCAGACTCTCTAGCACCTTTGCCGATGGATACTTCTGCCCGCGCTCAATCTCACCCACGTAAATTTCCGAGAGGCCAGCTTTATCGCCCAACTCTTTGATTGTCATATTGCGATCCTGTCGTTCTCGACGGATGACACGTCCAAGCATTTCTTGCAGGTCTGCCATGTTTGCTTCCTTTCTTTCTGTTCCAATCTATGCTGTTAGCATAGTTTAGCAAGAAGATATGCTATTAGCATATTTTATATCTGTTATTGTAGGCTATCAGCATGGTATAGTCAAGATAAGGAAATTTCGTTCCGGCATTGAGAAAAAAGGAGAAGCATTGATGGCGATACAGTTAGCATGGCAACGCTTTGTCAGCGAGCAGGCGGGAGAGCCGGCGAGAACCTATATCCCGATGGTCTATGAGAAGGTGCCAACCAGCCCTACACCCTGGGAGTATCATGTTCTGACCGTTGATACAAGCGAGGGGGCGTTGCCGAACGTTGTGCAGTTGAATGAATTGGGCCAGCAGGGATGGATGCTGGCGGGGATGCTGGATGAGCGCGTCGGCAACTATGGAAGGCATGTATATTACTACTTTGCGCGTCCGCGTGACTAGATGAGGAGAGTACGATGAGTCTATACGTACCAACTGTTGTCGAAACGACAGGACGTGGTGAGCGCGCGTATGATCTCTTTTCGCGTCTGCTCAAGGATCGCATTGTGATCGTGAATGGGCAGGTGGAAGAGGCGATGGCGAGCCTGGTGATTGCACAGTTGCTTTTTCTGGCGGCTGAGGATAGCAAGCGCGAGATCAACATGTATATCAGTTCTCCTGGCGGCGTGATCGCGGCAGGTATGGGCATCTATGACACAATGCGTTCATTGCCCTGTCCTATCGCAACGACCTGTGTGGGCTACGCGGCCAGCTTTGGCACCATTCTGTTGATGGCAGGTGATAGAGGGAAGCGCTATGCCATGCCGCACGCACGCATTCACCTGCACCAGCCGCTCCAGGGTGGTCTGAGTGGACAGGCCACCGACATCGATATTCACGCTCGTGAGATCCTCTATACGCGCGATATGCTGAACAACATCATTCACTACCACACGGGCCAGCCATTGGAACGCATCAAGCACGACACCGACCGCGACTTCTTTATGAGCGCGGAGGAAGCCAGAGAGTACGGCATCGTAGACGAGGTGCTAACGCTGCTCGATAAATAAATGTGGAAATCAGGTAAAATGCGGTAAGGCAGGACGACCTCGAGGGTCTTACGCGGGGAGGTTTTTGGCTCCATGAACCCCCCTCCAAAAAACCTCCCCGTGTAAACCTCTCTTAAGAACGGGTGATGCGGTACTCTGGCCGGTGGGGCTGGAGCATATGGTTTGGACGGAGGATGAGGCGCTCGAAGCCATTGTCATTGAGGGGCCTGCGGAGCGCGAAGCCAGAGGATAAGGCCGGTTAGTGCAGTGGCTCGATTTTGATGAAGGCCAGTTCGAGTTGCTGTGGCCCACTGGCAACGGTGCCGAAGCGGAGGACGCCTCGTGGTGTGGCAATCGCGTATTGATTATCCAGCCACGCCACAAAGCCCAGCGGGCGCGTTGGTGGATTGGCAACCGTCAGCACCAGGACATCATCAACCCAGAAGCGGGCCTGATGCGCACGCCATTCGAGCGCGTAGGTGTGCCATTGGGTCATGTCGGCGGTGAGGAGAACTTCACTAGCTCCGCTCAAACGTTGCAGCCAGCGCGCTGCGGTCTGAGTTGCACCGGTGGCTCTAGCCCAGCCAATTGCCAGTGTGGTGGGAAGGAGGGCGGTCAGGGCCTCTGTTCGCAGCGTATGCACTACCTGCGCTTTCCATCCCCAACCGGGGATGCCAGGAACGAGGGCCATATTTGAGGGTGGCGAGGCGTAGAAGAACCAGATTGCCTCCGGTAACATTAAGATATCGCCGCGTACAGAAAAAGGATAGTTCCAGAAGCCGAAACCGGCGGTACCACGTAGATGTTCATGAGAAACATCAGCGATATGGGCAGCGGGTAGTGATGTACGGGCGCGAACCTCCATGCGCAGAGGCGGTCGCCAGGGAAAGCGCGTGCGTGGCAGACCGGTGTAGTCATCAATCTGGGCATCAGTATAGTGTCCCTGTTGCGCTGCTGCAAAGCTCAGTATCAAGGTAGCGTCAGCAATAGCTATTTGACCGCCTCCAATGCAGGTAGGTGTCCAGTGAGCATGAAGTATTGGTTGTGAAAAATCATCCCATAGCATTGTTTATCGGTGGCCTGTTTGGCCGACTGCTAGTAGTCGATTAGTTCGGCATACTTTCCTGTAGTAGCTCTTCCTCCAAACGTTTCCAGACGAGCAGGTTGGCTTGCACATTATCCAGACTCTTTCCCTGGTGTGCAGCGTTGATCAGGGTATCGAGTAGCAGAGAGCGGAATTTGGCGAAGTAAGGTTTTTGTATCTCTGCTGGGGGCATGATGCCAAGTGAAATCTGATCAGATGAGTAGAAATCCTCCGGCTCAAAGGCCAGTGCCATGAGGTCGGCGAACTGCTGTACCAGTTTGGTGCGCGAGGGCGGTTGAAAATAGTTGTATTGTGTGCTGGAAACCACAAGGGCGGCAGCAGTCTTACCGGCATAGAGAATGGGATAGATAGCGCAACTCTTCTCATACTCTTCTTGTGCCGCCGGAAGATTGTGCTCTTCGTCCACATTCTGGATGATGCTGGGACGACACAGGGTAATAACGTTACCGGCCAGTGATTCCGCGCCGAGAAACATACCATTCTGTTCCAGACTGCTATTCCAGGGTGGCGTGCCGCGCCCGATATGCTCACGCAGGCTGCGCACCTTGTTTTGTGGGCCGGAAGGTGGCATGCAGGTAACAACGCGAATCGCCATCCCCTGCTGGTTGGGATCAAGCTGTTCTAATGCCTGGAGCAAGACAAGTTCGCTGATCGTCCAGAAACGCAGGTTAGGGGCAGCGGTGGCGAGCGAGACAAGAATCCGCGTATAAAAGCTAGAAGGGATTTCGCTCAGCGTGTCTTCCTGAAACGTCGTGGCAATCTCCTCAAGTCCTTTCTCTTTTTTAAGCAATGAAAGCAATTGGTCGCGTTGTTGTGGCAGTACGGTTAGGAGATGGCGTAGATTCTGCGGGCGTGGCTCAGACTCGCCAGAAACCCAGCGTGTCAAGGTAATCGGTTGTACGCCCAGCTCTTCTGCCAGACGCTGTTTCTCTTTCGAGTTGCTGATGACCTCGCCCAATAAATCGCGCCAAGATAGGTCTGCAATATCCTCCTGCATATCTTTCACCTTTTCATCAGTTGATGTAAGTGCTGCTGACCAGTTTAATTATATCACGCGCCCACTATAAAAATAGAGGCATGCGACAAAAATACCAGATCAGCAAGCGTGCTGATCGATAATGCATATCTTATCGGGATATGCCTTGATGGATTAAGCGTGATTTTAATCATAATTTCATAAAAGATGCTAGAAAATTTATTATTTTTGACGATATATTTAACATAATATTAAAGATTACTTAATATCGTTCTAGTATGCTCTACAAAGGAACCGCTCAATGAGTGTCGTATCTATGAGCAGTTCTCTATCTGGCTCGACCCTTTTATTTTATAGAAGGAGTATTTCTTCTTCATGTTTACACGTTCATTCTCCCGTTCGAGGCAATCACGACGTATTCAACATCTCCAGATGTGGTTTATGGTGCTGAGCCTGCTGGTAGTACTGGCTGCCTGCGGCAGTACACCCTCTACCACATCAGCTTCCGGTAGTAGCGCGAGCAGCACATCAAGTGAGAATACATGTAATAAAGCGACAGGTTTGACGGTTTATTCGGCTCAGGGCTATGATTCTGATGCTACAAAGGCCTTTCAGTCGCAGACCGGTATCACCACCAGGCTGGTTGATGACAGTACTGGCAACATCCTCGCTAAAATTTCAGCCGAGGGCAGCAATCCTCAGTGGGATGTAGTCTGGTTTGATGGTAACGTGACCATGCAATCGCTGGATGACCAGGGCCTGTTGCTCAAATGGCAGTCGCCTGCTGTGAGCAACCTGACCGCCGAGGGTGCTTCCTATGTAGCAAGCGATGGCAGCTATTACCCGACCGGTTTGACCACAATGGGTGCGATTGCCTATAACAAGAATCATATTCCCGCCGCCGGTCTACCGAAGGATTATAACGACCTGCTCAATCCCGCCTACAAAAATCTGGTTGCTATGAACGACCCGGCCTACTCCGGCCCAACCTATCCGTTTATCGCGGGTATTGCGCAGATCATGGGTGGTGAAGATCAGGGCAAAGCGTACTTCACGAAGCTCAAGGCTAACGGCCTGAAAATCTTCCAGACCAATGATCCGACCTTGAATAGCGTTGAGACGGGCGCGCGCGAATTTGGCATTGTGCAGGACTCGGCCATTTATGGCGCTATTAAGGCGGGTCAGCCTCTGGGCATCATCTACCCGGCCTCCGGTGTGATCGGTTTGCCCAGCGTGATCGCTGTATCGGCAAATTCGCAGCACAGGGCCTGTGCTGAACAGTTCGTCAACTGGGTATTGTCCTCTGCCGGTCAGTATGTAATGACCCATCATGATCCGACTGATGGTGACACTTACTTTGTTCCGGTGGTGAAGGGGGTTACGCCGGTGGTGAGTCGAGAAACGACCGGTTTTACTATCGTCAATTTGAATGTCTCACAGTGGGCATCAGTTGAGGCGGAGTATAAGCAATGGTTCCACGACAACATCGTGCAATAACGACGGAATGGGAACAGCAGCAGGGTATGGTGGCTACCGTCACCATACCCTCTTCGTCGTTTTCTCCCTTGACCTTGTTGAAGCGCGGGGGCCAGGCTCTCGTGATCGTTCTACCGGTGCTGGTGTTGCTGCTCATGGTTATTTATCCTCTAGTAGCAATTATTATACAAAGCGTCTTTCCCAATTTGTACGCATTCAGGCCGAGCCTGATTCCGAGCCTGGCGGTGTTGACGGCGGTGACGCAGAATCCACAGAATTACCTGGCTCTGGTGAATTCGCTCTGGCTGTCTGGCATTACGGCACTACTGGCAATTGTGCTGGGCACGATGCTAGCAGTGCTGGCGAAACGAACTGACCTGCCTCTGCGCAGATCAATCGATATGCTGGTCTGGATCGTGTTCTTCATGCCCTCTTTCCTGGTTGGTGAAGCGTGGTCGCTTTTTCTCATTCGCGGCGGTATTGCAGACCAGTACCTGCATTTCTCGGACGCCTTCATCAATACGTTTTTCTCGCCGGTCGGGGTTATTTTCGTCTTGAGTCTAAAAACCTTTCCTTTCGTTTACATCTCAGTCACCGCTGCCCTTAACTGGCTCGGCTCAGAGTTTGAGGATGCGGCTCGTCTGTCAGGAGCGCGCGTGTTACGGGCGTGGCTCAGTATTAATCTGCCGCTACTATTGCCTGCCATCCTTGCGGCTGGTCTGATCGCCTTTGCCGAGGCGCTATCAGACTTCGGTACGGCGGCGACTATCGCGCAAAATGCCAGTGTGACACTGATTACCTATCAGATTTACAGTGCTATCAATACCGCGCCGGTCAATTTCGCGCTGGCGGCGGCACTCTCACTGCTCTTGTTTATCGCCATCTCCCTTGCGTTACTCATCCAGGCGGCGATTCTGCGCACCCGCTCGTTTCAGATCATTAGCGGGCGTAATCGCCCGGCGCGTCCTGTGGCATTGGGTGGTTGGAAATGGCCTGCTTTGATCTTTTGTGGATTGATCTTTATAGTAGCGCTGGTCATTCCAATGGTGACATGCCTGGTACTCTCGTTCCTGCATGCCTTTGGTCAGGGGCTACATAGCAGCAACTGGACACTTGCTAACTATAGCGAACTGCTGGCATATGGGTCGGATGATGTAGCAGCCTTGTGGCGCACGCTCTGGCTCTCGCTTGGTACGGCCACGATTACCACTATTGTGGGCATACCTGTTGCTTTTATCATCCGTCGAACACACCTGCCCGGACGGAGATTGCTGAGCCTCTTTACGCTGGTGACGATTGCTATTCCTGGTATTATCCTGGCCTGTGGGTACATCTTTGCCTGGAATGCGCCTTATCTGCAATATATTGGGATTGGTGGTGCGCAAGGTATTCAGATTTACGGTACTATCTGGATACTGCTGGCAGCCTATATTGGCGGGAGCCTTCCTTATGCCACGCGCCTGAATATTGGTGCGCTTGAGCAGGTTGGACAGAATATGCTGGATACTGCGCGTGTGCAGGGGGCGGGTCTCTTTCAGCAGCTATTGCAGATCGTAGCGCCGCTATTACGGGCTAATCTCATATCGGTCTGGCTACTCGTCTTTACCGGTACTATGTTTGAACTGGCGGCCTCTGAGTTGCTTTATCCCCCTGGTGAGCCAACGTTACCTGTACGTATCATGAATTATTTCAATAATTTTCAGGTCGGGCCTGGTACGGCACTGACGATATTGAATGTTGGTGTTGTGCTGCTTGCACTTATTATATTGCGCAGTATTCCCTGGCTTGTGCAGCGCCTGCTCGCATTACAAACAAGAAGAAAGAGTGCCTATGTATCTGGAGATTAAACAGCTCAACAAAAGTTATGGGGCGCGGAGAGTTGTCTCCGCCGTCGATCTGAGTATGGCGGAAGGCGAGATTCTCTCCTTGCTTGGCCCGTCGGGTTGTGGCAAAACCACCATCTTGCGCATGATTGCCGGGTTAGTAACGCCGGATAGCGGCTGGATCAGGATTGGTGAACGGGTACTCTACGATGGCAAGAGGGAGATGCCTGTTGAGGAACGTGACCTGGGCATGGTCTTCCAGGACTACGCCCTCTGGCCCCATATGACAGTAGCGCGCAATATTGCCTTTGGCCTGCGTTTGCGCCGTGTGCCATCTAATATGATCAGCAGGCGTGTACAGGAACTGCTTGAACTGGTGAATCTGCCCGGCATGGGGGATCGCTATCCTTATCAACTTTCCGGGGGTCAGCAGCAGCGTGTTGCGGTGGCGCGCGCACTGGCAACGGAGCCACGTGTGATCTTGCTCGATGAGCCATTGTCAAGCCTGGATGTGGCTTTGCGTGAGACAATGAGTACGGAACTGGTGCAACTGTTTAAACGCCTGAAAATCACGGCCATCAATGTCACCCATGACCAGAATGAAGCCATGACCATGTCAGATCGCATCATGGTTCTCAATGACGGGCGTGTGCAGCAGATTGGAACGCCGATAGAGCTATATATGCAACCGGCGAACGCCTTCGTGGCATCGTTTATGGGCCACGCCAATATGTTTTTTGGAGAGCTTATGTACGATGGTGGGCGGATACTGGTGCGACTGAAATATGGGCAATACAGCCAGATGATGAGCGGCGTTGTGCGAGAGAATGTGCGTGAGCGGTTGAAAGAGCAAGCGGTATTGTTTTGTCGCCCTGATGATGTGGGCATTCATAAAGAGCAACCCTTGTTGCCGCATCGCAACCTGCTGCAAGGCACAATAGCCCATTCTTCGTTTGTAGGTGGGCGCTGGCGAATGCTGATTGAGCTTGATGAAGAACGAAAGCAGCAGGTATTAGCCTTTGCAACTGAGCCGTTGAGTGCCGGGCAGGCGGTCTGGTTAGAGTTACCACCAGAGCGTTGTCAGATTGTACCGGCTTAGCATGAAAGAGGTAGTAAATGTGCAGGATGTGCAAGGAGAATGCGAGATATTAGCCTTATCCTATGTTGTTGCTGCTCAAACCTGCTGTCTGGGGTAAGAGCAATGCCTCGCGTTCTTCCTGCACATTCACTATTTACGCACGTTTGATTGCCTATCACTTGCCATGTGTCTCGCAGTAGAGCGTCGTGGTAATGATGACGAGCGCGGCGATGACCAGAATATAGCCAGAAGCAACTCTCAGTGCGGAAAGTGCGCTAACTGTATTCAGCAAGGCGAGAATGATAACGGTGATGATAACGCCCACCAGAATCACCATATCCCCGACAATAAAGTCATAAATGGCTTTGATGACCTTCATGAGCGTACCTCCTCACGGGTGGAAGACGCAGTAGCGTTGGCGTTGGCGAGAGCGATGCGCTGCTGCTTGACCTGCTTGAGCCATGTGACCAGGACGAAGGAAGCCAGCAGGTAGATGGCGGCCAGTACGATGAGAAAGGCATCGGAGAGAGGCCAGGCCACACCAAAGCCCTCACCTGTCCAGAAAGTGCCGAAGGTGGTGAGCATCACACCGACGATGAATTTGAGTGTGTTTTCCGGCACCTGCTTGAGAGGCGCGCGCACCAGCGCACCGAGCAGAATGACGAGGATACCGGCTATCAAGGCCCCAAGAGCGGCTGAAGTAATACCGCTGGCTTTTGAGACGATGCTGGTGGCGGCGCTACTGCCGAAAGTGATAACGATAAAGGCGACCTCCAATCCTTCCAGCAGCACCGCTTTATAGGACATTGCGACGCCAAAAGGCTGAAGGCGCGGCGCGATAGACTCGCCCCTGGCACGCAATTCGGCCATACGCTCTTCAAAAATAGCCTCTTCGTCATGCAGAGCCTTCATGCCACTATAGCGCAGAATAGCTTTTTTGAGCCACTTCATACCGAAGAGGATAAGAATAATACCGACAACGAGACGTAGTGCATCGAGAGGTACAAACTGCACCAGGGCCACACCTAGCGTGCCGACAATCACAGCTAGCGTTGCCGCCGCTGCGAAAGCCCCCACAAGAGAGCTACGCCAGTTGATAGTAACGCCAACTACGAGGACGATAGTGAATGCTTCGACGAATTCGACTGCCGAAGCAAGAAATGCCGCAATTGCGACTGCCCATTGCATGGAAGATACTCCTGTCCTGCCAGGGGGTGCATAGGATGAACAAGTTGACCTACATTGCGCCTCTGGCCTGCTTACCTGACTTGCAGATTTTCTCTATCGAGTACATTGTATCATATTATAGCCGGGTACCCTCTATGCTTTATGGATAGGATAAAGCGTTTTTCGCGTATCTACGGTGTGATGGAAAATTACTTTGTGCTTGCGCTGCTCTCATGGCTATTAGCTATCCTTTGATAGCGACCATCTGTAGCCAGGTACGCGGCACGGCGTTGAGATTCAGTTCCTGTCCCGCCTGGTAGACAGCGACCTCCAATGCCTGCGCGCCCAACGCGAGCGGAATGCCTGGTAGCGCACCCTCGATGAAGAGCCAGTACTGTCCCAGATCGCGCCAGGCATCTAGCGAGATGACGGCATCAATCTCTAACCTATCAACCTGTTGAAAGCCGTTCTGCTTCATCAGTGCGATATATTCATCAGGAGTGAGCCACTGCATGGCCATTGCCTTTGCGTCGCGCGAAACGCGCACCTCAGGATGCTCTTTGCGCAACCAGCCCATCGCGCGGCGTGTCCAGAGGTGGTAGAATTTTTCCGTCCCGGAGACGTAGGTGCCTTGATAGAAGGCGCTATTGCAGGCGAAAATACCATGTGGTCGCAGAATCTCAGCTACCAGTTTAAATGCCTGGCCTTTATCTGGAACCAGATGGATGGCATTACAGAAGAAGGCCATATCGGCGTCGTGGACAATGTTCGGCAGGTCGGTTGCCTCGCCCTGAATGAAGTCGGCGTGGGCGTGGAAGCCGTTAGCCTCCATACCTTTGCGGGCACGCCGGAGAGCCTCTGCCGATGGATCGATGCCGATAAGATGGGCCTGCTCCAATCGGCCCTGTCGTGCCAGTTCTTCGGCAATCAGGCGTGTGACAGCTCCGGTTCCGCAGGCCATATCGACGATGGTGATGGAAGCATCTTGCGCAAATGTTTCCAGATGCGCAAGAGCCTGTTGAACAAGCGAGCGGTTGACCTCGGTGTAGAACGTATGCGTGGCAAACGCTTCAAAGGTAAATTGATTTGTTTCTTCAGTTTCGATGAGACCCATCGCAGAATCCTCCTGACCATAAAGTACTTTAGTCTGTTAGAGGATATTTTTTGCCTGCGGGTTTCACGAATCTGACTAGATATGCATGGACATGCCACCATCGACACTGAGCGTTTGGCCGGTGATAAAACCTGCCTCTGGTGAACAGAGGAAACCAACGGCAGCAGCGACCTCTTCAGGACTGCCGTAGCGGCCTAATGGTGTTGAGTCGAGCAGGAATTTCCGTTGCGCCTCCGTCAATGTTGAGGTTAGTTCGGTGGGAATGAAGCCGGGAGCAACGGCATTGGCGGTAATATTGCGGCTGGCCATTTCGCGCGCGGTGCTGATCGTCAAGGCAACAATGCCCGCTTTGGATGCAGCGTAGTTGGCCTGACCGGCTGAACCTAGCAAGCCTGCTACTGAGACAATATTGACGATGCGTCCCCAGCGCGCCCTCATCATGCTCCGTAAGGCTGCTTTGGTGCAGAGGAAGGCTGAACGCAGATTGCTATTGATAATGTGGTCAAAATCGCTGACCGACATCTGCAAAATAAGTTTATCGCGCGTGGTGCCTGCGTTGTTCACCAGGATTGTGATGGGGCCGAGCGCCTGCGTGCCCTCATTGAAAAGGTGTGTCACCTCTTCTTCCTGACTGACGTCAGCTTGAATAGCGATGCAGCGCCGACCAAGCGTCTCGATAGCCGCCTGTGTCTCGGCAGCTTTGGCGGCGTTGCTGCGATAGTTGACGATAACGTCGGCACCCGACTGAGCCAGACGTATGGCAATGGCGCGTCCAATCCCCTGGCCACTCCCTGTGACCAGGGCAACTCTGCCTGCCAGGGGTAAAAGTGATTCTTGAGACATGCGTGTCACCTCGGTTCTTTTGGTGTCTATTTATTATAACAGTTCCGAAGTGTTCAGTAAAATCCGACCAGGCTGTTGGCTTACCTTACAGATGATCTAACCATAGAGACAAGAAGTTTGGAATGGTGATAAAATTCTCATTGATGAGAGGTTGCAGGACTGCCTGCAAGGGCCGATGTGCAAGCGTTTTATCAAAAATTAATGGGACTGTGATAGTTTCTCAAGGAGAGATACTGGCGATGGCATCTTCTTCTGAACATGTTGTGATTATTGGCGGTGGGGTAACAAGTGCATTGACTGCTGTTCGATTGGCAGAGCGTGGCTTTCGGATCACTGTATTAGAAAAGGCCCAATTGGGTAATGGTTCCTCCAGCCGCTCGGCAGCGGGTATTCGGGCACAGTTTAGTACTGAAGAAACGGTAATAGGGATGCAATATAGTCAGTGGTGGTATCGCCATTTCCACGAGCTTTTGCATAGTTCCGCCGACGTCAGTAAACAGCCGGTCATGCGTCAGAACGGCTACCTGTTCCTTTATGAAGCTGCTGATAGTATTCCGGCGTGGCAACCTCGCTTGCGGCGGGAAGCGGCACAGAACTGGCAACAGGCGCAGGTGGCAGCACAGATGCAGCAGCGTCTTGGGGTGCCCGTTGAAGTGTTGACGCCACAAAGTATTCGAGACCGCTGGCCCTTTCTTGAGGTTGACCGTCTGGTAGGCGCGACCTGGTGCCCGACCGATGGTTTTCTGTTACCGCATATGATTTATGGCGAAGGATTCCGCCGTGCGCAAGAACTGGGCGTTGATGTGCAACAGCAGACAGAGGTGCTAGGAGCCGTGCTGCATGCTGATCGCATTCGCGCGCTGGTGACGAGCAGGGGAACCGTCGAGGCTGACTGGTTTGTCAACGCTACCAATGCCTGGGCCGCTCGCCTCAGCCCGCGTATTGGGGGGATGGCGCTTCCAGTTTCGCCACTGAAACGCTATCACTATTTTCTGAAGCCTGAGCGGGCGGTGATGGATGCTGTCGCGTGGCACTCTTTGCCCATGACCATCTATGGTGTAGGCAGTCATCGTGGGGCGCATTCACGCCCCGATCATGATCTTCTGATGCTGGCGTGGGCACATGAGACGGAGCCAGAGCCACAGTTCACTGATGATGACCAGGATCGCGTTGACCCGCCGTTTCGTCACGATAACGGTATTGATAACTACGGTTATGCTCTTCTCGCGCAGGTTGAACAATTCTCACCGCTGCTTGCCAACGCGGGTGGTCTGGTGGCGACAGCCAGTGGTTTCTATGGCACAACGCCAGACGCCAACCCGCTCATTGGGCGTGATACACACCAGCAAAACCTGATCCACGCTGTTGGTTTCTCAGGACACGGCCTGATGCATGCACCCATTACTGCTCTGCTGGTCGAAGCGATACTTGCTGGAGATGTCGAGCAGGGTTATGTGCCCCTGCCTGCCCCCTTTGAACATGCGGCTATCAATCTTAGCACTTTTGACCCCGCGCGTAATTTTGAGCATACATATCGAGAGCAGCTTGTACTCTAGGGGGTATTCTACTTGCTATCGTCAGTATCTGGCCGAACTACAGCAATAGTAAACCCATCCATGAAGCCGTCATCTATCACCAGAGCCAGCGAGAGCAAACGTGGGTTGCTGGCGACCTGCTGGTTAAAAGTGGCGATGCCAATGTTGCCCTCGTCCTGAAGCTGTTCGGGTGGACGTAATCCTTCGCCTCCGCGTACACAGTTATCGGCAACAATGATGCTGCCAGGACGGCTCAGACGCAAGGCCCACTGGAGATAGCTGGGATAGGGCGCTTTATCGGCGTCGATGAAGATCAAGTCGAAAGGAGCCTCGTCCTGCAAGGTAGGCAAGAGGTCAAGGGCGTTGCCGACGCGCACCTCCGCGCGCTCATTCACACCGGCCCATGCGAAGGATTGGCGTACAATGTCGGCGTGGTGCGGGTTAATTTCGAGCGTAATCAGTTTACCATCAGGGGGAAGCGCGCGCGCTAGCCAGATGCCACTATATCCGGCTAGCGAGCCGATCTCTAAGATTTTACGGGCGTTACACGTGACTGCTAAGAATTGTAATAGTTTGCCTTCCAGTGGCGAAATTTGAATCTCCGGTAATCCTCCCGTCTTAGCAGCGGACAATGCATGACGCAAGCCCTCATCTTCTGGCGCGAAGAGATGTGTGATTGCCTCTTGAATTGCTCTCTGGCGTTGCAAGGCTGTTAATGCGCTGGTAGCCTGTTCGTTTTCGGCCATGAAACCGTTCTCCCCTTCACTTTTCTAGTAGTATGTTCCTTTATGATACCACCATATGAGGGGCGTAGGTTGCCAGTGCCTTGTCGAGCCAGAGCAGGTCGATAGAGGCATTACTGGTGGTGAAGATAGAACCGGCCTCGGTCAGATAGTCAAGTCCACGCTGGTATTCTGGGTCTTGCTGGCTAGTTACTGATATGGCGCTTTGAAGAAGAGCAGTGCCATAGCCGTACAGAACCCTGGCGTAATCGATGCGCATGCCTGATTCTCGGAAGATTGCCAGAGCCTGCTCAAAATGCGTGTATGCCTCTTGATAGAGTCCCTGCCGGGCCTTGATGCATCCTAGCAGGCGCTGGGTGCGACCCTCGATGCGCGCGGTTTCGTGTTCTCTGGCCTCTTGCAGGCAATGCTGAGCCATCTCGGTCGCGGTCGCCAGATCGCCGTCGATAAAATGGACGGTAGCGAGATAAAGCTTGCCTTCAATCACCACCTCGGCCTCTAAGCCTACGGGGTGAAGAGCGTGCCGAAGCGTAGCGCGTGCGCGTGCCAGGAGCAACTTGCAGAGTGGGGAGCGTTGTGGTTGTGCAGCCTCGTTAGACTGTATCTGGTGAGCGAGCAGAGCGCTAGTGGTGCGCAGATTACCCAGGCAGATCATAGCATAGTGAATACAGCGAATATTTTTGATGGCGCGCCCAATGCGCATGGCGTGGTACAGACTTTGGGCTGCGTCCTGTAGTTGCCCCAGGTCTTGTTGCACACGCGCCAGCTCTGAGTAGCACCAGCTCATATGTTCGCGGTCATTCACGCGCTCGGCGATGGACAGGCTACGCCGCAGCCAGTTCTCGGCCTCAAGGAGATTGCCGGAGCGGTTGAAGACATCGCCGAGGTTGATAGTGACGAAGGCGATATTGGGCAAATCACCGATACGCTCGGCCATATCGTAGGAGCGTTTGAGGTAGATGCGCGCGGAGTCCAGGTCGCCTTTCATAATGTAGGCTGCACCGAGATTGCCGCAGGTGCGCGCGATGTCGGAGAAACGTTCGTGACGCTCGAAAATGTCCAGGGCGGTGCGCATCCGTTTGAGGGCATCCGTCAATTGCCCGGTGCTGGTTTCCAGAATGCCAAGCAATTCGTTGGCATTGCCTAACTCAATGGGGTCGCCAATCAGCGCTCGTTCAGTGCGGGTGGTCAGTGCTTTGTTGATGGTGGTTAGTGTTAGCGGATTAGATGCAATGACCTGTTCCAGTATCTGCAATGAAGCCTGGAGATACTCCAGGGCCTCCTCCGTGTTCCCCTTTAAGCGTAGTAGTGCGCTATATTGCAGATGCAGACAGGCCCAGGCGACTCCAGAGGTGACACCGGCCTTTATCATGATATCTTTACCGCGCTGATAGCAGGCAAAAGCCTTTTCGTACTCGCCGGTATTCTTCCATGTGTTGCCAATAGCGCGCCAGAGCAGGCCCTGAATCTGGGCCTCCTGTTTCTGCTGAAATTCCATGTCCTTGTGATCTGTGGCTATATGCTGCTGGAAGTACTCGCTGGTGCGGATACAGAGCATATGCTCATATAAATGGCGGGCATCTTCAAAGTCTCCTAAGATGTTACAGCATTCCGCGACAAATTCGAGCAGGCGGCAGAAGTGGTGTGGCTCTTTTATCGTGGAGAAGAGATGCGCAGTGATTGGTTGGCTCGTGATGAGATCAATAGATGTATGGGACGCGATGCGGTCAATTGTATGTAATGGAGTGCCAAGCTGAGCGTGAAGGGCCAGGAGATAATAATAGCGTGCTTCCGAATAGGCGGCGATAGTATATGCATTATTACCGGCCAGCTCGGCGTAGTGTGCGATGCTGTGGGTATCACCGTGACCACGACGCAAATGATAAATGATCGTTGCCGCGACCTTCTCTTGTGGTTGTGAGCTTTGTGCTATTTTAATAGCCTCTGCTGCCTTGCGATGGAGTAGGGCGCGTCGAGCCGCCGAGAGCCGGTCATAAAGATGGCTGACGATGAGAGGATGCCAGAACTGGTAAGTGATGTCGGTTGCGCTACTGATTTCGGCAAGCAGACCGGCGTTGAGGGCTTCGTCTAATAGATCAAGCACCCTATCTTCGCTATGCTCCTGGGCCATCGGGAGCAACTGATTTAGCTCGAAGGAACCACCTAAAATGGCGGCCTTGCTCAAGAGGGTCTGACATTCGCTGCTTAGCCGGTTCAGACGGCGATCCAGCACTGTTGCAATGGCTTCTGGGAGAGAGCGATACCTATGCGGTGCCTGCCGCGCGCTGTATCCTTCCTGCTCGGTCTGCTCTTGCGGGGAAAGAGGGGGGTGTGCTTTGCATGTCTCTGTTGTGTTCGTTTCGACGGCGCGAGCGAGTTCTTCGGCAAAGAATGGGTTGCCGGCGGCCTGCATTTGAATATATTGCACCAGGTTTTGCGGCAAGTGGGATAACAGAACGCCCATCTGTGATTGTGTAAGCGGTTCTATATTGAGAATAACGATCTTTTGTTCTCGGTGCAGATCGGCCACTAATGCGCGTAATTTGTGGGTTGGGGCCAGTTCTTTGTCACGGTTGGTGCCAATAAGTAAAATACGTTGATGATGGATGTGATGGGTCAGATAGGATAATAGTTCGATGCTACTTTCATCGGCCCAATGTAAATCATCCAGCACGAGCAACAAGGGATGAATGGTGCTGAGCGCGTTGAGTAGACCCAGCGTGCTTTCCCATAGCAACAGGCGCTCTTGCTCGTGAGGCATGGCAGGCAAGGCGTGTGATGCAACTGCTTGTGGCGATGTGGCCCATTCTGGAAGCAGGCTACCGAGGCGTTCGGGCCGGAAATGAAAGCGTTGCGCCAGTTCGTGAATAAAGGGGGGGACGCCGCTAATCTTTTTATCGTCGGGCATGATCAACGTGCTGAGTAGGGCGCGTAACAATTCTGTCCAGGGTCGATAGGGGATGGTTCCTTCCTGTTCATAAGCCCGACTCCAGGCGATGGCCCAGTTGCGCTTATCGGCCTCAAGGCTCAACTCTTCGGCTAGACGTGTTTTGCCAATACCAGCCTCTCCTTGCAGCAAGATGAAGTGCGAGAACTGGCCGGTGGTGTTGTGCCCATTTGAACGGCTGGCGGTCTGGGGTTTCTCGCTCTGGAGATCGCGTTTATGGGATTGTCCTTCGACATGCAGCATAATCTGGCGTATGGTATCGCGCTCGCGTTCACGATCAACGAGCGGGCGGCGATTATGGCGGCTGATATGAAAGGAAGGGCGTGGAAAGGCTTTTTTGGGATCAATCAGCGGGGCGCTGTTAGTAGAGCCAGCTTTGCCTGTTTTACCGTTCGGTTCCTTACCAGGAGTAGTGCCGGGGCGGGCCATGTCGGGCTGAGGCATGTGCGGGATATGGCCCTGGCGTAGCATTTCGTAGAGTGAGCGTGTCTCAAGGAGTGGTTCACTCTCGTATTCGCGTTTGAGCATCTCGGCATATTGCCGATAGGTCTGAATAGCCTCGCCGCGTCGATCCATGTGCGTAAGTACAATCATGAGATGTTGAAGTGCTGTTTCGTTTGTTGGTTCTGCCGTGCGTAAGCGGTCGAGCAGTTCAACCGCGCTGGAGAGTGCGCCTCGTTGAGCGCGCAGACGAGCCATATTCAGTAGTAGACCGATCCATCGGCGTTGGAGAACATCGCGCCTCCTCGTGGCCCATTCGGAGTAGAGTTCTTCTAGCAGATAGCTGCCTTTGTAGAGTGCTTCGGCCTGCTCCATTAGATGTTCAGCCTCGACCATATCATCGGTTGCGTAAGCTTCCTTGAGCAAGGCTTCAAAGGCGTCGGCATCGACCCAAAGAGAGTGCTGATCGGCCAGTTGGAGAACATCGCGTTCAAGGCGTAGCAGTTGTGAGGCGGCAGGGCGGGCGATGTTCGGTTCTAAAATCTGCCGTAGCTCGTGAACGGCACCGTTCAGGCGGTTTGAGGCAATCTCGACTTCCAGATCAGGCCACAGCGAATCCATCACCTGTTCCCGCCCCAGGCGGCGACCTGGGCTGCTGAGAAGACAACCCAACAAGGCACGTACACGCCGCCGATGCCATTTCCGGTTATCGATCACTTGCCATTCACCATCGATCTGGTGTTCAACTTTGAATTGTCCCAACAGGTAGATACGTAAGATGGGGAGAGAGGATGTTTCGCAGTTGTGAGGTGTCTGCTCTTCGTTCGCTACCAGCACGGATTGAGTTTGCACCGGCACGATACCAACGGGCAAATGCGTCCCGATATATTTACTGATTGTACGCCCTTTCTCACTCCAGTAAGCATACCAGTATGGCCCATGCCCCTCACCCTCACGGCATTTGCGGCAACGCTCTTTGCCGCAGCGGGTAAATTGCTGGCGGTAAGTCACTTTACTATTCATCGCTGATTGCCTGATCTGCTCTCTTGCTATGCACAGTACGCGAAAAATATACTCAAAGATACCAGTCTTAAACGGTCTTACTGATGAGTGCAGAGAAAAAATCCTTACAGAAGACATTATATCTGAGCCTGTCTGGATAGCACAATAGGCTAGCCTATATGTATGTGCTTATTTGGATTAGAGTGACAGGATTCTACTACTTGACAGGAACCATCTCCTAAGCCAAAATGAAGATGAGTTAATTGCTGAAAAGAAAAAAGGATTTGCATATGAATAAACAGCAATCATATCTCAATTGGTATATATCTGCCTCTGTTCTGATGCCGTTGCTTGTGCTGGTGTTGACGGCGGGCGGAGCCTCACCCCTTGAGACACAAAATGCCCGTCTTGGCCCCTATCAGCTTCTGCTGAGCTATTATAGCCTGCCTCGTGTTGGCCAGAGCCTCAATATGACGATAGGGGCGGCTAATGGCGCTGAGCTACAGTTCTCACAAGCCACGCTCGTTCCCGCGCCGGGCACCGACGGCAACATCTTGCGTGTGCAGCTTACCCCTGACAGCGATACCCCTGGCCTCTATGACGTGGCAGTCACGCCCCCGGTACGTGGCAACTGGTACCTGCATCTGACGGTGAGCGGGTCATCCGGTGCGGTGACGGGCAACATCCCAATGATAGTACAGGGTCCACCGGCCATGCCTACCTGGCTCGGCTGGAGCATCGGCCTCTTGCCACTGCCGTTTCTTATAGCCTTTATCTATATGCAGATTGTCGCACGCAACAGGCGCAAAGAAACGGTGAAACGGGCGGTATAATAAACGATAGCTTGAGAGGCAATGATTTACCCTTTGCGTCCCTTTAGCAGGATATAATCCATATCGAAGTATCGCTGCACTGATTCGTCGCTGCTCAAAATGAAGTGTTCCAGGCGCGCTTTTTCCTCGCTCGGCATCTGTGAGCGCGCTGTCCAGTCGTCGTAGTCGTCAACGCGACGGAAGTGTTCGCTGTGTTCGATCTATAGACCTGCCTGGGTGAAGAACGCGCACCATTCCTCAATGCGGATTTCACGCTATGCTCTCGTCGGCCAGTTGGGTGGTGGGCCTTTGCGGCTTCCAGGTAGAAAAGTGGTTAACAAGCAGACCTAGCACCAGCCCATACATGCAGCGGCCAAACACCGACCCCCACCATGGGACAGCGCCCAGAAAGTAGAAGAAGGTCGCAGTTGGCAATAGTTTATACAAGACTACCCAGAGAGAAATCGGCGTTTCGAGCATGATGAAAAGGACTCCGGCAACTACCAGAAGCCAACCATGAAGCCGCCGCCAACGTGCGATTGCCGTGAAAATGACGCCCAGCCCGATAGAAAACGCGAGATGAACCCCTATACCGACCAGCACCGGCACAAGCGCGAAGCCGTATCCGGCAGGAGCAGCAATCCCTAGCGTGTGAGCAATAGCGTCAGGCAGCGCCCAGAAGTTTGTGACTGTAGCTCCAGTGACCAGTGCAATACTCAAAAACACAATACCGGCGATGAGACCGGGCAACGCCCAGAGCGAGAGAGCATTGGGAAAAGCTTTTTTCATGATGACGTATCCTTTCTTCCGATAGAACGGTTCAGTTATTTCCTTGATGGAAGAGCATTATTTGGGGGGGGGTAGCTGCTCCGTTCATTCTCCCTTGTGGCTCTTCCAGATACTTCGAGTATAAAGGGGTATGAGCGTATCTGGTAGTGAAGGTAGTCAGAAGAAAGGGATGACATTTGTCATGAGCAGAAGGAGGTTCATAGAGGCGAATCAACTCCTGCTTGCTGAGTAGACGCAGACGTAGGGACAATGGCTTAGGCAAGGTATCACGGTCTATGTCTTTTGCCATTGTCCCTACGAAGAGTACTCGCCGACCCTCTGCGTGAAGTTATATCAGCAGGTGAGAGCTATGCATCCGCTTCCAGCGCTGTTCTGGCCTGGGGCGTTACTGGATACGAAACCAGAGCAGACAGGTCTTTTTTAAGCAGAGCTGGAGATGAAGCCTGCGGGCGCTGCGGCTGGCGGCCAGAAGTGATACGTGTCTCGACAAGGCGAGAGGCACGGTAGGTGGCGATGACTTTTTTGTAGATGGTAGTGTACCTTCGCGCCATCGTTTCTACAGAGAAGCGACGTCGTGCACTCTCCAGCACTGTTGCACGATCAATTTCGTCGATGTGCGGAATGTATTGAGCCATTTCATGCACATCATGTACGAGGAAGCCGGTACGCCCGTGTTCGATGATCTCGCTGGCGGCTCCTCTGGCAATAGAGATCACAGGGCAACCGACTGCCATCGCCTCAATCATCACCATCCCAAATGGCTCTTCCCACTGGATCGGGTTCAAGAAGCCGCGAGCACGGCTGAACAGATCAATCTTCTGTTGTAGATTGACGGGACCAATGTATTGGATTTGATCGCCGTCAACAGCAGGCTTGACCTGTTGTTCGTAATAGTCGATAGACTCCTTTACATAGGTATCGATGGTGCCTGCGAGAATCAGGCGGACGTTGGCTTCTTTGGCGGCTTGAATAGCGAGATGAGTGCCCTTGTCTGGAACAATGCGTCCCATCCAGAAGAAGAAATCCTCTACTTTATCTGTCGTAGGCTTGAATTGTGACCTGGGGAGGCCATGGTGGACGATACCTACGAAATTAAGAGGGTGTTTAACCTCATCACGTGCCCGTTCGCTGATAGCTACGAAAGGCACGTTAACAGCCCATTCCATGTAGAGTTTGTCCGCGTCACCGGTCCAGCTCTGGACGCGATCAAACGGAAAGCGGCTGTGCAGTGTGGTCACATGAGGAATATGTAGATCAGCCGTCAAGGGGAATATGTACATATCTGACCCAGACGAGAGATGGGTATGAAGGATGTCAAAGTCGTGTTTTTTGATGTACTCAACGGCTTTGAACATGTGATAGAACGCCTTCAGGTGTCCTTGCCACGGCACACCTGAAGCAATGAGCGACTGTGGAAAGAAAGAGATTAGCCGAGCGGAGGTACGGGCGTCGCCAGGAGCGAACAAGGTCACATCATGTCCCTGGGCTACCTGTTCCTCAATGAGATTGTAGAGTACAATCTCCGTTCCGCCGTAATTCTGGGGCGGAACAGCAATCCATGGAGGTGCTATATGTGCTATCTTCATAGTTGTCCTTTTCTCAAACATGGTTTCGCTGAACGGCTTCCAGCAAAAGGATCATCGTAAGTAATCCGTAAATGACACGATAGACCGTTCTTTGTGGTTACATATGGTGTAATGGCTATCTCTCTGGATAACCTATCATATATCATACATTAGGCCATACTGTATTTGCAAATTATTTAGGTTTCTATATTAAAAGCGTCCATATTTTGATAAAAAGTATTATCAAGATCAACCGATTGCACCTCATCTTGTGAAATCATGCCGCGCAATAGCCGTGCATAAAAAGAGGGTTCAAAGAAGAATAGCCTGTAATCTGTGCCGTACCCTTGCTATAATTGTGAAGAGGAAGAAGCTGGTAAGATGGCGCTTGCTTTGTATAGCTGGAGAAACGGCTCGCAGAACTAGCTGTAAAAATAATCAATCATCAGCAATTGAGCAGATTGATGAATACAGTGAAAATCTATGCGAGCGAATATGGTTAGGATAGCATCCACTCCTGAATTACAGGGCATAGAGAGCAGACAGCCGGAGTGAAGCCATCTGGATGCAGTCTCTATGCCATCCCCCCTGTAATTCGATGCCGTCAATGAGTACGCTGAACAGCTTTTTCTGGATTACTCTGTGCTGATGGCTCCTTGTATGGAGCGATAATGAACATGCGATACAGCAGAAACATCGCTGGTAACAGGAGCAGCATGCCGCCAAAGAGCACCGCAGTTAGTGCCTGTGCCATAACAGGGGCTGTGAGCGCCTGGTCGATAGTAAGCACGCCAGGAACCAGGTACGGTAGATTCATGCGTTGGTATGCGACAAACGAGACGGCATATTGAGTTATGCCCAGGAGCAGTGCTAGCCCTGCCATCCAATGCTGATGCGACCAGCGCAGAGCCATCTGGGTACCGATAAAGGCGAGTGCTGCAATGCTCATAAGCAGCCAGTTATCACGTAATAGGCGTTCGGCCAGGTGTGGCGTGCTTTCATACAATGCTATCCCAAGAGTTGCGCTGCTTAGGAGTGCGGCAAGCCCACCCCAACGAGCCATATGCTGGAAGAGGGTCAGTAGATGAGCATCCTGACTCTTGCGTGTATAAAAGAGTAGAAACAGGCCGGTTAAGTAGACGATGCTGACCAGTGCCAGCAGGCCGAGAGCACTCAGCAGGGGGCTAGAGATCAGGCCAAAGAGTGAGATGCTACCTGTCTGACGAGTGAAGTTAAACAGGCGCGTATCAGCTAGCGCGAAAAATGGCACTAGAGCGAGTGGAATCATCAGGCTGGAGATGCCCAGAGCGGCAGCGGCCAGTTCTGAGGTCAGCGGATTTTGCTCTTTGCTCAGGTAGTGGTAGCCAAAGAATGCGCCACGGATAAGCATGAAGGCTAGCGCAATGCCACAAGGGATGAGCATGGCTGCTCCATAGAATGGTAGCACCTGTGGAAAGTAGCCCGCCAGACCGACGATGTAGGCTATCAGAAAGACGTTGTTGGTCTCCCAGACGGGAGAAAGGTAGCGCATAATTGTCTCTGCCAGCGCCTCGTCGCGTTTGACCAGCAGGGCATACGTGTATAGCGCTCCACCGCCGCTATCGATAGCGGCGGTGATCAGGTACAGAAACAGGAATAAGGATAAAACGCTGAATGCGAAGATTGCCATATCTATCTATTCTCTCCTTCGTTAGCCACGTTAACCACGAGTTTCAAGCGGCGATGGAAAGGCTGGTTGACCAGGGGCCTCCTCGACCGGCAGGCGTAGCGGGCGACGGCGGAAGAATGCCCAGAGCAGGTAAATGGTCGCAATAGCCGTGATAGCGTAGAACGGTAGGAATATCCAGAGCATTACCGGCACGTAGGGCGATGTCGTAAGCGCATCGCTAACGCGCATGTAGTGATAGACGATCCACGGCTGACGTCCAATCTCCGTGACCATCCAGCCGGACTCAATGGCCAGAAAGCCTAGCGGACCACCGATGAGCATCGCGATCATACCGAGCTTGCTCATCATCACGCGCCGTAGCCAGGGCCATTGCTTGCGTAGCAGCAGCGAGAGGCCAAACAGACTTGCGATAGCCAGTAAGTATGTCCCGCTTGCGATCATCATTTCAAAGGTGTAGTGAATGAAAACGGGGGGTTGCTGATCCTTTGGGAAGGCATCTAACCCCTGTACGACATGATTAAAGTCGCCGTAGGACAGGAAGCTGAGCAACTTTGGAATGGCAATACCACCGATAATGCGCTGGGTCTTCTCGTCTACGATACCTCCTACTATCTCTGGTGCTCCAGCCTGCGTGTGAAAGAGCGCCTCCATCGCGGCCAGCTTGGCCGGTTGGTACTGCGCAACATATTTACCGGAGAGGTCGCCACTAATGAAGGTGCCGACTGCGCTTATCAGGCCAACAACCATCGACAGGTTCAGCGCATTCTGATAATAGCGTCCTTGACGCCCGTGTAGCATCTTCCAGACCGTGACGCCAACCAGCATAAACGCGACGGCCAGATAGGCACTCATGAACGTATGAAGCAGTTCCGTTGGAGTGGCCGGGTTGAGCATCGCAGCCAGTGGTTGAATGTCAACAACCTTCCCGTTCTGTATAACAAAACCTGCCGGGCTGTTCATAAAGGCGTTGGCGATAGTAATCAACAGACCAGAGGCCATCGAACCGATGACGATGGGCAGCGAGCAGAGCCAGTGTAGCCAGCGATTGGTGAAGCGATCCCAGGCATAGACGTAGATGCCAAGAAAGATAGCTTCAATGAAAAAGGCGAAAACTTCTATGAAGAAAGGCAAAGCAATGACCGGGCCATAATCTTGCATGAAACGCGGCCAGAGCAACGCCAGTTCTTGTCCTACAACCATACCTGTGGCAGCGCCAACGGCAAACAAAATCACAAAGGCTGATGTCCAGCGCCGTGCCAGCGTCAACCAGGATGAATCTTTGCGCCACAGGCCGATAAGTTCAGCAAGCGAGATGAAGAGTGGTAGTCCCATCCCGATTACTGCGAAGATGATGTGAAAGCCGAGCGACGATCCCATCAGGATGCGTCCATCTAACAAGTTTTGTGTCATGTGTCTTTACTCCTGTACTTACTCTTCCACACAGCATTGATGCAAAGGCACCGCAACATTGCGGAGTCGAAGTACGTTTTGTGTCACCAGTGATAGTATGGCACTGAAGATGGTAAGAGACATCAGAGAAGAGCCTGATTATGTATGGCCAATGACCTGATCTTTAGCGTTGACAAATACCTGATGATATTCAGTTCTGTGCCTTGAAATACCTGATTGACAGCCATAGGAAAAAGTAGGCAAGGAGCTATGGTGCCACAATAGATCATGTATAGGACTTATTATGTCCTGTTCGATTATGTTAAGTTTCGTGCCGATCCAGATGTGGATGAAGTTCTAATAATCGATAATCAGGAATGGAAAGGCTAATGAAAGAAGGCAGGTCAAGCGATTTCCAGAGAGGAAGAGGGGCCAGAGTTGTATGATATGAGACGAAGAGTGTGATGACAGTGCCATGTGCGATAACAAAAACATCACCACCTGGAGCCTCTTGAAGTGCTTGCTCGATGGCGAAGCTAAAACGTGTTCTGGCCTGATGTGCGCTCTCGCTGCCGAAGACAATGCTATCAGGTTGTGAGAAAAAGGTATCCATTATCTGCTCAAAGTGCGTCTGTGGAAGGAAGCCTGTTTTGCTGCGCTCGTGTTCGTGCAAGCCTTCGCTAACATGATAAGGCTGATGAAAGGCGAGTGACAGATGTGCGGCGGTTTGTTGCGCTTTGCGTTCGGGACTGGAGACGATCAGGGTTGGTGTGTAGTGGGTAAGCAGTGTCGTGAGCGTAGAACAGCGCTGGTGCCCCTCTGGTGAGAGGGGCCACTGCTTCGCCGGTAATGTCGGTTCGATAGCAGGTAGGGAATGCTTGATCAGTATGAGATGGCGCATGGTTTTTTAGGAACGATTCTCCGTTGGCGCGGGAAACTTGCGCCCTTCCATGATCTCAAAGGCGCGCCGCATCGTGTCAGGGATGGGATAGGGACGCCCAGTGGTGTAGTCGCAATAGACCATAACAGAGCGACCGGTGGCGAAGATGCGCTCGTGAATGTTCATATCACGTATCTGATGATCCATAATAAAACTGGTGCGCCCGACCTTTACGGTGCGTACACCTACTTCTGCCTGATCTGAGCGAATTAAGGGCAGGTTGTAGGTGCAGGTCATTTCTTTCACCAGCAGACCATAGCGGGTGCGCCGCACGCCGGTCTGAATGCGTGGATTGTGACCAACCTCTTCTTCTGAGGGCGGCAGTTCGCCCTCGGCATGCTGGGGGTCTTGCCAGTGTTCAAGCTTACTTAAATAATAGCTTCTGGCCTCTTCAAAATAGGTGAAGTATACTGTATTGTTGACATGAGCCAGCGGGTCAAGGTCACGAAAGCGAATCTGGAGCGGATACCAGCAGGGAAACTCGTCGCTCATCGACATTTATACCTTTCTGTTAGAAACTGATGCTTTCATCTTAGCAGATTAGCGCCGGTTAAACAACTCTCCAGGGGGCTGTAAACTGGCGAAAGGAGGAATTTCTTGCGCCCAACGGATGATCTAACTGCCGTCTTTAGACGTACACCTAATAGGAAAGATAGGAGATAAAGGATGCGATGCAGCAATCAAACAAGAAAGATGTAGAGCAGGGCCAGGCATCGGGGTACGTCTCTATTCCAGTAGATCAGCTAACTGATGAGATACTGATCAGTGCCATTGCCAGGGGGGCTGTATGGGCAATGGAGCCGCTGTATGACCGCTACCACAGGATGATGTACTCGCTGGCGTATCGTATGGTTGCCGATCATCAGGTCGCTGAGGATTTATTACAAGATGTATTTCTCTCTATCTGGAAACGAGCTACTTCTTATTCCCCACAGGCGGGCGCAGTGCGTAGCTGGCTGCTTTCTATTATGCACCACCGTACTATCGATTATTTACGCGCCGTGCGCCGTCGCTCAACGCTAAAAGAAGCCGCCTGGGAGGAGGTTGAGCGCGACGAGAGTGTAGCATTTCCCGATGTCTGGGATGAGGCATGGCAACGTGTGCAGAGCGCGAAAGTGCGCGAAGCGTTACTCAGTTTGCCAGTAGAACAGCGCATGGTGATTGAACTGGCCTATTTTCAAGGTTGGACGCATACAGAGATCGCCCAGGGGTGTCAGATTCCACTTGGCACCGTTAAGGCGCGTATGCGCCTGGGGCTGATACGTTTGAAGAAACGTCTGGAAGAGATGGGGATACGGGAGATGTAACAGGATGTAATGATCTTTCACGAGAAGATCATTACATCCTGCTATGAACAAAGCTACCTGGCAACGGTATAGCCAAGATCGTCGAGTGCCTCTTCGATCTTTGCCAGCGTCACGCGCTGAGGATCATATTCGAGATAAACGGTTTTTGCCGGAATATCAACCTTGACGGTCTTCACACCTTCGAGCTTACTGATTGAGCCTTCGATAGCTCGTTGGCAATGCTCACAGGAAATGTCTGGTGCAACCAGTGTGGTGGTTTCCATAGATACTATCCTCTCTTTTTATATTATTACACAGAATACCCACAAACAAGATCGACAATTACCGACCCCCTTAGCGGTTGCCGGCAATCGTGTACAATTGAATAAGCTCCTGAATAACCGCCTCTTCCCGATCGTGTTTGATCCCGTCCGGCACGCAAGTACGTAGATGCCCCTCTAAAATCAGGTTCTCCAGCTTCTCCAGCGCCTTGCGCACGGCATAAGTCTGACGAAGTATGTCTACACAATATTTATCTTCCTCTACCATCTTGCGAATGCCGCCGATATGTCCCTCAATATATGAGAGCCGTTTCAGAACTTCCTGTCTGCGCTCATCTTGCATCTCGCTTGTCCTTTCGTGTCACCAGTTATGCAGGCGGTATGTATCGACACTTATACTATACCATACCCCTATGGGTAGGGTCAAGCAAGATGAGTGTAAACTTCTTGTACGATGCTGCAAATCTCTGTATGATATAGCCAATTACCATCCAGGCTATGATCGTTATATATCATGCGTGTCATTATCTTGATGCTTGCCAGGACAGAGGGTATCATGTCGGTAATTCTTAAGATATAAGAGAGGTGTACTGCATGAAGGCGAAGGAACGTGAATGCCGACCGACTCCAGCGACAGCAGCGGATGCTCCCGTTTTTTCTGTTATTGCCCCGGTATTGAATGAAGAAGAAACGCTTTCCCATTTCTACGAGCGTGTTGTCACAGTGATGGTGCAGCTACACGAGCCGTTTGAGCTTCTCTTTATTAACGATGGCAGCACTGATCGATCATATCGTATTATGCAAGAGTTGCACGAGCAGGATAAGCGCGTTCGCGTGATTAATTTTTCGCGCAACTTTGGGCATCAGGCCGCTATCTCCGCCGGTTTGGACTATGCACGTGGTCAGGCCATTATCATTCTGGATGCCGACCTGCAAGACCCACCGGAACTGATCCCCGAACTGGTCACGCACTGGAAAAGTGGGGCCGAGGTTGTCTATGCGCAACGGACGCAGCGCAAGGGTGAGAGTGGATTCAAGCTGATGACGGCGGCGGTTTTTTATCGCGTTATTGAACGCATCACGTCGATAAATATTCCGCGCGATACGGGTGATTTTCGTCTGCTTGATCGTCGTGTCGTTGATGCCTTAATTACCATGCGTGAACAACACCGCTTTATGCGCGGCCTCTCGGCCTGGGTTGGTTTTCGTCAAGAAGCGGTACCGTATGTGCGCCAGGAACGTTTTGCCGGTACCACTAAGTATCCTCTCTGGAAAATGATCCGCTTCTCGCTGGACGCGATCACCAGTTTCAGCCATGTGCCTCTGCAACTGGCGACCACCTGCGGTTTTATCTTAGCCGCCATCAGCCTTGTGGGAATTGTCATCGCAATCTTCTTGCGCCTTGTGACCGGTGCCATCGTCGGTCAGGCTTCAACGCTGATTCTGGTTCTGTTCCTGGGTGGCATCCAACTCATCTTCCTCGGCATCATTGGGGAATATCTGGGGCGCATCTACGACGAGGTGCGGGCGCGCCCACTCTATATCGTTCATGACGTGCTGGAAAAGGAAGAGCAGGAAGAGTAACTACGCGAAAGGAGCATCTCATAGCGAGATGCTCCCTTCGCGTTCCCTCTGCGGGAACCTGTGTGCTGAGTCACAAGGTATCTTCCCCCAAAGATACCTTCCCTTGCATGTACTCTCATTCTCTGTTACGCTTATAGGGTTACTGTTACAAACTCATCAGCGTACCAGTGTGCCAACACGTCAACCTGCGTCAACCGGTGTACGGCGAGTCCCTCAACTCTCGTATACCGTCCGCAGGTGACGAGTCCTCGAATGAGGATACACGTCCCTTGCCATGTTACGTGTGTCCGATACACCACCTCCCCCAGGATGTGTACCGTCGTAACATTTATTCCCCACGCATATAATAGTCTATAGGTAGGAAGATATGGTTGACGAAGTGTTAAGATACCATTGAGATTTTTGCGAATACGCCAGTACCGGTTGAGAAACCTACATACGTCGATAATTTGTTTCTGTACGTTGTCAACTTGCTCCCGTGATATACTTTAAGCAGAATTTTAGAACCTTCTGATCGTAAAAAAGGACAGGTGTGGATGTTTGCTACTATTTCACAACTGAAGTATGACGGAGAGCGCAATGGTGAGCATCACTGGATACAGTCTGGAGCAGGAAGCGAACCAGAGGTGTATCTTGCCGCCACACTTCTGGGAACTCAGATCACACGGGTGCGTTGTATACGTGTTGCTCCTGGACAGCAACTCGACGAGCGGCGCTACCATCTTGCCGATGGGGGCGAGGGGACGTTGCCTTATCATTCCTGGATAGTGGCAAAAGGTGATGAGCAATGGTCACGAATGGCCGATGCTGTTCAGGCGCGCTCCTTATTAGCACCATATATTGAAGGGTTTGCCTACAGCGAGAGTTCGCTCCGACTCACGCTCCCGTTGGCGAGCGACGAACGTATTTATGGTCTTGGCGAACGTACCGGCAGTATGAACAAACGTGGCCTCAGCTTCCCGCTCTGGAATGTTGATCCGCCAAAGTGGGGTGATGCTGAGCTTGAGTCAATGTACACTTCGATTCCTTTCTACGTTTCCATTGATCAGTCCACCGGTACTGCTCGTGGTGTCCTGGTCGATCATACCGGGCGTATCGAGATGGACTTTGGCAAGACAAACGAGACAGAGACACAGATCACCGTGCAGGGCGATAGCCTTGTAGTCTATTTTTTCGCCGGTCCCACTCCCGCCGATGTTATGCGTCAGTATACTGATCTGACTGGGCGTATGCTCTTGCCGCCGCTCTGGGCGCTGGGGCACCATCAGTGTCGATGGAGTTATGCTTCAGCGGAAAAAGTGCAGGATATCGCTCAGCGCTTGCGTGCAGGTAAGCATCCCAGCGATGCAATCTGGCTGGATATTGACTACATGCGCGGCTTCCGTGATTTCACCTGGAATACCGAAACCTTCCCCGATCCGGCGCTGATGATTCAGACGCTGCACGAACAGGGGTTTCATCTCGTGACTATTCTCGATCCAGGTATCAAGATTGATGACGAGTATCAGGTCTATCAGGAAGGCATACAGCAAGAGATGTTCTGTCGCTACCCTGATGGCCGACTGTTCAAGGGTAGCGTCTGGCCTGGACTCTGCGTCTTCCCCGATTTTTCGCAGCGTCGAGTACGGGAGTGGTGGGGTAATCAGTGTAAAGTGCTGTTGGAGCAGGGCGTTGACGGACTATGGAACGATATGAATGAACCGGCCCTGACGAGTTTCCTGGAACAAGACGAAGCGGCGGAGAAGGTCCCGCAAGGCGCTACAATGGATGGGCGGGTTTTGCATCAGGCAGGTGGCGGGGATGTGACCAACGTGGACGGCCCACCGGTCTTGCACGCTTTCTTCCATAATGCCTATGGGATGCAGATGGCACGTGGTACGCAGGAAGGGCTATTGCGCTTGCGCCCCAACCAGCGTCCTTTTGTGCTGACGCGCTCCGGTACCGCAGGCATGCAGCGCTATGCGGCTCTGTGGACAGGGGACAACGGTAGCGAGTGGGAACACATCCTGTTGGCCCTTAAAATGATTTTGAACGTTGGTATGAGCGGTGTAGCGTTTGTGGGGGCCGATATCGGCGGCTTCTGGGGCGATTGTAATGGTGAATTGCTGGTGCGCTTTGCCCAGCTTGGCGCGTTGATGCCGTTCTGTCGCAATCACAATAGTCTGTACGCCGTTGACCAGGAACCCTGGGTCTTTGGTGAGCCATACGAGAGCGCCTATCGCGCGGCTATCGAGACGCGCTATCGTCTCCTGCCGTATCTATATACGCTCTTCTACGAGGCATCCGTCAACGGCTCACCCATCCTGCGCCCACTCTATTTCCACTATCCACACGATGAGCAGGCCTGTGACCTGGACTCCGAGTTCCTGGTCGGTGATGCCCTGCTCTCCGCACCTATCACAGAGGCCGGTGCAACCAGTTGGAGCGTCTATCTCCCGCAAGGCCAATGGTTTGACTTCTGGGATGGCACCGAGTATTCTGGTCAGACCGAGATCGAACTGGCGACGCCATTGGAACGCTGGCCTCTGCTGGTCAAGGGTAACAGTATCATTCCCACTGCTCCTGTAGTGCAATACATTGATCAGCAAAAGACCATGCCTATCACTTTCACCTGCTACATGGCAACCGATGGTCTGGCAAACTACACACTCTACGAAGATGATGGCAGTACACTGGACTATCGCAACGGTGTGTATGCGACTACCAGCGTCAGTTGTCGCGCCGATGCTGGTGGCGTCGTGGTCAGGATTGATGAAGACCATAAAGGCTATCAGCCCCGGCACGACGGCTATGAACTGGTAGTTCACGTCGGCAATCGTACCTTCCAGCGCAGCATCAAAGCCGGTCAAGGTAGCGTAACGGTGCATTTAGGATAGGGAGATGCGAGCCTGAGACCTCTCGTGAGTCTCAGGCTCCGCTCTCAGGCAACAAAAAAGCTTAGTTTATACTCAACACTCTTGCCTCAACAGTCCTTTTAACCAGCCTGCTAACACGATTCCCAATCCGGTAGGGATCAGGGCCGGAATGCGGTACCACGCGCCGAGATGGGTGATGATCGTGCCGAGTATACGCATCATGATAGCCGATGGCGTCATGGCAACGCTGATGTACCTGCCTGCGCTCGATTGTTTGTATGGCTTAAGGTTGGCAAACCTCATCAGCAAAAACGAAACGATCATTGGCGGTACAACACCTACGATCAGCCCGGCCACTAGTTTGCGTCGCCAGAACAGGTAGAGCGAGATAATCTCTGTCGGTCGCTAGTTTCGCCGGATGTATCTGGTGATAAAGGCTCTTTTCTTGCGGCGTCATCGATGCATCTCTGCAATATTATTTCCGCCGAGCGGGACGAGCGCGAGGCATCGCCCCTACCATCCTTACCCGCATTTACAGACCTTGATTACCAGCGATTCTCTACCATTGCACGGATGCGCGCATCATAAATCTCGCGCACACGGCGCATAGTTTCTTCGCTCAGGGGCGGTAGCTCTGCCGCTTTTGTATTCTCCTCGGCCTGGCGCGGGTTCTTAGCTCCGGCGATGACCGTGGAAACCTGCGGGAACATCAGTATCCAGCGTAGCGCAAACTGGGCCATGGTCGCACCTTGCGGTACAAGTGGACGCAGTTCTTCGACGGCGGCCAGACCGGCCTCATAATCGATGCCGGAGAAGGTTTCACCCTGATCGAAAGCTTCTCCATGACGATTATAGTTGCGATGATCATTGGCGGCAAACTGACTGTCGGGCCGGAATTTGCCGGTGAGCAGGCCGCTCGCCAGTGGCACACGCGCGATGATGCCTACCTTGCGCTCGCGCGCCGCCGCGAAGAACTGCTCGGCGGGCTTGAGGCGGAACATATTGAAAATAATCTGCACACTTTGCACATTCGGGTATGTAATGGCCTTCAGCGCCTCGGAAACCTTCTCGACACTCACACCATAGTAGCGAATCTTGCCTTGCTGCACCAGATCGTCAAGGATTCCGAAAACCTCCGGCATATCGTAGACGGGCGTCGGTGGGCAGTGCAGTTGCAGCAGGTCGAGCGCCTCTGTCTCCAGGTTGCGCAGACTGCGTTCGACAAAACTGGTCAGATTGGCCCGATTGTAGCCCTCCGGCGTATGTGGATTGAGTCGCCGCCCGGCTTTCGTGGCGATAATAAGCTGTTTATCGGGATGTGCCTTGCGCACCTGAGCGATAAGCTGCTCGGAATGGCCGTTCCCATAAACATCTGCCGTATCAATAAAATTGACGCCCAGTTCGATGGCTCGATGCAGGGCGTTAATGGCCTCGCTATCATCGGTGCTGCCCCAGGCATCGCCCCCGATGGCCCAGGCCCCAAATCCCATCTCTGAAACGTTCCAACCCGTGCGACCAAACGAACGGTATTGCATATCTATCTCCTTTTTCCATTCTATGAAAAATGTGTGTGTCACTTTGGAAGTGCTACCATCTATATCATACAACGTGGCGGCGTGAAAGAGGAAATAGGTTGAGGTCATGAGAGGTTTAATCTTGAGATGGCAGAGCAGGTTTTGCCCTATAGTACTATTTTGTATTGATGGGTTGAAATTTAGAAATGATGAGTATATACTGAAAAACAGAGATGATAGACGGTAAGATACTGAGAAAAGGGGATAGAACATGTCAGAATACGCCCTTATTTCGCTGATTAGTGATCAACCCGTCCCTAACATTATGGCGGTTTTGCAAGATGACCGTGATTTTAAACATCTGGAATTTATTGTATCCTCTGTAGTAAAAAAAGATGACAATGGCAACACTATTGTTGAGTATAATCCAAAATATGATAGAATTTATCAAGCGACGAAAGAATTTTTTGAGAGTAGGGGTCATATTGTAGACCGACTCCCACCAGTTGACCCTTATAACCTTCAGGAAGTTATGAATGTATGTCAGCAGGGCATCGAAAAACATAAAAAGTTAGGACACGAGGTTGTCCTCAATATAACAGGTGGTACGAAGTTGATGTCGCTCCCTGCATATCTTTGTGGATTACGCAACCATGTTGAGTCTATTTATATCGAAAGCGGTAAGCGCTCTTTAATCACCTTGCCTCCACCTGATGAGTTTAATTTGATGGCAGGAAGTAATGTCCTTAAAACTGAGGAAAAATCTTTTGATGAAGAACGTTTTTGTAAGATAGATGTTCCCACATATATAGCTTTATATGGAGAAAAAGTAAAAGAATCCCAAAAACTTGATGAGGTGGATGACAAGTTAGTATCACAGTCATTAGTTATTGCTCAATACTACTCCTTGCTGAGAAACTATATAAGAAACTTACAAGCCGAAATGAAACCGAAAAGAAGAAAGATTCAATGGCCTTATTCGAAGCGGTTGGAAGCGATAACTCCTGATGAAGAAAAAGCCTTGGAAGTTTTTGCTGAACAGAATATTCTTATGTGGAATACAAATCAACGAGAGCTGTCATTAGATCGATTGCAAGCGGAGTTTCTGGTTTTTGATGGTAAGTGGATAGAATTTTTTGCATTATATCAACTGACTAAAAGTAATCTTTTTCATGATGTTCGTGGAAATATCACAATAGAAAGTTCTCCGGGCCAATGGGATGTGATACTTACGGTGAATGCGACACTTGTAATAGTTGAATGCAAATCAGAAGCTAACCCCAGCCAACATTTTGGAAAAATAAATTCTATGCAAAGAAAGCTAGGGGGGACATATGCAAAATCGTTTTTTGTCCGTTCTGGTATGATAAATGAAAATTTGAATAAGCTTGCCAAGCTTTATGGTATTAGTCGCGTGATTAGTATGGAAGAACTTCCTGATTTAGTAAAAATTGTTGCAAATGAATTGGGTCTAAAACATGAAGATACTGATAAATAATTTTACATCATCAGCGTTCCCACAATCGTTATCAGCAATATTGCCATTACCACGTAGTCGGCTAGAGCGAAGCGGGTTTCGTAGAGGCGGGTCTGGTTGCCTTCGACCTGATAGCCGCGCGCTTCCAGTGCGGTGGCCAGTTCTGAGGCGCGGCGAAAGATGCCTTGCATTAATGGCACGAAGAGCAGCGCCAGACCCTGAATGCGCTCACGGATATTGCCATCTACCAGTTCCGCCCCCCGTGCAGTCTGTGCTTTGACAAGCTGCTCGATCTCTTCGGTCAGCGTCGGAATAAAGCGTAGTGCGAGCAAGGCCATAAGCGCGAAGTCATCGACGGGCAGGCGTAGGTAGCGCAGAGGAGCCATCAACATCGTCATACCCTCAATGAGCGTGACCGGCGTAGTACTCATGGTCACGAGTTGCGCATAGGCGAAGAGAAGGAGCAGCGCGACGAAGGCACCGCTCACAAGCCAGACGCCGCCATAAGTTATGTTATATGGCCCGAAACGATACGTTTGCGCCGCCGGATTAGGAGAGATATACCACCACCAGATGAGTGCTATCAAAAAGAGCGAGATGAGCATCGCGCGCAGTCTGCGCATCCACGGATTGCGCCATGTTGTGCGTAGGAGAGGAATAGGCAGCAATGAGCTACATACAATGGCTCCAGAGACAATGCTGGCGAATAATAATAGCTGTTGCGCCATGCCATATGTTGTTATGAATGGCCCAATTGGCACGAAAGTTCGATTATCGTTCTCTGTCGTAAAAAGCGTTGGGACAGCACCAATTATACTGAATAGCACGAGTAGCCACATACGTTGCCAGAGTTGTTGAAACGGAATGCGCGTTATGGCAATACCGATGACTAAGAGCGCAATCGCGGCTATGATGGGTGCATAATGCAGTTCGCGCTGATTAGCGATCATGAGCCAGATAGCGACGGCGATCAACCCTAACAGCTTTGTGCGTGCCTGTAAGCGATGGATCAGGCTTTCGCCCTCAATATAGACACCAAACGAAATATTCTTTAGCATATACTATTTCCTATAGTCAAGATGATATGTATCTCTTATGAATGCAACTCTTCAAATGAGGGTGGATAATCTCTCTGTAAGTACTGCTTGTGTGTATGAAAATGGCCGTTTGAGAGCGGGAGTTGTTGGGTAAGCCAGGTGAAAGCCTCGTCGAGCGTAAAAATGTCGGCAGGTACGGGATAGCCGCGTTGACGCAGGTGCATGAGCAGTTCGCTGAGCGGCGGTGCGGCCAGGCCATAGGCGCGCAACTGATCGGCCTGGGCGAAGATGGCCTGCGGGGAACCATGCATGACCAGTCGCCCTTCCGAGAGAACAAAGATTGTGTCGGCCATCTCGGCCACCTCGGTCATATCGTGCGATACCAGGGTGATCGTGACGCCCTGTTCGCGCTGAATAGTGCGCAGATAGCTGTAAAACTCCGCGCGACCACCGGCATCCAGACCAACGGTTGGTTCGTCTAAGACGAGTATTGAAGGTTGCATGCATAGTACCCCCGCCAGGGCTACTCGTCGCTGCTGACCGCCGCTCAATGCGAAGGGGGAACGCGATGCAAATTCGTTGGGCGGCAGACCGACCTGCTCTAGTGCGGCTCGCACACGCACACGTACCTCGTGGCGGTCAAGGTGCAGGCGTTGGGGGCCGAAAGCCACATCGGCGTAGACTGTAGGTGCGAAGAGTTGTGCTTCTGGAAACTGAAAGAGCATGCCCACGCGCTGCCGTAACTGTTGCATATTCACACCCCTCTTATGGACGGCGATGCCATCGACAATAACCTGTCCACTGCTCGGACGGAGCAGGCCGTTGAAGTGCTGAATAAGCGTCGTTTTGCCAGAGCCGGTGACACCGATAATTGCCGCGCAACTGCCGCGTTTAATCGTCAGGTTAATATCGACGAGAGCCTCTTTGCGTATGCTTCCTGTTTGGTAGCTATGTGAAAGATGCTCAACAATAATAATATTGTCGGTCAATATGAAACTCCTTGCCCGATAGCCTCTGCGATAGCCTCGATACTGAGGGCCTCGGCAGGCAACATGTAGCCAGCCGCACGCAGACACGCTGCCAACTCAATCGGCGGCGGGATGACCAGTTTGAGTGAGTGCAAGCGTGCCAGATCAGCGAAGATATGGGACGGTGTGCCCTGCATGACGATAGAACCTTTCTCCATAATAATAATACGTTCCGCCTCGATAACCTCTTCAAGTAGATGGGTCACGTGAATGATCGTTAAATTGAAACGTCGGTGCAGGTGGTGCAACAGCCCTACAATCTCGCGCCGTGAGAGCGGGTCGAGCATAGAGGTGGCTTCGTCGGCGATGATACAACGCGGTCGCAGCGCCAGCAGTCCGGCGATAGCCAGGCGCTGACGCTGACCGCCGGAAAGTCTATGCGGTGGATAGCGCCGCATCTCGCTCAAGCCGACCGCCTCTAACGCCTCTGTGACGCGCTCACGAATAACCGATGCCGCCACGCCACGCACGCTGAGCGCCCAGGCTACATCATCTTCTACGACGGTGGCGATAATCTGGTTATCGGGATTCTGGAAGATCATGCCTATCTGGTTGCGGATGGCACGGTGATGGATCGTCTCGCGTGTATCCAGGCCACTGACAAGGACGCGCCCGCTATCGGGTAGCAGGAGCGCGTTGCAGTGGCGCGCCAGCGTGGATTTACCGCTGCCGTTGTGACCGAGCAGGGCCACATATTCGCCTTGCGCTATCTTCAGACTCACGTCGCATAGAGCGGGCGGTGCTTTACCGTCCCTGACCGGATAAGTATAGGTGACGTGTTGTATATCGATTAATGATGTATCTATCATACCTTATAACCCTGTTTTTTGTGACGTGACCAGAGTGATCTTTTCACCAGAGCGTAGGAACGGCGCAGATCCGTGATGAGAAAGCGTAGTAACCAGCCAGATTCGCGGTTACGTGACATGACGAGAAATGTGCGCACATTCTGTTGCAGAACACGGTTCAGCAGGCCGTCGGGGAACGGGCGCACGTCGTAACCCAGCATGCGCACCAGAATATTGGTTGCCAGATAGATGACGATCACGGCAGGAACCAGTGCAAACCATAGTGTCACGTAGATCAGAAGCAGCCAGTAGGTGAAGAAGAAATTGACCAGCGTGTTCACCAGGGGATAGAGCTGGTTGTGCCAGAATGTTGCCAGATGCAGGCGGGTAGCAATAGTGCTAATGACCGGCAAGGAAGTGTGATAGAGGTCACGGAGTGGTTGAATAATGGTATTGACATGCAAACCGGCGAGAAGAAAGCTGATCATGACCAGGACAAAGAGCGCCAGCGCGCCGCAGGTAGCGCCAAGCAGGATGAGTGGAATATGACGCATGCGTAGCCGCATGGTGTAGCCCAGGAAAAGGCCGCCCATGGCCTGAAGCGACATGAGAGGGATGTGGGTCGGCCCTATAGTCACGCTGACCAGGAAGAAACTGATGCACATGCCCATAATGCCGACGTAGAGTCCACGACGCAGCACCAGGATGGCAAAAATGACGAAGGTGAAGCTGCGGAACGTCTCCCCCCCAATAGGTAGATAGGTAGCGGCCAGTTGGAAGATCAGGGCTAAGTCGGCCAGTAGCGCCCCTTCAGCAATTTCGATTGCGCTCAATCGGCGAAACATCTTCTCTCCTAACAATGATCGTTCAGCTCTTGAAGAATTGTACTCTCTTTGTGCGCGAGGAACAATAGCCCTGTGTGCGTGAAAGCTAGCACACGGAGATGTATCATATCGATCTGATGCTTTCATGCCACCTTGCGCTTTCTTGCTTCCTCAAATAATGAATAGACAAAATGCATCTATCTTATGCATCACACGACGACATTGTGTAAAAAATACAACCAGTATCTGTATTTCTCAACCGACTCTCATCGCCATTGGCAGGTAAAAGCTCACCAATATCGCTTAACATTGTATCAAGAAATATCAATATGTATATCTTTGAATAGATTTAATGCAGGATACCTACCAATGAAAAAATCTGGAAAAACAGTATTCTCAGGCTCTGAACAGGAATCACAATCTCTCTATGCAGATGCCCCGTTTATCTCTCAGTGTGCTGGACAGGAAATCAATAACAAAGCAAGCTCCAAAGATCTTATAAATGCCGGTGCGTATTCATCGACGACGCCCTTGCCCCCTCCGGTCACACCTCCATTGTTAGAGAATGACGTACTCTCGTCTGTACGTATGGATGAGAGTTTCAAAAACCCTGTCTCTTTGGGTGGGCACATTTTGCGTAAGGTAACGCTGATGCCTCCACCAGTGCCGGGAGCCAGTGAGTCTGCTGTGCGCGTGGTGCTTGAGAACGTGATGGGGCGGAAGCAGAAACTCCAATATCTGGCTTGTGTGTTGGGCTGGATAGCAGTGAATGCCTACTTCTGGACGTGGTGGCTGAATCCATCTCATATTGGCAACGTTGTTCTCTTCAGTCTGATTACACTGGCTTTCTTCTATGAGCAAACGCTATTGCCCTCGTTATACACCTTTTTTGTCGGTCAGATGCGGCGTCCCAGACTGACGCGCGACGTAACCATCCCTGCCTCTGTGAAGCGGGTGGCGGTGATTAGTCTGACCGTACCAGGGTCGGAGAGTCTGGAGATAGTAGAGCGGCAAATGATCGCTATGAAGAATATTCGCTATCCTCATGATAGCTGGATACTGGTTGATAAAGAGCATTCTCCTGAAATCGAGAAGATGGCGAAAATGCATGGCGTTTACTACTTTTCGCGCCATGATGTTGCTACGTGGGGCAAGGAACAGGTTGCTGCCTGGAATCAGCCCATGCCCCCTTTCAAGGCAAAGACGAAGGCGGGTAATGTGAATAGCTGGCTGGATGCATATGGTGATCTCTATTCACATTTTACTCAGTTTGACATTGATCATATTCCCGTTGCTGATTATCTGCACAAGGTCTTGAAATTCTTTGCCGATCCAAAAGTGAAGTGGGTGCAGGCCCCCAGCGTGTATGGTAATCTCGATAAATGGGCCGCGCGTGGCTCTGCTGAGCAGGAGTTTGTGTTGCACGGCCCTCTCCAGATGGGATTCTTCGGGTTCAGTCGTACCCCATTTATTATTGGTAGCCACTGTACTTATGATATGGCGGCGGTGCGCGAGATCGGCGGCTTTCAACCTACGCGCGCTGAAGACCATCTGGATACGGTTTTTCTGGCGGCGAAGGGCTATGAAGGTGTCTTTCTGCCCGAAGTTATTGCTGTCGGCGATGGGCCAGAAACGTTCGAGACCTATCTGGCGCAACAGTTTGCCTGGGCCTATTCCATGATGCAGGTATTCTTTCAATACACTCCTGAGCGTATCGCCTATTATACCTTCCGGCAGGCTGTGCAATTCTTGTTTGTACAGAGCTGGTACATTCTGTGGTCGATCTCAATGTTATTGCTTTTCATGTTACCGGTGTTGTCGCTCTTTACCAATACTTCGATCTCACATGTAAGCTACTGGGAATTTCTTATGCATAGTACCCCCATTACAGTAATGGCCTTTGTGATCTGGCTCTGGAGTCATCCCTGGCACTTCCCCAAAGGGCTGGACTTAAGTTGGCGGGGGGTGGTGCTCCATATAGCACGCTGGCCTGTTGTGCTGAGCGCCTTGATACAGGTCATTTTGCGCGTCGAGAAACCTTACATGATTACGGTGAAAGGGCTGCATGTGGGTCTCAAGCGTCCCTTTGCACTGAAGCCGCATTATCCGTACTTTGCTTTAATCGGCCTTTCGCTGGCAGCGTGCTGGTATTATCTGGCCTTTATTGGCCGGAGCGATGCGCAAGGCTACCTCTTCTTCGCTTTGCAAGGCGCGGCCATGATGCTTATAGTGTATGTTGCGGCTCTCTATAACGATATCAAAGACCTGCTTCGTGATGGCGTTATGTGGAGTCAGTGCATGTTGCTCCGTCTTAAGCCGATACTAGTACTGATCGGTATTCTGTTCATGTTTGTGGGTACCTGCGTATTGTCAGCCGGTGACATTTACATGGCTATCCTGGCCCACTAGGTAACGTTTATTGTTAATGCTGGTTTGCCCCTGCAAAGTGCTTTGAGGGAGTCGATAGATGCGATCTTCCGTATTACTGCGAGTGATGATTGTTGTGTTAGTGATACTACTCATTCTTGCCGGATGGGATACATTGGGGCGACCAGGGTGGCCTGTAACGAACTCTCCGGCCTTTTCGGGCGTCACTGCTGGCGTTTCGCCTTCACCACCGTTGTCAGTACAACTGACTCTACCCGCAAAGCTCACGGTCGCGGGTACTCAGTGGGGGGTAAGTACATGTTATATCGGCGCTTCAGAAGGAAGTAGCCGTTTCAACATTGCTGATCTGCAAGACTTAGGTATCACTACGTATCGACTCTACGCGGGCATGAGCCGCTGGGAAGCGCAGGATGATAGTCTGGTCTATGGGTTGCCAACGATAGAGCAGATTAAACAGAACCCGAACGTGATTAATTGGGCTAAGTGGGATAAGGTGATGACAAATCCGCCGGGTGGCAGCGATTACTCATGGGTGAACGCGCCGCCGGAGTGGCATGGCAATGCTCGCACGCTCCTTTCAACACTGAACGCAGCGCATATTCGCATTATGCTGGCTTTTCGCAGCCAGGATGATCAGCATAATCCGGCCTGGGCACCCAATCCGCCCGTTACCTCTGCCGACTGGAATGTGTGGTGGGGGTACGTGTTTGCGACGGTGTACTGGCTTAACGTGCGCAATCATTATAACATTAATGATTTTGAGATCGGCAATGAGCCAAATATCAAGGAGCAGGGCTGGAACGGAACGGAGCAACAATATTTTACTTTTGCCCGTTATACCTATGATGCTATATCCTATGTCTATAAAACATATCTGCCAGGGCGCATCTATCATGTTTATGCGCCTACCACTGCGGACGGTATCTGGCCATATGATGCCCTTCAGCAGATACCTACTACCTTTGACAGTATGGATGTTCATTACTATGGCACAGATATTAGAACCAACGTGGAGCGTGTCCACACGTGGATGAACGAAACCGGGCATGGCAACAGACCGCTCTGGCTCACCGAATGGGGGTCATATCATAATCAATATAATTCGGTGCCATTTGGCATTACACTCATTAACAACCTCATCTATGGTTCCAGCCCCGGTCTCGACTATGTGTATGGTAGTGACATCTTCTCACTCTATGACTTCGGCACCTCTCCCTCTGGTCTGATCCGCTATGATGGTGGGCGACGCGCCGATTACTATGCCTTACGCCTTGGTATTCGTGCTTTGCAGGGGTGCCGTCCGACCTATCGCAGCGTCGCTACTGCTCCTGCTTTGCTGGCGATTACGACGAAAGATGCAGCAGGTAACTTTTATCTGCTGGTGACGAACCGTGATAGCAAGGCAAATTATCGTGTGACCGTCAATTTTTCGGCCTTATTGTTGGATGCAGTTGGTACCGCCTGGCAATTTGATTCAATTCATATGGATGCCATTACCGGTCAGCAAAGGTTGCAAAATGGTGTGACTATCTTCACTATTCCGGCCAATGGTGCTTTACTGATCAAATTTGCTCATACCTGAGCAAGCTAGTGTTGATCATGATGGTTTTCTTCTCACAGCGGTATCATAAACGATATCTGTTGGATTGTTGAACTGAAGAATGTGCCAGAAAGTATGGCTTGAACAGGCTTGTTAAACACTTCCTCTGTGTCATAGAATGCTATGGCGAGCTATTTGCTTGTCTGTACGTTATTGGCAAAGTAGCCGTCAAAAAGGGAGAACACAATGACGAATTTAAGCTATATGGAGCAAAGGGAGCAGGTTGTGCAGGCGGCACAACTGCTGGTGAATGCGGGTGTGATGTCCCATAGTGGGCATGGCAATTTGAGTGTGCGCGTACCGGGGAAAGATCAGATTTTGTTGACCGCAGTTGGTCACATCGTACATCTCAAGCCTGAGCAGCTTGTTCTCATGACGCTGGATGGCGAGATAGTCGAGGGTCATATTGATCCGGTGGCACGTGAGATTATCGGCATGCATACCTGCGTCTATCAGATGCGTAAAAATGTCAACGCCGTCATTCATACACACTCGCCGCGCGCGACCAGCTTCGCGCTGGCTCATCAACCCCTACCGTGTGTCTACGAGGCGTTCTTACGCTGGGGTATCACCGAGGATATCCCGGTCGCAGAGTGGGCACCGCGCGGCTCGCAGGAGGCCGTTGCATATATTGTGGAGCAGTTACGGCAGCATCCCACTGTTCCGGCTTTGCTGCTAGCCAATCACGGACTGCTGGCCTTTAGTCATGATCCGGTATCAACGGCCCAATTGATAGTGGCGATGGAAGAGGCCGCCGGGCTTGTCCTTGATGCGCGTGTCATCGGCGGTGAAAAGCCTTTCCCACCCGATGCGTTGGAACGAGAACGTCGGCACATGCAGCAGTTTGGCTCAATATAATAGTTGCTGACTTCTTCTCTGGAGCAAGATCATCGGTTCTCAAGATGTACTTGGGAACCGATGGCCTTGCTTCAGGAAGATGAGAAAAAACTTCAAACGAAAAGGTCTACGGTACGGATGCCTCTCAGCAAAAAACGATAGTCGCCGCGCCTGGCTCCAGATGCACGCTACTGTAGACAGAAGGAAGCTCTCTATGCTATAGTAGCAACCCGTGATATCTATCATTCTGCTTGCCAGGAAGAGGGCCGATGACATCGCAGAGTACAAAAAGGACAAAAACAACTGCTAAGCATACATCACAAACTGTTACACATACATTCGTTCCCAATCCTCAACAGGCCGCTGCTATTGCCCATACCGACGGGCCGGCGGCCTTTATTGCGGCTGCCGGTACCGGCAAAACTGCTATTCTGGTACAACGATTGGTACGCCTGGTGGCCGAGGAGGGTGTTGCGCCGGAGGCGATTTTGTGCGTAACCTTTACGCGCGCCGCCGCTGATGAGATGGAGAAACGCGCTCTGAAGGCATTGCGAGTACGCGGTTTTGCCGCCAAAGACCTCAAGGCGTTACGTGTTATGACGTTTCATGGTCTGGGCCATTTGATGCTGCGCGAGAAGTTGCAGTGGACGCCACAGGAGTTGAATAATCGTCTCATCAGTGGCGAACCACGTCAGTGGCTGGCCGAAGATATTGTGCGTCCCTGGCGCAGCAACCGCACGCGCGGCATGAACTGGGAAGTTGACATCCTTGACGTGTTGCAGGCAGTAGATCGTGCCAAAGAGGAACTGAAGAAACCGGAGGAGTCGCTGGAGTTTTTTTGCCGCTATCTAGGCATTGAAAAGGAGCTGGCGGCGCGCTATCAAGATTTTTTTGTGCGCTACGAACAAACCAAGCAGAAAGAGAAGCTCTACGACCTTTCTGACCTCATTTATGTGCCTTTATTGTTGCTTGAGAGCAGTCCCAAGTTCCGCAAAAGCTGGCAGGGGCGCTATCACTATTTGCAGGTTGATGAGACGCAGGACACCAACCCGTCGCAGTATCGCTTAATTCAATATCTGGCTGCGCCGAAGCATAACGTGGTGGTCGTGGGTGATCCCGATCAGGCCATCTATCAGTTTCGCGGAGCCAGCCCGGAGGCGTCGATTCTCTCGTTCCGCTCGATGTATCCGAAGGGCAAAATCTATCGTATTGAGCAGAATTATCGTTCAACGCCACAAATTCTGGAGGCTGCGAACAAGCTAATTGCTCATAACGAGGTGACGCCGGGCTTTGAAAAGCAGTTGCGTCCTACACAGCCGGATGGTGCGCCGGTTGTTGTGACCGCGTATGAAGACCAGGAGAGTGAGGCCAACGGCCTTGCAGAGCGCATTCGCTCGTTGATGAAGCTGTGGCGCGAGCAGCATGAGGAGCTTTCGTACCGCGATATTTTTGTGCTGGCGCGCACTAATCATCATCTAGCCGCCATAGAAATTGCGCTGGCCCGCAATGGTATTCCTTATCGTACTGTTGGGGGATCATCCTTCTTCAAGCGCAAGACCACGCGCGATATGCTGGCCTACCTGGCGCTCGTGGATGGTATGCGCATTTACCGCGAGTACCTGGCGGCGCGCAACGGGCCGAATGCACGCAAATGGGACGAGGTGTTTACCCCCATTGTGTGTGGGGAGCAGAATGCCGCTTTTCGCGTGGTGGCGAATATTCCCTCGGCTGGCTACTTTGCACGCACCGGCAAAACCTCGCACCGCTTCACGCCCTCTCTTTTTGGCACAATGATGTCTTATGCGGCGGGCCGTCCATTGCTGCAATTCTGCACGGAGAATGTCTATGTGGTGCCTTCCGAGCATCAACCGGGGCTAAAAGACCTGGTGGGACTTATTCAGCGCGTTACGGATGAGTGTGGCGATCAGCCTGAGCATGCGATCCGCTTGTTGCGTCAATATGCCTATGATGTGCATTTACGCCATTGTGATGGGAAGCACCGCGATGAGCAGGACGATGATAATGAGACGCCAACGCATCACGAGGAGACGAAGCTAGAGGGGCGTTACGACGAGCTGGAGGAACTGGAGCAAATCGCGCAACGCCATCATTCTATTCGCCATTTTCTAACCGCCATGGCCGAGTTGAAAGAGCAGGCGGACGATACACGCAAAAATAAGCGCGATTGTGTCAGCCTTATGACAGTACACAAAGCGAAAGGACTGGAGAGCGCGGTGGTCTTCGTGATAGGCATGGTTGAGGGTATCTTCCCTCATCGCCGTTCGTTTACGCTGGCCGAGGATGGCCCCGTTGCCACTTCTGGCATTGCGGAGGAGCGGCGACTGGCCTACGTTGCCTTTACACGCGCCCAAAAGTTACTCTTCCTGAGTTCCATTTTGCGTTATCGTGGCAGCGATGCTGTGGCCTCGCGTTTTTTGCAGGAGGCCGGTCTGACACCTAAGGATGAAGATGGGGTGCTGAATCCCTATCTCTTCCATCATGATGGCTCTCTCCGTAAACTCTGTTCGCTGGTAACGAAGCAGGAGACGGAGCGAGAAACAGCACAGGTCGCTACCACCCAGGCTACGCTTTTTGAGTGACCTCTATAGTCTGTGTAAACTGGGGTTGGAGATACTTGTAAAATGCCTGAGCCGAGCGCGAGAGTTGTTTGTCGGCGCGCTGAATGATGCTAAGCTGGGGATGCAGTTCCAGGCCCTCTATGGGTATCTGGAGCAGGCTCCCCGTCGCTAGCTCGCGGCGTACCGTGAAGGCTGAGACGATGGCAGCTCCAACCCCGTTCATCACCATTTGCTTGATCGCTTCGTTGTTGGTTAGAATAAGCAGCGGATGGATATGGACGCCAAGATGAGCCAGTTCGTGTTCTATGACATCGCGCACGCCGCTGCCCTGCTCGCGCAAGACAAGCTCTCCCCGGCTAAGTTGTTCGGGTAAAACGCTCGTGTGCTGACTCCAGTGATGGTTAGGGCCGACGACCAGAATGAGATGATCTTGAGTAAAAGGAGTCACCTTGAGTTCTGGGAACTGTCGAGATGGATCGCCTTCTACCAGGCCCAGATCAATCTGCCAGTTAAGGATTTCGTCAATCACTTCCTGCGTGTTTAAAATGGAGATGTGTAAATTGACACGGGGATAATCGTGGCGAAAGTGTGCTACAATAGGCGGTAGTAGATAAACGCCGGTAGTGGCGTTCGCCCCCAGTCTCACCTCGCCGCTTTCGACGGTGCTGAGCGCTTCCATTGCTTCTTCCATCTCACGCTCCAGCGCGGCCAGTTTGCGCGAATACGTATGTAAGATATGTCCCGCGTGTGTGAGTACAATACGACGCCCACGCCGCTCGATCAGCTCCAGGCCAATCTCCTGTTCCAGGCTCTGAATAATCTTGGTAACGGCTGGCTGGCTGAGGCCCAGTTCATCGGCGGCGCGTGTAATGTGTTCAAGTTCTGCCACTTTTTGAAAGACGCGCAGGTTTTGTAGATTCATCCTCATTCCTTTCAGCTCATGCCCTGTGTTTATTGTACCAGTTTTACAAGAGTGCCACAGCAGGGGCTGAGTAATCATATCAAAAATAGCAAGGAGAGGCAAAAAGCGGGAACTTTTTGTGACACCCTACCTGTATTCTCTCTACAGAAGGAGGATACCGGTGTGGCGACCTGCGAAGACGAAATCATTGAACGCGCCGCGTGTGGAGACCAGGATGCTTTTCAGCAGTTATGGATGATGCATCACGCCGTTGCAATGGCGGCAGCACTCCGGCTCTGCCATCAGTATGCTCTGGCTGAAGAGATTACGCAAGGAGCATTCCTGCTGGCATGGCGGGGCTTGCCGCGTTTTATCCCCGGCAGCCCATTTCGCCCCTGGCTGATGCGTATTCTCTATCGTCACGCCCTGGATGTAATGGAGAAACAGCGCGTGTATCAGCATCCGATCCCCCTTCAAGAAGTGTTGGAGAGAGAAATATATGGGCAGACAGGGCCGTCATTGGTAGAGAGGGATATGCAAGAGGAGATTGTGCAACGTGAAGAGGTGCGGCAGGCGTTGGCATGCCTCAATGCTGATCAACGGCGTGTCATTGCTTTGCGCTATGGAGCAGATTTGATGGAAACGGAGATTGCTCAGGTGTTGGGTTGGCCTATTGGTACAGTGAAGTCACGGCTCAGTCGCGCGCGTGAGCATTTGCGCGTGTTGCTTGAAGAGGGAAAGAGGTGAGTTGTTATGCAAGAGAAGAATGCTCAACATATGAGAAACGGGCATACCACCGGCTCGGTTCATGAACGCCTGACCGACTTTTATGGGCCGCAGCGTCCACCGCAGCAACTTCCTCTCGATTCCTGGCTGACGGTGCGGTACCGACTTGACAAGCAAGATGCGTGCATTCCGTTCCTGTTCTGGCAGCCCTCTTTGCGTCCGGCACCTTCTTCTATACAGGTTGCCTTTCGACAGATTGTGCGCGAAGTGTATGGCGCTGCTACTACTAATCGTGGTGTACCCATGCTCTATGCCCGTTTCAAAATGCATTTACGCCAGCCAGGCGTCTACGTGCCGCTTCTACGCAACAACCTTTTACTGATATTGCCATCAGCGCCGAACATAACCGAAGATCGGGCTGCATTAGATGTTTTACTCACGGTCGGTCTGGCACGCTATCTGCTCACACGAGAATGGCGCTACCGTTGGATATATCTGCTGATGCTGTTCTTGCTATTAGCAGATGGCACAACGCTGGTACTGACAAACTTCTATCAACAGTGGATAATCTTACTCATTACGTTTATTGCTACAGTAAGTCTGGTGCCGATGCTGTACTGGCACCAGCGTCGGCGAGCTTTACAGGCCGATATGCTCGCTGTGCGCTGGCTTGGACGCTCGCGCATGTGTCGCGGCTTGCATAAGCTTGCCGATTACAGCCATGTGCCGTGTCGCCGCCGCTGGAGTGAGCCATCGCTAGCTGAGCGCATCGAGCGTGTCTGTGGGCCGCGTGTTGAAACGTGCGATGAACGTGTGACAATGGCGCGGTGATATATTGTATGAGAAAAGGAGATTACTGTATGCTGAAGCTGACTAAGCGTGCTGTAAAAGTGCTGGAACTGGCCGCGAAAAGCCAGCACTATGAACGTATCACAGGCGAAAGCATCTTGTGGAGCTTGCTGTATGAAGGGAAGGGTATCGGTGTGCAAGTGCTACAAGATGCTGGTATCACGTTAGCACTGGCACAGGAACAGTTGCATTTTGCGCCTGTGGAGGAAATACTCTCCAGACCAGAGCGGAACTTCTGGCAAAGTTTGTTTGAATGGTTCAGTTTGAAGCGCGGAGCAGAGGTATCCCTGTCGCCGGATACTAGAACGTGTATTGAACATGCCGCTATAGCGGCACGGCGACTTGGACATGACCATATCGGCACAGAACATTTGCTATTGGGCCTACTTGAGTGTGGTAGTGCACCGGTAATGCACCTTTTGCGTAGTTATAATATCGATGCGCAAAAAGTGGAGCAAAGTATGCCTCGGCGATTAACAAAACAGCGCGAGTGATTCAGATAGTGTCTTTAATGAAACAGACTATTGACAGGAAGGTGTATACTGTATGATAGCTGCTTCTGTGCTATAAACGGTATATTGTTCGCAGTGATGTCCTGTTAGCTGTTTGTACGAGTGATGCGAAAGCATGTAATGTGTATCCCTTCGTTTTGTGCCTGTCTTTCAATTGGACGTGTGAATAATACCTGCGCAGAGCATGGAGGTATCAATGGCAGTTATATGTCCCCCGAAAACCAAGACTCCGCCAACAAAAACGCAGCCGAAACGACAGACAGGTGGTTGGACACCGCGCCCACAGCCGCGTGTCGCGCTCAATCTCGGCAGCGATGACGAACTGCTCCTGTTACAGAACAAGACTGAGATTGCCTGGACGGTGTACCACAACTTTCATCAACTGGGCATCATTGATCCCGGTGAATTGCTGGCCTTCCATCTCTGCAAGCATGGCAACTTGAATGCGCGACCTTGCGCGAAGCATGACGCCGTTGAATATCTCGTGCTACCTCTCAGCTATGATGTGAATATCGTCTACATCTACAAACGCACGATGAGCAATGACCTGGAAATCTACGATATGCGCACCTTTCTGGCACCCTCGCGCGAAGCGATACGACCGGGCGACCACGAACAATGAGATAGCAGATCGGGCATGATATAAAATCTATTCTCCAGGAAAAGCAGGTCTATAGTTCTTCAACTATAAACCTGCTTTTCCTGGAGAAAAACCAGAAGAAGTGAGAATAGATGGCCCGATTGGGTGATTTTTGCCAGGAATGTGGAAGATTGCTTATCTGATCAGTTATATCCAATAAGAATGGAAGTAAAATCTTTATGGATGTAGCGAGGTCATTGTATGTCGTCCTCTTCTTCCTTGTCTTCCTTGCTATCGTCGCGCTGGTATACGCGCAGGCGAATGCTGGTTTCTTGTGGGTTGCTCATTATCTGCCTGATAGCTCTATTTATACAAAGTGGGGTGGCCGGTGGCACGCTGCATAATTTGAGCAAAGGTCTCGGTTTATCGCTGCTGAGTAACATGCAGGCGGTTGATCTACAGACGGAAGCCCAGCCGTTGCCCTCTACGCCCAGTTCGCGCGTGGTGCGGCTCGACTCGGCGGCGCGCGATCAGTACCATACCGTCTATGAATGGCAGGTATGGTCGTATTCCTCGTGTTCGGGCATGGCAATGGCTACAGTGATGAATGCGTATGGCATGCATTTGATTGGCGCGGATGTGCTGGAGGAGGAGCAACGGTTGGGCGTGTGGAAT